>Ga0209761_1002823_pt1 | contig 11425 bp, 9 predicted proteins | sample GraSoi013_1_40cm_4_FD_185818 | JGI IMG/M metagenome (GOLD analysis project Ga0209761, IMG submission 185818) | Grasslands soil microbial communities from the Angelo Coastal Reserve, California, USA - Sample 09_25_2013_1_40cm (SPAdes) (version 2) | ecosystem: Environmental > Terrestrial > Soil >... | reverse complement strand
CGTGCCGCTGTTGGTCAGGGTCACGGTCTGCGCGGGGCTGGTGGTGCTGAGGCGCTGAGTGCCAAAGGCCAGGTTGGTGGGTGCCAAGGTAACAGCCGGAACGATCCCCGTGCCCGCAAGCGACACCGACTGCGGGCTGCCCGGGGCATCGTCGGTGATGGTCACCGTAGCGGTTCGCGCGCTGGCCGCTGTGGGCGTGAACGTGAGATTGACAAGGCAACTGGCGCCGGCCACCACCGTCGCGCCATTCGTGCAAGTAGTCCCGGCGGCGATGGCAAAGTCGCCCGGGTTCGAGCCCGCAAGGACGATGCTGGTGATGCTAAGGGTGGCCGTGCCGCTGTTGGTCAGGGTCACGGTCTGCGCGGGGCTGGTGGTGCTGAGGCGCTGAGTGCCAAAGGCCAGGTTGGTGGGTGCCAAGGTAACAGCCGGAACGATCCCCGTGCCCGCAAGCGACACCAACTGCGGGCTGCCCGGGGCATCGTCGGTGATGGTCACCGTAGCGGTTCGTGCGCCGGTGGCTGCAGGAGTGAAGCTGACGCTGATCGTGCAACTCGCCCCCGGGGCCACTGAACCAGCCCCAGTCGGGCAGGTATTGCCGGCGGCGAAGGCGAAGTCGGCAGCCTGCGCTCCGGTGATGGTGATGCTGGTGAGGTTCAGCGGGGCGCCGCCGTTGTTGGTCAGCGTGAGATTCTGCGCTGCGCTGGTGGTGCCTACGCGCTGATTGCCGAAGACGCTGCTCGTGGCGGAGAGCGTTGCGGTGGGGGGCGTCACACCGGTGCCAGTCAGCGACACCGACTGCGGGCTGCCCGCGGTATCATTGGCGACGCCGAGGCTGGCGCTCTTGACCCCCGTGGATGCTGGCTGGAACTTTACTCCGATGTTGCAATTAGCGCCCGTTACCAGGGTCGTTAGGGTGCGGCAATCGGTGCCTACAGTGGGCACCGCCAGAACGAAGTCCCCTGGGTTCGGGCCGGTCAATGTGATGCTTGTGAACGTCAGGGGGCCGGTCCCGGTGTTGCTCAACTGTACGTTCGACACGGCGCTCGCGCTCCCTACCGCCACGCTGCCGAAGGCCAAGCTGGTGGGGTTAAACGTGACCACACCACCGGCTCCAATGGGACCGGTGAGATGAAAGGCGGTGGTGCCGCCCACTCCGTTGAAGTCCGAGATCATGAAGAAGTAGGTCGTACCCGCCAAAGCGGTGAAGCTGACGGTCTCGCCCAGGCCGGGACCGTTGAGGTTAGCGCAGGCGACTGAGATAAAGTTTCCAAGAGTGCCCGTCACGGCCTGAAGTACGCTGTCGTAAGCAGTGTCGTTGGTATCGGCCGTGATGGTTCCGTTGGTTGGCGCGAAGAATTTGTACCAGATGCTGTGGGTATTGGGTGATGGATTGATGGTGCAAGCAGGCGGAGGTTGGGGTTCACCTGCTTCGGTCGTCGCGCCAGAGCTATCCTCTGTGTCGGTGAAGTTCGAGCTGGCGCTAATGGCGTTGGCGAAGTTGTCGTTCGGCGGCGGGGGCCCGGTGATGGGAAAACTGAACGGGCTGGACCTTCCGCCAGCAGGCGGTGGTGTGAAAACGGTCAAGCCGCCATTTCCTTCGGTGGTGATTTCGCTGGCCGTAATGGCTACAGTCATTTGGGTCGGTGAGCAAGGTGCCGACGCCAAGGGCGCGTGAGTTACCCCGCGGAACGACACTATGGAGCCCACGCCTGAGGTGGTGCTGCAGTTGAAGCCCCTGCCGTTGACCTGCAGGTTGAAGCCAAGTCCACCAACGATGGCACTGCTGGGCACGAGAGAAGTAATCGTGGGTGCAGCGCTGAGCACGGTGAACCGCAGGAAATCAGAGGTATTGGCTCCATCCACTATGGTGATCTGGTGCACGCCCACTGTCAGCAGGGTGGCCGGGATGACAGCCGTCAAATGGTTCGCGTCCACGAAATTTGTGGTTATGCCGTTTGCGGCGCCGTCCCACTGCACCCGCGAGCTGAGTGTGAAGTGGACTCCGTCAATCTTGGTTAGCGTCACGGCCCCGGAGCCGGCAGGAGCAGACGTCGGCCGAATGGAAGACAGAAATGGCCCCCCAGGAATCGTCACATTGTTATCCTGAATGATCCACGTGCCGCGGCCGCTGGTAGAAGCACGCAGGATGCGTGATCTGCTCCGCATGTTCAGAGACAGCACGACGACTCTCGGGAGTCCCGGAACAGGCGTCCAGACGGTATTGATGCCCAGACCTGCGTCGGCAGTACGGAATACACCGACATCTGTGGCCACATAAGCACCGTTGGGAATAACGTCATCGAGCAGGATATCGTTCACCGGGACGTTAGGCAGCGCGTTTGCGCCCGTGCCGCTGACGTCCTGCCAGGTAGTGCCACCATCGGTGGTGCGAAAGACGTGGCCGAGCGTGTCCCCGAAACCGGAGAAGCCCGAATACGTGGTGTAGGCTAGATTCGGGTTGTGCGGATCCACAGCAACGGCCGTGACCGTGCGTCCCGACGGCAGGACAGGAGTGGGCACGTCGGTCCAGTTCAAGCCCGTACCGGCGAGGGCATTGGTTGTTTTCGAGATCCGGCTGCCAGAGGCGCTTCCTGCAGTCGTCCCCACATAAACGAAGTTGGAATCGCTCCGCGCCACCGCGATCGAAGTGATGGTTCGGGAGGTGCCCGTGGTCAAGTCGGGCGAGATAGCCGTCCAATTCTCGCCCGCATTGGTAGAGAGCCAAACACGGAAAGTGCCGAAATAGATCCGGTTGGCAATGCTCGGATCGTGGATCAGCGGAGCGACGAAATTCGCACGGTCGCTGGGATTGATCCCGTTGGTCTTGAAATCGAAGCTCGCGGGCGTGGTTCCGTCCGTGATGGAACGAAAGATACAGATGAACTCGCACGTCGTGTACACTGTACTGGGCACCGTGGGGTCAATAGCGGTATAGGTGCCGTCGCCGCCAGTCACAATGTCCCAGGCCCGCACGCCGCTGTAGCGTTGCGTGCCGTTGTCCTGGGTGCCGACAAACATGATGTTCTCATCGGAGAAGTGAACGCCATGACCGGGGTAGGACATGGTGATGGCCAAAGTGGTGTTCAGGTTCGTGTAGTCAATGGCCCTCGCGGCGGTATTGTCGGAACGCCAGACCCCGCCATCATTGCCGATATAGAGGCGGCCTCCGTTGCCGGAGAAGGCGAGGGCGTGAAGGTCCACGTGGAGACCCGTTCCACTTGTCCCGTTGGCGACACTCCTCCAGGTCGCGCCGCCGTCGAGAGATCGGAACAGCGCCCTGGAATTGAAGGGTATAGCCTGTGAGTCCCCGGAGGACCCGCCGGCAAAAAGCAGATTCGGATTCTGCGGGCTGATGCGGATGATGAGGTCATAGAAGCACTGCGAGCCGCCGCTCGAGGTGCAGAAGTCCGGCGTACTGGTTTGCTGGATCCAATCTGCGGTGGACCCGCTGCTCGCGTTGGTAGTTTTCCACAAACCGAGCAGCCCAGTCCCGTCGGCCTTGGCGACAATCGCAAAGAGAGTGTCCGGAGTGGAGCGCGCAAGATCAATGTCGATGCGGCCGACATTCGTAGTGGGGAAAGGATTCGCAGCGGTGCCAATCATTCTCGTCCAGGTAGCACCGTGGTCGGTGGAGCGATAGACCCCCGCAAGCGTCGGGTCGCCCGATGCGCTAAGCGCCGCGTAGACCACACCACTGCTAGTCGGATGAAACACAATTGCCGTGCCTGCGGCGCCGGACATCCCCGCGACCGGTCCGGTCCAGGAGTTGCCTCCGTCAGTTGTGCGATAAATTCCGGATAGCGCGGGAGAGCTAAAACGAAACACCCCGGCCAGAGCGATGTGCTGGCCTACAGGAGACAAGGGATCCACAACGATGGCGCCGATATGGGCGCCGCCGTCCAGCCGGCTGGAGCTAAACGAGCCGCCGCCAGGACCGATAAACACATTCGCGCCCTGTTGCGTCCAGGTCGTGCCGCCGTCGGTGGATTTCAAGACGCCGGCGCCTGAGTAGCTGTCACCAGAGAAATTCTGCTCGCCGGTGCCGACATAGATGATGTTCGAGTTGGTCGGATCGATGGCAATCGAACCGGTCGAGAGCGAAGGCTGCTGATCGGTCAGCGGAGTCCAGGTCACGCCACCATCGATGGTCTTCCAAACGCCTCCAGCCGCGGCACCAAGGAAAGCCACGTCGGGATTTCGGGGATCTACCGCCAGTGCCGCGACGCGCCCCGAATTGCTTGGACCGCCGTTGAAGGGAAAAAAACCGCTCGAACTCACGTTGATCGGTTGCGGGCCAATCGAAGTCCATGCCGAGGGACCTGGGAAATCGGTGGCTAGCGGCACGGCATTCTCCAACGGCAGCAAGCCCATCCTTCTCTGCATCTCAATCATCCGGTCCACGTGTTTCAATGCTTCTTGGCGCATGCCTGTGGCCACCGAGCCGTCGGGGAGTGTCCGGTGGGCAAGGAACCACTCCTCGCGCTCTTTCAGATAGTCTCCGTCTTCGGGGATGGCATCCGGTGACGGCGCGCCCTTTGGCCGTCCTGTTGACTGCTGCTGCGCCAGCGGCTGAGCGGCTGTGGCTGCAGGCTTCTGGGGCTTGGTCGGTGACGGCGGAGGAGCTGGAGCAAGCTTCTGTGCTTGCGCGGTCTCAAACGGACTCAGGCAAAGCAGCAGGACTCCTGCAACGGCGAGCCAAGGCCAGACTCGTAATATACGGGGAATCCTCATCTACTCCTCCAAGAGGTAATAGTGGCATTTGGGTTCCTCTTCCCGCTGTGGAGTAAAAACGATTGGGAAGACGGCGTGCATCCTTGAACAGGGCGAGCCAGACCCTGGATATGGGCCCAATAGAACTGCGCGACACTGCGGAATGCGAGTGCGGTACCGCGCTCGATCAACACTTCGTCCTGTTCACCTTAACTTGCGCCAGTTTCCGGATGCATCGCAATCACCCATGTAGGACTAGCCACCCAGGTTAGGCCGGGATGACCGAACAAAGACAAAATCTTGAGATTAATTTCAATTATGCGACCTGCGATGGGGTTTGCCGGGAACCACGGCGAACCTTTTCAGAGTTCAAGAACTACACGGAACCGCGTGGGTCGGGATGACCATTGGAAGGGCGAAATGGCAAGGCTCTCTTTTCTGGTATAGAATCCGGCGCGCGAAAAAGCAGAAGGGGCGATTGCTCTCCGCAACTGGCAAACGTCCGAAACTTTGTGGGCGAAATTGGTCCATCCAGCTTGCCCACAAACATGTGTTTTCTTGAACCTCAGGCTGCCCGAATGCAGTCGGTCATCTACCCCCACTCCCACTCCTTGCGGATTAATCTGATGGGTTAGGCCTTTTCGGGGATTGTATTTTGGCTGGAATGTAAAGTAATAAGGGCCATGACTCTGTGTTCGGAGTCTCGAAGTTCACCTTGATGTGGAGCCATCGGCTCGCGTGCGTGTGACTCCTTTGTGCTGTGCGACGACCGGCCCGATCGTAGACCTTAAAGCCCCTATGCCTCGGATCGGAAAGCCGTTGGGGCAGTGCTGACTACCCTGCGGAAGAGCCAGGAGTGCATGCAAGAAAGTTGGAACCATTGCTAGAGGAGCGCCAGAGGCGGTGAGGGATGTGGGTGGTGCCGGTGCTTTTTTGCTGTCTGCAGTTTGGCATAGCAGTTAGGCCAGCTTTAGACAACAAGAACTCTCTACAAATCTATAAAGAGTTAAACGCTGCGTGGTTCAATGGCAAACTGCCGGAAGATCACGTCAGAATCAGCTGGGACAGCACAACCGAACGCAACGGTGACATCGCCTTTACCTGGATCACGAATTATGAGGGCGAGGGCGAACGTATCTCAATTGTTCTTTCTCCGCGGATGAAGGACTGTGAAACTTGCACCAAGATGTTGCTCCTGCACGAAATGGCCCACATCAAGTTGAGAAAGCGCAAAGTGAAAGACGTTCACGGCAGGGAATTCCAGCATGAAATGCAACGGCTTGCGCGCATCGGTGCCTTTCGGGATCTGTGGTAATGGACGCGATTTCTGAGACGCAGCTGAAAGACATCCACGCGGTCCTGGCGGACCGGATCCGGCAACTTGCGCACCAGTAGGAAGCGGAAAGCATCATGATCCGGGCGAGTTGCGGGCTGCGTTCCTGGATGCAACAGTTGACGTTGTGGCAGAGGGGCCGAAATGCCCAGGAAAACATCGTTAACCCCGCCCAGGTGGTCACACGCCGCCGGGGTGCATTCAAGAAATTGTTAGGGACCCGTCCGATGCTGTGGCCGAGTTCCTGGCCGACCACGAGCGAGTCCCCGAGAAGAACTGGGCTTGAAACGGTGCTGGAAAGGCGCGAAGAGGGTTACGTTTCAGGTACGGAATTGCGGCCATCGAGGGCCCTGTGGGGAAGCCTCGACCTCGTCTTCAGCGATCCGCGGCTGCGGGACCGCGTGGCCGACAACCTCGATAAGTGGGATATTACCGAGAGCGAAAGCCTTCTGTTTGGCAGGGGCTTCGGAATCACTACAGACATTCAGACCGGCCCCAACGGCCACCTGTTTCCTCCCTAACCAACGGAGCAGTCTATGAGATTCTTCGCAGACAAGAGGTTGAGGACGAGTAAGGTCCTTCCTCTTGGTCTGAGAAGCGAGGAGGAGTTGAGCCTGCGGATAATTCTCCCTCTGGGCTGTGTGGCACGCAAGAAATTGTGAGATTGCGCCGGCGCAAATCGCACAATCTTTTTAAGCACCTGCCCCCGGCAACGCAGCTCGCCCGCGACGTGCCGGGGAGGCTCACCCACCCCGCGCCCTCTGCCGGAAGAACATACCAAAAAAACTGTCCCACTGCGCCCCCTGCAAGCACCGATGAGGTTTTGGAATCCAGAAAATCGGCCAACAACTTGGTGCGCAGCCCACTCCGCGGTCAGGGCGATTCTCCTTGTACCGGCCTCGTGTCGCCCTTCACTTTTGCTGCCCCACAGTGCTCCCCTTCTGCTTTGGGAATCCATAAACAGCCGAGAAGTAGAGAGATGATTTGTGTGGCGGGAAATTTGGCGGCTAATCCTTCACGACGCTTCTTACAATTTGGGGCGCTTGGCCCTGGTGGTCACCATGCCGTTATAGGTGCCAGGCGCCAGACCGACTGGATTCACCGAGACGCTGACCGTGCCCGGCGTTGTGCCGCTGGTTGGAGCTGCAGATAGCCACGTACCACCCGAGCGCGTCGCCGCATAAGTCAACGCCGCTCCGCTGTTGGTTACAGATATGTTTTGAGGCGCGGGAACCGAACCACCTTGCTGATACCTAAAGTTTAGCAAAGTGGGGGATGCGGAAAGTGTCGGTGTCGGCACCACAACTACGGGAAGGCTTGGCTTGAATTCGACAATAACTCTTTCGCGCGGCTAGCCAGACCCTCTCCGAGAGTGGATGATATTTTTGAAACGGCTAGGCGAGAGGATCTGTGGCCAAGGGTGTCTTAGGCATTTTGCCCCGCGGGGAGATGCGGCGCAGCACACGAATTGTTCGGGCTGTGCCAATGAGGGTCACGGGTGTTGATTTGCTCGGGCAGCCTTTCTGGGAACGCACCGCCACTCTGGACATCAACAGCCACGGCTGCAAGTTTCCGTCGAAGCTGAAACTCAGAACGAATTCTCTGCTGACCCTGGGAGTCACCGATCGCAAGGCAAACAGGTTATTGCACTCTGTGCAAGCGCGCGTCGTGTGGGTCCAACGGCTGGAGGCGCGGCATGGAGTTTTCCATATCGCGCTGGAGTTGGAAGTTCCTGGAAATGTCTGGGGTATCACGATGCCCCCAGGCGATTGGTTGCCATTCCTCAAGCCCAGCCCGCTCCACATCTTCTCGCCAGAACCATCGACGACGGCCCAGGCGCCGACGCCTGCTTCCGTATCCGAGGCAGAGCTTGGGCCTGACGCCTCTCCAGCGCAGCCGAGGGCCCGGTTGGTGAGCGAGGTACAAGAGCAGAATCATAGAATGCCTCCCGAAGCTGCGGCCGCAGCAGTTGCCGCGGAAGTCAGCCGTCTACTGGACGGGTTGCGCAGGCAGCTGCAGGCGGCATTGCATACTGACCGGTGGCTTCGAGCGGAGAAGCTGTACGAGGTGCAGCATTCCAGCGCCGAGGTACTTCACGAGCCGCGGATTCGAAAGATTGACCCAGCCCTATGGGAGGCCAGCGACCACCCCGCGGCCAGCGTCGCGGAACAAGTGCAATTTATTCTGGAAGCTTCACAGCGGGATTTGGCAGCCCGCTTTGTTTCTCAACTGCAACAGCAATTGGCACCGCTCCTGGAACAGTCGCAGCAAGTCTTGACGAAGCCGGCAGCATCGAACTTTCCGCCAGGTATCCTAGCCCAAGTGGCTGACTCGGCTTGGACTGCGGGAAACCAGACCAGGTCTTGCATTACATGCGAGGCCGAGAATCCTGGTGAGGCTGAGTTTTCTTGGAAATGCGGCAAGTCAATATTCACCGTCACCGTGCAAGTGCCTTCAGCGTCGGCAAGCAATCTGTCACCCGCGCCAGTCACGCATTCCCATCCTCAGTCACAAGCACAGCAGCCGCCACCGCTGGGCAGCAAGGCATCTACTTCTGCCGAAGAAAACTTCATCCAGTCCAGCGACCCGGCCCAGTTGCCGGATCCCCCAGGGCGTATCGCTGGGCTGGAAGGTACTGACGTACAAGCTTTCGTTGGGGCCTATCGACGCATGACGGGCAACCAACTGCTAGCCTTGGCAAGGGACTTGGCCTGGCTCAGCGAGGCAGCTCGGAACGCCCTAGTTGCCGAACTTCACAGAAGGGGCCTCAAACCTGACCGGCCTCAAACCTCCAAGCCGGAACCCCACCTTAAGAAGGTCGGTGGCTGGTTGGCGTTTTTCATATTGGGGTCGATAGTTTTTTTTCCGTTCCTCACAATGACCCGGCTGGTCGTGGAATATGAGAAAGTGGGTCCATATTTCGGGTGGGTTCCGGGACTGCTGGTCAACACGATTCTAGATACTGTCATGCGCGTTGCCCTGATGTGCTTCGGGATTCATGCAGGTGTCTGCCTTTTGAAGATCAAACCGAACGCAGTTCGCATTGCAAAGAGATACCTACTCGCATACTGCCTTTGTCAGGTTGCGGTTTCGCTCCTCACGCTCTTGGGCGGCGTCCCTGAAGCCATGGAAAAAAGCGGCTGGGCGGTCGGAACCTTGCGTTCGATTGTGTATGTCGCAATCTGGTATTCGTACCTGAAAAAATCGGAGAGAGTTGCTGCGACCTACGGTTGCCGCAGGCAGTCGAGGCTGCTTGCGTAGAAGCGCCCATCATTGCCTAAACTCAGCCTGAGGCCCGCGGCAGAGAGCGCAACTGGTCCCCCCAATCTCGCAAGGGAAATGTCTTCTTCGTTGGGATGAGCGATCGAAGGACAAACCAAGCGCCGCGCCCAATGCGCGGTTCGTCGCTACGCGTGAATCACATGTAGCTGTCCGCCTACCCACAAAGCCTCTGCGAAAACAAAATCAGCTCAAAAGAGAAACTTGGATGGACTATGATGTGCCCGTAACCAGAGATGCGGAAAGAAGATGGCATTGGGAGATCCTATGAGCGTTTCCTAAGCCCACTGGTGCAGGGCGAGTTCGGGAACCCATTGCGCCGAGCCAGGGAATGCGGCGGAGTGCCGCGGCTTCGATTCAGCCGAATCTGCTCGCAAACATGAATGGAAATGGGTCAGAGAGCTTGGAGTGAAATCAAGGTAGTCTCTCTACGCCAAGCCCTAAGCCCGGATTTTCTGGTGGAACTACAGGTCCCGACTGGGCCTGTGGGTTTGTCTGCTCCTGCCGATCAGCACCCCTCATCATCGCCGGACCACAACGCTGAGCGACGTAGTGGGCGGCAGGCGACCCGCCAAGCAGCCCCTGTGCGAAGACTGGCCTCCCGAACAGCTGATTTCACCTAATCAGCGGTGGTAGCGTGCTTGGCTAGATCCTGATACTCGGGCGCGTCAACTGCGAGGGTGAGACGAGGACACAACCTGTGGTTGCTTACCCCAGGCGCATCCGCTGGCCCTCAAGCTCAGTTAACTGAACTGCGAAGGATGAGGCGAAGTGCATCTCCCCATGAGCGAACTTGAGGGACTTTCCGACTTAGCAACGGCTGTTTTAAGGCCCCTTCCCAGGAGCGAACGACGAGCTGGCAGCGTACCAAATCCCCAAACGCAGAGTGCGCCTGCTCGAAATCCAGGTACGCGCACGTAGAAGAATTGCAAACCACAGTGAACATCTCACGCGGCGGACTCTACTCACCACCTCGTTTGAAAACTACCACGAAGGAATGCGACTGATGGTGACTTCGCCTTTTGCTCCAGAAATCGGTGAGGTCATACGCGTCGAACGGCTGACCGAGGGCTGCGTGGGCGTGGCTGAATTCCTTTGAAGTGAACGCACTACCGTCACCACCCTCTGTTATCGCCATAGATGTAATTGTTCTCCGAAATCTGCCAGCCTAGAACCGATGCTTTCCGAAAGTCTCAACCGGAGTCCGAGGGCCCACGGAATCCGATCCCAGCTTCCTCATTAGCCCTTAGTCAGTGGTCAACGGATAGCTACCCGGTGAAGTAGCAGGACTGGTGCCCACGGTCATCGTCGGGGAGCCGCTGGCCGGGTTGGGGCTGAAGCTCTCGCGGTCGCCCCGCCGTGGGGTTGTTCGGTGTTCAATGGCCTGGGTGGCAAAGCCGTCGGATCCGCGCTTGCGGGACTCCCAGCAATATTGCCTGGGAATGGGGGCGCATGTCATTTCGTTCAGCGCACACACCCCTTCCCGGGGTGGGCTGCTCTCGGCACGGTTCGAGGTCATGATCTGCTCCACAGGCTTGCCCAGAAAAGTTTCAAGGAACCAAGACTGCTGGCTGTTCCACCTCGGCCTGTGTGACCGTAATGTGGTACGTGATATCTATGGTGAAGTTGGAGTTGGCCGACCCACCAAAGTTGATAACGTGGGGGCCGGGTGCAAGAGGCGGGAGCATAAGGTAGAAGCCATCAGCCACCACCGGGAAGACAGTGCCCACTACGTCCACAGCACCGTTGGTTATTTTCCTAATCACATTGTCAAACTGCAGCGTGTAGCTAAAGACCGGGGAAATCAGCCGGTGGTTGCGCAAACCGGGCACCGGCACCCCGTCGAGACTGGCGTGGAGTTCCGTTACACCCGCGATGAGGCTGGCAAGCTGAGCATAGAGTTCACTGATTGGGGTCGGCAAGGAGGGGTTTTGGACATTGTCGTTCACGACAGCCAGCACGGGGAAGAAAATGAACTTGTTGGCGGGTATCGTCGCCGTGCGCTGGACAGGAGAAGGAACTCCCGGAAACGCACCTGCAAGGAAGAACACTGGGCCAACGTCTCCGAACTTCGCCGTGTTGTTTCCGTTGGGATCAAGGACC
>Ga0209761_1002822_pt1 | contig 11426 bp, 12 predicted proteins | sample GraSoi013_1_40cm_4_FD_185818 | JGI IMG/M metagenome (GOLD analysis project Ga0209761, IMG submission 185818) | Grasslands soil microbial communities from the Angelo Coastal Reserve, California, USA - Sample 09_25_2013_1_40cm (SPAdes) (version 2) | ecosystem: Environmental > Terrestrial > Soil >... | reverse complement strand
GAAACAGCGAAGACTCTCTGGGGTCTATTGCGCAAAGTGGGAGACACGGCGACGCGCCCCCCTACCCCCTAACCCCTCATCACCGCTACGCGCCTGGGCGCCTACGCGTCTTACTGCCCGCCTCAGCCTCTAGTTCATATTCTCTTGTTATGACGATCCCTTGTATAAACTCCGGATGCGGAATAAACCCCACTACCCGTTTGTTCCCATCCACCACCACTATCGTCGAGCGGATATGCGTGTCTTTCTCATCGAGCCGCTCGATCTTGTATCCCTCCAGCTCCGTATCGAGCGTCAGGACGACCGTATCCTGCCGCGCGTGCGTCTGCACCTTGCACGTCTTCGGGTCGTGCCCCGCCGCCACGCATCCCGTGACGATGTCGCGGTCGGAGATCGTGCCCAAGTAGCGCCGGTCCTTGGGATTGTCCACCACCGGCACGACCGAGATGTCCTTGGCCACCATCAGCAGGGCCACCTCGGCGCTGGTGGCGCCGGCGGCGGCGACGAACGGCTCCGGAATCATTATCTCTCGCGCGAGCATGCGGTTAATGTATCAGCCGAGGGCCCGCTTCGTTGCATCGTAGCCCGCCTGCAAGTACCTCTCTCCTTGCCCGACGGCAAACGTCGCTTCCCGCTCGGCCACCGCCCGCACGACGACCAGCCGGGGCGCGTCCTTGGGCCACTCCGCGATGGCGCGCTCCGTCTGCGCCGCCATCATGACGCGGATCGCCTCGCCGTGCGCCCGCACGAGCGGCGGGATGGCGGCCCGCTTCTCGGGCCGCGGCTCGTCGAACCCGGGGCCCACGTCCACCGCCACCACGAGATCGGCCGGGACGCGCCGCGCGGCGTCGAGGCCCAGCACCGCCCGCAACCCGCCGTCGCCCAGGCGGCGCCCACCGATCGACTGCGGCGGAAAGTAGAGCGGCAGCGCGCAGGAGGCGTAGAGGGCGTCGACCAGCGGCCCATCCTGGCCGAGCGCGCCGAACAGCACCAGCTCTCCCGAATCGAGGTCCGTCGTCGTGATCGTGAGGGGGATCTGCAGCTCGGCGAAGCACGTGGCGGGAACGAGGCGCGCAATCGTGCGCTTCAGCGGCTCGGGCTTCAAGATGTTCCCGGCGAACACGCCTTTCGCGAGCGACCAGGCGTCGAGGGCGGCGAAGTCCTTCCTTTGAAGTGACAGCGCGATTTCGACCAGCCGGTCGTAGCCCGACCCGGCGGCGAGCGCGGCGCCGATCACGGCGCCCATCGAGGTGCCGACGATGTGGGAGGGCCGGAGACCAGCTTCCAGGAGCGCCTTCCACGCGCCGGCGTGGGCGAGGCTCTTCGCTCCTCCACCACCAAACACTGCGACGACCCTCACTGCCCCACCCCAATTCGGAATGCGGAATGCGGAATGTGGAATGTCAGTGCGAGCGTCCTGGCGCGCAGACCCTTCACTTCAATTCCGCATTCCGCATTCCGCACTCCGCATTTGTCACTCCCCCGCCCCCGTATCGTACCTGCGGTCCATGACTCGAGTGGCACGCCGTTTGGACGCTCGGTCGTATCTCCGCTTCTCATCGGCCGTCTCGGGCACGATCGGCGGCACCGCGGTGGGCGTGCCCTTGTCGTCGAGCGCCACGTACGTCACGTAGCAGGAATTGGTGTGCCGCCGCACTCCCGTGAGCACGTTCTCGGCGATGATCTTCACGCCGACTTCCATCGACGTGCGGCCGGCGAAGTTGACGCGCGCGTAGGCGGTCAAGAGCTCGCCCACGTGGATCGGCTCCTTGAAGTCCACCTTGTCGACCGACACGGTGACGCACGGCTTCGAGGCGTGGCGGATCGCGGCCACGGCGGCCACCCGGTCCACGAGCGACAGGATCACACCTCCGAACACGTTGCCCATGATGTTCGCGTGCTGCGGCATCATCAGCTCGGACATGACCGTCTCCGAGTCGCGGGGATGCTTGGGCTGCATCAGTAGTCCACCGGTCGCAGGTAGAATTCGCCGATCGCCGTCTGGGACATCATCGCCACGGTGGGGAGGCGGCGCTTCCAGTGCGTCGATTCGAGCCGCCCGGCGACCTTCGCCACTTCCTCCGGTGTGAAGCCGCGCGCTACCACCTCCGCCGGCTTCATGCCGCGGATCAGATAGTAGAGAATGCGGTCGACCTTGTCGTAGCTGATGCCAAAGTCCCCTTCGGTCGTCTGCCCGGGGACGAGGTCGGGCGTGGGCGGCTTCCGGAGGATCACGTCGGGAACGCCCACGTGGCGCGCCAGGGCGCGCACCTGCGTCTTGAACAGGTCGCCCAGCGGGTTCACGGGCGGCGTGTCGTCGGCGTGCCAGGTGAAATAGCCGAGCAGCCGCTCCGACTTGTTGCTCGTCCCGATCGGCAGGGCTTTGTATTTCGCCGACAGGTCGAACAGCACGATCATGCGCTCGCGCGCCATCACGTTTCCGCGGCGCGTAGGATCGCCGTCCCCGTTCTGTTCCACCTGGGAGAGATAGCCGTCCACCGCCGCGGTGATGTCGATCGTGACCGACTGGATCCCGAGCGTCTGGGTCACGAGCAGCGCGTGGTCGAGGCTCTCCGGGGAGGAGGTCCGGTACGGCATCCGCACGCCGATCACGTTCTCCTTACCGAGTGCTTCAACCGCGAGGAAAGCCGTGAGCGACGAGTCCACGCCGCCCGAGAGCCCCACGATCCCCTTGGCGAACCCCCGGCGGCGAACGACTTCGTCCTTGAGGAAGCTCGTGAGCCAACGGCGCGCGAGGTCGGGATCGATGGCGAGAGGATCCCCCTCCTCGACACCCCTCCCGACTACATGAATACGGGATGCGAGATGCGAGATGCGGGATCCGTGGGAGCCATTCACCGCCGCGTCGAACTTGACGGGGCGCCGTTTACGCATCTCGCCTCCCGCATCCCGCATCCCGAGATTTTTGATCAGATGCGGGAGATTGACCTCCAAGTCGGCCAACAGTGGCGCCTCCGCTCTCGCCCGCGTGATCTCGTCGAAATCGAGGTCGTAGGTCAGCACCGCCTCCTCGAACAGGGGGCCGCGCAGCACGATCTCACCCGCCGGGCTCACGACCACCGAGCCACCAGGGAAGCCTTTTCCGCCCTCGAACCCCACGAGGCTCGCGAACGCCACCCACACACCGTGCTCGTCCGCGATGCCCCGCAGGATGCGCTCCCACCGCACCACGCTCGCCGGCAGCCGGGTCCCTTCCTCGTCCATCCCCGTCCCGCGCGCCGGCGACGCGCTCGGTACGATCACGAGCTGGGCCCCCTGGAGCGCGGCGATGGTGCCCGAGAGCGAGTGCCACGCATCCTCGCAGATCAGGATCGCCGCCCGGCCCCCCCGCCCCCAGCGAGTGTCGAACGCCCGGATCTCGCGACCCCGATCCACGAACCTCTCCTCGTCGAACACCCCGTACGTGGGGAGGAACACCTTGCGGTGCACGTGCCGGACGCCCGCGTCCTTGCCGCCGAGTGATGCGTACAGACACGAGTTGTAGAAGTGGTTCTGGAACACCTCGTAGAACCCGATCGCGACGTCTACCGGGCGGGCGCCCGCAGCCTCGTGCTCCACGGTGAGATCGCGGAACAACGTCCCTGCCGTCACCGCTACGTCCCGGACGCCCCCTTCGACGAAGTAGCCGGAGGTAGCGGTCTCGGGAAACATCACCAGATCCACCGGCGGGTCGAGCTTCGCGATCTGCGCCAGCACGCCGCCGATCTTCTGGAGATTGGCGCCGTAGTCGCCCTTCGTGGGGCGGAGCTGCGCGATAGCGAGGCGGGGCATGGGGGAAAGATAAGGGGCTTCAGCCCACGGATCACTCGACGACGGGCGCCCCGCGATCCGTCTTGACCGTCCAGCTCAACCCGTACGCCACGCCCAGCATCCCCAGCGCCCCGGCGACGAGCTTGGGTTGCGCCCGCGCTGTCCCCACGAGCAGCGCGGTGTAGACGGCGATGAACAACAGCGGCACCCACGGATAGCCTGGCACGCTGAACGGCGCCGGCCCGTCACGCGCCCGCAGCCGGAACAGCGCGATCACGGCCCAGGAGTCGATCACCAGGATCTGGACGATGGCGAGTCCCAGCAGCAGCTCGAACGTCCCCGTGGTGGCGAGCGCGATGGCGAAGACGCCGATGGCGAGCATCGCCAGCCATGGCGTCCCGCCCGCATTGACTCGAGCGAGCGCAGCAGGTGCGAGGCCGTCGCGCGCCAGGCCGAACAGCACGCGCGGCGTCACGAACACGTTGCCGTTCAAGGACGCGAGCACTACGAGCAGCGCCAGTCCGGCGACGAGCGCCCCACCCCGCGCGCCGACGAGCGCGTCCATGACATCCGCAGCCACCAGGTTCGATGCGGCGATCCGCTCGAGCGGCAGCACCTGGAGGAACGCGGCGTTGAGCGCGAGGTAGAGGACGGCGGTGGCGGCGAGCCCGCCCAACAGCACCCGCGGGAGCGTGCGGCTCGGGTCCACCACCTCGCCGGCGATCTTCGCCAGATCGGGATAGCCGTAGTAGGTCCAGATGACCGGGTGTGCGGCCAGGGCGACGGCGACCCACACACCCCACCCCGCCGGCGCCCCGGGAAGGGCGCCGTGCCAGCCCGCGCCCGTCCCCCGCGTGACCGCGACCACCACGACGCCGCCCAGCGCGAGCAGCTTCGCCACCGTCACCACGTTCTGCACCCACCGCCCCGACGCGACGCCCACCAGGTTGATCCCCGTGAACAGGGCGACCAGCGCCGCGCCGAGCGGCGCGATGAGCGCCGACGGCCAACCGGAAAGCCGCACCAGGAATTCCCCCGCGGCCACGCCGATGGCGGCGATCGCCACGCCGTTGGTGCCCAGGGCCTCGACCCAGCCCACCACGAAGCCGGCGCGGGGGCCGAACGCCTCGCGCACGAAGGCGTACTTGCCGGCGGCGTGAGGCTGGCGCGTGGTGAGCTCGGCGAAGCACAGCGCGCCGAGGAACGCGAGGGTGGCTCCCAGTACCCAGACCACGAAGGTGAGCCCCGGGCGGCCGAGTCGCGCGGCCACGATGCCGGGCGTACGAAAGATCCCGGCGCCGACGGTCATCCCCACTACCATGGCCAACCCGTCGGCCAGCCGCAGCGAGCGCTTGAGGTCGGTCATACGCGACGGAAAGTGTGCACGGAAGGGGAATGTGCACGGAAAAACGTAGGGGCGCAGCATGCTGCGCCCCTACATCAGAACATCGCGGATTCTTGGCCGTTACGGCTTGCGGCGCGAGCCCCCGCCACCACCGCCCCGGTTCGCTGGAGCAGCTCCCCCGCCGCGGTCACCACCACCTGACGCACGGGGGGGGGCGCTTCGCTCACCGCCGCCGCCGCCGCGCCGCTCGGGGGCGGCCCGCCCGCCGTCACGATCTCCCCCGGCTCCCCCGGCTTCCCTGCCCCGGTCCCCGCCACGCCGCTCGGGCTCGCGCGCCGTGGGCGTGGAACGGTCGGGACGGTCACCGCGATCGCGCACCTCGCCACGGTCCCGCGCCGGGAAGGCCACTCGGTCACCGCCGTCACGCCGCATGACATCGCGCTCGCGCACCGACGTCACGTCGGGGCGCCGCCGCGCGACCAGCGTTCCGTCGGGGACGCGGAACCTCGGGCCCACGCCGCCGACGGCCGTGTTGGTGCCAAGCTGATCCTTGAAGTACATCTGCACACCGGTACCCGTGCGCACGCGGTTGATGAAGAGACGGCGCGGCCGGTTATAGAACCGGTATCCGCCGCCATAGAAGATGTACGGCCGGTACCCGAACCCGAACGCAAAGCTGTAGCGGTACGGTGAGTAGAAGAACGGATCGTAGCACAGGAACGGATCGTAGAAGAATGGGTCGTAGCACGCGCTATACAAGCCGTACCGGTACGGCGAGCCCCAACCGTAGCCGAAGCCGAACGCGGTGTACCTGGGATAGTACGAGTCGTAGTAGGCCCGCGCCGACGCGACCGCGTACGTGACGGCGTCGTAGTCGAAGCGCCCCTCGGTGGTCATGCGCTGCACCATGTCGAGCAGCGCCGCTTCCTTGTCGTCGCCCCCCCCCGACTGGCGCGCGTCGAGCACGCGGTAGTCCCAATGGTCGCCGCGCACGAACTCGTCGAATTTGAACGGCGTGGTGGACCGGGCGGCGAGCACCAGCCCCGAGCCTTCGCGATCGTCCACGAAGAACGCTTCGCGATCGCCCCGGCCCCGCACTTCCATGGTCTCGTGGCCGCGCACGAAGTTGTCGTTCGACGGGTCGAGCGGGAACAGCACCCGCACGCGGCCCTCGACGTCGGCGCGGAGCACGAGCAGATACCCGTCGTCGGCCAACCTCACGTTGACCCGGGCCTTGTCGCCGCGCTGGAAATAGTTGTCGTGATTGAGCCAGACTTTGACCGGTGGATCGTCGGCCGTGGCAACGGCGAGCGAAAGCAGCAGTGGAAGCATCATGGGGCTATCCTCTATATAGCTAGCCGGCCTAACAGATCAAGAACCATGCCGGTTCTAGGTGGACCGTCCGTGCCCCGAAGCTGTTAAAGCGCACCCGGCCGTGACCCCCCTGGGAGACACGCGTTGTCTCCTATCGAGACGCTTCCTTTCCCGCATCCGGCACGAACAGGCTCTGGCCGAACTGCGCCTTTCCGAACTCGCCGATCAAGGCTTGTGCCTCCGGCGACACCAGGAAGTCGGCGAACGCCCGGCCGCCGGCGAGGTTGATCCGCGGGGCGTTCTTGGGATTCAGCTCGAGCACGTGGTAGACGTTGTACAGCCGGCGATCCCCCTCGACCACCGGGACGAGCTGAAGCTTGTCGCGCCACGCGAGATAGGTCGCGCGGTCGGTGATCGTGTAGGCCCGTTTCTGGTCGGTCATCTGGAGCGTCTCGCCCATGCCGTGGCCGGACTCGGTGTACCAGCCACCGGCGCCCGGCGGCCGGATTCCGGCGACGCGCCACAGCTTCTGCTCCATCTGGTGGGTCCCCGATTGGTCGCCGCGGGAGACGAACGACGCCTCGCGCTGCGCGATCCGCTGCAGGGCCGCGACGGGGTCCGTCATGCCGCGCAGACCCGCCGGATCGCCGGGAGGGCCGACGAACAGGAAGTCGTTGTGCATCACGAGGCGGCGGCTGACGAAGTAGCCGCTATCGACCAACGCGCGTTCCGCCTCCGGCGCGTGCGACAGCACCACATCCGCGTCCCCGCGCCGGCCCATCGCGAGCGCCTGCCCGCTCCCCACGGCGATCACCTTCACGGTGTATCCGGTGCGGCGCTCGAACACGGGCAGCAGCGAGTCGAGCAGGCCCGCGTCACGTGTGGAGGTGGTGGTGGCGAGGATGATTTGGTCGGACTGTCGGACGGGCGGACTGGCGGACAGGAGGCCCGTCACCGCGAAGAGCCACAGTCCGACCGTCCGCCAGTCCAGCCGTCCGCCCGTCACCACCTCGCCTGCATCTGGACGATGACCCGGTTGTTGCTCACGGCCGGGCCCTGCTCATCGAACACCGTGTACTCGAGCTGCAGCTTCAAGTCGTCGCCCGAGAAGAAGTATTGCACTCCCCCGGTATAGCCCGTGATCCGGTCGGTCCTCACCCGATCGTTCGGGTCGAACTGCTGGACGCGGCCGACGAGCTGGAGCCGCTTGGGCACCACACCGTAGGCGCCGAGGGCGTACCAGCCCAGGGTCGTCGCGTCGACGATCGAGCGGTGCCGCGCAAGGAACTCGCCCCGCACCGCGACGCGACCCCGCTCGACCCACGCCTCGGCGTCCCAGGTGGTGGTGTCGGGCTTCGCAGCAGCGGACACTCCCAGGTAGGCGCCCTTCGCGGCGCGGACGACCGTGCGCCCCAGGTACAGGAATCGCTTGTCCCGGTTCGCGGCGCGGTTGATCCCGTCGCCATTGAACACGCCGCCCTGGAGCGCCAGCGCCCCGGCGGTGTTCCATTCGAGCTTGACGCCGACATCGCGGTTGGGCGAGAGCGAGTCGACCGCCATGGAGCGCTCCGGTAGCTCCTGAATCATCGACGAGCGGATGAACTCGACCGACAGCGGCGTCTTCGACTGGCCGATCGTGGCGGTCCAGAGCCGGTGGCTGAGGGCGAGGTAGAGATCCGTCGCGGCGACGGTCGCGGCGGTCGCGCCGGTGCCGCCGCTGCGCAGCTCGCCCTGCACCTTGTAGCTCGCCCAGGGCGCCAAATTCCCTTGCGCCCCGAAACGGACGCGCCGGAGGAGGAAACCAGCGGAGTCACCGATCGCCTGGAAGCGGGCCTGCACGTAGCCGGTGAGCTTCGGTGTGGTCGGGAACGACGCCGGCGTCTGCGCCGGTGCCCCCAGCGCCGCACTGATGGTGAGGACCGCGATGACGGAGCCCGAGCGCATGGTCGCCAAAGCTAGCGCTCCACCCGCCGATAGGTAACCCGATGCCTATCGGCCCACGACCTTCCGAAATGCAACGTCGCTCAGCCGCAGCGCTTCCCGCCGCCACCGCGCGAACAGCTTCGCGAGCCGCCGGGCCTGGGGAGTGAGGCGGGCGCCGCCGCGGCTCGAGCCACCGCGCGTGGTGGCCAGCACCTTGGCGCCGAGCACGCGCTCCATCTCGCGCATGCGATTCAGGCAGGTGCGATAGCTCCAGCCGACTTCGCGCCCCGCCGCCCGGATGGTCCCGGTGCGATCGACGGCGTCGAGGAAGTGCAGATAGCGTGGCCCCATGAGGAACGCGCCGTCCCAGTCGAGCCACAGCTTGTGGTGCGGCTTCAAATGGGCGCGGAGCGAGGGGCGACGGGACGAGGCCATACCGGTCGGCATGAGCTAGATTGACGGGCGAAAGCTAGCCCCGACGATTCGGATGAGCCAACTCCTCGACGCCATCGCCGGCGTCCCCAACGCCTGCGAGCCGATCCACGGAATCGTGACGGGGGGGCAGCCCGCGCCCGAGCATCTGGCGGCGCTGCAGCGCGCCGGATGCGCGGTGGTGATCGACCTCCGCGAAGCGATGGAGCCGCGCCCGTTCAAGACGCCCGACGCGGTGGTCCAGGCGGGGCTCGAGTACCGCAACATTCCCGTGGGGCACGGCGCGGTGAGCGACGCCACGTTCGGCCGGCTGGTGGACGCCGTGCGCGAGCTCGCCGGCCGGCGACTGGCCTTCGTGCACTGCAACAGCGGCAACCGTGTCGGGGCCGCCCTCATTCCTTATTTCATGCTGGAGCAGGGGCTGGAGGAAGAGGACGCCGTCGCCCAGGCGATGCGCGTGGGCCTGCGCAGCGCCGAGCTGATGGAGCAGGCGCTCGAGTATGTCAGAAGCCGACAGGGGATCTAGGACACGCCGGTTTACGGCTGTCTATGCCAATACATCCGCATCTCGGTGATCTTGCCGTCCTTGGTCTCGCAGAAGATCGCCCCGCGGGCGTCCACCCATTCGCCGCTGCGGCGCCGGCGGTAGGTGCAGCGGAACTCGGTCGCGAACCACGGGCCCGCGACGTACAGCTCGCCCGTCTTGAATGTCACGTCGGCCTGGTTCTGCGGGACGTCCCGCCAATACGCGCGGATCGCGTCGAGGCCGGCGCTCTTGGCGCTGAACGGGGTCTCGAGGAACACGGCATCGGGGGCGAAGACGGAGGCGATCTCATCCACGGCGCCGCGCTCCCACCCGCGGCCAAACGTATTCAGCAGCTCGCGATAGGCCTCGGCCATGGCGCCCAATATACGCGAAATCTGGAACCGCCGGTCGGGACGTATGGTACACGGGAGCAGCCGTGGGTCGCTCCCTCGGTTATCGCAGCGTTCTCGTACCGTACACAGGAGGATGAACGATGATGAAGCGCATCCTCGCCACCACCGCCGTCCTGGCCTTCTGCGCGCTGCCGCTCGCGGCGCAGGGCCACGCGATGACGGCGGGCGACGAGATGACGATCACCGCTCAGGTGGTCGATTTGAACTGCAACACGACGAACGGCGCGTCCGGCCCGGGCCATAAGGCGTGCGCCCAAGCCTGCGCCAAGGCAGGTGTACCGCTGGGGCTTCTCTCGAGCGACGGCACGATGTACTTGCCGGTGAGCTCGAAGCCCGGCGATCCGCAGAACTCGAAGCTGGTGCCCTTCGCAGAGAGCAAGGTGAAGGTGACGGGCACGCATCGCCTCGTCAGCGGCCTGCACACCATCGAGATCAAGACGGTCTCGGCCGCGACCTGATGCGGCTGGTGTTGGGGGGGAGCGCCGTTCTGGTGGCGGCGCTGTTCGGCTGCCGCCCGACGGCACCCCCCCCACCCCCAGGCGGCTTCACCCTCCTGTTCCTCGACCGCTCGCCGGCCGCGTCCCTGGGCGGCCTGTCGTGGGCGCCCGATCCCGAGCATGGCCGGCTCCTCGCCTTCGATCGCGAGCTGCGCGTCACCCGCCGGATCAGCAATCCCCGTCTCGCCACGCCGATTGCCGTCACGCCGCTCGGCAGGACGGAGCTGCTCGTCACCGAGCGCACCGGCGAGGGCGTGGTGGTCGACACCGCGGGGGGGAGTGGGGGCCGCGTGGTGCGCGAATGGGAGAGCCCGGACATGGCGTCGTTGTACGCCGCCGGCGGCGGCCGCGTGGTCGCGACCCGTTCGCCGTATTACGTGCCCCAGCTCGGCGCGCCCGAGCCCGACACGGCGCCCCTGGTTCGCATCCTCGATACCCTGGGGCGTCCCACCGGCGGACTCGGCACGATCCGCCGGCCGGCGACGCCGTTGCTCGACTACGTGGTGAACGCTGGCGCCGTGGCCGTGGGGCCGGATGGGGCGGTGTACTACGCGCCCCTGGTGCGCGACGAGATCCGGAAGTACACGCCCGGGGGCCAGGTCTCCTGGACCACGAAGCGCGGGCTGTTCCGGAACGAGCCCGATCCCGAGTTTCTCCCCGCCAAGGGCGCCGAGCTGCGGCTCAAGAAAGCGCTCGTGAACGTCGCGCTTGCGCTCGGGCCCCCCCCGCTCCCCCCGCCCCCTGGCGGGCGGGTGTACGCGCTCGGCTCCGATGATTCCGCTGCGACGCGGCTGCGGGTGGACGTGCTCGACGCGGCGACGGGCGCGATCCTCGCGACCCGCCACCTCGGTCCCCGCGAGACGGCGGTGGCGGTGGACGCGAGCGGCGCGCTCGCCGTGTTCGACGCCGATTCGCTGGTCGCAAGCGCCGTCGGCTCCGCGGCGGCCACGCGGGAGCTTTTCTCCCCTGCGTTCGCGCTGCCCGACCTCGCGGGCAACACGGTCACGTTGGCCGGGTTCCGAGGCAAGGTGACGCTCGTCAACTTCTGGGCGTCGTGGTGCGATCCCTGCCGTGAGGAGTTCCCGCATATGGCCGAGTTGTACCGCGAGTTCGACCGCAAGGACTTCGAGATCGCAGGCGTGTCGGACGACGTGGACGCGGGAAAGATGCTGGCGTTCGTGCTAAAGTACCGGCCGCCGTTCCCG
>Ga0209761_1002819_pt1 | contig 11432 bp, 6 predicted proteins | sample GraSoi013_1_40cm_4_FD_185818 | JGI IMG/M metagenome (GOLD analysis project Ga0209761, IMG submission 185818) | Grasslands soil microbial communities from the Angelo Coastal Reserve, California, USA - Sample 09_25_2013_1_40cm (SPAdes) (version 2) | ecosystem: Environmental > Terrestrial > Soil >... | reverse complement strand
ACGCTCGTTGTGCACGGGCTGGTGGGTGTGCTGCTGTTCGGCACGCCCTCGGGCCGCGCGCGACTCCCGCCGACGTATCGCGTGCACTTGATCGCCGCGCCGGCCGCCGATCTGGAGTCGCGAAAAGCGCCGGAGGCGTTCGAGCGACCCGCGGAGGACAAGCCGGCGCCGGTGGCGGGGGCAAAGAGTCCGCAGAGCACTGTGTCACGCGCGACACCGCCCCCGACGCGAGATCAGACGCGTCGCGAAGCCGCGCCACGCACGACGCCCACGAACCAGCCGCTGCCGGGCGAAAAGCCCTCGACCGGCAATGACGTCGCGACCGTGAGCACCGAGGGCATCGCATTTCCGTTCCCCGAGTATCTGCAGAACATCGTCTCACAGGTGTTACGGCTCTGGCAACGCCCTGAGCAACGCACACCGCTGGAAGCGGAAGTTTCGTTTCTTGTCCATCGCGATGGCTCAGTGACGGACCTGCAATTCGTCCGACGTTCCGGCAACTTCGCGTTCGATCTGGAGGCACAAGGCGTGATCGAGGAGCTGGGCCAGCGTCGGTTATTCGGCGCGCTGCCCCAGGGATGGACCCCGGACATTCTCTTCGTGCGGTTTTACTTCTCCGGACAACGTCAGTGAGAAGCGTCATTTGCTTCGCAGCGCTGTTACTGGCCGTCGGGCCGGCCGGCCGTCCGGCCATCGGTCAGGACACCTCGACGATCGACCGCGGCGTCCGCATCGGAATCATCTATCGGCCCGGAGTTCGACCTGGGCTCGTGATGTTGCCGCGCACCGGACAGGGGCTGGATTCCGTGCGCGCGATGGTGGCCCGCGATCTCGATTACAGCGATCGCTTCGAGGTCATCACGCTTCCGGGCGGTGACTCCATTCGGTTGGCCACTACCACGGGACCCAGGCGATCGAGTGCCGGTGGAACGACCGCGACCAGAGGTGGGACTCAAAGCGCGCTCAATTATCCGCTCTACCAGGCGCTGGGTGCGGACTTCGCGCTCGACATCACGGCCGCGGGCGATACGACGGTGGCCACGTTGCACGACATCGCGGCGGCGGGCATTCGCCGCTCCGTGCGGGCGAACCTGCCGCGATCGTCTCATCCGGATTTCCGGCAGGCCGTCCATCGACTCGCGGATCAGGCGCTGCAGGCCGCGATCGGCACACCGGGAATCGCGGCCACCCGCATCCTGTTCGTGAAGGACGGCAAGGTCTATCAGATCGATCAGGACGGCGCGGATCAGAAGCTCGTGTCGTCGACGGATCGTCAAGCGATGTCGCCTGCCTGGGGGGCTGACGGCCGGCACTTCGCCTACATGGAATTCCAGGCGGGGAAGGGGTGGCTCTTCCTGCAGGAGATGGCGACCGGCAAACGCACGGCCGTGGCGACGACGGGATCGGCGCTCGACTTCACCCCGGCCTTTTCCCCCGACGGGCAGACACTGGCGTTTAGCCGCGCCACCGAGGAAGGGACCGATCTGTACACGATCAACATCAAGAATAACTGTTGTTTACGCCGCTTGACCGTAGGGCGGTTTTCAGACAACTTGTCCCCGACGTTCAGCCCTGACGGGCAGCGCATTGCATTCGTCTCGACGCGCCCGGGTCTGCCGCAGATCTATGTGATGGCGGCGGATGGAACGGACCAGCAGTTGTTCGCACCATTCGACTACGGTGTGACCGGGTCGTCCAACGCGCCAGAGTGGTCGCCCGACGGGCAATCGGTGGCATTTCACCGGGACGTGGCGGGCACACTGCAGGTGTTCGTGCTGGACGTGCGGACACGCACGGTCCGGCAGCTCACCTCGGTGGGGCGTAACGAGGATCCGACCTGGGCTCCCGACAGCCGTCATCTCGCCTTTGTATCCGACCGGTCGGGCTACCGCCAGTTGTGGATCATCGATCTCGACACCGGCCGAATCCGGCCACTGCTGCAGCAGAGCGGGGCGCGTTTGCCGGCTTGGTCTCCACGGCTTTCGGAGGCTACTTCTTCCACCCCCTGATCGGAGAGACAGGATGAAATCGGTATCGTTGCTTCTCGCGCTGGGCTTGGGTGCCGCTGTGTTCGCGGCCGCGTCCTGCGGCGGCAATCCGGCCCCGCAGCCCGTGACGCCCAATGCCGATTCGGCCGCAGCCGCCGCGCGGGCGCGTGCGGACTCGGAAGCTGCCGCGCAGGCCGAACGGGACCGCCAGGCCGCCGCCGAGCGGGAACGTGTGGAGCAGCAGCGGAGAGCGGATTCCCTCGCCGCGCTGGCTCGCTCGTCCGAAGAAGTGCGCACCACCCTGGCGGCGATGATCCATTTCGATCTCGACAAGTCGAACATCCGCTCCGATGACATGGGCTCGCTCGACCAGAAGGTGGCCATTCTGCAGGCGAACCCCGAGCTGCGCATCCGCATCGGCGGTCACTGCGATGAGCGCGGCTCGGACGAATACAACCTGGCGCTGGGCAATCGCCGGGCGCAGTCCGCCAAGCAGTACCTCGTGAGCCACGGCATCGATGCGAGCCGGATCGAAACCCAGTCGTGGGGTGAGGAAAAACCGTTGGTCGACGGCCACGACGAGTCCGCCTGGTCGCAAAACCGGCGTGACGAATTCGAAGTCGTCAGCGGCGGTGACAATCTCCGCCGTCCGTAGTGCAGGCATTCTGGCGCTGGGGCTCGCCGCCGGCTGCGCCCTGAAAGGCGACGTCCGGAAGGTCGAGCTCCAGGTCCAGGCGTTACAGGCTGACCTCGCCAAGAGCGATGCGGCACGGGCGGCGGAACGGGACACGATCCTCGCCGCCGTCCGGTTGCTGCAGCAGGCGCTCGCGACGCAACAGGCCTACCTCGTTCAGATGCGCGGTGATCTGCGGACGGAGCTACTCTCGGTGCAGCAGCAATTGGTGTCGGTGCAGGAGCTGACGGGCCAGAGCCAGCAGCGGCTCACCGAGCTCAGGTCGCGAATTGAATCGCGCGCACAACAGGCCGACCAGGGTGCTGCCGCGCCAGCGGGTGGAGCGCCCGTCGGTCCTTCTGGCAACCCCGCAGGCCCCGGCCCCGATCAGATGTACGATCTGTCGCTGCAGCAGTACCGGCGCGGCAGCCTCTCGACCGCCCGGCTGGGGTTTCGGGAATTCCTGCGCGTGTTTCCCGCGCATGAGCGCGCGCCCGATGCGCTGTTCTATATCGGTGAAAGCTTCGAACAGTCGGCACCCGATTCCGCGGCGGCGGTGTACGATCAAGTCGTGAGGACCTATCCCAATTCGCCGCGCGCTCCGTCAGCGCTATACAAGCAGGGCCTCCTCGCCGAGCAGCGCGGGGATAAGACGCTGGCGCGGACCTTCTATTCTCGCGTGATCGCGGGGTACCCGCGCTCCCCCGAGGCCGATCTCGCGCGGCAAAATCAGCAACGCCTCCGGCCGTAGCAGGCCCACGCGCTGGCCGTACCCCGACAATGACGCCCCCCCAGCCCCCGCCCCCACGGCGCGGTGAGATGCCGTTTCTCGATCACCTCGAGGAACTGCGCTGGCGCATTCTGTGGAGCCTGATCGCCATCCTCGTCTGCACGATCGTCGGCTGGTGGCTGCTCGGTAAAGTCGACATCATCGACGTGCTGAAGCGGCCGGTCGCGCCCTACCTGCCCGGCGGCCGGCTCGTCTTCACGAGCCCCGCCGAGCCGTTCATGCTCACCTTGAAAGTCGCGTTTGCCCTCGGCTGCCTACTCGCATCGCCGGTCGTGATCTACCAGATCTGGGCATTCCTCGCGCCGGCGCTCTACGAGCGTGAGAAGCGGTTGATCGTCCCCGCGCTGGCGGTGGGCGTGGTGCTTTTCCTGGCGGGCGCGGTCGCCTGCTATCAGTGGCTCCTGCCCGCCGCGCTGAAAGTGCTGCTCGGCTTCCAGCGCAGCGACCTCACCGCGATGATCACGATCGACCGCTACTTCGGCATGGCGGTGCCGTTCGTCGTCGGGTGCGGCCTGATTGCGGAGCTCCCGTTGGTGGTGACGATCCTCGCGGCCCTGGGCATCGTGACACCGCAGTTCCTGGGACGCCAGCGGCGATACGCCATCGTGATCGCCGCGTTTCTCGCCGCGATTCTGACACCGCCCGACGCGGTGTCGATGATGCTGATGCTGGGGCCGCTGCTGCTGCTCTATGAGCTGAGCATCTGGTGCGCCTGGATCGCGAGCCGGCGGCGCGCCCGCCGGATGGCGGCGGCGACGCTCGTCCTGCTCCTCCTGGGCGTGGGATCGCTGCACGCGCAGAATCCACCGGCCCCCCCACCGCCGGCTGCGCAGCGGCGCGTGGTGCGCGACACGGCCGCGACCGCCAGACCGCCCGGAGCACAGGACACCACCCGCGGCCAGCGCGTGGATACCGCGACCGCGCGCAAGCTCGGCCTGCCGACTGCACCATCGCGGTCATTCCCTCCGTCCGATTCCATCATCGATTCCTTGCTCAAGCTCCCCGACTTTCGCACGACGCGATACGTGGCAGATACGCTCATCGTCGAAGGCGACAGCCAGACGATTTTTCTGCGGCGTGAGGCGTACATCGAGCGCGAGAGCACGCAGCTGCAGGCCGACTCGATTCGCTATCACCAGGCGAGCTGCCAGCTCCACGCGTCGGGGGATCCGCAGCTGTTCGATCAGGGGACCGTGCTGTTGGGGGAAGGCATGCGGTACGACACCTGCGTGCGGCGCGGCACAGTGCGGGACGCGCTGACGGATTTTCAGCAGGGGGGCGTCACGTGGTACATGCGCAGCAGGGGCGCAGCAATCGATTCCGGCTCGACCCGCGTGTATGCCAGGTCCGCCAACTTCACGTCTGATCCACAGCCCGTGCCCGACTACCACTTCGCGGCGGGCGAGGTGAAATGGATCAACAAGAGCACGATGATCGCGCGTCCCGTGGTCCTGTATGTGCGCGACGTGCCGATCATGTGGCTGCCGTTCATTTTTCAGGACATTCGGCGGGGCCGGCGCAGCGGCATTCTCTTGCCGCGATTCGGATTGAACGATCTGGTGCGCCCCACGCGCCACTATGCCCGGCACATCACGGATCTCGGCTACTACTTCGCGCTCAATGATTACGTGGACGTCCTGGTCACGGGGGACTGGTTCTCGGGTCGGTACGTGCAGGTTCACGGGCAGGCGCAGTACCACTGGATCGACCGCTTCATGGATGGGCAACTCACATTCTCGCGCATGTCGCAGCTCGACATTCCTGCCGTCAATTCGCGGATCGGCTGGAACCACACGCAGCGGTTCAATTCGCGGACGTCGTTCAATGCCCATGTCGACTACTCCACCAACGGCACGCTCATTCAGCGGAACTCCCTCAATCCGTGGGAGGTCAAGTCGACCGTCGCGTCGAACCTGAACTTCGCGAAGCAGTTCTCATGGGGCACGCTCAATATCGGCGGCAGTCGTTCCCAGGATCTCTCGAACAACAACATCTCGCAGACCTTTCCGAGCATCAATCTCACGCCGTCTGCCGTCAACATCACGCCCTGGATGACCTGGTCCCCGGGGTTCTCGTTCCAGAATCTTCAGCAGTTTCACGTCGCGAGCGGCACGTTGCTGAATCCCGGGCGCGACACGCTTCCGGTCGATACGCTGCACCTGTTCAACGACGATCGCCACACCACGATGAGCCTCAACACCCCGCTGACGATCGGCCGCTGGAACTGGGCGAACTCGATCTCGGTGAGCGATGTCCGGACGCATGGCCGCAACGAGTTCGCGCTGCGCGACACTACCGGCGCCGTTCGCCGAATCCTGTTCGCCGAGACATTCGAGACTCAAGTGGATTGGCAGACGAGCATCAATCTGCCGTCGTTCTTCCCCAGCACCTGGAAGCTGCAGCCGAGCATCGGGATTCAGAATCAGGTGGGCGGTCCCTTCATGATTCGCAATCAGTTTACCGGTGGGCAGTTCGTCCGGCAGGGTAAGCGGCTGGCCTTCAATGTGGGAGTGTCACCGACTTTCTTCGCGTTCCTCCCCGGCTTCGGCCCGCTCGCGCGCATCAGGCATGCGATCTCGCCACAGATCAGCTACCAGTACGCGCCGGGGGTGACCGTGTTACCCGCCTTTGCTCACGCGATCGACCCGGGCGGTCTCTCCAACCGATCGAGCAGTGATCCGCAACAGACGATCAGCTTCGGGTTGTCGCAGAATTTCGAGGCCAAGCTGAAGCCGCCGCCCGGTGACACGTCCAGTGCGCAAGATCCCCGCAAGATCCGCCTGCTGAGCATCAACACGAGCGGCGTCGGCTATAACTTCGAGCAGGCTAAACAGAAGCATCACACCGGATGGCAGACCGGAACGCTCAGCAACACGTTCCTGTCCGACCTGCTTCCCGGTTTTCAGTTGCAGATCACGCACGACCTGTGGAAGGGGCAGGTCGGCACGGACTCCGCCAAGTTCAGCCCGTTCCTGCAAAACCTCTCCGCGTCATTTACCGTGACCCCGGCGACATTGCAGGGTCTGGCCCACCTGTTCGGGCTTCGTCCCAAACCCGCTCCGCCTCCGGCGCCCGACACGACGGCCGGAGCGCAACCGGGACGATCCGACGACTTTCGGAGCTATCAGGGAGGTACGCGCTCGCCCTACGGGCCGCGCGGGCCCGGCATGGGACTCGGCATTGGGGGAGGTGGGGGGGGATTCGGTAGGGGAAGAGGCTTCACGCTGAACGTCGCGTTCTCGAGCACGCGCAGCCGAACCGATACCACCCCACAGCAACGTCACGTCGCCGGTCGGCAGACCACGACCATGAATCTCTCGTTCAGTCCGACGCGGAACTGGAGCGCGACCTGGTATACCTCGTACGACCTCGCCACACGCCAATTCGCCGACCACTCACTCACCTTCCAGCGCGATCTGCGGCGGTGGCGGGCCGCCTTCGGCTTCCATAAGACCGCGACGGGAAGTTTTTCGTTCACGTTCAACATCACGCTGACCGACCAGCCGGACATCAAGTTCGACTACGACCAGAACACCTACGTGCGGTAGCGCTGTCCTCTCACGGAGACATTGCAGCCACTGATGTTTGAGTAACCTCCACAAAATCAGCAACTTCGCTTCAGGCATAGGGCGTGCTTACACCTCGGGCGATCCCCGTCCTGAGGCTTTTATGCGCGTGTTCTTGTCCCTGGTCTTGCTGACCGCGGTGGCCTGCCATCCGGCTGTTGTTGGACCCGGCGGCAGCGGTCCGTCGACGCCGGCCAACCTCACCTATGAGCTCGAGCCCAGCGGCGATCCCAATCGCCCCCTCGGCATCCTGCTCATCTGGGACGACGTCACGGACGCAAATCTCGCGAACTATCGGATCTATTCCCGCGCTTCGACCAGCGGGTCGTTCGACCTGCGTGGTGAGACGACCTCGAACACGTTCCACGACAATGGCGTGCCGCATCTCCAGTATCTGGTGACCGCGGTCGACGACAATGGCGTGGAGAGCGGCAGCAGTAATGTGATCACGGTGGACGAGCGGCTGCAGCTCGATGCTCCGGCCTGGCTGAATTCGATTTCACTGAACGGCGCCATTCATCTGGAATGGGACGACAGCTCCTACCTCGCGGCGCCGACGCGCTTCAAGTGGTATCGCATTTACAGCACGGATTACGATCTCGACACGGGCCTCTGCGGCACGAGCTGGCTGCTGGAGGGCACTACGGTGGCGCCCGAGTTTCTCGCTAGCGCGCTGAGCAATGGCGTGCCTCGCTGCTTCGGCGTGTCGGCCGTGAGCCGCGAAGGCTATGAGAGTCTCTGGTCGCCGCTGCGCCAGGATACTCCCCGTCCCGACGCGCGCAACACGCTGGTGTTCGCCTATGACGCGAACCAGAGCCAGTCCGGGTTCCGGTTCTGGCAGGACGTCAACAGTGACGGGCGCGCCCAGTCTTCGGAGTTGGGTCTGGTTCAGAACGGGAACCTGACGAGCATCGACTTTTGGGTGTATCGCGACCCGACGGATTCGACGCTCTGGATCGTGCCGGAGTTCTCGGGCACCCAGATCCGCCTATACAGCAATTCGCCGGTCGCGGATCTGACGTCGATCGATTTCGCCCCCGCGTCCGGATACTCGCGCAGCATGATTCAGGCGGTACCGGGTTATGCCTACGTCTTCCAGATTGTCGAAGGCTCGACCCTGCGGTACGGGGCGTTGCGCGTGACGCACGTCGGCCGGAACTATCTGATCTTCGACTGGAGCTTCCAGACCGATGTCGGGAACCCCGAGCTCGTGGTCCGCGGTGGGCTGTCCACCGCGATGTCCACTAGCACAGTGGTGACGGGCTCGAAATAAGTAGCGTGAAGCAGTGAGGCGCCGGAGTGGGCAAGAGCCGCTCCGGCGCCTTAGCTTTTGTGTCCATGGCTCCCGTCACGCTGGATGGCAAGTCCCTCTCGATCGCCGATGTCGTCGCCGTGGCGCGGCACAACATGCCGGTTGCCCTCGACCCCCAGGCGCTAACAGCCGTGCAGCAGTCTCGCCGTGCCGTCGAGGCGGCGATCGAGCGCGGTCAAACCATGTATGGCGTCAACACGGGGTTTGGGAAACTCGCGCATGTACGCATCCCCATCGAGCAGGGTCGGCAACTGCAGCTCAATCTCATTCGCAGCCACGCGTCCGGCGTGGGCGATCCGTTGCCACAGGATGCCGTGCGCGCGATGATGCTGCTGCGCGCGAACGTGTTGATGCGCGGCACCAGCGGCGTGCGGCCGGTGCTCCCTGAGCTGCTGGTCGAGATGCTGAACCGCGGGCTCCATCCGACCGTGCCCTCGCAGGGCAGCGTCGGTGCGTCAGGGGATCTCGCGCCGCTCTCGCATCTCGCCCTGGCGATGATCGGGGAAGGCGACGTGCGGGTGCCGAACCCGATCACGCTCGAGGCCAAAGAGGGATTGGCCTTCGTGAACGGCACCCAGGCGCAGACGGGCCTCGCGGCGCTGCTCGTCGCAGACGCCTGGACACTGTGGCGCACCGCGCATGCGGCGGCCGCGATGAGCCTCGAAGCGGTGCGCGGCTCGCCCGAGCCATTCGACGTCCGGATCCACGACGTCCGTCCTCATCCTTGTCAGCAGCGCTCGGCCGCGCTGCTCCGTGAATTGCTGGCCGACAGCGAGATTCGCGAATCGCATCGCGAAAACGACCCACGCGTGCAGGACGCGTATTCGCTGCGCTGTACGCCGCAAATACTGGGGGCGGTTGGCGAAGGGTTCGCGTTCGCGGAACGGCTCGTTGCCACGGAGCTCAATGCGGCGACGGACAACCCGCTCGTCTTCGGCGACGACGTGCTCTCGGGCGGCAACTTTCATGGCCAGCCCATCGCGCTGGCGCTCGACGTGATCGGGATCGCGCTGACGACGCTCGCGGGACTGGCCGAGCGGCGCCTGGAGCGTGTGGTGAACCCCGATCTGTCGTCGGGGCTGCCGGCGTTTCTCGCTCACGATCCCGGACTCGAATCAGGCTTCATGACCGCCCAGATCGCCGCCGCCGCGCTCGTCGCCGACTGCCGCGTGCTCGCGACGCCCGCGAGCGTGCAGTCGGTGCCGACGGAGGGAAATCAGGAAGACGTAGTGCCGATGGGGATGACCGCCGCGTGGAAGGCCGGCCGTATTCTCGCGAATGCCGAGCGGATCATCGCGATCGAACTGCTCGCCGGGGCACAGGGGCTCGAGTACCTGAAGCCGCTGCGGCCCGCGAAAGCGGTCGCGCGATTGCACGCGGCCGTCCGAGCGGAATCGGCGGCGCTCACGGCGGACCGGCCGCTGACCGCCGATATCGAGCGAGTCACGCTGCGCATCCGCGAAGGCAGGTTTGTCTCGTGAAGGCCCCGCGCGGCACGACGAAATCGTGCAAGGGATGGATTCAGGAAGCCGCCTTGCGCATGCTGATGAACAATCTCGATCCGGACGTCGCCGAGCGGCCCGATGATCTCGTCGTGTACGGTGGCACGGGCAAGGCGGCGCGGAATTGGGCGTCGTTCGATGCGATCTGCCGCACGCTCCGTGTGCTCGAAGACGACGAGACGCTGCTCGTGCAGTCGGGCAAACCGGTCGCCGTTTTCACGACGCACGCCGACGCGCCGCGTGTGCTCATTGCGAATGCGAATCTGGTCGGCCGTTTCGCGACGTGGGACGTGTTTCGCGATCTGGAGCGGCGCGGGCTGATCATGTATGGGCAGATGACGGCGGGGTCGTGGATCTACATCGGCACGCAGGGGATTCTCCAGGGCACCTACGAGACGTTGGCGGCCGTCGCGGCGCGGCACTTTCAGGGATCGCTGCGCGGCCGGATCGTGCTCACTGGTGGACTCGGCGGCATGGGTGGGGCCCAGCCGCTCGCCACGACCATGAACGAGGGGATCTGCCTCGCGGTCGAAGCGGACCCCGCCCGCGTCCGACGCCGGCTGGAGACACGCTATCTCGACCGATCGACCACCTCGCTCGACGAGGCGCTGGCGTGGTGCGCGGATGCGCAGCGGCGCGGCGAAGCCCTTTCGGTTGGGCTCGTCGGCAACTGCGCGGAGATCTTACCGGCGCTCGTACACCGCGGGTTTACGCCGGATGTCGTAACCGATCAAACGTCGGCCCATGACCCGCTCAACGGCTACATCCCTGCCGGGTTCAGTCCCTCCGAAGCCGCCGAGCTGCGGCGCACATCTCCCGACGATTACGTCGCGCGCGCGCGCGCGAGCATCGCCGTCCATGTACGCGCGATGCTCGATCTACGGAAACGCGGATCGATCGCGTTCGATTACGGCAACAACATCCGCACCGAAGCTCGTGACGCCGGCGTGACGGACGCGTTCGACATTCCCGGGTTCGTTCCGGAATACATCCGGCCGCTGTTCTGCGAGGGCAAAGGACCGTTTCGCTGGGTGGCCCTTTCCGGTGAGACAAAAGACTTGCATCGCACGGACGCATTGGTGCTGGAATTGTTTCCCGACAACGCGCACCTCAGACGTTGGATCACGCTTGCACAGCAGCGCGTGGCATTTCAGGGACTGCCTGCCCGCATTTGCTGGCTTGGCCAGGGGGAGCGTGCCCGGTTCGGCGTCGCGTTGAACGAACTGGTGCGACGGGGCGAGCTGTCGGCTCCGATCGTCATCGGCCGGGACCATCTCGATACGGGGTCGGTCGCATCGCCATTTCGCGAAACGGAGGGGATGCGCGACGGCTCCGATGCGATCGCGGATTGGGCGATCCTCAATGCGCTGCTCAACACGGCGTCCGGCGCGTCGTGGGTCTCCTTCCATCACGGCGGCGGCGTGGGGATCGGGAACTCGCTGCATGCCGGGCAGGTCATCGTCGCCGACGGCACTCCAGCGGCCGCCAGGCGCCTCGAGCGCGTACTCACCAACGATCCCGGCATCGGGGTGGCTCGACACGCGGACGCCGGCTATCCCGAGGCGATCGCCGCGGCGCGGCGCCATCACATCCGTTTGCCC
>Ga0209761_1002818_pt1 | contig 11432 bp, 11 predicted proteins | sample GraSoi013_1_40cm_4_FD_185818 | JGI IMG/M metagenome (GOLD analysis project Ga0209761, IMG submission 185818) | Grasslands soil microbial communities from the Angelo Coastal Reserve, California, USA - Sample 09_25_2013_1_40cm (SPAdes) (version 2) | ecosystem: Environmental > Terrestrial > Soil >... | reverse complement strand
CCTGCGTCTCCAGAGTTTGGCCAGCGGGTTGTTCACTTGGCAGCGGCTCCTTGCTCTTCCCTAGCTGTTCGACGGATGACGTCCCCTGCGGCTAGCCCCGATTCCGCCACTACCTCCAGATCGTTTCTGGGCCCTGTCCGAATCGGCCGCTTCTCGTAACCCGCGCCGGACTTCAGCCAGACAAATTCGCTTCCTAGCTCGCCACCAACGCTCTCGCGGGGGATAACCAATGCATTTGCGATCGAGGCCAGTTCCACGTCCAGTGCCACGGAGAGATCGGGAAGAAGCCTCGGATCGCTGCCCTGGATCGAGAAACGGCCAGCAAAACGGCGAACCTTTTGCGAAAAACGTCCCGCGTGGCCCAGGGGCGCCAGCTCTTCCAGCACAGCCGAAAGCGTCAGCCCGGGATAAGCGTCGAGGTGTATCTGCGCGTGCAGCCCCGGCTGCAATTGGAGAAAGTCCGCCTGGTTGATCTCGGCGCGGACCTCCATCTGCGAAGGATCCACGACTTGGAGGAAGGGAACGCCCGGCCGAATCTCGTCGCCCGGCTGGACCGTGCCCATCCGGCCGCCAAGCCAGATCGTGTTCAGCACAACTACACCATCCATCGGAGAGTGGATGATCATCTTGGCCGCATTGGCCTGCGCAAAGTTCATCGCTTCCATGGCGCGGTCTCTCTGAATTTCCAAAATGTGTATGCCGGCGGCCGCAGCCCGGCGTTTCAACTCGTAGGTTTCCCGGAGCTGCTTAAGGGTCGCCTGCGCCTCGTCCAGCGCCTCGCGATTTTTCTCCGCGTCAATGCGGGAAACAATTTCGCTCTTTTGCATCTCAAGCTGCGTGCGCTTCAGCTCGTCTTCTGCCTGTTTCAGCGCCGTATCATCTTTGGCGCTCGCGATATCTTCCTCGGCCTGTTTCAGGGCCACCTGGCCGACCAAATCCTTAAACGACTTTTGTTTGTCCAGGAAATCCTTCACCTGCGCCTGGGGGTCGAATTCAACCAGGACGTCGCCGCGCTTCACATGGGCGCCGGCCGGCATCATCTTGGTGATCACGAGCGAACTGAGCTGCGCCCCCGCCAGCCGGGGAGCAAGAACGACGAAGGAGTGAGTAGCCTGCGCGGTTCCGTTTACTCGCAGCACCCGTGAGAAATTTTTCTTCTCGACGGTCACGGTTCGTTCGGGAGAATTCCCGGGGGAATCGGTGCGCCGAGAGCGCGCGAAAACGTAGGGCAACACCAGGAGGACGATACCAAACGACGCGGCGAGACCCATCCTGGCAGGCTTAGCGGAGAAATACATTCATTGGCCCACGGCTGATTTACGAGAATGATGAGTCTATCGCACTCGCAAGATAATCCCAATGGGGGAAAGACCCGGGCTGCTGTGTAGGTTCCGCGACGAAAATTAATTGATCGCTGGGCCGGGAGCTACCCGGCACCAGGAATTGCCCTCTCAAATGCTCGCGGGGCTTGGCGTCATGCGGCGGGCCACATAGCTTTCGAGAAGATCGTCGAGCTCGCGCGGGCGGATGGGTTTCGCCAGATAGCCATCCATGCCTCCAGCCAAGCACTTCTCGCGATCACCTTTCATGGCATGAGCGGTCAAAGCGATGACCGGCATGTGGGTGTCGGTCCCATTTTCTCTTTCCCGAATCGCCGCAGTGGCCTCGAATCCGTCCATTTCCGGCATCTGCACATCCATGAGCACCAGATCGAAGCTGCCTTTCGCGAGCGCTTCGAGAGCCTCGCGGCCGTTCGCAGCCACCACGACGCGGTGGCCTCTCTTCTCGAGCATCCGAGTGGCCAGCCGCTGGTTCACCAGATTGTCTTCTGCCAGCAGCACGCTCAGGACGGTTTCCGGGTCGCGAGCGTCGTACAACGAGTACCTGGTGATCAAGGGGATCGCGCCCTTGGTTTCTTTTGCTCCAAGAAGTCGAGCAATGGCCTCGCGCAATTCGGATTGGCGGATGGGCTTCAGCAAGTACGCGGAGATGCCCACCTTTTTGCAGCGCTCCGCATCTCCTCGATGGCCGGCGGAGGTGAGCATCATGATGATAGCCGTGGACAATTCCGGCCGCTGGCGAATACGTTCCGACAGCTCAAAGCCATCCATCTTGGGCATGTGCATGTCCAGGAGAATCAGCGCGTACGGCTCTCCGGCGTCCCGCGCAGCGGATAGCTCTCTCAGAGCCTCTTCGCCACCTTCCACTGACGTGGACTTCATCTCCCAACGCTTGAGCATCCCTTCGAGGATGCGGCGATTGGTGCGATTGTCGTCCACCACCAGGACTTTGACACCCCGCAAAATTTCCGGGGGAGCGATGGCCCCAATTTCAATCGTTTTTGGATCCACAACTCCCAGTCGCACGGTGAAGTGGAATTGAGTTCCCTTCCCCACTTCGCTCTCGAGCCACATTTTCCCGCCCATCATCTCTACCAGCCGCGTGGAGATGGTCAGGCCCAGGCCCGTCCCGCCGTATTTCCGCGTCGTGGAGGTATCCGCCTGCGAAAAAGCATCAAAGATCAGTTTCTGCTTCTCGGGGGGAATGCCGATTCCGGTGTCCCGCACCGCAAAATGCAAGATGCGATCTTCGCCGCTCTCTGTTTCGACATGGACCTTCAACGCCACTTCGCCCTCGTGCGTAAACTTGATGGCGTTGCCCACGAGGTTGATGACGATCTGGTTCAGCCGGTTCGCGTCTCCCCGGATCATTTCCGGAACTTCCGGAGCCAGCTCGCACAGAAGCTCCAGGTTCTTTTCGTCTGCCCGCAAGGCGAGCGTTCTGAGCACTCCTTCCAGGCTGTCCCGGAGATTGAACGGGCGAAACTCCATCTCAATCCTTCCCGCCTCGATCTTGGAGAAATCCAGAATGTCGTTGATCACGGTGAGCAGCGAGTCTCCCGAGAGCTTTACCGTTTCCAGGTATTCCCGCTGCTCGGCGGTGAGATCGGTCCCGAGGGCCAGGTCGGTCATGCCCATGACGCCGTTCAACGGGGTGCGGATTTCGTGGCTCATGTTGGCGAGAAATTCGCTCTTGGCGCGGCTGGCTTCTTCGGCGGCCTCCTTCGCCCGGCGCATTGCGGCTTCGGCCTGCTTGCGCTCCTCGATTTCCTCCCGCAGCTCCTCGGTGCGCTCCTGTACGCGCACTTCCAATTGATCTTTTGCGCTCTGGAGAGCGGCATCGCGCTGCTGAATGCCGTCCAGCATGTGGTTGAAGGAGCCGACGAGCAAGCCAACTTCATCATTTTCCGCGGGCGCGGCCCGGAGCGAATAGTCCTCCTGGAGGGAAACTCTGCCGGCGATCTCCGCCAGTTGCACAATGGGCGTGGTGATTACACGAAGAAGCACAGAAGAAAAGAGAGAGGCCACGAGGACCGAGACAAGGAAAACAACCGCGGTGATGGCAGCATATTGCCGAAGTTTGGCATGAAGCGCAGTGAGGTCAGAGACGATGGCAATCGAGCCGACGTTCGTCTGGTCCAGGGCCACCTCGCGAAACAAAATGAGATGAGCTGGATCGAATCGAGCTCCATTTTGCTGCCACGCCGGCATCGCAAAGGAGTTCGGGACGTCTTGCCGCCGGTACTCCGAAAAAATCTTGCCTCGGCGATCGTACAAGCAGGCGGCGACGATTCGGTTCTCGCCGCGCAACGCACCGAGCATATCGCGTGCGGACTTGGGGTCATTGAACATCAGGGCCGCGGCCGTATTCGCTCCAAGCGTGTCCGCCAGAGTGGAGAGTTGCCGGATCATTTCGACGCGATAACTCGCGCGCTCATACAGCGTAAACCCCACGCTGGCCAGAGCCAGCGCCATACAGCTTGTGCCCAGAATGACCGTGGCCAATTTCCGTTGAATCGAAAAATTTTGAAACGATCTCATCGCCGCTTACTCCCGTTCTGGCAATCGTTCCCTTCGTCAGAAAATGCAAGCCGCGCTGAATCTCCGGGGAAACGATTGATCTCAAACGGCTCCCAGCCTTCTTCCAAATCGAGACCGAAACTTCCGTTCACCCCTGGGATTGTTCCGAGAGACGATGCGGGGGCCGCGCTTTTCTTTTCGCCCTGGCCAGCGTTCTGCCCGTGGACGACTCGCGCCAGGACGAGGAGCCTCGAGCTGATCCTGAGCCCCACGCGGGAAGCAGCGTCCAGGTTGATGTCGAAGCGGACCTGCTTGTCCTGCAGGCCGAATTGAATCATGCCTCCGCGCACGGCGAACTGGGTCATCTCGCCGACCGTGAGGACGCTCGAACCCTTCAGATTCGCGAAGATCTCCGGAAGGGTTTTCCGTTCGGAGGAGCTGACGTAGAGGACGTGGCAATCGCGGATATCCCGCTCCTGCGGAAGGCGTCGAATCAGCAAGCTCCTGCCGCTGGCGGCTTGTTTCGGGGCAATGGATGCCAAAGAGTCCCCGAACGGGTCACGGCCCAGGATGCACAGATTGGTGGGAGCTTGCACGCCGGAGTAGGCCGAATCGGGCCACTCGACGAATTTGGTGAGATTGAAGAGAATGGCGGCCTTCAATTCGTACTCACCAACAGAATCGTCCTGCGCCCCGGCAAATTGGGGGTTTGCCAAAAGCGTTCCGATGACCAGCAAAAGAATAAGCGGCGCGCCCGACCGCGAGAACACGCGGCGCGAAGAAAGCTGGCCGCATTGCCAAGATCGCGGCCTCTTCCGTGAGCGAATTGGATGCTGAAACATCATCACTTCCCTACGGTCCTCGCTCTTCTATCTGGCGCTCAGATGAGGCCGATAGTTCAGTTTCACTCGAAAGCTTCGTCCGTCCTGGGGGATCGAAGCTTGCACGTGTTCGAGGCCGCCGGAATCGGCGTATCGCTTGTCAAAAACGTTGTAAAGGCCGGCGGAAATGTCGAAATTTTCTTTGAGCTTGCGGGCGAACAGCGACAGGTTCATGACAAAGAAGCCCCCGAGTTCGGTCTGGGCGACCGTCCTTCTCTCACTCACGTATTGCGCATCGAGGCTGGCCAAGAGCTTTTTCTGCACGAGCGGAAGGCTGAGGCTAGCCTTGGCGAGTTGCTTCGGCGAATTGGTCAAAAAGTCCCGGGTCACAACGTTCCGAGAGTCCTGCAAGGAATGAGAAATGGTTCCTTCCATGCCGCCCGGCCATCTGGCTCCCAGTTCCAGTTCCATCCCTTTCGTCTGCACCGGGCTTGAATTTGTATAAACAGGGCGGCCTGTGGCGGGATCGATGCCCTGCACGATTAGATCGTTCATCCGATTCAGGAAGCCGGCGCCTGAAGCGTAAAACGTCTTGCCGAAACGATGCTCCAGATCCAATTCCCAGGTACGAATCCTCTCCGGCCGCAAAGAAGGGTTTGGCGTATTGCTCTGATTGCCGACATAGAAGTTTTCATAGCTGTTTGGAGCGCGGAAGGCCGAGCTATAAATGGCTTTGACGTCCGTGTTCGGGGCCGGTTTAACGAGCAAACCCAATCGCGGGCTGAGAGTGTTCCCAAACCTCTCGTGCCAGTCGCTGCGCAGTCCGGCGACAAAGGTTATGTTTTCGCGAATGGAGTATTCGTCCTGAAAGTAGAGAGCCCAGACCCGAGCGGTGCGGTGATCGTCCAAGTAGAGGAAGTAAGGCTGGATGTCGTAGTTGATCTGCTGTTGCTGAAGGTCCTGGCGAAATTCGGTGCCGAGGGTGACGTGGTGCCGTTTGAAGAAGACGCGGGAAGCATCGCCTTGAAAATCCCACCACGTTCCGTTGGCTGCGTCGTAGTTTTGCGTGAAGGGCGGGACGCCTGTGCCCGCATAGTCGTAGATGTAGATGCCGTGATAGCCGTACCAGTCGTAGGAAAGCCGTCCCAGCGTTTCCCAGCTTCCGAAGACGTGCCTGTACTGCACGTCCGCGTAACCTCGGGCGTCGGTGGTGCGGGTGCGCGGGTCGTTGAAGACGGTCCCGAAGGAAGCGGTGGGAATGTGTTTCGTGCGCGAAGCCTGGACGACGTGGACGTTGAAATCTCGATAGATGATGTCGGCGAAGGCGTTGTAAGACTGATCGCCATCGGCGTCTACGGCGACACCGTTGTTTGTCGCGGGACTGTCGAACTCGGAAAAGAAAAGACGTTTGTGTCCTTTGCTGTCGTAAAAAGAACCGGAGAGGAGAGTTTCGAGACCGCTGTCGAAACGGCCGCCGTAGCTCACTCTGCCTTTGTAGGAATTCCAGCTCCCGGCATCGCTGGATATCTCTGCGGCGTTCAAGTCCCGGCCACGCTTGGTGATCACGTTGATGACGGCGACGAATGCTCCGGTGCCGTAGAGAGATGAACTCGGTCCACGAATGATTTCGATCCGCTCGATCAGATCGAGGTCAACCGGGAATTCCGTTGCCACGTAGGCCCCGTCGAAAATGTTGTCGTTCACACGATGGCCGTCGAGCAGGAAGAGAATGCGCGCGTTGTAGTCGCCCGGCCTGGAGAAGCCTCGCACGCCTACATAACTGTAGTTGCGATCGTAAATCACGTAGAAACCGCGAACGCTCCGCAGCACATCAGCCAGGGTTCGATAGCCGTATTTCTGGATCTCGTCGGCGGTAACTATCGTCACCGAGGCCGGAGCATCGGCGGCTTTCTGAAGAAACTTGGAAGCGCCATAAACCGAGTCCACCTTGAGCTTGGCAAGGTCTTCAAGGCTCAGACCACTCAAGTCGGTTTGCCGTGTTTCTTGCGCCTGCGCGAACGCAACACAGGACGTAGCCGAAAACAGAAGCCAGAAGGCACTCCGGAGTACTTTGCGTTTGCTGCATCCACAACGGAGGCAAGCCAAGAGCACCCCTCTGCGCTGCCTGGGAACGAGGGAGACTCCAGGTTGATGATTCATCGAGCTGATCATTCTTTGGTCTCTCGCGCACACACCCAGCGTTGCCACAGCCAAAGCGTTACGCGCACGCCAAGGCCCAAAAGAGGTTCTGCGGCACTCATTTCCAGTTGAAGAATCAATAACTTAGCGGGCTTTGGGAGCTCCGTCTTCGCGGGCGCAGAGTGGGGACTGTTCCAAATCCGACATGGTGTGCCTGAACCGAACGGGGAGTTGCCATGCCTCCGTCGAACTCCGGCCGGGTTGACAGCCATTTAGGGACACTCTTTGGCTTTTTCTGCAGGAACTGCGGGACCTACGATGGGGGTGCCTTCTCGGGCGCGGTCCATGATTGAAAGATTCCATGAGGTCGTTCAACAAACTCGTTAACCTAAGTGATTTCAAATAGATTCGGTCGCTATCAGGTGTTTACCCGAGGTAGGATTAGGAGGTCCTACTGATTGTGGCATCAGGGGTTCTGTCGTAGTTGTTAAAGAGTTTGCGTACAGGGGCCAAGTGGAGTGTGTGCTGGGCGCCCGCCCCAAGGAGAGCACTTCCATGGCAAAGAAAGAGAACCGGACAGGAGATACGGCGTCTCACGTGGGCTTTGCAGGCGAACATCCTCGTCTCGAAGCGACATCGGAACTCCTCCGGGAGTTGGTATCTCATCTTCGCCAGAACCGCACTCAACTCCGCGAGGAGTGGGTGCGCCGCATCACGGAAGCCCGCCTGCTCACGGCAATGAGCCAGGAAGAAATCTTTGCGGAAGCCACTTCGGTTTACGACAGCTACGTGGAGGCTCTGGAAACGGGGACGTTCGAAGCGCTGCAGTCCTATGCGCGCAACCTTTCCGAACGCATCATTCCCCGAGGCGTGGAAACGCACGAAGTCGTTGGAATCGTTCTGCTCCTGCGCGACGTGCTGGCCCGTTCGCTCTTCGCAAAGTATCAAACCGATTTCGAAAAGCTGAACCGTATCCTGGACGCCTACGAGCCCGCTGCCAATCGAATTGCGAATACAGTCGCCGTAGGATTCGTCCAGGAGCGCGAGCGCGTCATCCGCCAGCAGCAGGAGGCAATCCGCGAACTCTCCACCCCGGTGTTGCAGGTCCGCGAAAGGCTGTTGATTCTCCCGATCATCGGCGTGATCGACCCGCAGCGCGCGCGCCAGTTGACGGAGCAGTTGCTCCGGGGAATCCGCACGAACCGCGCGAAGGTGGTCGTCATCGATATCACCGGCGTGGCGGCGATGGACGCCACTGTGGCAAACCACCTCGTGCAGACCGTGGAAGCATCCAGGCTCCTCGGCGCGACGGTCATCGTCACGGGCCTCTCCCCCGAAATCGCCCAAACGCTGGTCACCATCGGCGTCGAACTGGGCAAGATGAACACGGTCGGAGACTTGCAAGGTGGCATCGAGCAGGCTGAACGCCTCCTCGGTTACAAGGTCGTGCCCATTTCGTAGCCGTCAAGGCATGTTCAAAGGACGCATTCGTGGATGTCCCGATACTCAAACAGGGAGAATTCCTGATCGCCACGATTCAAGCGGCGCTGTCCGACGCCGATCTGCTGCAGTTGCGGAGCGGTCTGATCCAGCAAGTTGTTCGGTTTCGCTCTCGCGCCGTCATCGTGGATGTCACTGCGATGGACGTGATGGATTCCTTTGCGTCGCGCACTCTGCGGGAAATTGCGCACATGATCCGGCTGCGCGGCGCCGAAACTGTAATCGTCGGGATCCAGCCCGAAGTGGCTTTCGCTATGGTCCAGCTCGGTCTCACGCTCGAAGGCGTCGCCACCGCGCTGGATCTGGAGGAAGGGCTGGCTTATTTGAATCAGAAATTCAGAAGCACCAGTTGAGAGAGTCCGCGACTATGGCCGATGAAATCCGGGTCGCGATTGCCTCGGATCAGGACATCGTGTTGGCCCGGCAGAGAGGGCGGACACTTGCTTTCGAGTTGGGCTTTTCTTCGAGCGATTCGACACTGGTTGCGACGGCCATCTCGGAGCTGGCACGAAACATCCTGACATATGCGCGGACAGGAGAAATTGCCTTGAAGGCCATTCAATCAACGAATCGTCAGGGAATCATGGTGGTGGCTTCGGATGAAGGACCCGGCATTGCTGACGTCCGGCAGGCGGTCAAAGATGGTTTTTCAACTTCGGGCAGCCTCGGCCTGGGACTTCCCGGTGTGCGCCGTCTGATGGATGAATTCATGATCGAGTCCGAACTCGGCCACGGAACCAGGGTAACGGTGAGAAAGTGGAAACAATAGAATCACGAATCATCGAGTGCGGGGTCGCGAGCTTCACTCTGCCCGGCCAAACGGAATCGGGCGACAGGCACGTGGTGAGCTTCTTTCCCGATGGCGTGCTTGTCGCCGTTCTGGACGGCGTCGGCCATGGGGACGAAGCTGCAATGGCGGCTCAGATTGCCAGTGACATTCTGGAAGATTGTGCAAGCGAGCCGGGGATCACTCTGATCCGACGTTGTCATGAGGCTCTGCGATCTACCCGAGGGGTCGTGATGAGTCTCGCCTCGCTCGACTTCGCCCACGACATAATGACTTGGGTCGGCGTGGGCAATGTTTTGGGCGTCCTTTTCCGTCTCAAGAACCCGCTGGGCCTCGGACAAGAGGCTCTACTCTTGCGCCCAGGCGTTGTGGGAGCAAAGCTGCCGGCTCTGCAGGCGTCCGCGCTCCCGATCAGCCCTGGAGACACCCTGATCTTCGCCACCGACGGCGTTAAACAGGACTTTGCCGAACATTGTTCGCCGCAGGAGTCTCCCCAGAAGCTTGCCGAGACGATTATGACCCGGAACCGGCGCGGCAACGATGATGCTCTCGCCCTGGTTGTGCGCTACACAGGGAGTCGCGTATGAAGACCGCTCACAAGGCGCAGATTCTGCCGGAACTCGCGCTCGAGGATCGATACTTCTCCGTTTTGGAGGAGCATCTCCAAGGGGCCAGTGAGTCGACCCTCCGCCGGGCCTACGATTTGGGCAGAAAGGCACTTTCGGATGGTAGGAGTCTGCTCGAGATGGCTACTCTTCATCACATCGCGCTGGTCCGCATCTTGGCCCGTCCGGACTCCTCCTCGGCGGAGCCAAAAACATTGGAGGCCGCTTACCAATTCTTCGCCGAGTGCATATCGCCGTACGAAATGACCCATCGTGGCTTCATGAGGCGATTGCCGCTCTGCGCCACCTGAATGAGGCCCTCGAACAGGAGATCAGGCGTATCGCTTCGGCAGTACACGATGAAGCCGGGCAGCTTCTCGTGGCGCTTCACCTGGCGCTGGCGGACATCTCGCGCGATGTGACCGAACCGGTACGCGAGCGGTTGCGGGGTCTCAACCCCATTTTCGCCCAGATTGAAGACCAACTCCGGCGTCTTTCCCATGAACTCAGGCCGACCATCCTGGACGATCTCGGCTGGATCCCTGCCATTCGGTTTCTTGCGGATGGCGTATCGCGGCGCTATAGCATTCCCATCCGGGTGGAGACTTCCGTTGAGGACCGGCTACCCTCCATCACGGAAACGGCGCTTTACCGAATCGTACAAGAAGCGCTGACGAATGCCACCAAGCACGCGAAAGCGAGCGGCATCACGATTCGATTCAGTCAGCGGGACAACGGCCTTATTTGTTCGATACGCGACGACGGCGTAGGGTTCGATGTCCGGTCCATTCGCGCACCCGGCAGCGCGTCCGGCCTGGGCCTCGTCGGTATCCAGGAGCGCTTGAATGCGCTGGGCGGGACACTTCAGATTCTCTCGGCCCCCGGTCAGGGGACCGAACTTCTAATTCGTTTACCCATGGAGACACAAAATGCCAATTCGAGTAGCACTAGCGGACAATCATGTGTTGGTATGCCAAAGCCTGAAGTCCCTTCTCGAGCGGGAAGGAATGCAGGTGGTCGGCGAAGCCAACGACGGCCAACAGGCGATCGGGCTGATTGAGAAATCCCAACCCGATGTCGCCGTTATGGACATCGGCATGCCCGTGCTCAACGGCCTGGACGCGGCACGCGAAGTCCATCGCAGTAGCCCCAAGACGAGGGTGATCTTGCTGACGCGTCACGACGAAGATCAATATGTCACGGAGGCTCTCCGCTGCGGTGTGAGAGGCTATGTCCTGAAAAGCCAGGCGGCCAATGATTTAGTCCAGGCTATCCAGCAAGTCCACCGCGGGCAAGTTTATTTGAGTCCCGGCGTGTCTCGCGCGGTCGTCGACGCGTACCTGACAAAAGCTCAAGTACCCGTGGAGCCCCTCACGACTCGAGAGCGTCAGGTGCTCCAACTCGTCGCAGAAGGAAAGACCACCAAGGACGTTGCCACGCTCCTCGGAATCAGCGTCAAGACCGCGGAATCGCACCGGACCCGGCTCATGCAAAAACTCGATATCCACGAAACCGCGTCGCTCGTGCGCTATGCCATCCGGCGCGGATTCGTCCAGCCCTGAAGGGTGAGGATAAGGAAAAGCATAAGTCGCAGAAATTACCGCATGTATCTTACGAAATACCACCCATCCGCGATTGCGGGGTTTACCGGCTTGTCCCAAATGCCCATCCGGTTATCCTGGTCCGAGAAAAGAGAGGCCGCCTCCGTGGGTTCGGCCCC
>Ga0209761_1002815_pt1 | contig 11435 bp, 14 predicted proteins | sample GraSoi013_1_40cm_4_FD_185818 | JGI IMG/M metagenome (GOLD analysis project Ga0209761, IMG submission 185818) | Grasslands soil microbial communities from the Angelo Coastal Reserve, California, USA - Sample 09_25_2013_1_40cm (SPAdes) (version 2) | ecosystem: Environmental > Terrestrial > Soil >... | reverse complement strand
ACTGGGGCGGGCGTAGACCACGCGGGGAGCGCAGTGACGAGCGCGAGCAGCCCACCGCCGAGCGCGCGGACGATCCCCACGCCCTCACGGTGTCACCCCCAGCTTCAGGGTGTCAATCTTTGGATACTGTGGTCGGGCTATAGGCGCCTGCGTCAGGAGGGCGCTATACTCGCAGCATGAACGCAGATTTGCTGGCGGCGGCCCTGAGGCTCAGCCCAAGCGAGCGGCTCGAGTTGATCGAGGCTCTGTGGGACACGCTCTCGGAGCAGGACCTCCCCGTCACGCCCGAGGAACAGGCGCTTCTTGACGCTCGGCTGGCCGATCTCGACGCCAACCCGAAGGACCAAAGTCCCTGGGAGGAAGTTAAGGCCCGTCTCAAGCAGCGCCGTCGTTGACCCTACCGGTCCTGCTCCGTCGAGCGGCGGAGCTTGATCTGGTGGCGATCGAGGACTGGTACGAGGCCCAGCGTCAGGGACTGGGTGCCGAGTTCCGCGACGCAGTGGACGCCGCGATCGCCCGCGTCGCGAACAATCCTCTCATATACCCGGAGCGGTACCGAGGGGCGCGGCGTGTGCTTCTAAGACGATTCCCCTACGTTCTCTGGTACCGATCGTACGACATCTTCGTGGTGATCCTGGCTTGCATTCACGGCAAGCGTGATCCCCGTTCTATCCGCGCTCGACTTCTCAGCGGCGCTTAACTTTGCTATGCGGCCGCCGGCCCGCCGGGCGCATGGATGATGACCGGCGATTCTCCGTGAGGCGCGGGGAAGGGTGAAGTTGTCGTGTAGGAGCAGATCAGCGAATCCGGAGCATCGCGTAGCCGATCGAACGGAGCTGGGCGGCCACGAAGTCCCTGATGCGGCGCTCGCCGGTGCGCCGATCGTCCATCGTCTCTCCGATCGGGCCCAGGGGAGCGATACGATCGAACGCGGAGCGCCGGTCGCGCCCGAGGCGACGGTCCAGGATCACCTCCACGTTCGTTTCGCTGGCGAACTCGCGCCGGAGGTACTCCCAGAGGCTCGCCTGGTCGCGCGCAATGATGAAGAGGTGACGCTCCGCCAGATCACGGTCCTCCACGCTCCGGTCCTCCAGGCTCCGGTCCTCCATAGGTAGTTGCGCGGAGTTATTTCACACGCGGCGCCCGGAGTCAAGGGCCACGGAGGCGGCGGAGCGCGCGCTCGGCCGCGCGGGCGTCCTTCGACTGGCGCCGCGGGTTTCCGGATTTTGGAGCGGGGGATGTCGCGGCCGGCGGCTCCGGTTCCGCGGACAACGCTTCCAGAAATTGCTCGGCGCCGATGACGGCGCAGCCGGCGCGGCCCGCTGCGTCCCTCACCGCCCGGTCGGAGGTCACGACCGCCGAGCCCGCACCGAGCTGGCGCGCCAGCCGTACCAGCACGTCGTCGGCCTTCTCGGGCGGGCGCGAGAAGATCACCTCCACCTGACCTCCGGCCGGCGCTGGGCGGGTGGCCGGAGCGCCGTCGAAGACGACCGTGAACCGGTCGCCCCCTGCCCGCGCGGCCTGCGCCACGAGGCGGAGGAGCGCCGTCCGCCCGGCCTCGAGGCTCTCCTCCTCGTGGGCCCGGAGGTCCGCGTCCCGACGGATGACGTTATAGCCGTCGATGAGCCAGCGCATCGGCGTCCTACAGGGGAATCAGGTTCACGCCCGCCTCTCTGGCCGCCTGGGCAAGCCGCCAGTCCAGGGGTCGCAGAGTCGTACGCGGAGAGCCTGTTTTCGTCGGCAAGGCCCGGGAGCTGTCGAGCACGAAGTCCATCAGAATCGCCGTCCTTCCTAAATCAACCGACGTACTTTCACCTGCCCCGAGACGCGGCCCCGGATCTCGCGGAACGCCTTGAGGACGTGACTGAGATCGGGTGTCTGCTCGTCCCGAACGTACGGCACCAGCCGCGCCACTGGCTTGCCCCGCCTCCGAATCACGAACGACTGCCCGCGCTCCCGTTTCCCGAAGTAGCTCGGACAGCCGGGTCTTCGCTTCGAACGCGGTCACGTCGACAAGGGAATCGCTCACGCCAGCCCCCGCGCGCTGAATTATATACAACTCGTCTGATCAACTAGTCTTGGCGCCGCCCGTGCTCGTGTCGACCGCATACGCGTAGACGTACTGTGGCGTGACGTAGGCGATGTTCACCGCGGTCGCGGGCTCGCGGCCGGGGACTCCCGACCGCGACTCTCCCGCCCTCTTCGACGCAGCAGCACCGTCTTCTTCTTGTCTGAAACGCCCTCTGCGGCCGAAGGAGACTGAGCGAATCGGGCGCGCGCTGCGGAGCGCTGGCGGACCGGTTGACCTGGTGACCACCGGTGACTACACTGGCATCGATGTCAAAAGCGGTGGGGGTCACGCAGCTTAAGGCGAAACTGTCGGAGTACCTGCGTCTGGTCAAGAGGGGTGAGACGATTCTCGTCACCGACCGTGACGAGGTCGTCGCCGAACTGCGGCCGGCGCGCCAGCAGCCGGGGGTTCCCGACGACCTGGATGGGCTGCTCGACGCACTGGCCGACTCGGCGGAGATCACGCGAGCCAGCCTACCGACCGCCGGCTGGACGTGGCACGTTGAGGGGCTTGGCCTGCCGTCGGGAACGGCGCAGCGTCTTCTCGGTGAGGTCCGCGCCGAGCGCGGCTCGCCGTAGTGGCGACAGGACTCTACCTTGACACCTCTGCCGTCCTCCGCGCCGTCCTCGAGACCGGCACGACGCCGGAGGTCGAGGCTCGAATTCGCCGGGCCGGGGTCCTGATCACGTCCCGCTTGTCGCTCGTGGAATCGGCGCGTGCCCTCCACCGGCTCCGACTCAGCAGCCAGGTGAGTGAAGCGCGCCTTGCCGACGCCGAACGGGCGACCGCAGCCGTCTGGGCGCCCGGTGCGAGCTGTGGGAACTGACGCCGACGGTGTGCGAGGCCGCGCGGCACGTCGCGCCGAGCCGACCCCTGCGAGCGCTCGACGCGCTGCACTTGGCGACATTCGTCCGCGAGGCCACCGGCGCGCTCTAGCTCGTCGGACGGCGCGTTCGGGCCGTATCGCGTGGCTCACCCAGCGCTGTTGGCCCGGTCTCCGAGTCCCTTCTTCGCCTGGCTCATGATCTGGCCCAAGCGCCGGTAGTGCGCCCAGTAGCAGCCGACAAGAGAGGAGCCGACGCCCTCGTAGCGCGCCTTGAGCCATGCGGGAGGCGGGAACAGAGCGTTTTGCAGCGTTCCGAGGAGATCGCGCCCTCGGTCCACCAGGAGGAGCGTGATCAGGTGCTCGAGCCGGCGGCGTTGCTCAGATGTCCGATGGCGCAGGAGCCAGCCCATCGCGGCGGCTCTCGGGCCCCGCGGTCGGATCCCGGCCATCACCGCAGCTGGGACGCAAGCGCCGAAGAGCCTCTCCAGCTCCAGCAGGGCGAAGTAGAGCGCCGAGCGCACGCGCCAGCGGGACGCGCGCGCGCTCACCGCCTGCCAATCCAGCGTATCCGCCCAGCGCCCGAGGAGCAGAAAGAGATCGTAGTACCAGAGCAGGCCCGCGAGCGAATGGTGCACCGCCAGGTGAATCGATAAATAGAGGGGGAGGTCTTCGGGACAGAGACCGAGCGCCTCCTCCCCCGCCACGCGGATGCGCACGGCCCGATCCCAGACCGTCAGGCCTTCGCGCTCGTCCCACGAATAGCGCGGCTCGCTCAGGAGCCCCCAGTGCAGGTCAACGTGAACGCCCGACGGCGACGCGTAGAGGGTGGCGTGGTCGTAGGCGACGTCGAAGCAAAAGCTGTGGGCATCGGCCACGCGGCGAAAAGAGAGACGTTGGAGGAGCGCGTCGACTCGTTCGAGACATTCGCGCCTGATCAGCAGGTCGAGGTCGCTGCACGGACGGACCGCGGGATCTGGATAGAGCGTCTCGGCCAGGGCGGGACCCTTGAGCGGGATCACGGCGATGCGCTCGCGCTCGAAGGACTTGAGCAGCCGCGCCAGCTCGCCACTCAGGACGAGATGGCGGGCCGTCGCCTCGAGCAGGTCTCGGCGCACGCGCTCCCGAACGACCGGCGGCATGCGTCCAGACAGGTCGCTCTTGCACGCGAACCCCACCGCGGGACCCAGCGATTCCGTGGCGATCGTCTCGAGCACGCGATTCCACTCGAGGACATCGTCGGGAACGGGGGGCGCGTCGTGGCGCGCCAGGGCGCGCAGGCAATCAACGATCCAGCGCGTCTCCGCAACAGCCATGACGGGCGCGCTAATTTAGTCGATGCTGTGCTCGACCGGACGCCGGGTCGATGCCGTCGGCGCGCGCAACATCGAGGCCGGAATGACCGCCGACCCGGCGACCTGCGCGCGGGCGAGCGCGTGCTCGCAGTTCGCGGGGGACGGTCCGTACAGGTCGCCCGTCTCGACGAGCGCCTGACCAGGGCAGCGCGAGCAGAACGGCGAGGCGGCGCACGACGAGCAGGTGTGGAGATCGCGGATCCGGATCGCGCGGACGCGGAGCATCTCCGGCGAGCGGTGCCAGATCTCCGCGAACGGCTCGTCGCGCACGTTGCCGCACGCGATCGGCATGGCCACGCACGGCATCACGTCGCCATACGCGCTGATGTAACACGCGTTGTGCCCGGCCCCGCATGGAACCTCGTCGAGATCGGAGCGTGCGCCGTCCGGCGCCGACGCGGCCGCCGGCGTGCCGCAGGACGGGTTCAGCGTCGGGTCCTGCAACACCGTCCGCAGCTCCTTCGGGCTGATGCGGAGCGCGACCGGGGACCGGTCCCCGTCGTTCTTCGCCGTGATCATCGGGTCGAAGCCGCAGAGGATGCCAAGCCGCTCCGCCAGGGCTCGGATCTCCTTGTACTGTCCGACGTTCTGCTTCATGAGGGGACAGTTCAGCTTGACGGTCACGCCAGCATCCCGCAACAGGACGGCGCCCTGAAGCGAGCGCTCCAGCGAGCCCGGGATCTTCGTGACCCAGTCGTGGACGGCGGGATCGGCGCTGTAGATGCTGATATCCACCTGGCGCACGCCGAGTGTCCGCAGCCGCGCCGCCTTCTCCGGCGTGATGAGCAGCGCGTTGGATTTCAGTCGGACGTCAAAGTGCAGCCGCCGCGCATGCTCGACGAGCTCGAACAGGTCCTTCCGGAGGAAGACCTCGCCACCGCTGAACGTGAGGTAGAGCGCGCCGGCCCGGGCGACGTCGTCCAGGAGCCCCTTCAGCTCCTGGGTCGTCAGCTCCGGCCGCTGCTCGATGACGCGGTAGCAGTGAATGCACCGCTCGTTGCAGCGCATGGTGAGGTCGACGTGGACGGACAGCGGGATGCGGAGCGCCACGCTGCGCTCGAACAGCCACTCCGTCAGCTCAGGCATCGTGCAGCACTTTCAAGACGTCCGAGGGTTTGGACCGCACTTCGAACCGCCCTGCCCGATGAGCTTGCCACAGGCGAGCGCCGTGGTCTCGAAGACCTCCTGGGTCGTGATCTCGGGCGGCGAATACTTGCGCTTGCTGCTCTTCTGGGAGCGCTGGTCCTGCTCACGCTGGTTTTCCACGTTGTTGCCTCCTATGGCACTTCGTGAGGTGAGGCCGTCACGCTCAGCAGACCGCGTTGACAGAGCTTGTCGACGAACGCTCTCACGTCGCGCTCGGCCTGGACGGGCTCGACATCGAACTCCGCGCAAATACGACCGACGAGGGCGCTCATGGGCGTCTGGCCGTCCGCACCCTCCCAGATCAGTGTGCCGACCGGGTTCAGGGTATTGAGGGTGCTGTCTTCGGCGCGCAGGATCACGGCCTCGCCGTCGTACACACGCCAGGCCGTTCGGGAATTTCGGGCGAGATACTGCTCAGGCACGATCGATCACCTCCCAGAAGCCGGGATCGGGCCGAAAGCCAAGATCAAACGCGCGAACCGCGTCGATGAGGTCAGCGGCGATCTCGAGTACCTGCGCCGTCAGCTCAGGATCTCTGGCGAAGAACAGGACGTTCGGGAGCAGTCGCTCGAGCGCTTGCCTCGGCGTGATGGCGTTGACGGCATGCCGGCTGCCGTGACGCAGGAAATAGACGCCCCCGAGCCGGGCGGAGCTGTCGTCCCCGGCCCGCGCGAGCTCCCCCCAGAACGGCGTTCCGTAGCAGTGCGCCTGCCCCTCGGAAATTCGCACGATGGAGAGCTCATCGCTCAGCAGGGTCACGTCTGTCGACAGTCGCGCGAGCGTCGTCTTGCCGCTGCCCGAGGGACCGGAGAAGAGATGGGCCCGGCCGCTTCGGATCAGGCTGGCGGCATGCACGATGAGGCCACGCGCCTCGACGAGCGCGAGCGAGTAGAGGATGCGCAGAAAGCTGTCGATCGAGTATTCGTTCGCGTCAGCGAAGGTCACGCTGGCTCGCCGGACCGGGAGAGCCACCGTCCCCGCGAAATCCGCGCGCGTGACCACGAACCGCCCTGCCGCACCGTCGCGAGAAACCAGCACGTCGTCGTCGGCACGATGACCAACGGCCCGCCGCACCTCGGCCTCGATGCGCCAGTCGGCCGGCCCGGGCGAGAGGAAGCCTTTGTAACGGTCATGGAGGACGTCGAGCATATCACGGTGCCGCGTCACGATTGTGGCGCGCAGACCGGCGATGGCGAGGCTCAGCTCACCCATGCAGCGCTGCCCGAAGCGCGCGCCGCAGTCGGAGCGCGAGCGGGAGGAGTCGCGGCACCACATGGGAGACGCACACGACGGCCCGGTTCCACCATCGCGCGGCGCGAGTGTCGAGCCGGTTGACGCGGCCGTGACGCTCGAAGGCGACCACCTTGCCCAGCAGTTGCGTCCGCTCGATGACCTCGGTGGACGAAAGCGCGTCACCTTTCGTCACGAATCGATCGCCATCGCGCCGGACGATCCGGTGGAGGAAGAGTCGGCCCGGCGTGGTCTCGTAGCAGACGATGTCGCCGATCGCGATTGACGCCGGCGCCGTCGGCGTCACCAGGGCGACATCGCCGTCCCAGATGAACGGCAGCATGCTGCCACCGCGGGCCTTGATCCGGAGATGCTGGCCCTGTCTCAGCACCTGAGCGGCAAGTTCCTCGGCTGGATGCACCATCGTCACCCTCGTGGATGATGGCACAGAGAGGCCGCGGGCCGAAAGCCCCTCCGCATTCACCTCGGCGCGGTGCGTTTGCGCTGCTCAGCGAGCGCCACGCTCAAGTTGCTGCGAGCGACGGCCGACTCCGGACGGAGGCGGACGGCGTGCTGGAAGTGCTCGATCGCCTCGGCTGGCTTGCCCTGCTGAAGGAGCGCCGCGCCCAGGTTGGTGCGGGCGTCGGCATTGTCAGGTCGGAGACGGACGGCCTGCTGGAAGTGCTCGAGCGCCTCGGCCAGGTTGCCCCGGCGAGCGAGGGTCAGGCCCCAAGACGTGTGCGCCTCGGCGAAATCAGGCTTGAGGCGGAGCGCCTGCCGAAGATGCTCAATCGCCTCGTTGACCTTGTTCTGGCTTTCGAGCGCCATCGCCCAATCGTGCTCGGCCGCCGCCAGGTCAGGCCTGAGACGCAGAGCGCGCTGGAAGTGCTCGATCGCCTCGGCGGGTTTGCCGAGTCGAACGAGCATCGCGCCCAAGTTCGTTTCCCCTTCGGCATCGTCAGGCTTGAGACGGATGACCTCGCGGTAATGGTCGATCGCCTCCGCCAGCTTGCCCTCAATCGCCATCTCGTCGCCGACCTTGCCGTGCGCGACGGAAGAGTCGGGATTTGCGGAAACGGCGTAGGACCAGAGTGTGGCCGAGTCATGCCAGACCTGGACCTGTTGCCAGGTGAGTACCCCGAGCGTGACGACAATTACTGTGGCAGCAACGAGAGGACTCGACAGCGGCGCTGACTTCGACTTCCCCGCGGTCCCGCACCAGGACAACAGCCCGCCACCGGCCAGCGTCGCCCATCCGAGGCCCGCGAGGTACGAGTATCGATCAGCGGTGATCTGCGGGCCGTTCTGAAAGATCCCGAGGACCGGCAGGAGGGCCACCACGTAGGCGATCCACACCGCCGGCAGGCCCGGCCATCGCCGGCGACGCGCCAGGGCGACCAGAGCGATGGCGAGAACTACGCCGTAACCCATGATCAACGACATCGCCCATGGATTCACGGTGGACTGCAGCGCGTAGAGTGGCGAGAGGTTCCAGGGCACGACGGTCTTCACGAGATAGAAGCTCAGGCCATACGCTGACACGGCCAACCTGCCCGCGATACTCAGTTCAGCCAGGGTCGCCATGTTGTGAAGCCGGACAAGCGCGGTAAACGCGACGGCGGATGCAGCGGCAGCGAGCAGCACGAACGGAATCTTTTCGGTGTACGCAATCCGGGCGCGCTCGCTCCACCACCCCGCGGCCCCGCCGAGCCGGCGGAGCGGATAGACGTCGAGGATCAGCAGCACGACCGGAAGACTCACGACGATCGACTTGGAGAGAAGCGCACACCCGAACAACGCGACGGAGAACCAATACCATGCCCGACTACTCTCTGGCCGCTCGGCCGACCTGAGGTACGTCAGGATCGTCAACAGGTAGAAGAGTCCCGACAGCACGTCGCGCCGTTCGGTGGCCCATGCCACGGATTCGACGCGCAGGGGGTGGATGGCGAACAGCAGCGCGGCAAACCCGGCGCAGACGCCGAGCGGGTGCGGTCGTTCGATGGACCAGGGCAGAGCCAATCCCAGTATTCGACGGACCACGAAGTAGAAGAGCAGCGCGTTCGTGGCATGGAGGACGAGGCTGGTCAGGTGATAGCCGAGCGCGTTCATGCCCCAGACCACGTAGTCCAGGCCGAGGGTCATCCAGGTCAGCGGCATGTAGTGGCCCACGTGAAACGTGGTCCACATCCAGTGAAGGTGCGTCCAGCCGAGCCCGCGATAGTGAGCGTTGGTCAGGAGATTTTCGTCATCGTCCCAGCTCACAAAGCCGTTCTGCAGTGTCGGCAGGAATGCCGCGAGCGTGACGAGGGCGACCAGTACCGGCACAAGCCGGCGGACCCAGCCCTGGGCGGAGCTGGCGACGACTCGCCTTCCGGATCGCGCTGACGAAGCGATACGCAGTGGGCAGCCTATGGTGTGAGCAACTCGAAGTATTCGCGGCCGACCTGGTTGCCGTCGAGCGCGACCTGGACGGTCCACGCCCCGGCCAGCGTGTACTGGGTGATGAACGTGCCTGCCACCGGCAGCCTCGCGGTTACGAGCGTGAGGCCGTTCGCGCCCCAACCGGCGCGCTTGGCTTCCAGTGTGCGTCCGTCCACCTCGATGCTGGGGTCGGCGCTCGTCGGCATGTCGGCGGTCAAGAACGGAACGTTCATCGCCTGGTACACGTTGCCGTCAGGCAGCAGGAACGTCACCTTTCCGGCGTACTTTCCCGACAATCCCTTCAGGGCGACGCAGACATAGAGATCGGGCACGTCGGTCAGCTGAAACTCAAGGGGGCCGGGCTGGCAGGCGTTGCCCTCGTCCGTGCTGAAGGAGATAGCGGATAGCTGCGCCCCCGCCGATGGCCGGCTGGCAGGCGCGTCGATCCGCGGAGGATCCGAGGTCGGTTTCGCGGCCGCCCCAGCACTGCTTGCGCTGCCGAACGGCAGCATGCTGCCGAGAGCAGACATCACACTCCAAGACCCGCTGGCTGGCGCTTGGCGTGGCTGAGCGCCGGAGGCGTCCTCTGGCCGAGAGCCAGCACCGGTCGGATCAGGGGTCGGCCGCCCCTGCCCCGCGGCCGGCGGCTTCAGCGGAACCGTGCCCCGGCCGGCGGCCAGATCACCTGGATCAGCCGCCCCGTCTTCCTGTTCGCTCTGGCCCGCCGATATCGCCGAACGCGCCGCCTCCCGGGCCGTCGCCGGCAACGTCGCCTGCGCACGCCGATCGTCGACAGTCGCGACGGGCTCGAAAAACGTGCGCTGAGCCGCGAAGGACAACGAGCAGACGACGAGCACTGCCGTGACGGCATAGAGGACTTTGTCCACGAGGTCCGTGAAGCCGCCGCCGGACGTCACGACGCCGCGGCCACGGCCGGCCGACCTACCAGCCCGCGGTCGTGAGTCCATAAACATGGCCATCGGCGGAACCGACATAGACCCGGTTCAGGACGCCGTCATAGCTCGGGTCCCCGACCACGGTGACCGCACTGACGAGCGTGAGAAATTTTGACGAGTTCGAGAAGTAGGCCGCGTCGAATCGGTAGACGACACCGTTGCTGGTTCCGACGTAGAGGCGGCCGACGCCGTCATAGACCGGAGTGCCGCCGTTCATCCCCCCACAGCCGCAAAAGAAATTGGCCGGGGAGTAGAAGGGGCTGGCCCCAGCGCCGGAGAACTGCACCAGCCTCGTCGAACCTGTCCGCGTGAACACGACTGGGTCCGTCGTCACGCTCCGCAGCTCGACCGCCGCCACTCCCCAGGCGACGTTGGTGGAGCTGACGTTGACGGTGTTCGTCACACTGCCGGCCGACGCGGCGAAGTTGTCCGAGAGCGCGCCGCCGATCGGGGTCGCGAGCGCAGCACTTTGCCGCAGCGTGCCCACCGAGGCCGTGGCGGCGGTGCTGTTCGCGTAGCTGAAGCCGGCCACGACGTAGTTGTTCGACTCGTTGGTCGTGACGGCGACCGTCCCGATCTTGCTCGTCCCCGAACTTGTGAGGTACTCACCGATCGTGCCGACGCCGGAATACTGGGCAGCGATACAGACGGCCGACAGGCTCGTGCTGTACGTGAGCGTGATGGTCGCCGTGCCGGAGCCGCCCGCGAAGGCGCTCCAGATCTCTACCCTCGCGTTTGTCGGACTGACCGCGGCCCGGTACGTATAGAACGACGAGCCGGTGAGACCTGTGTCGGCGATGCCGGTGATCGTGCCGAGGGTCGCGCTGGCCGCGCTCGCCACGATGATCGCGTTGCCTGCCGTCACGTTGGGCAAAGTCACCACACAGCTGTTCGTCCCCGACGCAGTGTTCTTCGCCGAGTTGACGGGGGCGATCGTCGTCGGCGCGCCGATCGATCCACTCCCGAGCGGCACCGGCGCCGACATCGCGCCCGAGCCCGAAGGCGTGTAGGTCTGGACCGTCCCGCCACCGATCGGGACGGCCTGCAATGTCGGCGTGGACATGGCAGTCGTCACATACATCCAGTTGCCATCGGCGCTCTGGGCAGTCGGAGTGTCGATATCGCCGAGGCACCACACCGATGGTGGCGTCCCCGAACCACAGGTGGTGTTGGCGAGCGTGCCGTTCGTCAGGTTGAATTTCCAGAGACTCGGTTGGCTGGTGCCGGCCTGGGCGCGACTCGTCACCCATAAAGCGTTGGCGTTGTAGTCGATGTAGGGCGTGGACGAGATGTAGTCCATTTTCGGGTTCGGGCTGCCCGTGGAGCTGCCGGTGAACTGCCACAGGATGCCCCCCATGGCGACGCTGGTGCTCGTGCAGTTCCCGCCGCCGGTCGTCGTCACGTTGCCGCTGCTGCCGTTCAGCGCGTAG
>Ga0209761_1002814_pt1 | contig 11437 bp, 8 predicted proteins | sample GraSoi013_1_40cm_4_FD_185818 | JGI IMG/M metagenome (GOLD analysis project Ga0209761, IMG submission 185818) | Grasslands soil microbial communities from the Angelo Coastal Reserve, California, USA - Sample 09_25_2013_1_40cm (SPAdes) (version 2) | ecosystem: Environmental > Terrestrial > Soil >... | reverse complement strand
CGTCTTGGAAAGGAAGGCGCCGCCCTGCGCGCCCCAAAACCACTGGAAGTTCGTGTTGAAGCCGCGACCCTGCTGCGGCGGAATAAAGAAATAGGACAGGCCGGCTGACCCCTGGAATTCGCCCGTGAAGGCGTTGGTGTAGTAGGGATTGTCCCAGCGGTATTGCGCGCGGACGTCGCCGCGGAGCGCCACGTGATGTGACAGGAAGAGGCGGAAGCCCAGGCCGCCATAGACCAGGTGCTGCGTGAAATCGTAGGGGGGTGCCTTCCCGAAGATCATGCTCGAGTAGCCGCCCGAGGCTAGGATCGCCGACTGGTCGCCCACCGGGAAGTTCAGGACGAGGCCGCCGCTGACGGTGCGGACGGTAATGTCCTGCGTCGCCGCCAGGTTCGTCGTGGGGATATAGTCGCCCGTCACCTCGATGCCGACGCGGTCGCTCAGGTTGTAGCCGATGCGCGCGCCACCGCCGAAACCATTCTTGATGAGGAACGAGGGGTCGAACCGCCACCACGACCCGAAGCCGCCGAACTCGATGTTTTGCGCTCGCTGCGCCGCGGCGGAATTCGCTACCAAGGTCACGAATCCCACCAGGAGAACCAGCCGCTTCATCGGGACTCCTCCCACGGCTCCCCTGGTTAGGGGGCCGCCAACAAGACTGCGTTGAAGAGCAGCTTGAAGGTGCCGTGCGTCTGGCCCCGGAACTGGGGCCGAAACCCGAACAGGATCACCCGCCCGCTGCCTACCGGTGCCTCCACCAGCGACGCTTTTCCAACGAGCCGCTCCTGGTACCGGGCATAGCCGGATCGCAGGGGCTGCTCGGGGTACGTCGCCAAGGCCCTGGCCGGGGCCGAAACGGTGAAGGCGGCGCTATTCTCGAAATAGACTTGGAGGGACTCGGGGACTCCGAGGGTAACCGGGCTGCTGGGCCCCTCCCCCTCGACCCCCCCCAAAACCGTACCGAAAATAGAGCCTGGGGCGTAAAATCGCAAAACTTGCGGACCCGATGCCTCTCCGGCTAGAACGTTGACCACCGGGAGGTTAAGGCGTGTAATCGCGAAATTACTTGAACCATCGAGACAGACGAGCGTCCCACCACCCAGAACAAATCCCGAAACTGCATTTGCCCCTGCCTCTCCGATCCCTCCTGCGTACTGCAATGGAATGCGAGTCGAGTCGATCCCGCGCAGTATCGTTGAGCCATCCGCGTCCGGGAGGACGATGACGTCAAATCGCTGACGCAGCCCTCCTTTTTTGAAATCGTTGTCGTGAAGTGTCGTGTAGCTGATGCCATACTGCTCAAAGAGCCAGCGCGTCCACCCTTCGTCGATGTTGCCCGTCCAGGGCTGGTACAGTCCGATGCGCGGCAGGCGCTGTCGCGTGCGTCCCTGACGGGCTCCCGGCGCGGCCCGCACCGCGCTGACCGTAAACCCGTGTCGCGCCGCCTGTTCACTGAGCATGGCGCGAGCCCTGGGACCGCGCACCACGAGACTGTCTCCGACAATCGTCACCGTTTGCCCTGCTGCGAGCAGCTCGGCGACGGCGCGTGACTCGGCATTGGTGCGGTTCTTCAGGATAAAGACGTCGCCATTGCCCTCGATGCGTCCGGGCGTTGGGACGACGCTGTCGACTTGCACGAGGTTCGCCGTGAACGGACCATTCACCACGTCCGCCCGGACGCCCATCGTGAAGGGGAGCGTCCACCCGGCGACGTCGTATGGCGGCCGGTCGTTGACCGGTGTGTAGTGCTGCGGCTCGAGCAGATCCTTGGCGTGCGCGCGGTACGGCTGTGCCATCGGTACGACGAGCGAGCCGGCGGCGTAGCGATTGCCGTCCGCGGTGAACGGCTCGGCAGCGCGGTACACCTCGACTCCACCGGCAGCGAGCACATTGGCGAGCGTGGCCCACGCTTCCGGATCCCGCTGATCGGGGGGAGGCGGTAGGATGTACGCAAACGGATTGCCGGCGAGTCCCGCCTCAACCTCGCGTCGACCCAGACCCACGAAGCGATCGATCACGTTGACGCGGTCGCGCGCCGCCAGGCGCACGAGTGACTCGGAGGCGATCAGCTCATAGCGGACGATGTCGCCCAGGTGCCAGGTGCCGCCCGGCCATGGCTCGGGATAATTCACGCCGCGGCCAGGCTGGCGCACCGAATCGAGCGGCACCGTGATCGGCGAGCCGAGTCGCGTGCTGGCGGCCTCGGTGAGAATACCGATCATGTTGTGCCGGGTCGGGGTGGAGCGGAAGCCGCCATGCCACCACAGGTCGTAGGTCTGCTGGTGCGCAATTCCGGTCATGCCGGCATCGTACAGGGCTGACGCCATCTGCGTGCCGACGAGATTGATTCCCGCGACGAGTGCCGGATCGAGATTCGGATTGACGGGATCCTGAAACGGCGGCACGAAGAGCCGCACGCCATTTGCTCCCATCTGATGCACGTCGTAGACGATCTCCGGGAACCACTCCTTGTACAACATCCGCGTGACGAGTCGTGTCTCGAGCTGCGTCAGCATGAACCAATCGCGGTTGTTGTCGTGCCCGATGTACTTGTGATACAACCACGGCAGCGGGCCGCCCTCGTACCGCGTGCCCTTGTAGCGGCGATACCAGCTCACGACCGTGTCCAGGCCGTCGGGATTCATCGACGGAATCATCAAGACCACAACCGAATCAAGCAGCCGGCGCATGTCGGAATCGGTGGCCAGACGATAGGCGAGTGTCATACCCATCTGACTCGACGCGACCTCGGTCGAATGGATGTTGTTGCTGATCAGAATGACGGCGGGCTGGGTGCCGCGGAGTCGCGCGAACGCCGTATCGGTGAGGCGGCGCGGATCGGCGAGCACCGCTTGCACGCGTTTGATCTCTGCCAGACGTGCATGATTCGCCGGTGAGGTGATCGTCATCAGGAGAAACGGCCGGCCTTCGGTCGTGCGTCCCAGGGTATCGACCCGCACGTAGCGACTCTGCTGGGCCAGGCTGTTCATGTAGCCGCTGACCTGTCGCCAATCCGCCAGCATGGAGTCGGCGCCCGGCTCGAACCCGAGAACGGCGGATGGGGGGATAGGCGGTTGGGCGGTTTGCAACAACGCGATCAGGAGGAGCGGTGTCATTAGATGAGCCCCAGTTTTGAACCCACCTTCTTGAATGCGCGCAGCGCGAAGTCTAGATCATCACGCGTGTGGGCGGCCGAGAGCTGGCAGCGGACTCGCGCATGTCCTTGCGGCACAACGGGATACCCGAAGCCTGTCACGAACACGCCCTCGGCGAGCAACAGGTCGCTCATGTGAATGGCCTTCGCGGTTTCGCCGAGAATCACGGGCACGATCGGGGTCTCGCCAGGGAGGGGCTTGAAGCCGAGTGAGCGCAGCTGATCCCGGAAGTAGCGCGCGTTCTGGTGCAGCCGGCTGACCAGCTCGGGATGCGCCTCGACGTAGCGAACCGCGGCGAGCGTGCTCGCCGCGACTGTCGGCGGAAGGGCGTTGCTGAACAGCTGCGGGCGTGAGCGCTGTGTCAGATAGTCGGTGAGCGCGAGGGGACCGGCGGTAAATCCGCCCGCCGCGCCGCCCAACGCCTTTCCCAGTGTCGACGTGATCACGTCGACCTGGCCCAGCATGCCGTGGTGCTCGGCGGTGCCGCGGCCGCCTTTGCCGAGCACACCCGTGGCGTGCGAGTCATCGACGGCCAGCACGGCGTCGTGCTTTCGCGCCAGCGTAACGAGGTCGGGCAGCTTTGCGATGTCGCCTTCCATCGAGAAGATGCCGTCGGTGAAGATCAGCTTGCGCCGTGCCTTGCCCGCCGCGCGCAGCTTCTCCTCGAGGTCCGCCATGTCGGAATGGTTGTAGACCGCCGTCTGGCACTTGGTGATCGCCTTGGCCAGCCGAATCGAATCGATTATCGACGCGTGATTCAGCTGATCGGAGATGACGACGTCGGGCTCGCTCAAGACCGTGGGACAGAGTCCCTCGTTTGCGTTCCAGCAGCTCACGTAGGTGAGCGACGATTCGCAGCCGACGAACTTCGCCAGCGCTTCTTCGAGCGCGCGGTGCACGGTGAACGTGCCACAGATGAAGCGCACCGACGCCGTTCCGGCACCCCAGCGATCGAGCGCCTCCTTCCCCGCCTGCACGACTTCGGGCACGTCACACAGACCGAGATAGTTGTTGGAAGAGAGGATGACGACTTCGCCGCGTCCTTCCATCTTCACGCGCGGGTCCTGCGGTGAGTCGAGGTAATTGAGTCGTTTGTAGACGCCCTGCTTCTTGAATTCCGCCAGCTCGTCCTGCAACTGCCCCATGAAGCTCATACGATCTCCAGAATGACTTTTCCGGCGTCCCCCGCGCGGATGGCGGCGAGCGCGTCGTCGATCTTGGCGAGCGGGAATTTGTGCGTGATGACGGGACGGGGATCGAACTGCCCGGCGGTGAGATACCGGCGCATCTGGTGCCACGTCAGGTACATCTTGCGTCCGATCACGCCGTAGACGGTGATGCCTTTGAAAATGATCTCGTCGGCGAAATTGATCGGGACCTCGTTTTTGGGAATGCCCAGCAGCTGCACCCGCCCGCCCAGGCTCACCGCGGCGAATGCTTGATGCAGCGCCGACGGCACGCCCGACATCTCACAGACGACGTCCGCGCCTTCGCCGCCGGTTTCGGCGAGGACGGTTTTGACGACGTCGTCCGTGTTGGCGTTGATCGTGACGTGTGCGCCCATCTTGGCGGCGAGCGCCAGCCGTTTGGGATTGACGTCGGAGGCGAGAACCTTGATCGCGCCGGCCGCGCGCGCGATCCCGACCGCGAAGCAGCCGATCGGCCCGCACCCCACGATGAAAACGGTGCTGCCCGGAATGTCCGCGGTCAGCACCGTGTGAAACGCGTTGCCCATCGGGTCCATGATCGCGCCGACCTCGGTGGGAATGCCGTCGAGCGGCAGCACGTTGGTCGCCGGCATCACGATGTATTCTGCGAAGGCGCCGTCGCGATCGACGCCGATGATGCGCGTGTTCCTGCAGATGTGGCTATTGCCGGTGCGGCACTGGAGGCAGTGGCCGCAGACGATATGCCCCTCGGCGGTGACGAGCTGGCCGGCTCTGAGCTCCGTCACGCCGTCGCCGCAGGATTCGATCTCTCCCGCGAACTCGTGCCCGACGACGATCGGCGGCTTGATGCGGCCCTGTGCCCAGGGGTCCCAGTCGGCGATGTGCAGGTCGGTGCCGCAGACGCCGGCGTGCCGTACCGCGATCAGCACTTCGCCGGGGCCGGGCGCCGGTTTGGGCACGGACTTCACGGTCAAACCGGGCGCGCGCTTTTCCTTGACGATCGCTTGCATGAAGGCCGGGAAGGGGGAAAGGGGAAGGGGGAAGGGTTAGAAGATAGAACGGGTGAATCCGCCATCCACCTGGAGTACGGCGCCGGTAATATAGCTGGCCCGCTCGGACGCAAGAAAGACGACCGCCGCCGCCAGCTCGTTAGGCGTGCCGACCCGGTGCATCGGGATTTCGGCCAGTCGTTGCTTCATCATCTCGGGGCGCGCCTTGGTGAGCTCCTTGATCCGCTCGGTGGCGATGAATCCTGGACAAATACTGTTCACGGTGACGCCGTCGGTCGCGATCTCGTCCGACAGCGCCTTGGCGAAGCCGAGGACGCCCGCGCGCGCTGTCGAGGACAGGATCAAGCCAGGCAGCGGCTGCTTCGCCGCAACCGACACGAGACAGATGATCCGGCCCCATTTCGCCCGGGTCATGATCGGCACGGCAACGCGCGCCAGATGGATCGTGGACAGCAGGTTCAGTTCGATCGCTTTTTGCCAGGCGTCAGCAGGTTGATCCTTGAAGGCGGCGGCGGGCGGTCCGCCGGCATTGCAGAACAGCACATCGAGGCGACCGAATTGCTTCGCGACGTCGTTGACCAGCCGCTCCGCTTCGGCCGGAACGCTGACGTCGGCGGGGAACGGCGCCGTGGCACTACGGCCGTTGATGGCGACCTGCGCGCCCTCTTCCGTCAACGTCGTGGCGACCGCGCGGCCGATGCCGCGCGTTCCGCCACAGACGAGTGCGACGCGATCCTTGAGGCCCAGGTTCACGCGCGCTCGATACGCACGGCGCAGACTTTTAGCTCCGCCATCTTCGCGTACGGATCCAGGACAGGGTTGGTGAGGAGATTGGCCGCGGCCTCGCGGAAGTGGAACGGCACGAACACCTGCCACCGGGCGACGCGCTCCGAGATGCGGGCAGCGCTCACCATCGAGTTGCGGCGCGACGTGAGCCGCACCAGCTCGCCTTCCCGCACGCCGAGCGCTTTCGCGTCGTCGGGGTGAATCTCGACGATCGCCGTCGGCTCGCGCGCGTCGAGACCGCTCGCGCGCCGCGTCATGGTGCCGGTATGCCAATGGTAGAGCTGGCGGCCGGTGTTCATCACGAACGGATACTGATCGTCTGGCAGCTCGACGGGATCGGTGTACTCGACGGCCACGAATGTGGCCCGGCCGTCGGCCGTGGGGAACGTCCGATCGAACAGGAACGACGTTCCCGGATGCTGGTCGTCCGGAACGGGATACTGCAACCCGGCGCCTTCGAGCCGTTCGTACGTGACGCCGGCCCAGCTCGGCGTCACGCGCGCGATCTCGCGCATGACGTCTTCGGGGCCGCGGAACTGCGTCGGCAAGCCGAGCCGGTTGGTGAGATCCATCAGGATCTCGAGATCGCCGCGGGCGTCGCCGGGCGAGTCCACCGCCTTATGTGAGACCTGGATGCGGCGCTCGGTATTGACGAACGTCCCCGTCTTCTCGGCAAAGCTCGCGCCGGGCAGCACGACATCGGCGTAGCGCGCGGTTTCCGTGAGGAACAGGTCCTGCACGGCCAGAAACTCGAGCTCCTGGAACCAGTGCTCGGCATGGGCGATGTCGGGATCGGAGATGACGGGATTTTCGCCCATGATGTACATCCCACGCACGCCACTCTCGGGCTTGACGACCTCGGTGACCATCAGACCCTTCTTGAGCGAGAGAGTGTCGGCCGGCACTCCCCAGGTCTGGGCAAACCGCGCCCGGACGTTCTGATCGCCAACGGGCTGGTAGTCGGTATAGACGAACGGAATCGCACCGACGTCGGACGCGCCCTGGACGTTATTCTGGCCGCGGATCGGCATCATCGCGGCGCCCCAGCGCCCGATCATCCCGCACGCGAGCATCATGTTGAGGAACGACGTCACGATGTCGGTGCCATTGGCGTGCTGCGTCAGACCCATCGCCCACAGCGAGCTCGTGTTGGGGCCGCGGGCGTAGATCTCGGCAGCACGCTCGATCTTTTCCGCCGCAATGCCGGTAATTTTTGCCGCCTTTGCCGGCGTATATGGCTGGACCGCGGCGCGCACCTTGTCGAAGTCATGGGTTCGTTCCGCAATGAAGGCCTTGTTCTCGAGCCCCAACGACAGGATGTGATTCAGCATCGCCGAGTAGAGGGCGACGTCGGTACCCGGCTGCAGCTGGAGGTGAATGTCGGCGCGGCCGGCGAGCTCGGTACGGCGCGGATCGGCGACGATCAGGGTGGCCCGGTTCTCGTGGGCGCGCTTCAAGGCCGCGCCGAAGACGGGATGCGATTCGGTGGTGTTGGCGCCGCCGACGAAAATGACGTCGCACGCCTCCTCGATCTCCCGCATCGACCCCGAGGCCGCCGAGGTGTTGAGCGCACGCTGCATCGCCGCAACCGAGGTCGAGTGGCACAGGCGGGTGCAGTGGTCCACGTTGTTCGTGCCCAGCGCGGCGCGAAACATCCGCATCATCAGGTAATTCTCTTCGTTCGAGCACTTGGCGGAGGAGAAGCAGGCGAGTGAGTCGGGCCCGCGGGCCGCCTTGATCCGCAGCAGCTCCTGCGAGGTCAACTCGAGCGCTTCCTCCCACGTGGCCTCGCGGTACGGCGAGTACCAGTCGTCCGGTGTGGCGACCCGATCGCGAATGTCCATGTCGAGCCGCTCGAGCAGCGGCGCCTCGCGCACGCTCTTGCCGGTCGCGCGGGGCGGGGTGCCTGGCTTGGCGCGCCGGCCCTCCCCTTCGATCGTCCGCCACGGACCGGCGCGGCGCTCGGCACCCTTGGCGCCTTTCCAGATCCACCGGCCGCCGTCCTTCGTCCATCCGTTCCGTATCAGCGGCCGGGTAAGCCGGTCCCGGTGCTGCGGGAAATCGTAGCCGAACCGGCCTTTCACGCAGGTGGAGCCCTGGTTGGGCGTGTCCAGCTCGATATCGGGGGAGGTGACGCGTACGACCTGGTTGTTCGCGACGTGCAGGTCTACCTGACAACCGACGCCGCAGTAAGGACAGACCGAACGGACCACCTTCTCCGGATGCCGAATCTGCTCGGGGGTGAACCGCTGCCGCGGCATCACCTCGAAGATCGCGCCGGTGGGACAGACGCGCACGCACTCGCCGCACCAGGTGCAGCCCGCCTTGTCGGGATCACCGTCGGCGCCGACGATGATCTCGGCGTGCTCGCCGCGGAATCCGACGTCCAGCACGCCGACGACCTGAATATCCTCGCACGCGCGCACGCAGCGCGTGCACAGGATGCAGGTGGACATGTCGTGGCGGATCATCGGATCGCCCGGACGCTCGTCGCCAGAGCGCAAGGGAAGGTCGCGGGTCTCGACCGCGGTCGGCACGACGTCGTACTGCACGAGAAAGCGCTCGAACTCGTTCCGCGGATTGGCGCGCCCGCCGTTTCGCAAATGATCGGCGGGGTAGCGCTCGGCGAGCAGGCGGAGGACGCCCTTGCGATTCTCGACGGCCGCGTGCGACTGCGTCGTCACCACCATGCCGTCGGCGACCTTGGTTGCGCAGGCCGGAATCAGCTTGCCCTGGCCTTCAACCGAAACCAGACAGATGCGGCAGTTGCCGACGATAGGCAGCTTGGGATACCAGCAGAGGGCGGGGATCTCGATAGCCGCCTTCCGGGCGGCGTCGAGGATGGTCTGCCCTTCCTCTGCCGTGAATGCGCGGCCGTCAATCTTCAGCGTCGGCATCCTCTGATAGATAGGCCTCCCGGCCCTAGTCGCAAGGCGATCCCAAAAGCAAACGGGGCCGACTGTTCGTCGGCCCCGTTATCGCTTGATTTGTTCTGTCAGATCTTCGGATCCACCGGCAAATGCCGATGGGTATGATCGCCGTCTTTCCCTTCATCGAGGAACCAGCAGTAAGCCCAAATCTTGGCGGGGCGAAGCACCTGCTGGCCGGCCCGCAGGATAATGCCCATCGGCTCGTCGTCGAGTACCATTGGAAGACTCGTCATGCAAACATGGCTCACGAAACAGGTTGCCCCGTCTGCAAGCAAGACTCCTGCCGCAGGGCGCCCGTGCTACGTGCCGACGTGCCAACGAGTTACAATTCTCGAATGGACGAGAGGGTCAGTCAGACACGTTCAAGGCCGTGTCGTGCTGACGCGGCGGCTTGATCGCGGTGAAGCCCGAGCGCTTGGAGCGACGGCCGCGCTGGACCTGCCAGCCGCGGTAGAGGGTCTGCAGCGCATCGGGCGCCAGCGGGATGACTTCGCGATGCTCCGCTAGGGGCGGCAGCACGACATGCACGCCGCCGGAGGGGGTCCGAACCTGGATATCGGCGATCACCGACGCGCGTTGCTTGGCGCGGAGGTGCCCGAGACATCCCGGAGCAATCGCAACCAGCGATGGGGCCAGGTCGGGAAACCAGCTTCCGAAGTTGATGACGAGCGCCTGGAACGTGCCGGCGAGCTGCTCCGTGACCGCGCGGCCTTCCGCCGCCTCGACCGCTCCGAGATCCTGATCGAGCAGAAACACTTCGGTGTCGTGTGCGGCGAGAAACAGCGCCTCGGGCAGGGCGGCAGCGCCGAGCACCACGATCACATCGCCGGGCTCGAGGCGCGCGGCCCAGGGCACGATTGGATGCGTGCGGTCAAAGCCCCAATGCGTCGGCTCGCGCTGCGCTTCCCGCAACGCCCGATGCTTCTGGCGCCACCGGGGGAATGACGGCAGGCGCAAGCGCCGCGCGATGATGCGGTCGACATGCTCGAGCAGCAGCACTTCGGTGAGGAGATACTGATCCTGCGCGCTCGTCTGCAGCTCGCGCACGGCTTCGTCGCCGATTTTCAACAGCTCCGCGCGCGGCACCGTGTTCTTGTACTCCTCGAGCCGCTGCAGAATGAACTCCTGATACTCCTGCTTGAGTGACCGCGGCGCACGACGTACCGGCGCCATGCCCGTCGTGCTCGCTTGCTCGAACGGCAGGGACGTCAGCACGGCTCGACGTGCACCGTCACTTCTTCGAGCTCCAGGTCTCGCTTCAGCCGTTCTTCAACGGCGTCGGCGATCGCGTGTGCGTCGGCGACATTCGCGGCGGGATCGACCGCGATGGTGACCTCGGCATACCGCACGCCGGCGTTGCCCTTCCCCCCCCGCGAGCGGATGCCGTAGGCGCTCTTCACACCTTTCACCGCCTGCGCCGACTGTTTGATGGTCGGTGCCGGGATGGCGCGCTCATCGACGAGCACGGGGACGACGCGCGCCAGAATCTGGTACGCGACGCGAACGATCAGCACGGCCACAACAATCGCGACCGCGGGATCGACCCAGGTGCGACCGCCGCGGGAGAACAGCACGCCGATCAGCACGCCGATGGTGATGAAAACGTCGGTGCGGGTGTGCGCGGCGTCCGCGATCAGCAGCTCGCTCTGAAGCTCGCGCCCGCGGCGGTTTTCGTACCAGGCGACCGCTACGTTGGTCAGGAGCGTCGCGAGCAGTAGTGCAAACGCGACGTCCGTCATCCGCACCAGATGCCCGCCGCTGATCAGCTGCCCGATCGCGCTGCGTACGAGCTCAAAACCCGTGATCGAGAGAAAGACCACGATCGAGAGCGCTCCCAGTGTTTCGAACTTGCCGTGCCCGTAGGGATGCTCTTCGTCCGGGGCGCGCGCGGCCACGCGGACTACGAACAGGCCGAGGACGTTGTAGACAGCGTCGACGGAGGAGTGCACGGCGTCGCCGAGTACGGCGAGAGAGCCCGCCAGCATGCCGATGGTGGCTTTGGCGAGCACGACGGCGATGTTGGCCACCAGCAGTCCCCCGAGCACGCGACGCACCGCGAGGGACCGCTCCAGGGCTTTGTCCGCGGCCGACATGGTGTGCAAGCTTGTGATGGGGGCTGATTTAGTCAACTTGGGCCAGTACGGGCGCAGCATGCTGCGCCCCTACCTTGACAATATTTAGATAATTGTATAAATGTCTACCCCATGGACGATTCGCTTTTCCGGGCCCTCGCGGACCCGACTCGCCGCAAGATCCTGGAGCTGCTCACGAAAAAGGATCGGACGGCCGGCGAAATCGCGGAGCAGTTTCCCATCGCGTTCGCGTCGGTATCCCACCACCTCGGCGTGCTCAAAGCGGCGGATCTCGTGGCCACAGCGCGCGAGGGCCAG
>Ga0209761_1002811_pt1 | contig 11438 bp, 7 predicted proteins | sample GraSoi013_1_40cm_4_FD_185818 | JGI IMG/M metagenome (GOLD analysis project Ga0209761, IMG submission 185818) | Grasslands soil microbial communities from the Angelo Coastal Reserve, California, USA - Sample 09_25_2013_1_40cm (SPAdes) (version 2) | ecosystem: Environmental > Terrestrial > Soil >... | reverse complement strand
CACGAGAGGTGATCTTCGTCGACCTCTCCCTGGCGCAGATGGCGGCCCTGGGCGGACTCTCGGCGTTGCTGATCCACGTAGAGGCCGATTCGACGTGGGCGTACGTCTTTGCCCTGTTCGCGACGGCGGTCGGAGCCCTGTTGTTCGCCCTGACGCGCTCGTCGCCCCGCGAGGAGCGGCGCGTGCCGCAAGAAGCGTTCATCGGCATCGTGTATGTGGTCGCCTCCGCGGCCGCCGTGCTGGTCGCGAACAAGGTGCCCGGGGGCGGCGAAGCGATCGAAAAGACCCTCACGGGCAGCATCCTCTGGGTGACGTTCAAGCCGACGATCATGAAGCTCGCGGCGGTCTACGCCGCACTCGGCGTGTTCCATTACTTCCTACGCCATCGGTTTCTCACGATCTCCTTTCACCCGGAGGAAGCCGAGCGCCTGGGCTGGAAGATCAAATGGTGGGATTTTCTGTTCTATCTGTCCTTCGGCGTCGTGATCACCCTCGCCGTGCCCGTCGCCGGCGTGCTGATGGTCTTCAGCTTCCTCGTCGTCCCGGCCGTGATCGCGTTCCTCTTTACCCGCGACATGCGGCGCCTGACCTATATCTCGTGGGGATCGGGAGCGCTCGCCTCGATCCTGGGCCTGTGGCTGTCGCTCGCGGGTGATCTCCCCACCGGCCCGCTGATCGTGTGCATGTACGGGATCGTGCTGCTCGGGGCCGTTGTAGTGCGGAAGCTGGTGCGCACACCCGCGTGACCCGGGTGACCCGGCGCCCCCTCGGGGCGCGCGCCCTCTGGCTGCTCGGCACCCTGCTCCAGCTGCTGCTGCCGGGGGCCGCCGCGTGGGCCGACGCCCGTCTCGACGCCGCGAGCGCCCACGCCACCGCACACATCGAGTCCCACACCAGCAAGAGCTGCGCACGCGTCCACGCGCTGGACTGCGCGATCTGTCATTTCCTCACCGCCCCGGCTGTTACCGGCCGGGCCACGGTCATCCGTCTCGATGTCGCCGCGCGCGAGGCGCCCCGTCCCGTCGACCCGGCGGGTACGGCGCACGCGCTCGCTCGACCCCACCCCAACCCCCGAGCTCCTCCCGCGCTCTCCTAGCGACGCCGCCATCCGCGCGCGTCGCCCGCACGTGAACCGATCCGCGGGTCGTCCCGTCATTGGGGTTGGCGCCGGATCAAGGACCACTCACTCACGTCTACGGAGAGCGCATGAACTCGAAGGTCCTATATCCAACGCTGGTGGTGGCGTGGCTCGTCGCCGCCGGATTCACGACTGCTCCGCCGGCCGACGGCGACATCGGCGGATCAGTCGCCGACAGCGCGACGGGCACGCCGTTGCCCGGCGGCGAGGTGCGCATCCTGCGCGGCGGCAACACCATCGCCGCCACGACCACCGATGCCTTCGGCCGCTACGTGATCCACAACGTGCCCACGGGATCGTACAGTGTCGAGGTCCGCTACCTGGGCTACCGCTCGGACACGCAGAGCGTCTTCATCGGGGTGGCGGACGCCCTCGCTCGCGCCGACTTCCACCTGGTCTCCCTCCCGATCAATCTGTCGGCGGTGGAGGTGACCTCCGCCGTGCCGCTCGCCGTCGACACGCGGACCGGCAACCAGATCTTCAAGCAGAACGACTACCACGGTGCGCCCACCAGCACGACGTCCCAGATCCTGCAGCAGTCCATCGTGGGTGCCGCCCGTGCGCCCACGGGCGAAGTCCACATCCGAGGTCAGCACGCCGAGTATACGTACTACGTGGACGGCGTCCCCGTCCCCGCGGGGATCTCGGGCAGCTTGAACGAGCTGTTCGACCCGCAAGTCGTGAACCAGATCGACTTTCAGACGGGCGGGTGGGACGCCGAGTACGGCAACAAGAACGCCGCCGTGGTCAATGTCACCACGCGCATTCCCTCCGGCGGGTTCCATCTCGATGCCTCCGGCTACGGTGGATCGTTCTCGGCGAACGGACAAGCCCTGAACGTGAGCACCAATGCCGGCAAGGTCGGCCTGTTCTTCTCCGGCGCCCGCCAGGGGACGGACATGCGGCGGGAGCCGGTCGCATTCGACTCGCTGCACAACACCACTGAGAACTTTCACAACGACGGGACCGACCTGTTCGGGTTCGGGAAGATCCAGTACATCCCGTCCGACCGCGACGTCGTGAACCTCGACGTCAGCCGGAGCCGTACGCGCTTCGCTGTCCCGTTCGACTCGGTCGAGGGCATCATCGACGACCATCAGCAGGATGTGAACGGGTTCGTGAACCTCGGCTGGCGCCACCGGTTCGCCGAGAGCTCGTCCGGGAGCGGGCGCTCAGCCGAGCTGTTCACGGGCGCGTTCTTCCGCGACGGGAGTCTGAATTACACACCGGGTCTCACCGACGATCCGACGTTCGTGTTCGCTCCCGACACGACCCACTACATCCTCAGCGAAGACCGCAATTTCCACACGGCCGGGCTCAAGCTCGATTACACCCTGGCGCCACATCATGGGCTCGAGCTCAAGACCGGCGTGCTGGCGTCGCTGACCAGGGGGCACGAAGACTTCGCGTCGGTCACCTCCACGGGCAGTCCCGGGCCTGCGTCGAACTCGGGACTCAGGGGCAGTGACGTCGGCGTATACGCGCAGACCGCCATCGCGCCCTCGGACAAATGGGAGCTGCGGACCGGCGTGCGGTTCGACAACCACAACGCCCCGTTTGCCGGCAACCAGCATCAGGTGAGCCCGCGGGTGAAGCTCAGCTTCTTTCCGGACCCGGCCAACACGTTTTGGGTCTACTACGGCCGGCTGTTCCTCCCGACCAACGTCGAGGACCTGCGCGCCATCACGAGCGACGCCCAGGGCGGCGTCGTAGCCGCTCCCACCCTGCCCGAGCGCGACGACTTCTACGAGGTCGGGTACGTTCATCGCTTCCCGCTCGGCGTCGTGACCAAGCTGTCCGCGTATCACAAGCGCAGCTCGCCGGGGATCGACGACAACACCGTTCCCGGCTCGTCGATCGTGACGTCGGTGAACATCGATCAGGTGCGGATCACCGGGATCGAGGGCGTCGTCGAGATCCGGCCGAAGGGGCCGGTGTCGGCGTACGTGAACCTCGCCTTGAACCATGCGTACGGGTACGGAGCGATCACTGGTGGATTCTTCCCCGTCGTGCCGCCGTCGGGAACGTTCGATCTCGACCACGACCAGCGTCTGTCGGGGGTCGCGAGCGTCGTGTATGCCGCTCGCGGCCTCTACCTCTCGGCGACCGGTACCTATGGAAGTGGACTCACGAACGGCGCGGACCCCGACGCAACGTACGGGACCGGCCTCCTGGACTTCAACAAATCGATCAAGGTGCCGTCCAGCTTCATTCTCAACGCGAGCGTCGGGTACGCGTTCGCGGTGGGCGGAGCGGTCCTTCGGCCCCAGATCTACGTCGAAAACGTGTTCGACAAACAGTACCTGCTGAAGGGCGCGTTTTTCAGCGGCGCGTCATTCGGCCGGCCGCGCAGCGTACAGCTGCGGATGAACATCGGAGCGTAGTGGTCGTATAAGAGTTGTTCCGCGTGAAGCCGTGCTCCGGAGTACCGGGCAACCCCCGGTGCTCACGGAGCCGCTCCTGGGGAGATGCATATGAAAAGGGTTCTGATCGGCGCCGCTCTCGTCATTGCCGCCTGCACTAAGGACGTGTCTGGTCCGCCGCCCGCAGCGCCCTGCACGCCCGGCGGACCGTCGTCCCTTACCCTGCCCGTGGGGGGCGTCGCCGTCTTGAGCGACCCGCAGAGCCTGGCGTGCGTTCTGATCGCCGCCGCGCCGTCGGCGACGAGTTACCTGTTTGTCGCCGCCAACGCGCTCCCGAAGAACGCCGGGCCTTCGGCCTACCGGGTCGAGGCGGCGGTCGAAGGGACGGGCGTGAGCGCCGCTGTCTCCACCGCGCGAGCGGTACAAACGGTCAGTCCGCTGGAACCTCCAACTCGCGACCAAGCATTGGAGATCCGGCTGCGCGAGATGGAGCGACAGATGCTCACCTTGTCAGCGGCGCGCACATTCTGGCAGGGCGCGCGGGCGCAGGCTGCCAAGGCCGCGCCCGCTGCCGTTCCCGTCCTGGGCGACTCTCTCAACCTGCGCGTGCCGGATGCGAGTTCGACCAACCTGTGCACGCACTACTTCACGGTGCGCGCCGTCGTGAAGGCCGTGGGCGCGCACGGGATCGTCGTCCAGGATACCGCGGCGCCCGCCGGCGGCTTCACGGCCGCGGACTTCGCCGCGATCTCCAACGAAGTCGACTCGTTCACCTATCCCACCGACACGAGTTACTTCGGAAGGCCGACGGACCTCGACAACGACGGGCACGTATTCATTCTCTACACGCCACGCGTGAACGCGCTGACGAAGCGCGGCTCCACCAGCTTCTTCGGCGGGTTCTTCTTCGGCGGCGACCTGTTTCCGCGGACCGGCACTGGAGGCTGCGCCGAGAGCAACGTCGGGGAAATCTTCTACCTCCTGGCGCCCGATCCGACCGGCGTATTCAGCGACGCGCGGCAGACGACGTTCGTGCGGCAGGAGACCCGTTCCACGATCGCGCACGAGCTCGAGCACATGATCAACCTGGGCGTGCGGATCGTCGAGAGCACGTCGAATCCCACCATCACCCAGGAATCCATCTGGCTGGACGAGGCCCTCGCACATTTCGCCGAGGAGTACGTGGGGCGCGCCGAGGATGGCTTCACACCTTTCCAGCGGCTGACCGACGCGGACGTTTCGGCCAATACGAACGACTACAACGCGTTCTACCGCGGTAACCTGGCGGACCTGAGCCTGTGGTTGCGGCGCCCGGACACCGCGTCCACGATCGCGAACACGGACACCATCCTGCCCGACGGCGGCGCCGCCTGGTCGCTCCTGCACTACACGGCGGACCAGTATGCCGCAGGCAACCTCTCGACGTTCACGCTGGCGCTCGTTGCAGGCCCAGACTCGGGGCTCCCGAACCTGACGGCCAGGGCCGGCGTGCCGTTTGACTCACTCATGGCCGGATGGATGCTGGCGATCTACGCCGACGGCCTGGGGATTCCCGGCCTGAGCAGCCGCTACGGCTTCCTTAGTTGGGACTTTCACGATGCGGAGACGAGCGGTGGTCTCGGTCCCTACCCCCTCAGGATCACCGCCCTAGCGGGGGGGAGCGATGTGACCGCCATGGCGCGGCCCGGCTCCGGCAACTATTTCCTGCTGAGCAGCAGTCCCACTACGCCGGCGGGCATGTTCCGCCTCTTGTCACCGACCGGCTCCCTGGTCAGCTTCCCCGGGGCGCGACTCTACGTGCTTCGCACCCAGTGACATGAAGCGCACTGCTTGACACGCGGAGCGCGGGCCGATAGCATAACTCCTTCACAAAAAAGGACTTGTGTCCTCGATGTCGATCCGCCGCCAGGAGGCCCTCGACTACCACGCGCAGGGCCGCCCTGGGAAAATTCAGGTCTCGCCCACCAAGCCCTTCAAGAACCAGCGCGACCTGTCCCTCGCCTACACCCCCGGGGTGGCGGAGCCGTGCCGGGAGATCGCCGCCCGGCCGGAGGAGGCCTACACCTACACGGCCAAGGGGAACCTCGTGGCCGTGGTGACTAACGGGACCGCGGTGCTCGGCCTCGGGAATATCGGCCCGCTCGCGGGCAAGCCGGTGATGGAGGGCAAGGGGATCCTCTTCAAGGCGTTCGCCGATATCGACGTGTTCGATCTGGAGGTGGGCTCGGAAGACCCCGAGGACATGATCCGATTCTGTCGACTGCTCGAGCCGACCGTGGGTGGGATCAACCTCGAAGACATCCGCTCCCCCGATTGCTTCCACATCGAAAAGACGCTGCGCGACACCCTCTCCATACCAGTCTTTCACGACGACCAGCACGGCACGGCGATCATCACGGGCGCGGCTCTGCTCAACGCCTTGGAGCTGGTGAAGAAGGACATCGGGAGCGTTCGGGTCGTGTTCGCGGGCGCCGGCGCCGCGGCCATCGCCACGGCGGAGCATTACGTTCGTCTCGGCGTGCCGCGCGAGCACATCACGCTGTGCGACCAGCAGGGCGTGGTGCACGCCGACCGGAGCGACCTGGACGAGTACCGGCGCCGGTTTGCCGTCCGAGGGAAAGCGCGCACCCTCGCCGAGGCCTTGAAGGACGCGGACGTGTTCGTCGGGCTGTCGGTGGGCGGGATCGTCACGGGGGAGATGCTCAAGGGCATGGCCAAACGGCCGATCGTGTTCGCGCTCGCCAATCCCAATCCCGAGATCACGCCGGAAGAGGCCCGCCAGGCGCGCAGCGACGCGATCATCGCGACCGGACGGTCGGACTACCCCAATCAGGTGAACAACGTCCTGGGCTTCCCGTTCATTTTTCGGGGGGCCCTCGACGTGCGCGCCAAGAAGATCAACGAAGAGATGGAGATGGCGGCCACGCGGGCGCTCGCCGCGCTCGCAAAAGAAGAAGTCCCCGATGCGGTGATGCGCGCATACGGGCTCGAGCGCCTCCGCTTCGGTCCCGACTACCTCATCCCCAAGCCGTTCGACCCACGCGTGCTGCTGTGGGTCGCGCCGGCCGTGGCATGGGCGGCGGTCGGCTCGGGGGTCGCGGGGCGCGTGATCGACGTGGACGAATACCGCGCGGAGCTGGACGCCCGGCTGGGGCGGGCGCGGGAGGTGATGCGCGGTTTGTCGAGCCGCGCCCAGACGGTGGCGCAGCGCATCGTTTTCCCCGAAGGCGAGGATCCCCGCATCCTCAAGGCCGCGCGCATCCTCGCGGACGATGGCGTGGCGGAGCCGATCCTGCTGGGCGACCCGGATGCGATCCGCCGCGAAGCGGACGACGCGGGGGTGACGCTCGAGGAGATCACGCTGGCGAACCCGCGGGCGAGTGTTCACCTCGAGACGTTCGCCCAGGAGCTGTGGGAGCGCCGGCGCCGCAAGGGCATCACGCTGCGCGAGGCTCGCAACCGGGTGGTCGACCCGCTGTACCACGGGCTCCTGATGCTCCGCGCCGGACAGACCGACGCGGTGGTAGTCGGGGTCGACATGTACTATCCCGACGCGATGCGCCCGGCGCTCGAGGTGATCGGCGCGGAACCCGGGCGCCGGCACGTGAGCGGCATCTACATGCTCGTGCTCCCGCAACAGACGTTCTTCTTCGCCGACTGCGCCGTCAACATCGATCCGGACGCGGAGACCCTCGCGGAGATCGCGTCCGCGACGGCCGAGTTCGTCGGGCGACTGGGGATCGAGCCTCGCGTGGCCCTGCTCTCGTTCTCGAACTTCGGCTCGGTGCGTCATCCGGCGGCCGAGAAAGTGCAGCGGGCCGTGGCACTGCTGCACGAGCGCGAGCCGGCACTGCAGGCGGACGGCGAGATGCAGGCCGATACCGCCGTGGTCGAGCGGATCCTGACCAGGACCTATCCCTTCTCCAGGCTACGCGGACCGGCCAACGTGCTCATTTTCCCGAATCTGGACGCGGCGAACATCAGCTACAAGCTGCTCAGCCGGGTCGGCGGCGCGGAGGCTATCGGCCCCATCCTGGTGGGGATGGCACAGCCTGTGCATGTGCTGCAGCGGGGCTCCGACGTAAACGATATCGTGAACATGGCCGTAATTGCCGCTGTAGACGCGCAGGAGCACGGGCGGCGTTCCCGCGCCTGAACTCTTCGATCGGAACTGAACGCATGACCGCGCATGCCACCCGTCCCGCCGAACGCAAACGGGCCTCCGCGCTGGAGGCCGCGGGCCTCACGCCCCAGCGCGCCGTCCATTGGAACCTCGGGCCACCCGAGCTCTACGAGCATGCGGTGCGTCGCGCCGAGGGCGTGATCGCCGAGGGTGGGGCGTTCGCCGCCGTAACCGCCCCCCATACCGGGCGCAGCCCGAACGACAAGTTCATCGTGCGCGAGCCCGCCTCGGCGGACGAAATGTGGTGGAACCGGGGCAACCAGCCGCTCGAGGCCGATGCGTTCGAGCGACTCAAGGCGTCGCTGCTGGCGCACCTCGCAGAGCAGGAGCTGTTCGTGCGCGACCTGTTCGCCGGCGCCGACGTGGAGCACCGGTTCGGCCTCCGGTTCGTCACGCCGAACGCCTGGCACGCCCTGTTCGTCTACAACATGTTCCTGCGCCCCAGCGCCGCCGACCTCGCCGCCTTCACCCCCGTCTGGACCGTGCACCACGCCCCCGAATTCCACGCCGATCCCGCAATCCACGGGACCAAGTCGGGCACGTTCGTGGTCATCCATTTCAGCCAGCGGACGATTCTGATCGGCGGCACGCGCTACGCGGGTGAGATGAAGAAGTCGGTGTTTACCATCCTCAACTACCTGCTGCCCAAGCGCGGCGTGCTCTCGATGCACTGCTCCGCCAACCTCGGCCGGGCAGGCGACGTCGCGTTGTTCTTCGGCCTGTCGGGCACGGGGAAGACGACGCTCTCCGCCGACCCGGAGCGAGCCCTCATCGGGGATGACGAGCACGGCTGGTCCGACCGGGGGATCTTCAACTTCGAGGGCGGGTGCTACGCCAAGGTCATCCGGCTGTCGCGCGAGGGCGAGCCCGAGATTTTCGCGACCACCCACATGTTCGGCACCGTGCTCGAAAACGTGGTGGTCGACCCCGACACCCGCGCCATCGATCTCGACTCGGACCGGATCACCGAGAACACGCGCGCCTCGTATCCCATCCATTATATCCCGAACCACGTCCCGGGCGGGGCGGGCGGGCACCCCTCGCACATCCTGTTTCTCACCTGCGATGCGTACGGGATCATGCCGCCCATCGCTCGCCTCTCGCCGGCGCAGGCGATGTACCACTTCCTGTCGGGGTACACCGCGAAGGTCGCCGGCACGGAGCGCGGAGTGACCGAGCCCAAAGCGACGTTCTCCACCTGTTTCGGTGCCCCGTTCCTGCCGCTTCAACCCAACGTCTACGCGGCGCTCCTGGGCGAGAAGATCGCCACCCACGGCGTGCAGTGCTGGCTCGTGAACACCGGGTGGACCGGCGGACCCTACGGCGTGGGCCAGCGGATCCGGCTCGGTCTCACGCGCGCCATGGTGCGCGCCGCGCTCGCCGGGAAGCTCGACCGCATCCCCACCACGCCCGACCCCGTGTTCGGAGTCGAAGTCCCGCTGCAGGTCCCGGGCGTGCCGGAGGACGTGCTTCTGCCGCGCGGCACCTGGCGCGACCCGGCGGCGTACGATGCCCAGGCGGCGCGGCTCGTGCAGATGTTCCGGGAGAACTTCGCTCAGTTCCAGGACCAGGTGCACGCCGCGGTCGGGGACGCGGGGCCACGGGGATAGGATTGCCGCCGAGGCAGCCATCGTGACCCGGTTCGAGGTCGTCCGCGACCCGCTCTGGGACAACATCCGGCTCGATCCCGAAGCGCTGGCCGTGGTCGACACCCCCGCCGTCCAGCGGCTGCGTTACGTCCGTCAGCTGGGGCACGCGTTCCTCGTCTATCCCGGCGCCACGCATAGCCGCTTCGAGCACGCGCTCGGCGCGTACCACCTCGCGCGCCGCGCGCTGTCGCAGCTCGAAGCCGCGGGCGACCTCCGGCTCGATCCCGCGGACCGCGTGCGCCTGAAGCTGGCCGCGCTGTTGCACGACATCGGGCACTATCCCTTCTCCCATTCGCTCGAGGAAGCCGGCCTGCCGCACCACGAGGAGCTGGCGGCGCGCCACCTGGCGGACGGCGAGCTGGCACAGCGGCTGGTGGAGCTGGGGATCCCGGCCGAGCGGTTGCTGCCCCTGATCCAGTGCCGGGCCCGTGAGCCCCTCGCCGGTCTGGTGTCGGGCTCGCTCGACGTGGACAAGCTCGACTATCTGTCCCGCGACGCCTGGATGTGCGGCGTGCCCTACGGCGTGATCGACGTGGACCGGCTGCTCACGTCGCTGACCCTGGCCCCGGGTGGGGACGGGCATCCCACGCTGGCGCTGCATGAGAAGGGCCTCGCGGCGCTCGAGTCGCTGCTGTTCGCCAAGTATCAGATGTATCGCAACGTGTACTGGCACCACGCGGTGCGGAGCGCCACCTCGATGTTCAAGCGTCTCGTGCGCCGCGCCATCGCCGGCGGTCGAGTGCGGCCGGACGCCGTCGCGGTCGCCACCGACGACGGGCTGATCCACGAGCTGTTGCAACAGGACGTGACCGGCCTGGCCCGCAGTCTCCGCGAGCGCCGTCTCGCGAAGCGGGCGCTCGACCTCCCGGCCACCGAGCTGCCCGCCGACACGCCCTCGTGGCCGTCCGACGACCCCGACCTGCTCGAGCGAGTGGAAGACCGGCTCGCCCGGGACCTGAGGCTCGCGCCGGGGGAGCTGTTTCTGGACTTCCCGGCCAAGACCGCGATGTTGTCGCTCGATCTGCCGCTCGTGAAGCGCGACGGCACGGTGACTCAGCTCGGAGGCGGGGAAGCGGCGGCCCATCTGGGCCTTCCGCGAGTCGCGTCCGAGCTGTACCGCTCGGCGCGGCGGCTGCGCGTGTTCGTGATGGCAACCGCGCAAGTCCCGGAGCGGGCGATGCTGGAGCTCGTGATGTTGCCGCGAGAGGAAGTGTCGCGGCGAGTGGAACAGGACAGAGCCCTGGTCTAGCGCGGTCGCACGCCCGGCTGCGTGACCTGAGTCGCGTCGCCCACCGTCGCATCAACCGAATCGATTCGGATGATGATGGCCGTGATGTTGTCGAGCCCGCCGTGGCGGTTTGCCTCGGTGATCAGATCGTCCACCTGCTCCTGCGGCATCCGATCTGCCGCCATGAGCTCCGCCAGCTGGGGGTCTTCGAGCATCCCCGTCAGGCCGTCCGAGGCGAGCAGGAACCGGTCGCGCGGCTTCACGGTGCCGAGGTAGACGTCCGGCATCACATCGCTGTTCGCGCCCACACAGCGGGTGATCACGTTCGAGTACGGGTGGGAGCGCGCCTGCTCCGGGGTGAGATACCCTGCGTCGACCTGCTCCTGGACGTACGAGTGATCTTTGGTGAGCTGTAACAGCTTTTGATCGCGATACAAGTAGGCGCGGCTGTCCCCCACCTGGCCGATCAGGAACCGCGTCTCGTACAGCACGAGGGCGGTGACGGTGGTTCCCATACCGCGCTTGTCGTGCTCCGTGAGCGTACGCTGGAAGATGGCCCCGTTCGCAGCGCGGATCGACGTGCGCATCCGGTCCGCCACCTGGTCGTCCGAGAGACTCTTCAAGGACCCGAGCTCGCGCGCCACGAAGCGGACGGCCATCTCGCTCGCGACCTCACCGGCGGCGTGCCCGCCCATGCCGTCCGCGACCAGAAAAATCCCGCGGTCGGGGACCATGAGAAAGTTGTCCTCATTCCCCGAGCGGATAATGCCGACATCGGTGCGACCGGCGCAGGTGATATGCACGGGGCGTCGCTACGCCAGCAGTCGGTGGAGGAGGGCGACGATAGCTCCACCACCCACGACCAGCGCCGCCGCAC
>Ga0209761_1002809_pt1 | contig 11445 bp, 8 predicted proteins | sample GraSoi013_1_40cm_4_FD_185818 | JGI IMG/M metagenome (GOLD analysis project Ga0209761, IMG submission 185818) | Grasslands soil microbial communities from the Angelo Coastal Reserve, California, USA - Sample 09_25_2013_1_40cm (SPAdes) (version 2) | ecosystem: Environmental > Terrestrial > Soil >... | reverse complement strand
CGGAGCGCAACGGCGCAGGAGCGGGCGCGCGCGCAGCCATAGCCGCTCAGGCGCTCGATCGTGGCGCTGCCGAGCGCGGCGTCGAGAGTGCACAGACGTTAATCGACGTGCTGCGCCACCGCGCCGTGTACGATGCCGCGCGGGAACACCTCCGGATCACCGAAGACGACGGGCGCGAATTTACGTTTACTTTCGGCGAACTCTATGCCGCCGCGCAGCAGTGCGCTGCGGAGTTGGCGCGCCGCGGAGTGTGTGCAGGCGGACGCGTGTCGCTGATGCTCCCAACGTCGCGCGAGTTTTTCATTTCCTACGCGGGAATTCTTCTTGCCGGCGCAATTCCCGTGCCGATTTATCCGCCGTTCCGCGCCGACCGCATCGAGGAATATGCCGAGCGGCAGGCGGGCATTCTGAACAACGCCGAGGCTTGCCTGCTGTTGACGTTTCGCCGCGCCGAAGCTGTGGCTCGACTGCTGAAGCCGTGCGTGCGTTCGCTCGAAGCGGTCGTGGACGCACAAAAGCTGATCGAGGCGGCGCAAAAGGCTCCGCCACTGGCTCCAGGCGCGCTGCCCGCGCACTTGACCGGTAGCCGCGTTAGAAAGACAAACGACATCGCGCTGCTGCAATACACCTCCGGCTCGACGGGCGATCCGAAGGGCGTCGTGCTGACCCACGCGAACTTGCTGGCGAATATGCGCGCGATGGTCGAGGCAGTCGAGGTCCGATCGGATGATGTGGTGATTAGCTGGCTGCCGCTCTACCACGATATGGGGCTCATCGGCGCCTGGCTGACGGCGCTCTATTACGGCTTACCGCTGGCGGTGATGTCGCCAATCATGTTTCTGACGCGGCCGGAGCGCTGGCTCTGGGCGTTTCACCGGCACCACGGCACGATAGCGGCCGCGCCCAATTTTGCCTTTGAGCTATGCGTGCGGAAAATTGCCGACAAAGACATCGAAGGGCTCGACCTGAGTTCCTGGCGCGCGGCGCTGAACGGGGCGGAGCCGGTCAATCCGGAAACGCTGGAGCGCTTTGCCGCACGTTTCGCGCCCTATGGTTTTCGCGGCGAGGCAATGTTGCCGGTCTACGGGCTTGCTGAAGCGACCTTGGCAGTCACGATTCCCCCGCTCGGCCGGGGTCCACGCGTCGATCGCGTCCAGCGTGAAATCTTCGCCAGCGAGGGTCGCGCCATTCCCGCCGCAGAGAATGACGCGACTGCCATTTCCTTTGTGTCCTCCGGGCCGCCCGTGCCCGGACACGAAGTCCGCATCGTGGACGATACCGGAAAGGAAGCGCCTGAGCGCGTGGAAGGTTATCTGTGGTTCCGCGGGCCGTCGGCGACGAGCGGCTACTACCGGAATCCCCGGGCGACAGAAGAGCTGTTTGCGCAAGGCCCGGCCATCCGGCAAGGCGAATGCGCGTGGGTGAACTCCGGCGACCGCGCATATCGCGCCGAGGGTGAAATTTTCATCACCGGCCGCGTGAAAGACATCATCATCAAGGCGGGCCGGAATCTCTATCCCCATGAAGTCGAGGAGTTGGCTTCGCGCGCCGAAGGCGTGCGCAAGGGATGCGTCGTTGCGTTTGGCGTGCGCGATGAAACCTCCGGCACGGAAAAACTGGTCGTCGTGGCCGAGAGCCGCGAGCGCGTCCGCTCGCGGCGCGCCCCAATTGCCGCGGCGATCACGGAACAAGTGAGCCGCGGGCTGGGCCTCCCGCCGGACCGCGTCGAGTTGATCGCGCCGGGCGGCATCCCAAAAACATCCAGCGGCAAGCTGCGGCGCGAAGAGACGAAGCAGCTCTTCTTGCAGGGGAAACTCACGGCGCGCCGACCGCCGGCATGGCTGCAGATCGCGCGGTTGGGCAGCACGAGCGCTGTGCGCGGATTCTGGCGGGTGCAGACCGCCGGCGCTCGCCGCACGGCGGAATTCCTCTACGGCGTGTACGCGGTCACGGTCTTCGGATTGTGGATCGTTCCTGCCTGGACCATCGTGAAGTTCATTTCCGAACGCGAGCGAGCGGCGCGCTTCACGTCATCCGCACTTAAGCTGCTATTGAAGCTCGTCGCGTGCCCTGTACGAGTTGTGGGAAGCGAATACCTGGAAGGCGGCGGGCCCAAGATTTACGTCTCAAATCATGCGAGCTACTTCGACGTGCTGGCGCTGATGGCGGGTCTCGGCGTGCCGTATCGTTTCGTGGCGAAGACGGAAGTCCATCACATGCCCTTCATCGGGACGTTCCTTCGGAAGACGGGGCATCTGGCCTTTGACCGCAGCGATCCCAACGCGCGTTTGCGCCAGAAAGAGGAAATGGAAGAGTTGTTGCGCCGCCGTGAATCGCTCTTTGTGTTTCCGGAGGGTACCTTCACGCGCGAAGAAGGCATTCGCCCGTTTCAGTTGGGCGCATTCAAGGCGGCGGTCGAGACGGGAGCGGCGCTCGTTCCAGTGTCGCTCGCAGGGACGCGGCGCTTTCTGCGCGATGGCACGCATTTGCCGCGTCATACGCGCGTGACGATCACGCTCTCCCGGCCCATCCTGCCAAAACGCTCCGACGGCGCTTCGAAAGACGATTCGGGCTGGCACGAGCTGATCCGCCTTCGGGACGCTTGCCGCGAGGCGATTAGCTCCCACTCTGGTGAGCCGGTGCTGTAAGAGGCAACTTCCCCAGTTATCTCGTTTCTTTTGTTATAGTTATATGTTAACTTTCTCATGCTACTCTGACAACTTCTGCCGCGTCATCCGCATCTCTAAATGGTAGTCTAATTTTGGGGCCTGTGCGGTTCGCTGCCTACCCTGCCTAAGGCACGCCGCGCTGCGATCAGGTCACGGGGCTCAACGTAAGTGTGACCCTCGCAGATAATCTACTTACTTGGAGGATTATGATGGTAAGGGTTGCGGTGTGTTTGCTTGCTGTACTAGCTATCTTTGGAAGTCCTGCGCTCGCGCAGGAGCAATCCAAAGCGGATGTGTTTGCGGGGTATTCGCTGTTTCGTTACAACCCCGCAACTTCAGGGGTGAAGAGCTGGAATATGAACGGAGGCAGCGGCTCTTTTGCCTACAACGCAAAGAACTGGCTCGGCCTGGTGGGTGACTTCGGCGGCTATCACAACGGAAACATTCTCAGTTCCGGCGTGAGCAGCAACGAATACACCTATCTCTTTGGGCCGCGCATTTCTTATCGCCACTATGAGAAGCTCACGCCCTTCGGGCAGATCCTCTTCGGCGGAGCGCACGTCACTGCCTCCTTTGCGGGGACGAGCACCTCGGACAGCGCCTTTGCATGGGGCCTGGGCGGCGGCGTGGATGCAAAGATCAACACCCGCTTTTCCGTTCGCCTCGGCCAATTCGATTACTTGATGACGCGCTTCAACGAAGGAGCCGGCGGGTCGAGCCAGAATAACCTCCGGTTCTCGACCGGCGTCATCATCCACTTCTGACGACCCGGCAAAGGGTCGTCAACCCGAGGAGCGCAGCGGCGAGAGATCTCTGGGATCTCCCCATGCTGCATTCAGCGGGCTGACAATTCACAGAATTCGGTTGCCAAGTGCAGGCAGGGGGGTCGGGGGAGCTGAAATTCAGGCTTTGCGACTCTCGCACTTTCTCGGCACTCGAACGGGCCGCCCCATCGAAACGATCGGGCGGCCCGAATCTTTTGTGGCCAAGGTCGCCGAAGTTCACTGCAGTTGATAGATCACCGTGATGTACGTCTCCACTTCGACCGGCTGACCGTTCAGAATGGTAGGCCGGTAGCGCCATTGCCGTACGGCTTCAATCGCCGACGGATAGAAGCCCGGATCGCCCCCCACAATTTGCAGCGATTGGATCGTGCCGTCGGTCGAGATAACGGCGCGCAGTTCGACGCGTCCCGCACGATGGATCTGGTGCATGAGCGGTGGATATACCGGCTCAACCCGGTGAAGGAGCATCGCCGGCTCAAGGTGCGTCATCACGATCCTCTTTTTCTCTGAGGGCTTCGGCGCGATGGGCGCTGGCGGATTCGCTGGACCATTGTCCGGGCCGACTGGAATCGCGCCGATAATATTCTCGCTACCGTTGCCTGTACCGGGAGGAACTCCAGGAATTGCATCCCCGGGCACTGTAGTTTCGTCATGCGGCTGCCGGACGCCGGTCGGTATGTGTGGTGGCTGGAAGATCCGAATATCGTGATGAATGAGCGGCTGGTTCCTGATCGGACGCGCGGAACGTTGCTCCCGAAGTGGCCCTCCGCCGGACGCATAAATTGGCTGCGGAACCCATTTCGCCAGGGCAATTCGCTCGCCCTTGCCAAAGAGCGGCACAAAGAGGAGCGCGGCAAGCGCAGCCGCCTGGAATAATAGAGAGAGGGTCAGGGACCGTCGCCGCCCGCGCTTCGCCCGGGCCAGTTGCTCAACATCGCCTTCGACCAGACATTTGCTCAACGAGCCGAGCGCTTCCGCGCGGCTGCCTTCCACTTTACCGGACATCACACACCTCCATGAATTCGGCCTGCGAGCGGCAAGAAGAGTTTTGTCGGCGCCGGCCTCCGGGGGCGTTTCTTTCTTCCGATGACCGGCGCCGAGCTCGCAGGGATGTGAGGTGCGCGCGTCCTCTAACCGTTGGACACCGGAAGGCGGAACAAGTTCCCCGCCTCCCGGCCGAGGTGGGAAGACCCGCTGGACACGACCCATGATTTTTCGTCGGCGTCTGTACTCTATTGATATACGAACAGTTATCCCAAGCGCACCGTTTTGGCCCAGCCGTGCATCCCATATTCAGCGAGGCAGGGTCAGCAGGAGGGTGCGCCAATGAACAGGCAGCTTGTAGAAACGGTTGGCGTTCGCCGGACCGGATGGGCGGCTCTTGACCGCGATCCGCAGGAAGACAAAGTGGAGTTTACCTGTCCTCACTGCGGAGCGCACGGCGCTAAGACGGCCCGGCGCGAGCGAACGCGCTACCGCTTTACCGATGGATTTATTCAGGATCTGCAAGGAGAGGTAACACAGTGCCGCTCGTGCGGGCTATCATTGCGCGTTGTGCCGGTCGTGATGCTGCACGACCAGGACGAAATGCGGCGCTTTGAAGCCATTTTCGCGAACGAACTCACTGCAGCGCGCTAATCGCGATTCGCAGCGCCAAAGAAAGAATGGGACAGGTTCACGCCTGTCCCATTCTTGTATGCGCTGTGGAAATTTGAACGCTTCTAGAAAGAGCCGGGCAGCTTAGTCGTCCCAATCGCGGTCACGGTGCCAGCGGCGGTCGCGTTCGCACCACCACTCATGACGCTCGCGCCAGCAGCGTTCGCGCGCCTCGCGCAGTTCATAGCGCCGGTGCTCGGCTTGACGACTGTAGTAACCGTGACGCTCGATTGCCTCATTCAGCTTCCACTCGGCCTTCTGCATACGCCGATAACACGCGTTGCGATCGTGCGCCTGGGCATTCGGCACCCCAGCCAATAGCAGAAAACCCCCCAGCGCGGCCGTAGCCAGCGCCGTCGAGCCAAACACCGTCTTTCTTCGTTTCGATAGACTCAGCATAGCCCCCTCCTGAAGACCCCCTGCGGCTGGGTCGGGGAACGTTCAATGGATAAAACACTGCCGGCAGAAAAATCTCTCGGAGGGAGTTTTGTGCGGCTTCGCGCAGCCGCGGCAACGTAAGGCTTGGAATTATCCCTGCAGATCCGAGTCAAGCTTCATGTGATATTTCTCGAGCCCGGCGCGAATGCGGTCGAACGCTTCGTCCACCGTGTCGGCGAACTGCAGCAGGCTGTATTCTTCCTGGTTGATCGTGCCCCAGCGCACCATGGCCCGCCAGTTCAGCACTTCGTCCCAGTATTTCCGTCCGTAAATAAGGATCAGGTTGTGCCTCGGCAGCTTCCCGGTTTGCAGCAGCGTGAGCATTTCCCAGAGCTCGTCCATCGTGCCGAAACCACCCGGGAAAACGATCAGCGCCTTGGACATCTGCGCGAACCACAATTTGCGCATGAAGAAGTAATGGAAATTGAAGCTGAGCTCCGGGCTGATGTAGGCGTTCGCAAATTGCTCGTGCGGCAACTCGATCGAGAGGCCGAGCGATTTCCCCGCGGCCTCGGCGGCGCCGCGGTTGGCGGCCTCCATGATGCCTGGCCCGCCGCCGGAGCAGATCACGAACCGCCGTGGTTTGGGCCCCAGCGTGAGTGCCCACGTCGTGATTTTGTGCGAAAGCTCACGCGCTTCCTCGTAGTACCGCGACATCTCCAGCGCGCTTTTCGCGTTGCGCAGCGCCGCGCGATGTTCGGCTCTTTCAGGTGCCGGCAACTTGCCAATGCGCACTTTCTGCAAGCGGGTGAGGCGCGCCAAGCACGTCTCGCGGGCTTCGATGCGCGCCGACCCGAACATGACGATCGTGTCCCCGATTCCTTCCTTGCGAAGCTGCGCGAGCGGGTGCAGATATTCGGCGAGGATGCGCAGCGGGCGCGCCGGCGTGCTCTGTAGGAATTTCGGGTCTTCGTGTGGCACGGCGGGGGCATGAGTGGGTCGGTGGTGCATGCGAGCGGCAGCCATAGTGATTTCCCTTCCCAGAGAGTCAAACGTCCATTGTAGGGAGCAAGGGAGGCGGGCGGCAACGTCTCCTCCACCATCTGCGTCGAATTGAGTAAACTGTCTGCCGGCGCCTTGCACTAGTACCGTTCCAACTAAACGGACCGAACGGGAACACGTGCAGTTCCAAGGCTACTCTGCGAAGACGCCAGGAAAGCAGTCGCCCGAATAAGTTGGAACGGCACTAGGAGGATGGATGGGACGCGACGGGAAACAATGCACGGTGATTTGTGCGGGGCTCTTGCTTGGCCTCCTGCCGTTTGCGGCTCGGCTCCGGGCCCAATCGCCCGAGGGGCCCATCCCGCCGAGGCCCGGCGCCGAAATTCAAAAACCTCCGGCGCGGAAAGAAGCGACGATCAAAGTTCGCGTCGCGCTGGTGAACACGCCCGTCACGGTGCGCAACCCCAAAGGTGAAATGGTCCACGACCTGGATCGCGGCGACTTCCGCGTCTATGACAATGGCGTGGCCCAGCTGATCACGCACCTCGACCTTGGCGGCGACCCGATCTCTATGGTCATTCTGATCGAAAACAGCTCGCGAATTAAGCCCATCCTGCCCGAAATTCACAAAACGGGGATTCTTTTCACGCAGGCGGTCCTGGGCCCGACAGGCGAAGCCGCAGTGCTGGCCTTCAACGATTCTATCGACAAGCTGCTCGATTTTTCCGCCGACAGCGACAAGATCGAGAAGACCATCTCGCAAATCAAGCTGGGCCTCTCCGGCGCACGCTTGTATGACGCCATGGATGCAGGCATCGAGATGCTCACGAGCCGCCCGGACGCAGGACACCGGCGCGTGCTCTTCGTCGTCGCGGAAGCAGTGGACACGGGAAGCGACCGCAAGCTCGGCGAACTGCTGCGCAAGGCGCAGCTTGCCAACGTCGCGGTCTATAGCGTCGGTCTCTCGACGACTCGCACCATGCTCGACAAGGAGCCTAAGTCGAGCGTGCCTTCCATGACGCCCCCAGGCACGTTCGGTCGGCCACCGATTCCCGGAACCGTGCAGACGCCCACCACCGAGCAGCAGCGCGACGCGAGCGCGGACCTGCTCAATGCCGTCCTGTGGGCCGTCACGCACATCACCGCCACCGTGAAAGACCACCCGCTCGAGGTAGCTGCCGTTGGCACCGGCGGCACAAGCCTCTCCACCTTCAAGGATCGCTCGATTGAGAAGGCCATTGATGAAATCGGCGGCGAACTCCATTCCCAATACACGCTGAGCTACACACCCGCCGGCTCCAGCGAGTACGGCTATCACGAAATCAAAGTGGAAGTGGACCGCCGCGATCTGAAAGTCCGCGCCCGCCCCGGCTACTACCTCGCCGCCCCGGAAAGCTGAGGACCCGACCAGGGTCCGCAATCCCGAGGAGCGCAGCGACGAGGGATCTCTCTTCAGGACCCGAACGACGCGTGCCTAGCAGCCGCCTGTCGGCAGGAAGCGCGCGACTTTCTAATCCTGTCGGGCGGCATCTATGCGATTTGCTTCCAGAACGCGGCCTCGCGCGAGGCCAGCAGCGCGTCCTTGCGCGCGTCCCAGCGCAGAAAGTGCGGCGTCTTCGTATGCTTCGTGTGGTGCTCGCGGCTAGCCCACACCTCGTGCAAAAGAAATGCGCTGGGCTGATCGGCCAAGCGGTAAAGCTCGTATTGCAAACACCCTTCTTCGCGCCGTGTCGGCCCGACCAGCGCCCGCACCTCCGCTTCGACCAGAGTCTCCTGCCCTTCCTTGGCCCGGAGAATCACGATGAGCGTAACGGCATCCTTCGGCAGGCGCCCTTTTCTTGCCGGTCCAGCCCCGCGAGCACTGCGCCGGCGGGCTGCTCTTCGGGCTTTGCGCTTGGCCATAGTGGCCGGGATTGTAGCGCAAGTCGGTGCGTGTCGGGGCGTGCCATAGCGCCGTCTCAGAGGGGCTCCTAACCAAGCACCTTCACGGCGGGCGCAGTTATCTCTCCGCGTTCTTGCGTCCCGCATTCAGGCTGTCGAAATTGAGAATCGTATTCAGGACGAGCGCATAACTGCCGCGTGTCGCTCCGCGATACACTGGATTGATGGAGAACATGATGATGTGTCCTTTGCCTGCCGGCACATCCACCACCGACGGGTGCTGGGCAATTTCCTCGCCGCCCTCCACCAGGCCGGAAACGAGCAGCTCCTTGGCATCCTCGTAGCGGAAAATCACGCGCGGCCGCAGGGCCGGCGGAATCACGCGGAAGCCGTTGCGCAACTCCTCGTCGGTCACCGGCGGCGTCTCCCACACCTCGCTCTTCGGCTCTTCCGGCGCCTCCACTTCTTGCCGGCCGACCGTGAAGTCGGGATCGCTCATGGTGCCGCGTCCCGTCGGGCGCGTGTGCATCTCGCTGCCAAGCCGCCGGAAGCGGCGCGACCCGGCGACGCTGGTGAGCGAAAAAATCGGGCCGTTGTCGCAATAGGCGGAGAGTGTTTCGTCGTATCCATAGGCGATGGGGCTCGTGGCGTCCACAAGCTTCGTGCGCACCACGGAACCCACAATCTTCATGCGCTGCTGCGGGGCGATGTTCACTCCCTGTTCGAGCCCGATCGAGGCGGCGAAACGCGCGGTGTCCGTCGCCGTCAGGAGCACGCCGCCCTTCTCCACGAACTCCTCGAGGTGCGCCACCCCGCTCCAGCCGAGCCCGGGCCGCAGGTCATCGGTAGAATCCGTCTTGCCCAGGTTGGGCGTTTCCGGCGTGCTTTTCCACGGCAGCGGATTGCCCCACGCTGTGGAGAGGCCGTTGACAATCGCCGTCGGGCTTGAGAAAAACCCGACCGGTGGAAACAGGATCACGTCGTACTTCGCGTTGAGATTCGCCTCCTTGGAAACCGTCTGCGTGCTGATGTAGTCGTAGGGAACTTTCAGGAAATCGAGCGTCTGCCGCCACCAGCCTTCCGTCTGCGTGCTGAGCCAGGTATGGACCAGCGCCACGCGCGCGGCGCGCACCGGATGCGTCTTCACGCTCGGCGCCTGGGTGAGCGCAATCGCCTGCAATCCCAATTCGGCAGCGGCGCGGTCCAGCTCCTCCCGCTTGCCGCCGCGCAGCAGGAACGACCCCCGCCCAAACTTCTTGCCGTTGGCCTCGAACGGCTCTTCGGCCGCCTCGATCGCAGCATCGCGCAAGCGGTAGCGCAACGTGGCGAGGGCTGGCTCCGCGGTGTTGTTGATGGCAAACACCGCGCCGGTACCGCTCGCGCCGCCCGGAACGCGAATTTCGCCCACGCGTTCCATTGGCGCCTCCAAAACCTTCGCGTCGGTCACGCGCACCACTTGCGCGCCGAAGAGCTCGCCAAACGTCCAGCCGGTGTCGTCATAGGGCGTCTTCTGCGGATCATCCGGGCTCCAGTATTGATAGTCGAGCAGCGCGTCCGCGATTCTCGAGTACGGCTGATCCATGCGGACGATGTAGCTCCCCGTCGGGAATTCGCGAGTCGTGGGCGCCGGCGTTGCCTTCGCCGCTTCGCCTTCTTTCGCGGCCTCCTTTGCCCCTTCCTTCGGCTTTGGCTCCTTCTTTGCCGGCAGTGCGACGTGGAACGCCGCTTTGGCGCGAGAGATCTCAACGCCCTGCTTCTCGAGCACGCGCAAGAGCTCCGCCTGCAATCCAGCGCGCGGGTCGTCTGCGGGCAACACGTACGCCGCCGGCCCTTCCTCGCTGGGCTTCATCACGGAACGCTTGGCCTTGAGATAGAAATTCTTCAGGAAGAGCCGCTTGTTCTCGTTGAAGTAGTGCAGGGAGGTCAGAAGCCCGGTCTCTTCGTAGTTGTTGTTGTCCCGCTGCGACCAGAGCGCCTTCGGCAGCGGCGGATTCTGCCGGTACCACGTGCGCGCGTATTCTTCCGGTTCGAGCGTGCGTTCCTCCGTGTCCGCGCCGCCGTTGCCGAATGTTTCATAGAGCCGGCTGATGCCGTTATGCATTGCCGCGATGAACATGAGGTACCCCGGCGACCAGGTGTCGAAGACGCCGTGCGTGAACACCCCCGGCATGCCGAACTTCGTCATGTCTGCGACGTTTCGCGCGCCGATCATTTGCCATTCGTCCGCCAGGATCGGATCGATCCACGCGTTGTACGGGCCGTCGCCCACGGTGTTGTCGTAGAGATACGGCACCGATTCGTGCAGGTCGTGCAGCACCACCGCTTTCCAGCCGATGTACGTGTTCAACACGTTTTCCGTCAGCTTCAGCGTTACGCCCATCGCGTCACGGTTGTTGTCGTGCGCGACGTAGTGGCCCCAATAGACCAGCCACGGATAGAACTCCTTCGGGTGCGCCAGGTGCCAGCGGTAGATGTCCACCATCCGGTCGCGGCCGTCCACCTCGACCACCGGCGTGATCAGCGTGATCACGCCGTCGCGAATCTCACGGATATACGGGCTTTCGTCCACCGCCAGGCGATAGGCCAGCTCCATCAGCGCGGTCGGCGCGCCGGTCTCCGGCGAGTGAATCGTGCCGGTGATGTAGTAGATGGGAATCGCCTGCGCGGCTACGCGGTCCGCTTCCGCGTCGTCGAGGTGGATCGCGCGCGGGTCCGCAAGCTTTGCCAGGCGCGCGCGATTTTCCTCCAGGCGCTTCAGATTCTCTTCCGAAGAGATGGCCACCGCGATCATCTCGCGGCCCTCCTCCGTTGTGCCGATGGAAAAAACCTTCACCCGCGAGCTGGCCTTTTCCAGCAGGCGCACGTAGCGATAGACATCTTCTGCATACGGTAGAACGCCCGGCGCGCCGGCAATGTCGCCGAGAACCGCTTCCGGCGTCGGCACGGTCTTGGAGGCGGGGAGATAATCAACGAGCGGCGAAGCGAAGTGGGGCGCGGTCGTGTACTTGTGAATCTTTTGCGTGTACGCCTCGTCGATGGGCTGGTTGGGATCGCGCGCGGGCGCCGTTTCGTCC
>Ga0209761_1002808_pt1 | contig 11445 bp, 12 predicted proteins | sample GraSoi013_1_40cm_4_FD_185818 | JGI IMG/M metagenome (GOLD analysis project Ga0209761, IMG submission 185818) | Grasslands soil microbial communities from the Angelo Coastal Reserve, California, USA - Sample 09_25_2013_1_40cm (SPAdes) (version 2) | ecosystem: Environmental > Terrestrial > Soil >... | reverse complement strand
TTTCGGAACCACCGCCCATGGTGCTGGAAGATTCATGAGCCGTTCGGCCGCTAAGCGAAAGTGGCGGGGGGCAGATTTGAAGAAACTGCTGGAAAGCCGAGGAATAGTCATCAGAGCGGCAAGCATGGAAATTGTCGCTGAGGAGGCACCCGACGCCTACAAGGACGTCGACAGAGTCGCCGATGTTAGCGACCAACTTGGAATAGGGAGGAAAGTTGTCCGCATGACTCCCATCGGAGTAGCGAAAGGGTAGAGCGTGGTCGAAGACCCTACGTCCTTAACGTCTCTTGTATTCGTTGATTAGGCCAGTAGGAGTCGGGTCAACTCGCCTCAGCATAGCGAGGTACACGGACACATAATCGAGGAAGAAGATTGGAGATAGTAGCCTCGAAAGGCTTCCTCTGCTAGCGACGCGGACGTCCAACGGATGAGATCGGCTGGCCGAACTTATTGTACCGCGGAAGGCACGGACGATTGAACGCTCAAACGCGGTCTCCTGCGCGTCTCGAATAATCACCGGTAGCATGTTATCTTTCTCGTGCCAAGCTTCAACCTCGTTGTGCCCCGCCTCGGGCAACAAATCGTATTTCGCGAGTAATTTGCTGTTCTCCGCGAGTTGGTTCTTGAATCTGCGAGCAACAGAAGACATCCTTTGCAGAGAATACACCACGGGGAGATGCCCTAGCATTTTTACGGCTAGGCTCTTTGCCGGATTGTCTGCTAGAGGAGTTTCGATGCGGCAGCGGCGCCTGATGCGAACAAGCTCCTGAGCAGCTTTAGATATCTCTCGTGTGGTTGAGCGAATCAGGTTAGCATTTTCCAGAGCAATTGCCGCGGCGACAATCAATTGGCCAAGCGCGGCTCTCGGAGCCAGCGAGGCTTCGACGAGAATGAATGGTGCCTTGAAGCGATAACAAAACGAGGCGAGTGACCCTCCATGTCCAATACCTACAAGAGAACTGCCTCGGTTCTTCGCCTCTCGAAACGCGGCCAGCGTCTCTGAAGTCTCACCCGAGTAGCTCAGCGCGATGAACAGAGTTCTCGAATTGACAAAGGCAGGCAATCCAGGCTCGCGATGGACCAACGCTGGAATGGGCAAGGACCCTTTGAGCCAATCCAAGACTACGTCCGCCGCACTCGCCGACCCGCCCATCCCCATTAGTACGAGGCTTTGGAACGAGGCTTTTGTTTTCGTCAGAGAAACTTCTCCCTCGTCTCTGGAGCGAAGAAAAATATCGGCAAACCGATCGACAGCACTCATCATGTTAGAGCGATCTATCTTCGAAAGTAGCTTCAAATCGTCCAAATCGACGGGCATCCTAGGTCTTCCTCACTAAGACTGTCGATTCTCGAGTTTGGCTAATATCTTATGGTCGTAGCCCTGTGATTCTATGATGGAGGTTCCTAGAAGACTCCAACGGCTCTCCATTACACTTCCAGCATCGTTTACGAAGGACGTGCCTCATCTCAGAGAGAAGACCAGCCGGGTCGGCCTAATCGCACGGTCCCTCGCAATTTTCCGAGTCGACGAAGTTGTGATCTACAACGATGAAACTGGTAGGAGCTCAGAGAGCGAGGGAAGGCTCTTCGAGAAACTACTCGGGTATCAGGAAACGCCCCAGTATTTGCGGAAGGCACTGTTCAAGCAAGATCCCGATCTTCAATTTTCGGGAATATTGCCCCCATTGCGCATGCCCAGCCATCCTAGCATAGGAGAGGCTCGAGTAGGTGAAATTCGTGAAGGACTCGTGATCGAATCGGGAACCCATTCTATCGTAGACGCGGGCTTCAGACCATCTGTGGAAGTCCCTTCGAAGCTGAGGCTGAGGGAGAGAGTGACGATCAGGATCGCTCGAATATCGCCACGGCTTCAGGGAGAGCTCGTTGAGCCGACCCGGTTACCTATATATTGGGGATTCAAGGTCACTCGAACCAATCTTACGCTTGGTAAACTCATAGGGAGCAGAAGACAGGACTTGACAATCTCGACCTCTCGAAGAGGGAAAGTCGTACGCGAGGTCCTGAACGATCTGACTCTTCGATGGAAATCTTCGCGACGACCACTAGTCGTCTTCGGGTCCCCATCAGACGGTGTGCCCGAGATTCTTGCCAAAGAAGGAGCCGACATTACAAGGATGGTCGACTTCAACCTGAACATGATCCCGAATCAGGGCGTACAAACAGTCCGAACAGAGGAAGCAGTCCTTACGACGATGTCAATACTGAACTTGTTAGAGGAGACATAGATGGGCCACCGAAAATACAGCGCTCCTAGAAGAGGGTCCCTCGCTTATCTCCCCCGCGGGAGGGCAAGTCACTGGACCCCAAGAATTCGCTATTGGCCAGATTACGAAGGTCCGCCACGCCTCTTGGGATTTGCAGGGTTCAAGGCGGGAACAACTCATGTCACCGTGGTCGATAATCGCCAGGGCTCCCTGAACTACGGCAAGGAGGTGAGCTTCCCGGTGACGGTTGTCGAGACTCCTCCGCTGAAGGTAACCGCCTTACGTTTCTACGAAACGCTGAACGGTGGATTGCAAACCTTAGGAGAAGTATGGTCCAACGACCAGACGAAGGATCTCCAGAGGAGAATCAAAACGCCTGAGAAATTCGACGACGTCAAGGCCTGGGAGAAGCTACAGCTCTCAACGAGCAAGCTATCGGAAGTGAGAGTAGTTGTTGCAAGCCAGCCACGAACCACCACGATCGGTAGAAAAATAGCTGACTTGTTCGAGGTGAAGATCGATGGGGGAACAGTTCAAGAGCGGCTCGAGTTCGGGAAAAAACTCCTTGGAAAGGAAGTCAAAGTCTCGGAAGTATTCAAAGAGGGAGGAGAAGTCGACGTGATTTCCATCACGAAAGGAAAAGGAATCCAAGGCCCGGTAAAGAGATGGGGAGTAAAGAAACTCAAACACAAGTCAAGAAAAACAGTCAGAGGAGTCGGGTCGATTGGCCCATGGCACCCACATTACGTAATGTACTCCGTACCTAGACCAGGGCAGATGGGATTTGCCCAAAGAACGGAGCACAACAAGCAGATCTTGAAGATGGGAAACAACGGCGCTGACGTAACACCCAAAGGAGGATTCCTCCGATATGGACCAGTTAAGACGGAATACGCCGTTCTACGAGGATCGATTCCGGGGCCAGCTAGGAGACTCGTTGCTCTCCGATACCCGGCTAGAGGAAGCCCCACAGGAGAACCGCCTAAGATAGAACAGCTGAATCTCGCATCGAAACAGGGAGCATAAACCGTCATGTCAAACGATTTACTCACTGCGCATCTTCTCGACGTAGATGGAAAGTCCGCCGGAGAAGTCCATCTACCTCAAGTCTTCCAGACCAGCCTCAGATTAGATATCATTCAAAGGGCTGCAATCGCTCAACAATCCCACGCTTTCCAACCCCAAGGCCGGAACCTAATGGCTGGAAAGAGAACAACCGCAGAGGGTTTCGGGGTCGGGAGAGGAATATCGCGAGTGCCACGAATCGGGGGACACGGACCTTTGTCGGGGACTGCAGCTTTCGCCCCTGGGACCGTAAGTGGTCGAATGGCATTCCCACCGGTCGCGTCAAAGAAGATCGCTAAACGAATCAACCAGAAGGAGAGACGACTCGCTTTGAAATCGGCGATCGCCGCAACTGCATCGGACCAAGTCGTCCGGAGTCGAGGCCACAAGTTCCTTGAGGACCGAACACTGCCCCTAGTCGTCAGCAACGAAGTGGAGAATCTTTCGAAGTCATCCGATGCTAAGCGATTTCTCACCTCCATCGGCGTATGGGACGACATACTTCGAGTAAGAAAGAGCAAGAGAATCAAAAGCGGAGTGAGAGTTCATGCGGTCGGACCCCTTGTAGTAGTTGGAGACGATAAAAATGCTAGGAAAGCCCTTCGAAACTTTGAAGGCGTCGACGTGATTAGAGCCAGAGACCTCAGCGTGGAAGCTCTTGCGCCAGGTACGCATCCGGGCAGGTTGACTATCTGGAGCGAGTCAGCCATCAAGACAGTAGCAGAGAGAAAGTGGTAATACAAATGGCCAGGCTAGAGTCCGAGCTCGTGATCATCTACCCGATGATGTCGGAGGACACCGTCAAACTGATAGAAGGGGAAAACAAGATCACCTTCATCGTCAACAACAAAGCAAACAAGAACGATGTGAAACGGGCCGTGGAGGAACTCTACGAGGTAAACGTCTCCCGAGTATTCACACTTACAACCCCAGAAGGAAAGAAGAAAGCTTACGTCAAGCTGAGCCCCGAATCAAAAGCCTCTGACCTAGCTGTGAAACTGGGAATACTGTAAGAGAGATTTGGTGTAGCATGGGAAAGAATATCCTAGTCCAGAGACGCGGAAGAGGCTACTTCATCTTCAGAGCTCCTACCCATCGAAGATTACACCCTACAGGATACAATTCAGTAAACGGACACAGCACTGGATTTGTTCGAGATCTTCTCCACGAAGTCGCGCGCGGGGCTCCTCTGGCCAGGCTTGTTGTGGGGGGCAGTAACGATGTCTACATTCCTGCTCCAGAAGGAATGTACGTGGGACAGAGCATTGAGATCGGAAGCGAGGCGCCTGCGGAGACAGGCAACATCAAGTCGCTGAGCGGAATCCCAGAAGGGACGATGATTTGCAATATAGAACTCCGTCCCGGAGATGGAGGTACGCTAGCCCGCTCCTCGGGCAGCTTCGCACTGGTAGTCTCCCACACTCAAGCCGGAACAGAGCTTCGTATGCCCTCCGGGCGAACCATCCATCTCAACGACAGGTGTCGAGCGATGATTGGAGTGGTTGCGGGAGCAGGTCGTACCGAGAAGCCGTTCTTGAAAGCTGGACCGAAGTGGTTCCTACAAAAGTCGCGAGGACGGAAATGGCCAGTAGTCAAGGGCCAAGCAATGATTGCAGCGTCCCACCCGCATGGTGGAGGAAGACACAAACACGCAGGCAAGCCTACAACTGTCGGTCGCGATACGCCTCCTGGAAGAAAAGTCGGTAACATTGCCGCTCGCCAGACGGGACGAGCTAAACGTCGCTCGGCGCGATAGACCCCAGGAACATACTTATCATGCACGTCACAATCAAGAATAACGCGATGCGGGTGAAGAACTACGCCTAGACAGTTCACTTATCGCGGGCACTCAGTCGACGAGCTGAAACAGATGTCGATGGACGAGTTCATCAAGCTCCTCCCCTCACGACAGCGCAGATCCCTCCTCAAAGGGCTCACGAATGAACAGCGAATACTGATGGAACACGTTCGACAGTCCAGAAAGGAGAACGGCAGCAAGCCCGCGCCCGTAAAGTCGCACGTCCGAGATATGATAGTCATTCCCGAAATGTTGGGACTGACGCTCCAGCTACACTCCGGTAAGGAGTATGTTGCTATTGACATCAAGCCTGAGATGATTGGGCATTTCGTAGGAGAATTCGCGATTACCAACCAGAAGGTTGTTCATGGAACACCAGGGATCGGTGCGTCGCGATCAAGCATGTACGTTCCACTCAAGTAGACTCGACCTTCCTTCGGTCACGTCTCGGAACCGAAAGATTCACGGCCGCTTTCTTGCGGTCTCTGGGCAGGGCACTATAGCATAACGGCCTCATCGGATTTTTCTTCCCCGATTTTTTCTTGAGACGTTTTACGGGACGCCAGAATACTAGATCTTATGATCGCCCAAGAAGTTTCGGACTTCGCGTTAACTCTGGCCGTTGTGAAATGTTTGGTATATGGAAGCAAGGGACACGTCTCTTCATTTTCTCTGGCATAGGTTATTACGACAGTTGAGAGTCGTTCGCGGTGAGGGCGAGCGCGAGACGCCCGCCTCGAGAGAGCCGGGCTGAGAGAAGACGTTGATCTTCACAGTGAGGCTTGGGTGTTAGTGTCGCGGGCGACAAGGAACTCTTCTGCAAAGAAGGGTTCCAATGCGAAACTCGCCCCTTTTGGCCCTGAGACTGAAATGGCGTTGAATGGTCCTAGAGACTTTTAGCCGAGTTGCAGAAACAACTGGCTCCTGGAGGCGAACATGAACTCAGGACAACGTCTTGAGCTTGCCGTAAGAGGAACCGTCGAGATAATCCAGAGGCCCGAGCTAGAGAAGCTCTTGGAAGAGAAGAATCCTCGGGCCTACTGGGGGTTCGAGTGCTCCGGAACGCAGGCATGCCCTGCACGGAATGATGCACATCGGCCAAGGGCTCGTCTGCGCCTCCAAGATTCAAGACCTCATCCAGGCCGGTTTCCACTTCATAGTCTTCCTCGCCGACTGGCACTCGATGATCAACAACAAGTACGGTGGCGACCTTGAAAAGATCCGAACAGTAGGCCGATATTACAAGCACTGTTTCACAGCCCTAGGAGTCCCCGAGAACAAGGCGGAGTACATCTGGGCCTCAGAACTAGCGGAGAAAGCCGACTATTGGGAGAAGGTTCTGAGAATAGCAAGAGCCACGACGACCCAACGGGTCTTGAGAGCAATACCGATAATGGGTCGGGACATGCAGTCGAAGGAGAACGACTCAGCGACAATCTTCTATCCCTGCATGCAGGCTGCGGACATATTCCAGATGAAGCTGGACCTTGCCTGCGCTGGAATAGACCAGCGTAAGGCCCACATCCTTGCCAGAGAAGCAGGGGAGAAACTCGGCTGGGGGAAGGTTGTGAGTCTTCACACTCCAATGCTCGTGGGACTCGCAGGTGTTCAGAATACGCCGCGCGACAGCTTCGATGAGGATCCTAAACTGAACCAAGTGATAGCTGCAAAGATGTCGAAGAGCAAACCCGAGAACAACATCCTGATTCATGATGAGCCGGGAGCAATTGCCAAGAAGATTCAACAGGCGTTCTGCCCCCCCGGAGTGGTGGAAGGAAACCCGATACTGGAATACTATCGAATCCTCGTATTCGAAAACCATGGGGGAGTCACATTGAAGCGCGACCCTAAGTATGGTGGAGACGTTGAAGTGTCCACTTATGAGCAGCTTGAGAAGCAATACGCTTCGGGAAAGATCCACCCGCAGGACCTGAAAACCAACATGTCACGAATCCTCTCTCAGAAGTTAGAACCAGTCAGGGAATACTTCAAGAGAAATCCACAGCCCTTGGAAGAAGTGCGAAGACTAGAGAAGAGCTGACGATAAGTGGCCGGTGCCCCTCCGAGGAGAAATCTCGCTCGACTGCGAAATCCGCGAGCCGAGTATTACGCGTGGAAAATGGAAGAGACAAATAGAATCCTCGACCAACTCAGAACACAATCCGAAGCCGGAGTCCCAATCATCGTCGAGGGACGACGAGACGAGGCTGCACTCCGAAGACTGGGAATAGCAGGAAAGGTGCACTGTCTAAAAGCAAGAGGCGAATCCCGCCACGAATTTCTCGATCGGCTCAATGGAACAAAGGAAGCGATTGTGCTGACAGACTTCGACAGAGAGGGGAAGGAATTGGAGACATGGCTGTACAAAGAGCTCTCTCAGCGAGGAGTAAAGAGTGATCTGAAACTCTGGATCAGAATAAGATCTATCGCCCGAACCGAGGTCCGATCGGTGGAAGAGATTCCGAACTTCATCCGGGCACTAGAAGCGAGAGCAAGAGGCATTAGACCTGTTAGTCCTCAAGTCCCCCGTGGCTAGTTCAGAGAAGAACAGAGCACCCTCTAGGGAGGGAAACGCTTTCGCGTCTCGAGCGATTGAATGCGAGTTGACGCTTGGTTAGTTTTTTCCGTTCTTCGTCCGGATGGCCTTTGTCGGTTTGCCGTTGCCGTGGAAGTAGTCGCGGAGTACCTGTTCGAAGAATATTGAGAGGCCGCCGACTCTGCCATGATAGACGCGTTGTACTTCACTGCGCACGAGGTTCTCAGATTGGTCGCTGAGCGAAATCATTAGTTTGCCCATGTTTTGTACCGGCTGTGTACGGTTTCACGGGTTCCGTTCATTCTTATTGACGAAAAAACGTCAATCCGTGACCGGTGGACCCGTGGATATCCACAGTAACTTGGGGGTGGTCCCTGGATATCGCTGGGACACCGGGTATGTTTCAAGGCTTGAACGTGTGAATTGAGTATAAATGCGAAAAGATTCAACAAGAATCCCTCCTCTGTGTTCCTACTTTTCCTAGTAGGAGAGCGGAGAAACCATTCGGTACCGCGACGATTCTTCGATCAACGGAAACCAGGCTTGATGCCATGTCCAGAATTCTGCAACATGTTTGGGGCAGATTCGCTTCTGGGATTCCCGACTCTACTTCAGATTGTGGCTTTCGACAAAGGCTCGCTTCTAAGACGATAAATAGCCGCCTTAGTCAGAACGGCGAACCCGAGCTGGACAAAGGATAGTGAGCGTCGCCAACTGGTTTGTTTTTGGGCTGACGATCCTCTTCCTCGTCTACTTCGTCTATGCGACTCCTATCATAATGCTCGGCGTCTGGCGATACAAGAAGCGTGGTTTTGGAGAGGATCCGGGTGAAGACTGGGATCCCCCGAATGTCTCTGTCCTTGTTCCAGTGAAGAACGAAGAGAGAGTGGTGGGTAGACTGTTGGATGCGCTTGTCCGACTGGACTATCCGAGAGAGAACTTGGAGGTGGTCGTGGTGGAGGACGAGTCAAGGGATCGAACACTACAGATCTGCCAGAGTTACTCGGCAAAATATCCCTGGATCAAAGTGTTCCATCGCGATGCGAGCCTCGGTAAGGGTGACGCTCTAAACTTCGCATTTCACCGGTCAACTGGCGAGATCATTGCGACGTTTGACGCTGATGATGTGCCGGAAGAGCAGGCGGTGAAGAAAGCACTGCGATATTTCAACAGTCCAGAGACTGGCGCTGTCCACGGTTTTCACAGAACGTTGAATCTTCGGGAGAGCATTGTTTCGCGTCTGGCCGCGTACGAGAATTTCCTATATCGACTGTCTAACGATGGGAAGTACGCGTTGAGACTGTTCGTTACTTTTTCCGGGTCAAACACGTTTTTTCGAAGAACGGCTCTGGAAAAGGTTGGGCTGTGGGATCCGAGGTCTCTGGTCGAGGATGCGGAGTTGTCGGTTCGGTTTGCTAGAGCTCATATTGCTACTCGACTGGCTCCAGTGGAGTGTTGGCAGGAGATGCCGGCCCGGGTTGGAAGCTTGTTCAAGCAGCGGATTCGCTGGTCTGGTGGGAACATGCTGACTGGGATTAAGCACTGGAATGCTTGGAGATCCATGTCTCTTGCGAAGACGCTTGATATGGAGGCGCTAATGATGAGCCCGATATTGGCAGTGTTAACGTTCGTAGCATGGATCATTCTAGGGCTGGGAATAATCAAGGTGGGACTGCCGTTCGAGACCCTGCTTCCACTCTTCCTGGTCATGGCTGCCGTCAACATTGTCTATGTGGGCACCCTAGTCGCCACGGTTGTCTCGTCCGCAAGATCGAGCATGCTGTCACACCTGGGTCTCTTGCTGGCAACGTATCCATACGCGGCGCTCGTCTCGCTCGCCAACCTTGCAGCGATGATCCTCATCCTCCGGAAGGGAGCCAGGTTGTGGCTGAAGACCGAGAAGACGGGATACGTGGACAAACAGCTTCAGTTCGGTACTTCTCAGTCTTGACGTGAAAAGTCTTGCCATTTGCTTGAAGATGTTGGAAAGAAAGGTAGACGATTAAGTCAATAAAGTTATAGGGAAGGGCACCTATTGAGTCATAGGTGCCCTCAATGGTTAAGGGAAGACCGGGAAGGAACGGTATCCGACAGGAACAGGTCGAGCTTCTCATTTCGAACAGCCAACCCGTAAGACGCTGGCTGAAGGGAAAGGCCCCTAGCAGTATCTACAATTACGCTAGGAACATGATCCGGTTTGTCAACACTACCGGAAAGACCCCTGATGGCTTCCTAGCCTGGGCGAAGACCGTCGAGCCTGTCGACGTCCTGGACATGATCGACCTGGCAGCCGAGAAGCAGAGCTCCGGCGCTATCAGATTCAACCTAACTAACGAAATGAGATCCTTCCTTCATTCCAACGGTTATAACAATCTGCCGAAAGCGACGAACAGTTACACGTTGAAGGCATGGCATAGAGGATACAAGAAGCAAGAGATCCGCGAGCTGCTATCCTTCCTAGATAGCAACCTTCACAAGTTGTACGTGTATCTCGCGGCCGAGACAGGCTTCCGAGCGAGGACATTACTTTCAGTCAGGTACAAGCATATCGCGGAAGACTACGAGAAAGGGGTCCTACCTGTCGCGGTCCGTCTCGGACCCGAGTATTACGGCCGAGCGAAGAGCTCAGGCTTCACCTTTCTAGGAAAACGGTCCGTCGACCTTCTCAAGAAATGCGTCGAGGAAGGACTAGTTGAGCTGAAACCTGAGACTCCAATCATCAACCGGACCTATACGAACCTGTTCAAAGTGTTACGGAGAGCAAGCAGAAAGGCGAAGCTAGACCCCAAGATTCAGATCAATCACGGACTCAGGAAATATTTCGAGGACGCCCTGGACCAGTCAGGCTTAGACGTCGACAAGAAGAGACTGTTAGAGGGCCATATCTCCGATACTCGCGCGAAGCACTACTCTTCTAGAGAATGGGAAGATCTCCGGCCCCTCTACTCGCGAGCCTATCCGCATATCGACATCGATGCCGGCGACCCTGAGCTGGAAGGGAAGATTGTAGACTGGCAAGATGAGAAGCGCGAACTACTAAGACGAATCGACAGGTTGGAGGAAGAGAAGAAGGGCCGAAGCTCAGAGATGGAAGAATTCAGAGCAGAGCTTCGACGTATCCGCGAGGACATGGAAAAGAGAAAGTGAACTTGATGGACCTGAAACATCACCATAAGGGCTGTGTCCGCTGCCTGCATCCCCGCGCACACGGAATGTGGGACGCATTATCATTCGCCTACGTCGAACTAGTGAAGGCTGGATACCCTGAGGCAGCACAATTACTCGAAGCTAGACAACGGAAGATCGTGAATCGTGAAGTACGAAAGATGGGCATCAACCTGGGCGTCGACAAGAACGCGCTAGCTGAGCTCATGCGACATCATGGAAAATGAACTGTCCGAAATGTAGGAAGAGAATGTGGTACGAGTCCGGGTTATCGGTTCCGAAAGCAGGACTAACAGTCTTCTTCTGCACACACTGCGAATCACTTTGGCGATTCTCGAAGGTTGAATCCCGTTCTATACCGAGGGGTATCTCGAAAGCTACCTACCAGTACATTTCCCGGAAGGCCTACCCCCCCGGTACATAGAGAAGAAGAGAGCAAAGAATCAAGCCGGCCGACGAGGCAAATACTGGCTCATGCTGCGTGCTGAAGGGCCTCTCTAAGCAGAGCAACCTGATCCATCACTTGCTGCATACCAATTTCAAAATGAGCGTTCATGTCGAAGATTCTATCCTTAGGAATCCCTCTCTGTATCGCACTCGAAGAATATTTGGCCAATCCTGCGAATGTCGGCTTGTAGTGGTACGAGGATCCTCTT
>Ga0209761_1002806_pt1 | contig 11448 bp, 7 predicted proteins | sample GraSoi013_1_40cm_4_FD_185818 | JGI IMG/M metagenome (GOLD analysis project Ga0209761, IMG submission 185818) | Grasslands soil microbial communities from the Angelo Coastal Reserve, California, USA - Sample 09_25_2013_1_40cm (SPAdes) (version 2) | ecosystem: Environmental > Terrestrial > Soil >... | reverse complement strand
GCACTTAAGGCGTTCCTGAGGGGAGAACGCTTTCTCCGGCATTTCACGCTGGACTCAGCGATTGCAAATTACGATCGCGCGGTCGTACTCGATACGACTTTCGCGTTGGCACTCGATCGCCTGCAGCTGTCACTGGGATGGAACGACTCCGGGCCCGCCGTGCCTGGCTACTACGCCGCGCGCGCCGCAGCGTTCAATCACGGATTAAGTGCTCGCGACAGCCTACTGATTGCGCTCAGTTGGATGGCAGCGCGACCGCAGATTGCCACATTGGAAGGTGCTGTCCATCGCTACCCTGAGGATCCCCGGTTCTGGTACGCGCTCGGCGAAAGCCGCTTCCACGGAGGATCCTATGTCGGGAGTACGTGGTATGACGCGCGTGCCGCGTTCGACCGAGTTATCGAGCTCGATTCGGGTTTCGCGCCAGCCTATATACATCCCATCACCATCGCACTGAATGACAATGATCGGGACGCGGCCTTATTGTACATAAAGGGCTATCTTGCGTCCTCGCCGGACGTACCGGAGGCAGGCGGGATACGGCTGCTCAGCAGGCTCCTTGCTCCGGACGAACAGGCACCGGGTTTCACGCGCGAGCTCCAGGGGGCCTCTCCACCAGCGCTTTTTCACCTCGCTTTGATGGTCCAGTCGTGGCCAGATCCAGACGAGACACAAATTCAGGTGGCCCGGTGGGGCGTCGCGATGAGCAAAGGGCGCCTCCGAGAGGCGCGCCCGGATAGTGGAAATGATCTCCACGTTTACCCGGCGTTGCTTGCGACAACGCTTATCTATCGAGGCCGTCTACGACAAGCTCGCGCGGTCATAGGAGGCCACTATGGTACCGCGTTTATGGAGCTGGCTGAACTGGGGGCAGTGTCTCGAGCGAAGGTCGAGGAAGTCTTAGCTGCATGGCTCACCGATCCAGACCCGCGTGGGTTCTCGTTCATCCCCTGGATCGCCGATGGGCCATGCCATCGAACCCAAGGTGCGGCGTTATGGTGGGCTGAACAAAAGGACACCGTCAGCTTGCGACGACTTTCGCGCCGAGAAGAGGTAGCCGCTCGCGCGTTTGGGAACGGCCCTTTAACGGACGGTCAGCATCCCGTCCCCGGATTCGCGAGCGCTGCGCTACTCCTTGCAAAGGGGGATAGCGCGCTTGCTCTCCGTCGTTTCCTCTCGGTCGCAGACTCGCTGTGCCCAGATGCTGCCCAGCTTCGCGAGATCAGGTTTCGCCTGCTGGTGGCGCGGGGAAGACGACTCGAGGCCGCCGCTGTCTTTGATCGCTCCCACGACCGGCGCGTACCGCTCATGCTCGAGCGTGCACGCCTCGCAGAGCAGCTCAATGACCGCGTTACCGCGCTGCATTACTATCGCTTCGTCACGCAAGCATGGCTGCACGCCGATCCCGAACTACAGCCAGTCGTTAATGAAGCGCATACGGCACTGCAGCGACTAGGCGGAGAGCCTCACTGACGGGCCACCCTTCACACGGATGACTGCGTAATGAGAGCCGCGATGATGCGCCTCAAGTCTTGAACACGGATGGTCGCAACCTCAAACGCCTACGCCCAGCCTTCTCCATCTCCCGCTTCTCCCGCCTCACGGCACCGGGCCAATGCACTTCCAATTCTGGGTCGCACAATAGACCTGGCACGAGTCATAGGAGGGGTCGCATGGCTTTAGCTGCGTCTTGCAGCCGTTGCAGCAACAAAGGCTGGCGCAGTTTGACGGCGGTCGGCAGTTCGGGTCAGCGCGGACCGATCCCCACAGCGCCGATGCGAATACGGTGGGCACGAGAGCCACTCCGATCGCCTGGGCTGACAGGACGAGGAAGCGGCGACGGTTGGCAGTCGAGGCGGTGTCTGCGCTGAGGGCTGCCCTCCCGGCCTTTTGGTAGGCGAGGGCGACTCGCACCGCGTAGGCAGCGAGATGACTCGCGAACAGGGCGGTAAGGCCGAATGCCGGAACGAACGCGAGCTTAGCCGCGAGCGAGCCAGGGAGAAAGAAGGAAAGAGTGGCGACCACAGCCCAGCTCGACAGGCTCAGTACCAGCGACAGCCGGATACAGAACGCACAGGTGCCGAGCTTGGTGAGGATCAGAGTACGAAAGGGAACGAGCGTGCGCATACTATCCTCCAGAGGAATGCGGACCTCACACTCTAACGCCCGTGCGATTCGATGTTCGCCTGAATGAAGTTCACAACGCTGGCGAGATCCATTCGCTGCGCCCCGAAATCACTCGTACAGTCCTGCTTGATATTGCTGTTTAGTTGGGTTCGAGCGCTGTGCAACGTGCCGACAACGTAGGCTACGCCGCCCGACTGTAAGAGGATCGGTCCGCCGGAATCACCGTAGCAGGCGCCACCCGGGTCGCGCTTGAGGTAAAGAACATTGGCGGCGAGCTGCTGGAAGGCAGCGGTGGCGACGCGCCGATCCCCCGTCAACGCGAAGTTGTCCTCCGCGCCCAGCATGCCGTATCCCACTTCCGTGAATACGGATGCCTGAAGCTCCGCATTCTTGAAGGAGTCGAGATACCCTGCGGGGGGCAGCCGGCCCAGCTCGATATCGTTCACCGGCTTCGAAAGGAAAACGAGCGCGACATCAAAGTCGGAAAACGGGGGCACGAAATCTGGATGGTAGACGTACCCCGACACGGTACGCCATGAACTGGGGTCGGTGACATTTTGCGCGAAGCTCACGTGGATGAGACCAGTTGGCAGGCTATCTGCCGAGAACCCGCCATCCAATGCCGCGTATGCCAGACAATGCCCGGCGGTTTGGACCACTCGCCTCGACAGTAAAGTGCCCGAGCAGTACCACGGCTGGTATGCCACCGGGAACCAGGATGGGCTTGGCGTATCGAAGATGATGGCACCGACGTAGGGGTGACCCGGGTCGATGTGGCCAAGCACTATCGCCGAAGGCGGCGGTGTCCTGTTCGACGCGGTCGGGATCCGGTCGTTGCAGCCGGTCAGGACTGCAACTCCAAGCAAGCCGACCACCATTCGAATGCCGTTCATGTTACCTCCTACCTGTCCTCGACCAGCCAACGATTAGCTGTCGATTCTGAGTGTGCCGGTGGCGGACTGCTTGCACGATTGCGAGCACTCGGGCACCAACCATGTCCGCGTTCCCTTGAGCTGGGCTTTGAACGGGCTCCCCGGCACGACCGCCCAGCCCTGACAGGCACCACCGCCTGCAGTGTAGTTCACGCACGCAAAGAATCCGTCCGCATCCGCTGGGCGGGCGTCGGCGCCGCTGGTTGACCCGCCGGGGAAGCACCACGCGGACCCCGTGCCCGTGGTCGTCCCCGCGTGCGTCCAGTACCAGTTGGCGTACGACTCACCGTCGCCCGAACAGCTGAAGATCCACGTGTACGACGAGTGGTCCCCGCCGCTGCTGGCCGCCGCCAAGGGCCCAGCCGCCCGCGCGGTGGGAGTGCTGCGGTCGCTGCAGCCCGCGACGAGCAGCGCAGTGAGAAATACGGTTCCGGCTATCCGAATCGCCCGCATGGATCCTCCCCGTCGACTGAGGTCTCAGTAGTCACTTGGAGTAACGGATGCCGGGGAGGGCGATTGCTCGCAAAAGAAGGGGCGGTCTTGCGACCGCCCCGACACCGTTGGTTGGCGCTCCAGCGGCCTACGGCTGGCCAGCGACCTTCACAGGCACTGCGCTCCCCGACTGATTCCCGGTCCCGAGTTGACCCCAAAAATTGCTGCCCCAACAGTAGGCCACGTGACTCGTCGTTACGCCGCACGCGTGGTCGTAGTAGCCACTGATGGACGCCCATGTGAGCCCGCCGGCGACCTCAACGGGTACGTCACTGGACGTCGTCGTGCTGTTACCGAGCGGCCCTGATCCCCAGCAATAGGCCGCCCCAGTCGCGGTCACTCCGCACGCGAACGTCCCACCGCTGCTGATGGAAGCGAAGGTGAGGCCGCCAGGGACGGCAACGGGGGAAGAGCCGTAGCTGCCACCCCAGCAGTACGCGTCTCCGGCACCTCCAAGCGCGCACGTGTAGGCATAATTAGTGGCGCTAATGCGGGCGAAGGCGAGACCGCCCGGAACGGCGACCGGTACTGTGCCGTAGGCGCCCCAACAGTACGCACCACTGTCTGCGCCGCTGTCTCTCAGCCCACACGGGGTACTCAGCGCGGCGAACGTCAGGCCGCCTGACACGGGCTGCGGGCTTGGGCCGTAACCCCAGGTTGCGCTCCCGCCCCAACAGTACGCTGCCCCGCTCGTCGTAAGGCCGCACAGGCCGCTGATGGCCTTGAACGTGAGGCCTCCGACTATCGGGACTGGTACGGTGCTGCACGGGCCTTGATAGCCGCACTGTTCCGGGCCCGTCGAATCACCGATCCCGAGCTGCCCGATCCCGTTGGCACCCCAGCAGTACCCCTGGCTAGCCGCCGTCAGCGCGCACGTACTGACATATGAAGCACTCAGCGAATCGAACCGCACGTCACTCGCGACGGCGACTGGCATCAGGCTACACGGATTGGAGCCGCCGTTGCATGTGGCGAGCGTCGGCGTTCCCAGTTCGCCGGAACCATCCCACCCCCAGCAGAACGTCCCCCCGCTGACCGCAATGGCGCAGGTGTGGTATGCGCTGGTGCTGATCGAAGTGAAATTGACATTCTGAACCCGTACCGAAGCCGACCCGCTGACCCCCAAATAGGTCGCTGAGACTGTCGCGGAGCCGAGGGCGCGGGCCGTCACGGAGGTCCATTCGGAGGTCCCTTGCACTCGCGCTCCAGACGGCACTGACGCGACCGTCGTATCACTGCTCACGAATGTGACCGGACGGTCCGGGAACACTTTACCCGTCGCGCCGAGGACTGTCGCGATGAGCGTCGCCGTGCCGCCGGGCACGGCCGTCGTGGCCGACGGGGTCACCACCACCGATGCCACTCGATCAACCGCGACGGCGAAGCTTGCGCTGAGACCAGCGGACGTCGCAGTGATCGTCGCTGACCCAGGCGCAAGGGCGCGGACGACGACCTTCGGGCAGCAGAGACCCGGGACAGAGTCCACGATCAGCGCCACGGCATTGTCGCTGCTGTTCCACGTCATCGGGGGATCGGGGTAGAAACCGTTTCCGTCCACATCACCCACGACCGCACCGACCCCTATCACTTCGCCGGCGAGTAGGCTTGAGTCTTGAAAGACAGGGAAGTTGGGGAACAGTCGTATCCCCCCCGGCGTTGCGACCGTCACATTGGCGGTATCGCTCTTGCCGCCGCTCGCCGCTACAATGAGCGCCCGCCCGAGCGTCTGGCCCGTCACTTCACCGCTGGAGTTCACCGTCGCGACCGCCGGTGTCAGACTGGTCCACGTTACCGGTACCCCGACCAGATGCTGCTGCAGTTCGTCCAGCACCTCCACGTGCAGGCGGACGGGCCAGCCGAGCGGGACCCGCGCATCGGACAGGAGGACGTACGCGACCCGCGAAGTGTGCACGCTGATCGTCGCGGTGCCACTGTGGCCCTCGCTCGTCGCGGTCACGGTTGCTGTTCCGGCCGCGATTCCTCGCGCGATCGTCGGTGTCGAATCGGTCACGAAGAGGCGGACCGTCGAGGAGTCGCTGCTCACCCACGCGATTGACCGTCCTGTCAGGAGATTGCCAGCGCTATCACGCACGAGTGCCGTGAGCACAATGCCTCCGCCGGGCGGCAAGTCCGCGCTCGTCGGCAACACGGTAACGGAGGCGACGTTCCCGGTGACTCCGTTGCCCGTCGTGAAATCAGCGCTCGCGGCCGCTGCGAGTGGGTCCCCGCTGAGGTCCCGCACCGCGTCCGTCACGGTGAGCTGATACGTCGTGGCAGGCTCGAGCGCGACAGCCGGTACGAACTCGGCGAGATCGTTCGTGCCCGGCAGCAGGCGGACCGTGCCGCTAACGGGTGTTGCTCCGTTGTGGAGCTGCACCGTGCCCGTCCCCAGGGTCGCGGGATCGACGGGCTCGCTGAACACGACGACGATCGCCGCGTTGAGCGGCACATCCACCTTCTTGTACGGCGGCTCGGTCCGCACGACGACTGGAGGGCGACGACTCGAGACGACGTTGACCAACTGCAGCACGACGTGATTCTGCGCATCGGTCACTGCGACCTGGATCGAGTCACCGACATGCGCACCGAGCATCACGGGGTCGAACCCGCCATCGATGAGGACTGTCGTGGCAGACAGGCCAGTTGCGCGGTTCCTCATCGTCGCACGCACACCGTCCGGGGCGGTGCCCGCCGGGAGCGACACGAAGGCGACGCTGTCGGGGTTCGTCGTCTCAGCCCGAGCTGACATAGTGCCGCTATGCGCCACCAGGGCACCGCTCGGAGAGGGCAGCGGATTCGAGATGATGAGATTCTGGGAGGGATGTGATGTAACTCCCGTCGGACTGTCCGAACAGGCGGCAAATCCGGCGACGAGACCCGCACCCACGATAGAGATGACTGCCCGACGTGTCCTCATCGACCACTCATGGTGAATCCCGCCCAGTAGAACGGATGGGACGTCACGGGATTACTCATGATCGCACGCTGGGCATCGCCAAGCGCTTCGGCAGCGGGCCGCCCCGCGGCAAGGTCCGTATAGAACTTCTCCACCAACTGCGCCGTCGAACGGTCCTCCACCGGCCATAACGTGGCCATCACATTGCCGGCGCCGGCATAGAGAAACGCGCGGACGAGCCCGACCCAATCGTCGCCCTCAGGCACATCGCCCAATGCCCCCGCGCCGAGTGCAGTGCGACAGGCGCTCAGCACGACGAGCTGCGAGCGTAACGTCAAGCCGAACACTTCGTGCACTTCGAGTCGGCCGTCGTCCTCGCCGTGTGGCGCCAACTCGACGAACGAGAACAGCGGATTGTCCTTGTTGAGCACGCCGAATGTCGCCAAGTGCACGATGCCCTGCGATGGAGCGAGCTCGCGGAAGGCCAGCTCCGATGCGGCGCTGCCAACGAGGACGCGCGCCCGCGAACCAAAGATCCGGCCGATGGCGGCGACTTCTGTAGCCGAGCCAGGGAGTAGCATGGCGCGGGGAGCGAACGCCAGAACGCCCGCGGGTGCCGGATCCGTTACCCGCTGCCGCAGCCGCACCAATACCGAAGCGGACGGGACGTACGTGATGAGATACCGCTCGACGAGATAGTGATCGGGTCGCGTGCTCTCGAGGAGCGCGGCGAAGGGGAGATAATGCAGCTCGGCGTGCGGCGCGATGAGCAACGCCCGCACGCCGCGCAAGAGACCGGCGCTCTCGAGAGGCGCGATTAGGTGCTGATGCAGCCGCCGCAGCGGAGCGCGCCACACGCTTGGAGTTATGCCGGTGCGTGCCCCAGTGAGTGTGCCACGCACGAAGTCGATCAGCGTCACCAACGCGTGTCTGCCGACATTGAGATCGACGACGGCCAGCGACTCGGCGGTGACGACGAAAGCGAGCGTGGTCGAGTCGCTCACGAGGTATTCCACGAGCGCTTCGTCGGGTGCCAGTCGCTGCGCCAGGTCGGCGGGCCGGGTCACGTCGCCCCTCACTAACGCCGCGTACTCCGGCTGCGCCGCGCGTGCCTCACTCAGAAGCTGGACGTACGATTCCTGCGCACGCGCCAATGCTTCCCGTGCGGCGTCCAATGAGTCGCCGTTACGCGTCGATCCGCGGAGCAGCGAGCCGGTCTGAGTGCTCGCGACCATTTGCGTCAGAGACGCGATCCGGCGCCGCAGGTCCTGCTCCCGCGTGAGGACGTCACCGCCGATTGAGTCCCGCGCAACGGGTCCCACGCGCCCACGCGCCAGGAGGTCGAGCATCTCGCGGGCGCGCAGGCGTTCGCTCGCCTGGAAGGCTGCCGCCGTGTGTCCCTGTGCCTCTTCTATGAGCGCGAGCTGAGCATAGACATCCCACTTATCTGCCAGGAACGCGGAACGCCGCTCAGCGAACGGGATCCTGCCGGAGACTTGTTCTAGCGCCGCAATCGCCGTCTCGAACTCAGTGGCCCCCTGCGCCAAGGCGCCCCTGATGTGTAGGACACGCCCCAGACCGGCATGCAACTGCCACGAGAGTATGGGGACGGGGCGATTGGCCAAGCGCGCGACCCCACGTCGGTACAGCGATTCTGCGGCGAGCGTCAGCCCCGCGTCTGCCTCGAGCTCGCCCAACGCCTGAAGGGCAGAGGCTTCCCCCACCAGATCGCCGAAGGCTCGCAACGAGTCCAGCGCTTGTGTGACTGCGGCCCTGGCCGACGCAGTGTCCCCGCTGTGCTGGAGCGCGTACCCGACGAGGAGCCGTGCCAGTGCAGCACCGCGGACATCTCCCGTTGTCTGCTTTGTCAGCAGCGCGAGTTGCAAGACCGCCTGCGCCTGGATGTACTCGCCGTCCAGCAGCAACACGACTCCCGCTCCCTGTTGCGCCGCGGCTTGGCCAGCGGCGTCCCCGAGCTGGTGATATAGACGACCGGCCTCACCGTAGTACCGTTCGGCTTCCCCGAGATCGTTGAATTCGGTCGCCAGATCGGCCCGGGACATGGCAAGCGACGCGCGCAGATCGGGAGTCACGCGACTCGTTCCCGCGAGCGGTGCCGCGCGGTTTAGCTGCCCGAGGGCGCCCTGTAAGTCGCCCATCGCGGAAAGAGCGCTTGCGAGATGACGCCGCACCGCGATGACCTCGCTGGGTGGCCCCGTTTTTTGATAGAGCGCCAGAGCCGTACGCAAGCGGCTGAGCGCGGCGCGGTAGTCCCCTCGAGCGAGGTTCAGAAGACCGAGGTTGTGCAACACCAGCGCCTCGTCCACGTGGTTATCGTGAGCGCGATACAGCGCCAGCGCCTCGTCGTAGCGGGTCTCGGCCTCGGAGTACTCACCCGCCAGCAGGTCCACGTTCGCCAGATTCATGAGATTGGCAGCGGCTGGCTCATCGCGGCCGGCAGCGCGGTTCAACGCCAAGGCATCGGCAAAGGCGAGACGGGCAGAATTCCAGTCGCCCAATTCCTGCGCGATCAAGCCAACATTGTTTTGATCAGCCGCCGCTCCACGGTCATCTCCCGTTCGTTTGCGCAGCTCAGCCGCCTTCGAGAAGAACTCGCTGGCACCGCGTAAATCGCCGCGATCCATTCGAATCGCCCCCAAGGTGCCGATGGCATTGCCCAGGGTGCGGTAATCACCAATTCGCTCGGCGAGTTGTCGGCTTCGCTGGAGGTAATCCTCAGCGCTGTCGGGGGTATTCGCCTCGTAGAAACCGGCGCCGATGTTGCCGAATGTCGCCGCTGTCCCAGCCGAATCCGCGAGGTGTTGGTAGCGCGCGAGGCCTTCGCGCCAATCCAGGAGCGCCGCCTGAACCCCGACGCGACTCAAGGCGTCGTTGCCAGCGCGCCGGAGACTGTCTCCTCGCACTTTGGAGCGTCGCTCGCTCGGGGAACGGGCAGCAAACCACGCGACTTGTCGCAGCAAAAAGGAGTCGCGCCACGCCAGCGTGTAGGCTTGGACTAAACGCCCCGAGATTATCAACGGAATGGTGTCAGAAGGGTCGTTTGCTGCTTGAATGAAGAGACGCCGCAACGCATCGCGCACATCGTTGGGTCGGTCCCGGGCCCTCGCCGCCAGCACGCTTTCGGGGCCCACGCGTGCCAGTGACGTGAGTTCGTCGACCGTGGGGGGGGACTGTATGAACCCGGCGAGTGCGGCCATGAGCGGCAGTGACGCCAACATGGACTACGGTCCGGAGTGGGCGAGAGTGAATTGCGCGAGCTCGGATGCCACCCAGCGGTTCCTTCCAGTCTTGGCTTCTACTCTCCAGAAGTAAGTCGCCCCGCTGGCAAGGGGGATCGCGGATGCCACAGTAACTGTCGTATCCGTTGTTTCATTCTCCCAGACAGCCGTACCAACGGAGTCGTAGAGCCGGAGCCGATACCGCGCGGCGCGCGGCACGTGACTCCATGTGAGAATTGTGACGGCAGCGACGCGCCCGCGTGGGGCAATGAGGGCGGGCCCGCCGACGACGGTGATCGGCGGTTCGCGAAGCTCGGAGCCGGGAAGCACCAGATCGTCTGTGCGCGAAGGCCTCAGCAAGAGGACCGCGATGGCGGCGGCAGCCGCGACACCCACCGTCCATCTGACGCGTCGTGGCCACGCCGCTCCGCGCGCGAGTCGCACCTCGGATACAATGCGCTCGTCTGTTACGAGTCGGCTGAGCATAGCCACTGCGTGTCGACAACGCGCACAGGCCGTCAGGTGGGCCAATGCCTCGGCCCGGCCTGCGCCCGCACCCGACACGAATGCCGCAAGCGCCTCCTCATCAAGGCAACCGCTGGCTGCGTCTTGCCGTAGCGCGGCCTGTGTCCGCACCCACTGCGCCATCGGCTGCACGTCGTCGTCCAAGTGCTCCTCTTCGGTCATGGCCTCGACCTCCAAACCGCTCGTTCTAACGGATGTTAGGTGCTCCTTTACTCCGCGATCAAAGGTCTTGCCGGTGGATGCCTTGCGCTTCAAGCTGTCCCCGCAGTGCCACCAGCGCCCGAGTGACGCGATTGTAGACCGCCTTCGCGTTCGGCCATCCCACAAGTCGGGCGACCTCGGCAGCCGGCAACTCCTCGATCACGAAGAACTGCACCGCCAGCTGTTCGTCAGGCGGTAAGGTATGGAACGCCTCCAAGAGGGCTGGGGAATCATCGAAGTATTCCGGGGCAGTCGAGTCCTGTTCGGCGAGTGCTTCAGGCTCAATTGCGACGGGACCTGCGAGTTCGACGGCTAGGAAGCCGCGTCGCCCGGCGCTCACGATCCGATATGTGGCTGTCAGTTCCTTCAAGAATTGACCAAATGTCAACGTGTGCTCGCCGCGGGAGGTCAAGAGCTCGTAGGCTTCGACGTGTGACCGGCCATCGAGAAAGACGGATTCGTAGATGTGTCGCTGTCGGGGCGGCAGCGCGCGGGCGGCGTTGCTAAGTTGCTTGCGTCCGTCGCGCTGGCGGAACCAGTCGAGGATGAGGTTGCGTAACACTGCCACGAGCCAGGTGGAAAAGCGGGCTGTATGACTCTCTTGCGGCTTGTCGGTATAGCGACGCAGCCGAGCGAGACGGTCATCGCGCAGTCGTTCGCACACGCGGGCAAAGACATCCATCACGTCATCGTAGTCTTGGAGATAGCGCCTGACGGTGGCGAGAATCAGGCCCCGGTGACTACTGAGAAAAAGGTCCCAAGCTTTCTCGCAGTCGCCCTTGCCAAGCGGAACGAGCCAAGCCTCTTCCATGGCACCTCGGACGCAGCATGCGGTCTTGACCAACCCTCCAAGGTATCCCTGGGGCAGGTCGCGTCAATTTTCCTAGGTGCTCGAGCCGCATCGTGAAGCCCATCATCGCGGTGATCGGTGGTAGTACCTGTAGCGCCGAGGAAACCGCGCTCGCCGAGGACGTCGGCCGGCGCCTCGCTCAGCAGGGAGCCGTCGTCGTGTGCGGTGGCCTCACCGGCGTCATGG
>Ga0209761_1002804_pt1 | contig 11452 bp, 11 predicted proteins | sample GraSoi013_1_40cm_4_FD_185818 | JGI IMG/M metagenome (GOLD analysis project Ga0209761, IMG submission 185818) | Grasslands soil microbial communities from the Angelo Coastal Reserve, California, USA - Sample 09_25_2013_1_40cm (SPAdes) (version 2) | ecosystem: Environmental > Terrestrial > Soil >... | reverse complement strand
TGACGGTCCGCGTCGCCGAACCCGGCTCCCTCATGAGCATCGGCTCGCCGGCAAGCTGATCAGGCGCGATGTCGCGCCTCTTCGCCCACCGATGCCCGGACGGGACAACGAGGACCAATTCGTCGAGAAGTCCGGCGGCCAGGCACTCCTCGCCGCGTCCGACGGTGTGGCCGCCGACGACGCCGAGATCCAGTTCCCGCTCCTTCACGCGCTCCTCGATGATCTGTGAGTTGGCGATCTGGAGCTTGAGCTCCACGCCGGGATACCGTGCGCGGAACGCGGCGATAATCCGCGGCATCACGTACAGTCCCGGAGTGGTGCTGGCGCCCACCAGGACTGAACCATGGCCCAGTCCGTCGAGCTCCGCAATCGCCTGACGAGCGCCGTCGACCGCCGAGATGGCCCGGGCTGCGTATTCCTCGAAGACCCGCCCGGCTTCAGTGAGCGTCACCTCCCGGCCCCGACGGAAAAAGAGCTTCTTTCCCAGCTCGCGCTCGAGTTCGGACACGTGCTCGGACAGCGTGGGCTGAGACGAGTGAAGCTTCTTGGCCGCGCGGCTGAAGCTCCGCTCGCCGGCAACGGCCAGGAACACCTCGAACTGGCGAAGCGTCACCTTCGGGTTTTCCCTATGGTATTCATCCCAACTAAGTATTGGACCCTATACCATCATCCGGGGTAACACAAGTGAAGAAGGAGGAGCGCCCCATGATCTTCCGCCAGTTCCTCGTCCCCAAGACCGGGTGCGCCAGCTACGTCTTCGGCTGAGGCGGCGCCGCTGCGTGCGCTGTGGTGGATCCACAGCTGGAGATCGAGCCGTACCTCGAAGCGGCCGCCCAGAAGTTGATGCGCGTCACCCACATCATCGAGACCCACATCCAGGCCGACCACGTGTCGGGCGCCCGGCGGCTGGCCGCGGCCACCGGCGCGCCGGTATTCTTCCATGAGTCGGCCGACGTCCACTTCCCGCACGTGAGCGTCACGGATGGCGAGGAGCACGAGATGGGGAACGTCCGTATGACGTTCCTGCACACGCCCGGGCACACGCCCGACGGCGTGTCGATCGTCGTGACCGACCGGACGCGGGGGCCGGAGCCGTGGTTCGTTCTCACCGGGGACACGCTCTTCGCCGGGGGTGTGGGACGGCCCGATCTCCTGGGTCAGGGTGCGGAAACGGCGCTCGCCGAGCAGCTCTACGAGAGTATCTACAACAAGCTGCTGAAGCTCCCAGATCACATCGAGGTCTATCCCGCGCACTTCGGCGGCGCGGCCTGCGGCAAAGGTCTGAGCGGGAAGCCCGGCTCGACGATCGGCTTCGAGCGCCGCTTCAACCCCGCGCTCCACTTCACGTCGAAGGCGGAGTTCGTGCAGTTCGTCCTAGCGGACCTTCCGCCACAGCCGGAGGCCTTCGCCCTCAACCGGCGGCGCAACGTGACTGGCGAATGAGCGAGATGCGGCTCGGACTGCGGGAGAATCTCCCGCAGTTCACGATCCTCGTCATCCTGAACGCCTTCGTGGGCGCGATGGTCGGTCTGGAGCGGACGGTGTTGCCGCTTCTCGGCGAGCAAGAGTTCGGACTCGCCTCGAAGACCGCCATCACCTCGTTCATCGTCAGCTTTGGCATCACGAAGGCGGTCATCAACCTCGTCGCTGCGCGCGTGTCCGACCGCATCGGCCGCAAGCCGATCCTCGTGGCCGGCTGGCTGTTCGCCCTTCCGGTGCCGTTCCTCATCATCTATGCCCCGGCATGGTGGTGGATCGACCTCGCCAACGTCCTGCTCGGTGCCAACCAGGCGATGGCGTGGTCGATGACGGTCATTATGAAAGTCGACCTCGTGGGGCCGAAGCGCCGCGGCCTCGCGCTCGGACTGAACGAGTTCGCCGGGTACTTCGCCGTAGGGGTGATGTCGTGGGTCACCGGCTACATCGCCGCGCACAGCGCGTTGCGCCCACAGCCGTTCTACCTAGGGATCGTCATCGCCATCGTGGGCTTCGCCGTCTCCGTGCTGTTCGTAAGAGAGACGCACGCCTACGCTCACCTCGAAGCCGCCGCCGCGCTCCAAGCCTCGAGCGGCGTCCGTCCATCGCTTGGCAGCGTCTTCTACGTCACGAGCCTCGGGAACGTGAGCCTCTTCGCGGCCTGCCAGGCCGGACTCGTCAACAATCTCAACGACGGCATGTCGTGGGGCCTCTATCCCCTGTTCTTCGCCAGCTATGGTCTCGGCGTCGGCAGTATCGGTGTCATCAAGGCCGTCTACCCGATGGTGTGGGGCGTGCTGCAAGTAGCGACCGGACCGCTCTCCGACCGCTTCGGCCGCAAGGAACTGATCGCGGGAGGGATGATGGTGCAGGCGGGCGGTATCTGGTTGACCGTCCTCGTCCCGACCTATGCGGCGTGGCTCCTCGGTGCGGGGCTGCAAGGGCTCGGCACGGCGATGGTCTATCCAACGCTTCTGGCTGCGATCACGGACCACGCACCCCCGACATGGCGTGCGACCAGCCTCGGCGTCTACCGATTCTGGCGTGACCTCGGCTACGCCATCGGCGCGCTCCTCTCGGGTGCCGTCGCGGACCTTGTCGGGCTCGCCGCGGCGATCCACCTCGTGGCGGCGCTCACATTCATCTCTGGCCTAGTCGTGGCCCAGGCGATGAGAAAGCCAAGCCCCGCGCCAATCGCAGTCGGCGCGTGAGATAGAGCGCCAGGTAGGAGGGCACCCGTATGAATCATGCACTTTCGCCCGAGACGCTGGCTGCCCAGGCCATGGGCGATGTGGATGCGACCTCTGGCGCGCTGGTGCCAGCAATCCACCCGTCGACGACGTACGAGCGCGGTCCGGACGGCACGTACCGCTCGGGCCTCGTGTACACGCGGGCTGACAACCCGACGTACGATCATGCTGAGCGACTCCTGGCCACGCTGGAGGGCGGCGCCGCCGGCATGCTCTTCGCCTCCGGCAGCGCCGCAGCCACCGCTGTCTTCCAGTCCCTGCTGCCCGGCGACCACGTCTTGGTGTCTCGTGTCCTCTATTGGGGTGTTCGTAAGTGGCTCGCAGAGTTCGGAGTCACCTGGGGGCTCGACGTCGAGTTCATCGATACGACCGATCTCGGCGCGGTGGAAACTGCCATCCGCCCCGGCCGCACTCGGCTCCTGTGGGTGGAGACGCCGGCCAACCCGATGTGGGACATCACCGACCTCGCCGCCATCACGGCGATCGCCCACGCGGCCGACGTGCGGGTGGCCGTCGACAACACGGTCGCGACCCCCGTGCTCACACGGCCCATCGGGTTCGGGGTCGACCTCGTCGTGCACTCGGCGACCAAGTACCTGAACGGCCACAGCGACGTTCTGGCCGGGGCAGTCGTCACCGCGCGTCGTGACCCGTTCTGGGAGCGGATCCGGTCGTGGCGCCGCAACGCCGGCTGCGTGCTCGGTCCGTTCGAGGCGTGGCTGCTCCAGCGAGGTATGCGGACCCTGTTCGTACGGGTGCGCCGTTCGTCCGAGAGTGCCTTCGCCCTCGCCCGTCACTTCCACGGACACCCGGCCCTGACAGCCGTTCTCTATCCGGGGCTGCCGTCCCATCCCAGCCATGACATCGCCGCCCGGCAGATGACCGGTGGGTTCGGCGGGATGCTCTCGATTCGCGTGACGGGCGGTGAGAAGCAGGCCATGGCCGTGGCCGCCGCGGTGAGGGTGTTCAAGCGGGCCACATCCCTCGGCGGCGTCGAGAGCCTCATCGAGCACCGTCGAAGCACTGAGGGCCCGTCGTCTCCGGTGCCGGAAGACTTGCTGCGCCTGTCGATCGGGCTCGAGGCCGCTGAGGACCTGATCGGCGATCTCGACGCAGCACTGAACACGGTGGCGCTCGTCGGCGCAGCTGGCACGCCGGCCGTCCTGACAGACAGCGCGGCGTCATCACCCGTTGCGTCTCACGTGGCTGCTGCCGTGGCCGCAGCCATCGAGCGCAGCGTCGCGACGTGCGTCATCGCACGCGGTGGCGCGGTACGCCTGGTCTCCGTCGATGATGGTGTCGCGACTCTCGAGGCCAGCGGATCGCCGGGCGCGATCGTCCCTGCGACTGCGCGCATCGAGGCTCTCCTGCGCGGGGCCGTACCCGAGGTCGCCGGGGTACGGGTGGCGTGGCCGGCCGCAGAGTCGACGCGGCCCGCCGAATCCGACGAGCTCGCCGAGCGCGTCCGCCGAGTCCTCGACGTCGAGGTGAACCCCGCGATCGCCGCTCACCGTGGTCGGGTGACCCTGGTCGACGTGACCGCTGGGCGGGTGCGCATCCGCCTTGAGGGCGGCTGTCAGGGCTGCAGTCTCGCCGAGGTCACTGTGCGGCAGGGGATCGAGTCGATACTGCGGAAGCGCCTGCCCGAGGTCGTGGCGATCGTGGATGTCACCGATCACGCGGCAGGCACTGAGCCGTTCTTCGCGCCGGGGAAGCGCTGAACGCGACCGAACACGGCCGAGGAGACGAGGCCCCGTCGTAAAATGACTGAGGGAAAGGACAAGCCTATGCCGCTCGACACCGTTCGTCTTCGGGAGGAGATCCGAAAGGTCTATAGCGAGGTCGTCCGTGATCCAAAGAAGGGCTACCACTTCCACACGGGCCCGGAGTACGCCGTCGAGCGCCTAGGCTATTCGCCTGAGGCACTGGCTGAACTTCCCGATTCCGTCACGGCGCCGTTCGCGGGCGTGGGCAACCCGCTGTCCATGGGTCTGCCGACGCCCGGCGCGACGGTCGTTGACATCGGCGCCGGCAGCGGCATGGACACGTTCCTCGCCGCGAAGGCCGTCGGGCTGCGGGGGAAGGTCATGGCAGTCGATATGACCGACGCCATGCTCGAGCGGGGGCGGGAGAACATCGCGCTCACGAGCCTGACCCAGATCGAGTATCGCAAAGGGATGGCGGAGGCGCTTCCAGTCGACGACGCATCGGTGCACCTCGTCATCTCTAACGGCGTCATCAACCTTACGCCGGACAAGGACGCCGTCTTCCGCGAGGCGTTCCGCGCGCTGAAGCCCGGCGGGCGGCTCCAGATCGCCGACATCGTGGTCCACAAGGACATCCCGCCGGCGGGCCGGGAGGACATCGCGATCTGGACTGCCTGAATCGGCGGTGCTCTCCTGGAAGGAGAGTACATCACGAAGATCGAGGGGGCGGGATTCATGGACGTCGAGGTCACCTGGCGCGGCAACCCGTTCACGGGCGCATCGGGCCAACGCAAGGCCGACAAGTTCGAGACGGAGGGCGTCAACATCCGCGCTCGGAAACCATAGGTCGATCAGTCTGCCGACAAGATCGGCGCGGACGTCGATGACCTGAGCCGGGAGACTGGGTGACCTACTTCGTCCAAGACGAACACGACGACAGGATCCGGTTGCAACACCTCATGATGGGGGAGTTCGGATTCGACCGTCTCACCCCCGAAATCTACGAGGCCCTCTTGAGGTGCGGGCCACTACCCAGAAGACAACTCCTCGCAATACTCAGTCAGTCTCATACACGACTCGACAGCGGTCTCGCCGTGCTGCGGGACCACAACCTCGTATCCGTGGACTACGAGCGGTTCCAACCGCGGTACTACGCCATCAACCCGGCCGTTGCATGGCAGGCGCTTAGGGCCGACATCTTGTGGAAGACTTTAGATACGATGTCGCCAGCCGAGAGTGTTCTTCGGGTAGATCACCCCGCGGTCGAGACCCTTCTACGAACGTGCGCCGATCTCGCCGGCGTTGGTGGTCGTCTGTACAGGCACCACATCGCGGCTCTCGAGCACAGGCAATGGGATGCCGCTGCAGGCGCCAGGGCCGCGCCGGACCCGACCAGCCACCACCTCGCTCGCCGCAACATCGTAGGACCTCCTCTCCTCACGTCCAGCCGATTGGACCCAACAATAGCGTACGGGCGCTCGAGCGCGCCGGACACATGATCCGACGTCTGCGTTGAACCTCAAGGGTAAATCAACGCTGAGCAATGGACTCCGACGGATGACTTCTGGAGACGGATCCGCAACTCGCGAATGACGTGGCCGTGTGTTGGATGCGAACACTTACTGAGCGGGGTGCTACCTCAGCCCTGGATCTTGCTGGCCACGATGGCTAACGAGATCCTAAAGGGTTCGCGCGACGCATGAGAATCAGAAATAGAAGACTGCGCCGACACCGATCGTGTGCTGGATTTCGTCGGATCTGAAGTTGTTCCGCCTCGTGAAGAAGTCCTTGTTCGAGAAGTCGACGCGGTATTCCGGGCGTAACAGGATGTTCGCGAGCTTGCCCACCCCGATCTTCCAGTTAAGCGTGGCGGTGAGCCCGATAAGGGTTTGCGCCACGCCGGTCGTGAAACCATCCTCGTCCCTGTACCACTCAGCTCGGAACGAGGGCTCGAGCGCGTCCGTGAGCCGGTAGCGGACCCAGGCGGTCAAGCCGTACCACTGGGCGTCTTTGGTGCCCCCGATGGCGCCGTCTTCGACGGCGTAGTCGGCGTTGAGACTGAAGTTGAGCCGGTCGACAGGCTCGAAGTTGACCTGGGCGTCGAGCAGATTGCGGAGATGCTTGAACTGGTGGTCATCGTCGGTCCGCTCGTTGCCGACGAGATAATTGAAGAAGACCGAGAACTTTGGAGAAGGCGACCACCCGATCGACGGGCCGAACGTCTTGGCCTTGTTATTGTCCGACGTCGCATTCCATCCGTTCAGGGCGTAGAACTCGGTGTAAAAGGCGTCGGACCAGTCGTAATGAACACGAAGACCGGTATCCTGGAACGGAATCGCGTAGGTATAGAAGAAGGCGTGCGAGTAGTTGTTGTTCTTGATGCTCTCGATGGTCTCGCCGCCGATGTGCGTGACGAATTTGCCGACGTCGAACCGTAGTCCCTTTCCGATCGGGGCGACGTAGCCGATCGTCGCGTGCTGGACGTATCTGTCGAAGTCACTGACACTCTGATTGCCGATGGCGGCCTTGATTGTGTCCACGATGATGTCCATCGTGTCACCATAGGCAAGATCGAGCTTGAAGCCAACCCCACCGATGTCCGGGACCTTCTCAAACTCCAGTTCCGCCAACGACAGGCTGAACGACCGGTCGTGGACATCGAACGTTCTGCCCTCGATCGTCAGATCCCGCGACTTGATGACTGAAAGCGGCTGATTCGTGTTGACCGTGGACCGGCTAGGGTTGTTGAAGTTGCCTTCGAAATACGTGTCGATCCACCCGCGAAACTTGAAGCCCTTGAAGAAGTCGATCTTCGTCAGTTCGCCGAGATCCTTGGTTGCGGGCTCTGTGAAGATCCCGTTCACTTCGGCGGCGCGTGCGGTCGTACTGGGCAGCCCAAGCGCTACCAGAAACACCACGAGCACCACGACAGCCACTCTCGACGTCGCCATGACGGGCCCCTTTCGTGGGAGTTGCAGGCGGTGCTGGTCAGGCGCCACGTGCCAGCAACGATTATGCCGACGCGGCCTGTTTCGAAGAAACAAGCAGTTATGTGAGTGGCGCCGACGGCGGCGGGTTGGTGCTGCCGTCCGCTTAGGCAGACCAGACCCGCTGTGCACATTTAGCGGGCACCGCCGTCTTCTTGTGCTCGCGTACGGTTGTGCTCGCGTACGGCTGCAGTGCACGATGTGGCTCAGACGTGGAAACCGCCAGGGAGGCCGGATATGACTGATGACGGGCTTGATCGCCTGATTGAACGGCTGGAGCGCCTCGAGCGTGCCGATCGGCGCCGGACGCTGACCTCGGCCGCGATCGTGGTGTTGCTCGTCGCCGGAATTGGCCTCGCCGCCGCGGCGCCGCGCTCGCCTCAACCGGCCCCCGAGGCGCCGCCTCTGGGATCGGTGGTCAGTGAGATCCGCGCCAAGCGGCTCGTGCTCGTTGATGACGCTGGAAAACTTCGCGCGGTGCTCGGCTCTGCGACACGCGGGGCGGTAAGCCTCGGGCTCCTCGATAATGACGACAAGATTCGTGCCGTGCTTATCGTGGACGCGAATGGGATCCCACGCTTGGATCTGTTCGGGGCCGATGAGACGCGCCGCATGGTGCTCAGCGTGTTCCCGAACAGATCAGGCCTAGCGATCTTCGGCGAGGGCGGGCGGGGCGGGACCGTGCTCGATGTCGCAGCCGATGGGACGGCCAGCCTGGGGCTGACGGATAAGCAAGAACGCGCTCGAGCTGGCCTACACCTTCGTGCGGACGGCACGGTCCTGCTCAACTTCAGTGATATCAGCGAAAAGGTACGCGCGGCGCTCGGCGTAGGCGCGGATGGCGCGCCCGGCCTGGGCATATGGGACAAGGATGGCAAGCGGATCTGGCAGGCGCCGCCGGCTGAGCGGACACCGTAGTGGCCCGCCTTCGAGCGAATATCCGCCGGCTCCTGATCAGCGCCGTCGCGCCGAGCGGGGAGAACGCAATGAGTATTGCCCGCGTGGTCCTTCCCGTCCTTCTGGCGAGCTCATCGCTCGGTCCAGTCTCGCCCGTCGCTGGACAGCCTCTGGAGGGCAACCCGAGCCGCGGGGCTGCGGTGTTCGGGCAGTGTGCCGCCTGTCACTCGGTGGAGCCGGGCATCCACCTCACGGGACCCAGCCTCGCGCGGGTGTGGGGCCGGCGCGCCGGGACCGTCGAGGGGTTCACGCGCTACTCAGAGCCTCTCAGGCACGCCGCTGTCGTCTGGGACGCGGCCACGCTCGACCGTTGGCTCGAGGATCCTCAGACCGTCGTCCCGCGCAACCTCATGACGTTCCCCGGACTGAAGGACGCGCGGCAGCGCGCCGACCTCATCGCATACCTCAAGGCGGTTGCCGCCGGCCAGGCTCCGCCGCCGGGCGGTGGGATGATGGCGTCCGCGCGTGCCGACCTCAAGACACTGGGCCCGGAGCGCCGTGTGAGGGCGATCCGCCACTGCGGCGACGGTTACCACGTGACCACCGAGGACGGCCGGACCGTCCCCTTCTGGGAGTTCAACCTGCGCTTCAAGACAGACTCGAGCCGGCTCGGTCCGTCCAGGGGCAGACCGGTGCTGCTGCCGGCTGGTATGCAGGGCGATCGGGCGTCCATCGTCTTTGCCTCGCCGGAGGAGATCAGTCGCGCGATAGAGGCAAAGTGCCCATGACCTGCTCTCGTCGTGACTTCCTCGTCGCGCTCGCCGGCTTGGGGGCCGGCGCGGCGCCGTGGCCATGGGCCCGCGCGAGTGGGACGGCACCGCTGCACAGGCGGTGATCGAGGGCCTCCTGAAGTGATCGCGATCCGACGAGCCTGGTTCATGACGGCGGCGGTCGGGCTGTTCTTCCCCGTCGGCTGTGCCCGGTCGCCAGCGATCGAGTACGGTCGCGCGATCTACCGGTACGACGCCGCGGCAATCTATCGCCTCGCCTTCGCCGCCGATCGGCGCGTGAAGGGCGAGGAGACCGTCCGGGCGCAGGTCGGTGCGCCCACTGGCTTCGCGCTGGACATCATCCGACACCTGGCGTTGTTCATGGAGGCCAAGCCCGTCGACACGCGCCTCTCGGGGAACCGCGCGACCATAAGCCTCAAGCTCACGCTGCCGGACGCCAACGCGCCCGACATCCGGATGCTGGCACGCGACTGGGATGAGACGGCCCTCGATGCGCTGGCGGACAGCGAGCGCGCCCAGGTCCTCCGCAAGCTCGACGAGCTGCATGAACGCCGCAAGCTGCCGGTCGTCGAGGGACAAGAGACCTTCGAGCTGGTGAAGGAAGGCGGAGGCTGGCGACTCGTGCTGGACTGGGGGGGAGCGATTCCCGTGCGATTCACGGCGTCCACGGCCAAGACCCCAGCGCTCGAGATCACGACAACGCCGGCCGAGATCCGCGCGAAGCCGGGCGAATCGTTCCGCGTCACACTGCGCGCCAAGAACGTCTCGGGTCATGAAGTCACCACCCGGGTGGGTCACCGGATCGCGCCGGAGGCCGACGCGAACTTCCTGGCGCTGCTGCAGTGCCCGTTGTTCCTCCCGGCCTCGTTCAAGCCGGGCGAGACGAGAGAGTTCGTCTCCGAGTACCTCCTGTTGAAGGATACGCCAGCTCGCGTGACGGCGTTCCGCGTCATGTACGAGTTCGCAAGCGAGCGCCGTTGAGGCGATCGAGAGAGGACTGTGGTGAACCTTTACGCGAAATACATTCTCCCGCGGCTGATCGACCTCGTCATGCGGAGCAAAGCAGACGCAGCTGACCGAGCCCGGCGAGGCGCATGGCGCTGAGTTGCATTACTCGGTAACGTCTGCCTTGTTCCGCCGCGGCCGACTTGGGCTCGCAAACCCCGGTCGCTCAACCCACCTATGCGTGCCTGATCTGGAGCATGCGCACGCCCCGTTTCCTGCTCATTGTCCGCGCCGGCCGGCTCGCCCGCATCGGCGGCCGGCCGCCACCTCCTGCGCCTCTCTCATAACCCGGCCACCGAGACCCTCTATGCCGACATCACTCTACGCCTAACCACCTGAGCTTTTTTCGGATTGGGGCTACGTGTACAGCTTTATCGGGCCTCCGATCGCTTTCCACGCCGAGTGGCCGCCTTTCATGAACTTCGCGTCGAATCCAGCGTCGCGTAGCGCGATTGCCGTCTTGCATCCCACGTGAAATCCGTAAGCGCAGAACACCACGACCGGGTCCGATTTCGACAGCTCCCCGATCCAGTCATGAATGCGCTCGGGATCGCGCCAGACCGCACCATCCATGATGTCCTGCTGGCGGGAAATGTAGGACCTCGGACGAGCATCGATGATCTGTACAGGCTCGCCGGAGTCCAGCATCGCCTTGACTTCTTCGACCCTAACACTCGGCAGATCCCCGAACTCCTTCTGGACGAGGGGTCGGGGCGCCTCGACCTTTGACGCGTCCTCATAGCGCGCCTGTGTCGACAGCCAATCGATGTTGCGTTGAAACGCATCTATGTACGCCTGCGCGTTCGCCCCGAAGTCAATGTGGTAGGCATGCTCGTACATATCGAGAGCCAGGATCGGGATGCCCCCCGCCGTGGTCTGGCCGTGATCGCCCGCATACTGATTGATGAGCCGGCGATCTCGTGGAACATAGACGAGCAATACCCATCCTGAGCCGCCTGCCAAGCCTTTCGCCATTGCGACGAACTCACTGCGCCAACGATCCACTGATCCGAAGTCGCGGGTGAGTGCCTGGGCGAGTATCTCGGTCGGCCTTCCATCGCCGAACGCCATGCTCGCGAAGTACAGCTCATGGAGAAGCGTTGAATTGAGCGCGATCAGCTCTTCACGCTTCAGGCTGTTGACCACATAACCAGGAGTATTGTCGAAGTCGAGCGACTCGAGCTGCTCCGTGATTGCGTTCAACCTCCGGAGAGCCCCGCCGTAGTGATTTTCGTAGTGGCTCTCGATGAGCCGCTGCGACAGACCATTGAGCAGCCAGGGACGAGTGCTGATCGGTGTCAGTTGGTATCGCATGTCCACTCCTCCAGATGGAAAGTTAA
>Ga0209761_1002803_pt1 | contig 11452 bp, 8 predicted proteins | sample GraSoi013_1_40cm_4_FD_185818 | JGI IMG/M metagenome (GOLD analysis project Ga0209761, IMG submission 185818) | Grasslands soil microbial communities from the Angelo Coastal Reserve, California, USA - Sample 09_25_2013_1_40cm (SPAdes) (version 2) | ecosystem: Environmental > Terrestrial > Soil >... | reverse complement strand
ACGTTGTAGGTCTCAAACGAACGAAACGTCCGCGCGTTCAACAGGCTGCCGGAATAGGTCAGCTCCTGCACGGAGATGACCGACGCCAGCGATGAATCTTTCAGCATGGCCACGAAGTCGTTGCCCAATGGCGGCAGGATGACGCGGATCGCCTGCGGCAAAACGACGTGGCGCATCGATTGCCAGGACGTCATCCCCAGCGACCGCGCCGCCTCTCGCTGGCCCCTGGCAATCGACTCGATCCCGGCCCGGTAGATCTCGGCCAGATAGGCACCGTACCCAATCCCCAACCCCAGCGTCGCGCGCACGATGTCGTTGCGCAACCAGCGGGCCCCGGTCAGGTCGGCCAGCACCGGCGTGAGAACGAATGCAATGTAGATCAGTTGCACCAGCAGCGGAACGCCGCGCACGACCTCCACGTACAACCGCGCCGGCGTATAAAAGATCGGATTGCGTGACAGCTGGCCAAACGCGGCGATGAGACCCAGCACCATCGCCAGGGCGTAGGCTGACACGGCGAGCTCGATCGTGATGAGGATCGCCGGCGCGAGGAATTTGTAGGTCTCGACGTAGACCGGCGAGCGGAGGATGCCGACCAGGGCAAACAGTCCGCCCACGAGCAGCGCGAGCACCCACCAGGGTGCTCGCTCCAGCGCAGCCATCGACATCAGCCGCCCCTGACCTGGGAGTGGGGGCGCACTTTCGGCAGGCGTGCCAGCAGGAGGGAAACTCATGCTGCGGGGGGCACGTGCGCAGTGGGGGAGGCATTGCGCCTCCCCCACCCCTTCAGCACGTCGGTCCGGTGGTCATCTCAAGATGGTTTCCACTCCACGAACCACTTCTGGTACAGGTTTTCGAGCGTGCCGTTCTCTTTCAGCTCTTTCAGCGCCGCGTTGAATGCAGCCTGCAGGTCGTTAGCGTCCTTGCGCACCACGATGCCCAGGCCTTCACTGGTGAACTTCTCCCCCGCGACCTTCAGCTTGTCGGGGTTGGTTCCCATATAGCCCGAGGCGGCCGTGTTGTCGATGATCACCGCGTCGACGTCTTTGTTCAGCAGCGCCTTCACGGCGAGATCGAACGTCGGGAATTGCTTGACCGTCTTGACCTTCTTTTGTTTCTGGAAATTCGTGGCGGCCTCGGCATTGGTCGTCCCGCGCTGCACCGCGACACTCTTGTCGGCCAGATCATCCACCCCGTTGATCCGGGTCTCATCTTCCCGCACCAGCACAACCTGCCCGACCTCCATGTACGCGTCGGTGAAGCCCATCGTCTTCGCCCGTTCGGGGGTGATGGTAACCCCGGAGATCACCGTGTCGTAGTCGCCTTTTTGCAGCGCAGGGAAAATTCCGTCCCAGGCGGTGCTCTTGATCTCCAGCTTGCAGTTCGCCAGCTGGCAGATGTCGTTGATGAGATCGATATCGTAGCCGACGATGGTCTTGCTCGCGTCCAGCATCTCAAACGGCGGATACGTGGCGTCGGTGGCGACGTGGATCGTACGCCCGCCCAGATCCGGCACCTGTGAAGCCGGCTTGGCCGGCGCCGCCGGCTGCTGGGCCTGCGGGCGCTGGCAGCCGACCGCAATGAGCGCGACGACGACCAGCACGGTCGCAACCAGCCATCTCCGTCTAACCATTCCAATCCACCTCCCTGGAAGCCTATGGGAACATCGAGAGTGTTTCTCCAGCGGGCAGGGTACTCCTCTGCCCAGCCCTGGGCGGGGCGTCGAGAGGGATGCCCCGCGCGCTCCCCGAAATAGCTCAAGCACCGCCACGAGACTCGAGGGGAGGGATGATCTTGAACCATCGCATGAGACGCCTGGCGATTCCCATCGCCGTCCTGGCCGTCGGTCTGCTGCTGGCCCCGACATCATCGGTCGGGGCGCCGATGTCTTCTTGGGACGCCAAGGCGTGCGGCCGGATAGGCGGCACGTTGGTCTTTGCGCAGGCCCAGGAAGCGGTGACGCTGGATCCACACGACGCAGTGGATGGGTTCTCAGTCAACAATACCTCAAACGTCTTTGACACGCTCGTACGCTTCAAGGTCGACTCCACCGCGGTGGAGCCGTCACTCGCCGAGTCGTGGACCGTGTCACCCGATGGACTGGTCTGGACGTTCAAACTGCGGAGCGGAGTGAGATTCCACGACGGCACTCCGTTCAATGCCGAAGCGGTGAAGTTCAACTACGACCGGCAGGTCGACGCGAAGAACCCGTATCATACCGGGACGTTCGAATATGCCGAGTTCACGTTCCAAAACGTGAAGAGCGTCGAAGCCGTGGATCCCATGACCGTACGGTTTACGCTGAGCGCGCGCTTCGCCCCCTTTCTGACCAACATGGCGATGTTCTCGACAGGCATTGCCAGCCCCACGGCAATCCAGAAATACGGAAAGGATTTCTTCAAGAACCCGGTGGGGACGGGACCGTTCAAGTTCGTGGAGTGGGTGGAGAAAGACCACGCCACCTACGAGGCCAACAGAGACTACTGGGCGGGTCGACCCTGTCTGGACCGGTTGATCATCCGCGGGATCCCTGACAACACCGTGCGCTTGCTGGAGATGGAGCGGGGCACGGTCCAGATGATGGATCAGGTCAATCCGCCGGATTACGATCGGATCCGCAACAACAAGGACCTGGTCCTCTTCACCGGCCCCGGCCTGAACACCGGCTACATTGCCATGAACACACAGAATCCGCCATTCAACGACCGGCGGGTTCGGCAGGCCGTCAGCCACGCTGTGAACAAGGCGGCGCTCGTCCAGGCGTTCTACGGCGGAGTCGGGCAGCCCGCCAAGAACCCGATGCCGCCAACCATTTGGGGCTATGCCGACGGCGTCCAGGATTACGCGTATGACACAAGCGCGGCCAAGAAGTTGCTCGCCGAAGCGGGATTCCCCAACGGCCTCGATACCGAACTGTGGTGGCCGAACCGCGCCCGGCCGTACCTGACGCAGCCGCAGAAGATCGCCGAGGCCCTGCAGCAGCAGCTCGCCCAGGCAGGGATCCGCGCCAAGCTGGTGACCTATGAGTGGGGCACCTATCTCCAGAAAACGCGAAGCGCGGAACACCCGATGGCGATCCTCGGCTGGATCGGGGACAACGGCGATCCGGACAACTTCCTCTACGTGTTACTTGACAAGGACAACGCGCAATTAGGGAAGGCGTCCAATGTCGCATTCTACAAGAGCGACAGCGTCCATCGCCTGCTGATCGAGGCCCAGCAGGTCAGCGATCAAGCCGCGCGGACCAAACTCTACACGCAGGCGCAGGAACTGATCCATCGCGACGCGCCGTGGGTTCCGCTCGTGCATGCCGCCCGCGTGGGAGCGTACCGCAATCAGGTGGAGAACTTCCTCCTGCATCCGCTGCAGATCTGGTGGCTCCATCGCGTCTGGATCAAGTAGTAACCTCCCTACGCACGTCAGGAGACCGGAAGACGGTCCATCGTCCTCCGGTCTCTTTACGTGCTAGCATGGAGGTCGATGGGCTGGTACGTTGGGCGCCGATTGATTGAAATTCTGCCGGTGTTCTTCGGGGTCATCCTCATCGTCTTTGCCATCTCCCACCTCACCCCCGGCGATCCCGTGCTAATCGCGCTGGGTGAGCACGCTACTCCGGCCGCGGTGGACAAGCTCCGGGCGCAACTGCAGTTGAACGATCCCCTGCCTGTGCAATTCGTGAAATATCTCGGCCGCGTGCTGCGCGGCGACCTCGGCCGATCAATTCAGAACAGTGAACAGGTCACCGTGCTTCTCGCCAAGCGGTTCCCCGCGACAATCGAGCTGACGTTGGGGGCCATGCTGATCGCGTCGGTCATCGGCGTGCTGACGGGAGTCGTGGCCGCGACGCGACAGAATTCGTGGTTTGATGGGATGAGCATGTTCGTGGCGTTGTTCGGGTTCTCCATGCCGATCTTCTGGCTGGGGATCATGCTCATTCTGCTGTTCGCCTGGTATTTGGGGTGGTTCCCAATCTCCGGACGGCTCGACTATACGCTTGAGTTGAGCCGCGTCACAAACCTATACCTGCTTGACGCCCTCATCTCCGGCAACTGGCAGGCGCTGGGGAACGCGCTGCGTCACCTTGTGCTCCCAGCGGTCACGTTATCCTCCGTGCCACTGGCGATCATTGCCAGGATGACCCGCAGCAGCCTGCTAGAGGTCCTGCGGCAGGACTACGTACGCACAGCGCGCGCCAAGGGCCTGGCCGAGCAGCGGGTCGTGTCCCGTCATGCGCTCAAGAACGCCTTCATCCCTGTCGTGACCGTCATCGGATTGAACGTGGGCAGCCTGCTGGGGGGCGCGATTTTGACCGAGACCATATTCGCCTGGCCGGGCGTGGGCCGGCTGGTCGTCGATTCCATCTTTGCGCGTGACTACCCCATCGTACAGGGCGCCGTGCTGGTGATCGCCATCCTCTTCGTGTTGATCAACCTGCTGGTGGATCTTTCGTACGCGTATCTGGATCCTCGCATCCGCTATGGATGAACAAGCGCTAGCGATCCCATCCCTCCCGGCGGTTCGGGCCCCCAGTGGCTACTACACCGATGCCTGGCGCCGGCTGCGCCGAAACCACACGGCGATGATCGGGCTGGCTGTGGTGGGAGCCTTCGCGGTGCTCGCCGCGGGAGCACCCCTGCTGAACCTGCCGGATCCGATTACCCAGGACCTCGGCGCGCGCATGCTGTCGCCATCTCGACTGCACTGGCTGGGCACCGACGACCTTGGCCGCGATCTGCTCAGCCGTATCATTTACGGCGGCCGGGTCTCCCTCACCGTGGGCATTGTGTCCGTGGGCATCGCCCTGGCGGTCGGCACAGTGCTGGGGTTGTTGGGCGGCTACTACGGTGGGTGGGCGGAAAGCGTCACGATGCGCGTGATGGATGTGATGCTGGCGTTTCCCGCCACGCTCCTGGCAATCTTCATCGTGGGGATTCGTGGCCCGGGTCTGAACAACGCGATGCTGGCCATCGGCGTCATCAACATCCCGATCTTTGCACGGATCGTACGCGGCTCGGTGCTGCGGGCGAGGCAGGAAGACTACGTGGAGGCGGCGCGGGCCCTGGGCTCCAGCCACGTGCGCATCATCGGCCGGCACATCCTGCCGAATTCACTGGCCCCGGTCATCGTGCAGACCACCCTCGGGGTCGGCTCAGCGGTTCTCGAGGCGGCGGGCCTGTCGTTTCTGGGGTTGGGCGCGCAGGCGCCGACGCCGGAGTGGGGCGCCATGCTCACGAACACGCGCGAGTACCTCCGCGACGCACCATGGGCCGCGACCTTCCCGGGCATTGCGATCCTGCTGACTGTGGTCGGCTGCAACCTGCTGGGCGACGGCCTGCGGGACGCGCTGGACCCACGATTACGAAAATAACAACGGAATTGTGGATTGCGAATTGTGAATTGGAAGGCCGCGGATATTACCTCGAAAAATTCTCAATTTGGCAATCTACAATTCACAATCGGCAATTAGCCGTTCAGTACTTCTGGATTGACCGGGTTGGGCGGCCGCTTCCCTTGCAGAACGGTGACGAGGTTCTCTGCCGCCAGCGTCGCCATGCGGATGCGGGTGGGCACGCTGGCGCTGGCGATGTGGGGGGCCACAATGACGTTCCCCTGCGTCAGCAAAGGATCACCCGCCGGCACCGGTTCGCGTTCAAAGACGTCAATGCCGGCGGCGAAGATGCGGCGGGCGGCCAGGGCCTCCGTGAGCGCCTGCTGATCCACCACCGGCCCGCGGGAGGTGTTGACAAAGACGGCCGTCGGCTTCATCAGCGCAAACTGTTCGCGCCCGATCAAGTGGCGCGTCTGCTCTGACAGCGGAACGTGCACGCTGATAAAGTCCGCCTGGCGCAGCACGTCGGGGAACGGCCGGTAGTCAATGTGCAGGTTTTGCTCCAGGTCTTCCCGCCGGAACGGGTCATAGTACATGACGCGCATCTCAAACCCCGCGGCGCGCCGGGCCACCGCGGATCCGATGCGACCCAGCCCGATGAGCCCTAGGGTGGCCCGATGCACGTCCTGCCCCGCGAGGAGCAGCGGCTCCCAGGTCTTCCAGCTGCCGGCACGCGTGTACTGGTCGGCTTCGACCAGACGGCGGGCCGCGGCCAGCATCAAGCAGAACGCGAAGTCGGCGACCGTCTCCGTCAGGACCTCCGGAGTGTTTGTCACCACGATGCGATGTTTCGTCGCCACGGGGATGTCGATGTTATCGAACCCCACGGCGAAGTTGCTGACGACCTTCAAGCGCCGCGCGGCGTCCATGACCTCGCCGTCGATGCGATCCGTCAGGAGGGTAAGCAGACCATCGACCTGCGTCACCTCGCGGAGAAGCACCTCGCGGGGAGGTGGAACGTCTTCACGATCCCAGAGTGTGACGTCTGCAACCGGCCGGATGATGTCAAGCGCAGGCTGCGGCAGCCGGCGGGTAACGTAGACCCTTGGTCGGCTCACGGGAGACCTCCACGGAAAAGGTGCGTGACAGACCTACGCCCTGTGTGGAGGGAACTCCTGCGCTCGTGTGTGATTCGTGACTCGTGATTCGTGATTCGACCCAGGCAAGTACGAAACTAACCGGTGATTTCCGGGAGCCTAGAACAGGGTGCTCCCGCGGATCACGATTCACGAATCACGATTCACACGGTCACTCGGGAGGCAGCAGGTCGGCGACAGAGATGGCCAGGGGGCGCAACACTGGGGGCAGCAGCGCCGAGGCCTGCTGCTCTCGAATCTTGCTCAAGATCTCCTCGAGCGCCGCGTCCAGTCTACTAATATTATCGACCACGAAGACCCCGCTCTGGCGGAGATCCGCAGGCGCGGGCTGGTCACAGACCAGGAGGGAGACCACACGCCACCCCTGCTGTTCCACGACGCGGGCCTGCTCCAGCAGTTGCGCGGTCTCTTCTGCAGACGGCGCGCCCTGCCGCGCCCGGAACACTAAGACTGTGCCGCGGTAGAATGCCGCGCCATCAATGGCCCCGCGCCCCGGATCGATGACGACGGCCTCCGCGCCGGCCCGCCGCAGGGCCGCGTCCAGCAGCTCGCAGAGCGGGCGGTTGTCGGCAAGTTGCGCGTCCGCCGCCTCGGTCAGGCGGTAGGCGACCTCCTGGATCTCCTCGCCCATGCGCGTCCCGCAGTGCGGGCAGGCGACGCTGGAACCGATGAACGATTTGATTTCATCCAGCCCTGGGGCCACGGCCAGCCACTGACCACCCTGCCGGCAGATGACGACGTGCCACCGCTCCACGATCTTGGACGAGACCAGCCGTTCCATCGCCTCTCGGGCCTGCTCTGAAGGTTTGTCGGGGAGCAGCGTCGAGAGCTGAGATCCCAGCGCGGTCGGCCGGCCGCGGAAGGCGGGCTGCCGGCGCAGGGCCAGCATCATCTGCATCGGGGCCCCGTCGCGAAGCCCAACGACCAGGCCGCCGGCGGCGGTCAGATGCAGCGCCGGCACAACCTCGCGGCGGAACCGGTCCGGGCCGTCGCGGTCGGCAACATCCGTGAGCAGTTCGCTGATGTGCCCGCCCACCGCAGCCTCCAGATGCATCTTCGTTGCGGTCGCCACCCGCCGCACTTCAGTCTGGTTCCGTCCGGCGACAACCATCCGGAGCAGATCGGGCTGGGCGAGGAAGAAGATGACGCGAGTATGCGGTTGGGCCGGTGGGATGAGCACGTCCGCAAAACCGTCCGCTTGCCCCAGCGAGGCCGGTAGGGATCGATCAGCACGTGGTCTGGAGAAGCGCCCGGCGGCCTGATGCACTTCGGCCAGCAGCCCCTGATACCCGTTGGCAATCAGGCGGGTGAGCAGGTCGCCCAGAATCTTGCTTTCCCACGACTGGCGTTTGAAGTCGACGGACTCGACGTACATGCGGCTCCGCTCCGCAGCGGACTGTACGCGCTACCGCTCAGGTTATGCCCCACCGTTCCTGCGCTCAGACGGAAGCCGTGGCATGGAACGTGCGCCGTCTTCATGCTGCGGCGGCCGCATCTGGCGCCGCTCCGGGAGAAACCACCGCCCATGGCGAAGTTCCCACATATGACGCCGGGACGCCTGCTGATCGCCGAGGATGACGAAAGTCTGCGCGCCCTCCTGGTCCGCTACTTCACGTCGCTCGGACATGGCGTCGAGGCATGCGCCGATGGCGCCACCGCCGTCGGCCGGTTGGCGACGGGCCAGTACGACGTGGTGATCACCGACGTGCTGATGCCCGGGACGAACGGGCTGGATGTGATGCGCGCGGCAAAAGCCGCCGATCGCTTTGTGGAGGTTGTCTTCCTGACCGGCGTCCCTGACCTGACCACCGCGATCAAAGCACTGCGCGAAGGCGACGCCTTCGACTATATCCTGAAGCCGTTTCCCAACGTGGAGATTCTGCGCGCCACCATCGAGCGGGCGCTGGAACGACGGGCCCTGCGCAAGGAGAACGAACGGTTAGGGCGGGAGTTGGAGCGCTCCCGCAGCACGGATCCGATGACCGGCGCGCTCAACCGCCGGACCTTCTTCGACCTGGGAGAGCGCGAACTCGCCCGCGCCACCCGTCATCACGAAGCCCTCTCGATCATTATGTTCGACTTGGACCAGTTTGCAAACCTCAACGACAGCTACGGATCCGCGGCCGGTGACAACGTGTTGCTGCAATTCGCGCAGATCTGCCGCGAGCTCCTCCGCACCGAAGATGTGCTGGCCCGCTACTGGGCCGACAAGTTCGTCTGCCTGCTGCCCGTCACCGACATCCGCAGCGCCGAGACCGTGGCCGAGCGTGTCTGCGCGCGGGTCGCCTCCACCCCGCTGCCGGTGGGTGACGGCACCGTCACCCTCCATGCCAGCGCGGGCGTAGCCTCCCGGGAAGACTCGGATCGGTCACTCGACACGCTGCTGCGCCGGGCGGAGCGGGCGCTCCGGCGCGTCAAGGACCACGGCGGGAATAGCGTTCAGACCGAGCCGAAAGACTACTGATACAACCACCGATAGATGCGATAGGATTGCAGCACGCGCTGGACATACGCTCGTGTCTCGGTAATCGGGATACTCTCGAGGAACACATCGAAGTCAGCGCGGGGGAGCCGCGCGATCCGACGGGCGGCCACTGGACCGGCATTATAGGCGGCCAGTGCCAGGATGGTGTCCCCGTTGAACTGCCGCATCAGCCCGGCCAGATATCGGGTACCGATGGCGATGTTTGTCTCGGGATCCATCAACTGCGGCGGACGCATTTCCGCGCCCACCACCGCCGATGCGGTCGAGGGAAGCAGCTGTGTGAGCCCCACGGCGCCGGCCAGTGACACAACTCGTGGATTGTAGCGGCTCTCCTCTCGCATCACCGCGAGCACGAGGAAGGGATCGACACGCTGTTCCTGGGCGGCCCGGCGAAGATCGCCCCAGTACGCCAGCGGATACGCAAGCGTCCATAGCTCGCGGTCGGCGAGCGCCCCCTCGCGCATCGCGGGCAGGATGGCGCGCTCCGCCGCGGCCACCGACCGATGATAGAGATCCATCCGCCCCCACAACCAGGCGGCGGTCTGCAGGACCGGCACGTCTGTGGTCGTATCAAGGTGGGTCTCCACGAGTTCCACCGCATCGTCATCGAACCCGAGCGCGGCCAGTTCCTCAAAAGCGGGCCAGGCTCGATCATCACCGAGGCGCACGGCCGGCGGCGCGCTCTGCAGGACGGGCTCAGGTACCCCGGTCAACTCCCGGGCGCGCCAACCGTAGAACGTGAGCGGGTACGCGCGGGCTACCTCGGTCAGCAGCCCACGGGCATCTGCCCCTCTGCGGGCCCGCGCCTTCGCCGCCCAGTAGAGGTTGGCCGCCGCCCGCGGCGTCGCCGGGAATCGCGTTGCCGAATCCAGGAACTGCTGCTCAGCGTCGTGGATGCGCCCCTGGCGAAACATCACCCACCCCAGGCGCCAGCGCGCCTCGTCTGCGGCCGGCGAATCCGGATATCGTTGAGCCGCACGCCGCAGCCACTGTTGGGCGCCGGGCAGGTCGCCGTGGAGCTCGGTGAGCGCCGCCAGCGACACCATGGCCCGGGCCGCCCATGCCGACTCCGGCTCCTCGTCAACCAAACGGCGCCAGACCACCAGCGCTTCCCCGTCACGGTCATCCAACGCCAGGGCGCGGCCGAACCAGTAGAGGGCACGCGGCCGGTGCTCGCCGGGGATGCTGGCCGACTGCTCGAACGCGTACGCTGCTCCTCGTGTTCTTAGACGGAGGATCCCGAGACGGTACCAGGCGTCCGCCGCCATCTCCGCTGGCAGAGGCTGATGCAGGGCGTCGGCCAGTTCGCGCTCTGCCAGCATGAACTCGCCCGCGGCCACCAACCGCGTCGCACGTTGCAGCCGCGCGTCCGCCGGCGGCATAGGGGTGCGGTCGGGCTGCAGGTCGCGCAACCTCCCGTATGCGGCATCGGCCCCTGCGGCCTCCGGCACACTCCACCATGCCATGGCGTACGCCCGGATGGCGAGGGTCCGGTCCCCTGCTCCCTCCGCCGCCTGGCCGAGCAGCGACCACGCCTGCGCGTACGACAGATCGTCGAGAGGAGCCGCAAGCAATTGAGAAAGGCTGACGACCGCCTTCTCGGACTCCCCCGATTGGATCAGCACATCCGCGTACATCAGCCTGGCGCGCCGGACCACGGATGGCATCGTCGTAGCGGCAAGTAGCTGCTCGAGGCGGCTGGCGGCCTCCTCACGCTGGCCGATCTGCATCGCCGCCTGCGCCGCATACAGGCGCGCGTGGTCCGCCAGCGGAGGAAAATGCCTCGCCACCTCATCGAATTCCCGGCGCGCGGCCACAATATCACCCTGCTGGAGCAGGCAGTGCGCCAGCAGGTAGGAGGCGCGCCCTCCTGTGGGTCCGGGCTCCTCACTGAGCGAATGCAGCTCGGCCAGCACGCCGTCACACCGCCCGCGGCGCACCTCCGTGACCACCACGGCAAACTTCAGAGGAGGAAGGACCGGTGCGGCACGTGACGACGCGGCGGTAACCACCAGGACTAAGGCCATCACCACGAGGCCGACGGCAGCCATGACGGACGGATGTCGAGTCATCGCTCCAACAGCCGGTCCAGGGTCATCCGGATCTGCGCGATCAACTCCCCCGTGCGCGGGCCGTCGCGGGGCGGAGGAGGGATGGCCTCGCCGATGCGCACGATCACTCGGGACGGCCTCGGAAAGCGGGCGCTCACCGGCCACATCTTCGTGAGACCGAGCAGGCCCACCGGGACGACCGGGACCTGCGCGCGGATCGCCAAGAATGCCGCGCCTTCGCTTAGCGTTCCCAACCCGGGCTGTACCACTCCGCCCTCCGGAAATACCACGAGTACCTCGCCCCGGGCGAGCCGTTCCAGACAGGCCTTCAGCGCGCCGATGTCCCCCACCCCGCGGCGGACAAAGATGGGATTGAATAACCGGATCAGCGCAAAGAGCAACGGATACTGATCCAGCTCCTGACCGGCCA
>Ga0209761_1002802_pt1 | contig 11454 bp, 10 predicted proteins | sample GraSoi013_1_40cm_4_FD_185818 | JGI IMG/M metagenome (GOLD analysis project Ga0209761, IMG submission 185818) | Grasslands soil microbial communities from the Angelo Coastal Reserve, California, USA - Sample 09_25_2013_1_40cm (SPAdes) (version 2) | ecosystem: Environmental > Terrestrial > Soil >... | reverse complement strand
ATGCCGGATTCGAGCATCCCACCGCACCAAACGGGGATCGCGTTCGCTTGGCACAGGTCGTGGATGCGTCGCGCGGGCGTGTATCCGCCCACCCGACCCAGCTTGATATTGATGATCTTGCAGGCGCCCAACTCAATTGCGGCCCGGGCATGCTCTTCCGTGTGAATACATTCGTCGAGGCAGATCGGCGTTTCGAGCTTTTTCTGCAATCGGACATGGCTGTAGAGATCGTCCCAGCCGAGGGGCTGTTCGATCATCATCAGATAGAAGCCTTCGAGTTGCTTCAGGAGCTGCCAGTCTTCGATGCGGTAGGCGGAGTTCGCGTCCACCATCAGGCGGATGCGGGGAAAATCCTGACGCAGGCGGCGCACCGGCTCGAAGTCCTTGCCGGGCTTGATCTTGATTTTGATCCGCTGATAGCCCACACGCGAAGAAATTTCGAGCGGCGTCTCCAGTTCGTCGAGCGAGTCCTTAATGCCAATGGAGACGCCGCTCGAAATTTCTTCGCGTGTGCCGCCGAGGAGTTTCCAAAGGGGGATCCCCTTCAGCTTGGCTTCTGCGTCCCAGACAGCGGCTTCCAGCGCGCCCTTGGCCATCGGATGGCCGCGCACTTTGCCCAGGAGCTCCCACGCGTCGCCGGCGGATGCGAATTCCCTGCCCCGGATGAGCGGCCAGAGAAAATCGCGAAGAATGTGCCAGGCGGTTTCGGTTGTCTCCGGGCTGTAGGAGGGTGTTTCCCCGGCGACGCACTCGCCCCAACCGATGACGCCATCCACGTCGGCTTCGACGAGAAGGATGAGGCGCTCAGTGGTGCGCTCCATGCTGGTCTCGAACGGCTCGACAAGCGGCATGCGCAAAACGCGCAGCGCAATTTCGCGGACTCTCATCTGCCCTCTCGCTCCAAGCCGAAGCCGTTCAGAAGTCGCTCCAAGGCGCGAGCAGATAATGCGGTCCGGACGCGCTCGCGCGAATGCCCACGGCCGCGTAACCTCGCTGAAACCAGCCCTGGAACTCTTCCCGGATGCGGGCCTGCACGCGCGCAAGCTCAGGGGAATTGGTTTGCCTCCATTGGTCGAGCTCTGCGGGAACGGAGATGGCCGCGGGCGCATCGGCGGGCTCCGGGAGCTGGCCCGCGAGAGCGGCGAGGACGCGAGCAGAATCGAGGCGCCATTCGACGACAAGGCGGTCCGTCGGAAGGCCGAGGTGGAGCGGACTCGTGGTCACCCCGTAGAGATTCGGCACGTAACGGCGGCAAATCGCGCCGAGCCGATTCAGGTTGAAGTGGGCGTTTCGTGGTTCGAGAGGGTCGAAGGTCCACTCGATGAGCCGAATGCCGCGGCCAACGGCCTCCTCGCGCTGGAACAGCTTCAACTGGCGGCCGACGCCGCGATCACGATACCCGGCCAAGACGCCAGTCATGTGCGAATGGAGATAGGGAGCGCCATTACGAATGCCGGGTACAGCCAGCGTGTAGCCGATCATGCGCCCGGCGGCAAAGGCGCCGAGGACTTGCCCGCCCACGTGCGCGGCCACAACAAACATGGTGACCGGCTCGACTTCGAGATCGGCCTCGCCCCAGATTTCGCGCTGCAATTCGATGCAGCGCTCGAATTCAGAGAGAGATTCGCAGCGCCGAACGAGAATCTCTTCACTCACCCGCGTCGCTCCGGGGCCAAGACCGCGCGATGAGCTTCCTTTTCCTCGCGCTTGACCGTATCCCATAGTCGCTCCATTTCGTCTCGCGGCACTTCCGGCAGCGGGCGACCGCTCTGCTGCGCCAGCCGTTCCATTTCACGGAATCGCGCGCTGAACTTTTGATTTGCTTTCTTCAGGGCGATTTCGGGGTCAACTTCCAGGAATCGGGCGAGATTGACAGCAACAAAGAGGAGATCGCCGATTTCCTCCTCGATCTTTCGCGTGTCCTTCGTCAGCATCGAACGGCGCAGTTCGGCGGCCTCTTCGCGGAGCTTATCCACTATGCCGTCGACGTTGCTCCAATCGAAGCCGATGCGCGCGGCGCGGCGCGTGAGCTGCATGCCTTCGAGTGTCGCCGGGAGGCCGCGGGGAACGCCGTCGAGGAGGGACTTTGCTCCCTCGCCGCCGGCAGCGGACTCGACCTCGCCTCCCGCCTGACGCTTCGCTTGCCGCTCCGCCGCTTTGAGCTGCTCCCAATTCTTCAAAACTTCGGCGGCGTTTCGCGCGCGGACTTCTCCGAAGACATGAGGGTGCCGGCGAACCATTTTTTCATGGATTTCACGCACGACGTCGGCGACGTCAAAGCGCTTCTCTTCACGAGCGATTTGCGCATGGAAAACGATCTGCAGGAGCAGATCGCCCAGCTCTTCGGCGAGCTTGGCGTCGTCCGAGTGATCGAGCGCGTCCAGGACTTCATAGGTTTCTTCGAGAAGGAACGTGCGCAGGCTCGCGTGCGTCTGCTCGTGGTCCCAGGGGCAGCCGTTGGGCGCGCGGAGCCGCGCCTGCAAGGCGACGAGCTTCTCGAACCACTCTCCCGGCGCAAGGCAGGAGGCGTTCGCGGGTTTCCTGCGAGTTGCCGGCACCTTTTTTGTTTTCTTCGATTTGCTTTTCTGCGAATCCATCAGACATCCAAGCTAGAGCAAGCTGAAACCGGTGTTCCACTTTACGGACGGCCACGGAGTTTGACAAGCGGTGGGGTCCACGCAAGCGGGGGATCGCCTACCCAAACCTGGAAGCGGATGCTAGACTGGATGTTTAATTCTTGTGTGAGGGTAATCCTTGGCTGAGCACAAACCCGAAGAGACATTTCGCGTGATTGATCGCCGCCCGTTTACGGAGACGGGCGAACTGCGCAAAGAGGCGGTCGAGCAAGAACGCCGCGAGCAGGAACAGGCCACCAAAACAGAGGCGAAGAAGAGTGCCCCGGTAGCGGCCGATCCAGGGCCATCGGCCGAACCGCCGAAGCCCTCCCCTGCGTTTGAGAATCTGATCCGCTTGTTGGGAAGCAATGCGGCGATGGTGCTGGGTGCGTACGCGGACCCGCGCACGGGACAGCCGATTGTAGAACCGGACGCGGCGAGAGAATTCATTGATATGCTCGACGCGCTTCACGAAAAGACAAAAGGACGGCTTACGCCGGAAGAAGAAGACCTTCTCGTGGACCTAGCGGGCAAGTTGAAGATGACTTATCTGGAGATTTCGCAGGCGGGGGCACAAACCGTTCCGGCGCGAGCGAAGTCGCGCGGTTAGACGGTGGACGACCGAGACTGCGCAGGTTCCAGGGTCACTCTCTGCAATGTCAGCTACTCCCCTCCGATTGACGGTTCTGGGATCAGGCACTTCCATGGGCGTGCCGACGCTCGGCTGTCGGTGCCGCGTATGTCATTCGCAAGATCCCCGCGACCGGCGGCTCCGGCCCTCGGTCCTGCTCTCGCGCAATGGACAAAACGCCGTCATTGACACGACGCCGGACTTCCGGCAGCAGGCGTTGCGCGCCGGGATCGAGCGCCTGGACGCCATTCTGCTTACACACGGACACGCGGACCACATCCTGGGCTTCGACGACATTCGCCCTTTCAACCTCCGGCAGCAGGCGGCGCTGCCGGTCTATGGCTCGGAGGAGACCTTTCGCACGATCAGGCGCGCGTTTGCCTACGTATTCGATGATGGCCCGACGCTGAGCAGCGTCCCGCGGGTTTCGTTGCACCTGGTTGAGGAGCCATTTGAATTGTTAGGGATAACCATCACGCCGGTCCCTGCGCAGCACGGCGAGATGGGAGTGCTGGGGTTCCGCTTCGGCCGCGCGGCTTATCTGACCGACTTCAGCGAACTGCCGGCCGGGTCGCGCGGATTGCTCAGCGGACTGGACGATTTGATTCTTGACGCTCTGCGCGACGCGCCGCACCCCATGCACCAGACGGTCGAGCAGGCGCTGGCGCTGGTCCAAGAACTGCGGCCGCAGCGCGCGTGGTTTACGCACATCGCTCATGATTTGGCGCACGCGGAGACGAATGCGCGGCTCATCAAGATGGGATTTCCGCAGGTCCAGCTTGCTTACGACGGCCTGTGCTTTGAGGTGCAGGTGACATGAGCTTCATGGTGTTCCATTCGGCGGAGGATTGGGCTGCGCGGTATGGCGCGTCGGGCCGAGGCAGCGTTCTCGCGATCGGCAACTTTGATGGCATCCACCTGGGTCATCAGGCGATTCTGCGGGGCGTCGTCGAGCGCGCGAAAGAGCGGGGCGGCGTGGCCACGGCGCTTACGTTTGAGCCGCCGCCCTTGAAGCTATTGCGGCCGGAGGCGGCCCCGCTGCGGCTTTCGACGAATGAGCAGCGGCTGACGTGGTTCCGCGCGAACGGGCTCGAGGCGGCGGTGGTGCTGCGATTCACGATGGAGTTGGCGCGCCTCTCGCCGGAGGATTTTGTGCGCGACATTCTTGTTCGCGGGCTGCACCTTCGCGCCGTGCTGGTGGGAGAGAATTTTCGCTTCGGTCATCGGCAGGCGGGCGACGTGCGGCTTCTCGGCGCATTGGCCGAGGAACATGGATTTACGGTCGAAATTGTGCCGCCCGTCACGTTTCGCGGAGAGATCGTCTCGAGCACGGTGATTCGGCGCGAGATCCAGGCCGGGAATGTGAGCCATGCGGCGCGACTGCTGGGACGCCCGTTTGTTCTGACGGGACCTGTGGTGACGGGAACGGGAACGGGCCGGCGTTTCACCTTTCCGACCCTCAACATGGCGCCGGAACAGGAGTTGCTGCCCGCCAAGGGCGTATATATCACACAGGCGAAGTTCGGAAACGCGCTTTATGATGCCGTGACGAATATCGGCCACCGGCCGACCTTCAACGGCGCGTCGCTGAGCGTCGAGACGCACCTGCTGGACTATTCCGGGAACGAAACGCCGCAGCGCATCAAGATTCGCTTCTGGAAACGCCTGCGCGAGGAAAAGAAGTTCGCCGGGGCGGATGAATTGCGCGCGCAGATTGCCCGCGACATTGCCCGCGCGGAGAGTTTTTTCGCGCGGCTGAGGCGATTCCGCGCGCTGCGCCAGCCCGCCTGAGTGCTTTGTCTGAGCTGTTCCCCAATTATTAGCAGGGTGCTGAAAAACTCGTTGAGCGGTAATCCCGAGCTGTAGCTCAGGCCTTTAGGCCTGAGGGATCTGCTTTTCCTCGCCCAGGCGAGCACATCCTTACGCCGCCAAGAGCGCCGGCGTTCGGAACGACAGTTTTTCAGCATCCTGTTACGTCTCGCTTGCGAGGCAGTCGGCGCAGTAGCCGCCGACTTCGGTGCGCGTCACGGTCACTTTCATGTGGAAGTCGCGCTCGATCTGCGACTTGAGTTGTTCGTATAGGCGGCTTTCGAATTCGCGGACCTTGCCGCAGCGCAGGCAGGCTACATGGATGTGGTCGCGGGGGCCGTGGCTCTCGTAATAGTGCTGGTCGCCGCGGAGATGGAGAAGATCCAGCTCGTCAATCAAGCCGTATTTTTTGAGAAGTTCAATGGTGCGGTAAACGGTGACGCGATGCACGCCGGGGTCGAGCTTCTGTGCGCGCTCGAGGATGCCGTCGGCGTCGAGGTGGCGTTCGGCCTTGTCCATCACCTCAAGGATGACACGGCGCTGGCGCGTCAGGCGGATGCCGCGTTCCTCCAGAGCTTTCAGGAGCGCGCCGGCACCCGCCGCGGCATTGATCCTCTCGCCCGTGGAGACCCGGTGCGCAGCAGTGGATGACATTCTCTGTCACTCCCAAGCGCGGATGCGAACTCACCGGGGAGGGAGCATTCGCACTACGTCATTGTACATGACGTATCCAAACAAGACCAAAAGGAAGACAAAACCCACCTGGACGAAACGCTCTTTGAACGCCATGCTGAGATCGCGCCGAAGAAAACTCTCGATGGCAAGCAGGAGGATGTGGCCGCCGTCAAGAATCGGGATGGGAAGAAGATTCAGAATTCCGAGGTTGACGCTGATGACCGCCATCAGCGAGATGACGGCGAAGGGTCCCTTGCGGACGGCTTGACCCGCCTCCCGGGAGATCCCCACGAAACTCTGGAGCTGTTTGACGGAGACTCGCCCGCTGAAGAGTTTTGCGACAACGCCGAAAACCTGCTCGATGCCGGAGGAAGTCATCACCAACGCATAGCGGGTGCCTTCCACGACGCCGACGCGCTTGTAGGTCAGATCCTCGGCACCGAGCACACCGATTTGCCAGACTGTTTCACCCGCTTCATTTGGGCCCTGCTGCGGCGTCAGGTCGAGGCGCACAATCTGTCCGTTGCGCTGCACTTCGACGGCAAGCCGCCGGCCGTTCGAGTGTTTCACCGCATCCACGAATTGGCCCCAGGACTCTATCTTCATCCCGTCCACGGCCAGAATTCTGTCTCCCTCGCGGAGTCCCGCGCGGTAGGCAGGCATTCCCGGAAGCACCTCGTCCACCACGGGGCGAATTGGGGCGTAGCCGAGCAGCCGCCGCTTCTGCTCGTTGTCCTTCACGGGGATTTCGAGCGAGCGCCGCGCGCCGTTGTTCTCCGCCTCGAACTTCAGCGTGCTGCCGGGCGCGGCTTCACTGATGATGTTCTGCGCTTGTTCCCAAGTCGGATTCGGCGTGCCGTTCAGGAAGAGGATTCTGTCGCCCGCTCGTAGAGGAGTTTCGACTGAAGCGTTTGCAGGGAGCGCTGCCACGACCTGAACGGGCTGGTCCAGAAACGAAAAATGGGGCAGCCCCACGAACATGAAAAAACCAGCAAGAAGCAAGACCGGGAAAACAAGATTCACGAACGGGCCGGCAAAAGCAACGAAGGCGCGCTGCCAGCGCGGTTTGCTGACCAGTTCATCGGGCGCACCGGTGCGGTCCTCGCCAAAGTCCTGACCGGCCATGCGCACGTAGCCGCCGAGAGGAAGAAGGCTCACGCGATAGTCCGTCGCGCCGCGCTTCCAGCCGAAAAGCCGCGGACCAAAGCCGATGGAAAAAACATCCACACGGACGCCAAACAGGCGCGCGACGGCGAAGTGACCGAACTCGTGCACCAAGATCATGATGCCGAGCACAAGCACGATACCCACCAAGAGATCCATGAAAAGCTCTTCCCTTCTTCGTCAGATGCCTGTCACGAAGCCGCTGCGGTCGCGACGGCGCACCGCTCTACCTCCTCGCGAGCCATGCGTCGTGCTTCGCTGTCCGCCGCCAGAACGTCGTCCATTTTCTCGAAGCTCATGCGCGGAGTGCGCGCAAGGACGCGTTCAATGACTTGCGGAATCCCGAGGAAAGGCAACCGCCGCTCGAGAAACGCCCCGACGGCCACTTCGTCGGCGGCGTTCAAGGCGCAGGGTGACGCGCCACCCTTCTTCAATGCCTCACGGGCCAGACGCAAGCACGGGAAGCGCCGGGTCGAGACCTTCGCAAAATCCAGCCGCTTCAGGCGCGGCCAATCGAGCCGCACTTGATTGGATGCGACCCGCTCCGGGTAGGTTAGCGCATATTGGATCGGCATGCGCATGTCCGTCGGGCCGAGTTGCGCAAGAATGGAGCCATCTACAAACTCAACCAAGGAATGGATCGTAGACTGCGGATGAATGACGACTTCGATCTGCTCGGGCCGCATCCCGAAGAGCCAGTGCGCTTCGATCACCTCGAAGCCCTTGTTCATCATCGTTGCCGAATCGATTGTGATGCGGTTGCCCATGCGCCAATTGGGATGCGCGAGGGCCTGCTCGGGCGTGACGGAGGCGAGCTGCGCGATCGGCGTCTTGCGGAACGGGCCACCGGAAGCGGTTAAGACCAGCTTGCGGACTTCACCGCGCGCGCCGCCGCGCAGGCATTGGTGAATCGCGTTGTGCTCGCTGTCCACCGGCAGCAGCTCGCGGCCGGTCCTCGCTGCTGCGGCCATCACCAGTTCGCCCGCGGCCACCAGAACTTCCTTATTGGAAAGCGCGACTTGTTTCCCGCACCGGAGTGCCTCGTACGTCGCTTCGAGGCCTACTACGCCGACGGCGGCGGAGACGACAAGATCTGCTTGCGGGTGAGTTCCGACGGCGAGCATGCCTTCGCGGCCATGGTGAATTGCCGGAAGGGGAATGCCTTTGTCCCGAAGCCGGGCCGCGAGCTCTTCAGCTCTCGTCGCGTCGCTAACGGAGACGAGATCCGGCTCGTGCCGTTCAATCTGTTCTGCAAGTGTCTCGACGTTCTTGCCCGCGGCCAGAGCGACGACGCGAAATCTCTCCGCCAAGGCCTCCACCACCGCGAGACACTGCCGCCCAATCGAACCCGTCGAGCCAAGAATGGCGAGATGCTTCACCGGAACGTCGTTTCTTCGGATTGTAGCCGCTTCGAGGCGGAACTCACGAGCCGGGCGAGACCACCAAGCTCCAATAGTACCAGACAACCGGAATGGCAAGGATTAATGCATCGATTCGGTCAAGTACGCCGCCATGGCCCGGGAGAAGCGAGCCGGAATCTTTGACGCCAGCGCTTCGTTTGTACGCTGATTCGAGGAGGTCGCCCACTTGGCCGGCGATGTTACCCGTGCCGGCCATGCCGAGAAGATGCGCGAGCGGCACGTTGATCCAGCGCGAAAAGGCGAAGCTCACCAGCAGCGAAGCAACAAAACTGGCCACCGCGCCTTCCCAGGTCTTCTTGGGGCTGAGACGAGGCGCCATGGCATGGCGCCCCACGGCGCGGCCGGCAAAGTAGGCGGCCGTGTCCCCAACCCAGACGATGACCAGCGCGAAGAATAGGAGTTCACGCCCTTCGGGCCTGACGGCATGAAGCCGGATGGCAAACGTCAGGGGAAACGCGACAAGGAGCAGTCCCGAAGAACTGATCCCGGCGGCTGGAAGGCCCTCGACCAGCGGCCGGCGCGTGAACAGCGTGATGACGGCCACTCCCACCACGAAAAGAAAAAAAGCATCGTGCACTGGAGGCAGACCACGCACGAAGCGCGAGATAGGCCGCAATAGCGTCAATCCACCGCTGAGCTCGTAGCTGGCTTCCACGGTCGCGAGCCATTGCAGATAGACAATGAGCAAGGCGCAGGTCGCCGTCCAGTAACGATACGCGCGGTGACCAATCGCATCTCCCAGCGCGAAATACTCGAACAGCGCGAAAAGCATGACCAGTGCGATGGCGAGAGCCACGACGGCGGTCGAGGCTTCGAAGACCAGTAAAACGACCGCCGGGACCAACACCGCCGCCGTCAGCACGCGCTTCCAGGTCATATTGGGATTGGAATCGCGGCGAGCCTTCGTACGACAGTTGCGCCGCCACGAATGCGGAACACTATCATGCTCCAAGTGAAAGTGGGAATAAAACGAGCGCCCGGGGGAGCGATCTCAATGCCCAGCCGCCCTCGCGGGCTTCTCGGGAGAGTCTTCGGAAACTCCCTCTCGAATCCCGCCATAGCGTCGCTCGCGCCTCTGGAATTCGATGAAGGCCTCGAGTAGCCGGGCGCGGTTGAAATCCGGCCAGAGGGTTTCCGTCACGTAGATTTCGGAATAGGCGATTTGCCAGAGCAAGAAATTACTGACGCGCATTTCCCCGCTGGTGCGGACGAGCAGATCGGGGTCGGGAATGCCGCTGGTGTAGAGATGGTGCGCAAGCTCGCTTTCCTTCACCGGGGCGTGGCCTCCGTTGCGCTCCTTCAGGAGCGCATTCACCGCGTCCAGAATCTCCGCGCGGCCGCCGTAGTTCAGAGCGACAGCGAGCAGCATGCCGGTGTTGTGCGCTGTGAGTTCCATCGCCTCGCGGATGTCATTCTGCACCGCGAGGGGCAACTCCTCGGCGCGGCCGATGGCGCGAAAGCGAATGTTGTTCTTATGAATGACCGGCAGCTCTTTGCGGAGATACTCCCGCAGGAGGCGCATGAGGAACTCGATCTCGGTCTTCGGCCGGCGCCAGTTTTCTACTGAAAAGGCGTAGAGCGTGAGCGCCTCGAGCTTCAGCCGGGCGCAGGTCTCGATCGCCATGCGCGCGGAATTGACGCCGGCGCGGTGGCCAGCCACGCGCGGCAGGTGGCGCCGCTGCGCCCATCGGCCGTTTCCGTCCATAATGATGGCTACATGCCGGGGCAGGCGGCTAAGGTCAAGCCCTTCGAGGAGCCGAGCTTCCTCAGACGTCACGGAGCCGAGCAGGCCGGAACCGGCAACTTCGAGGGTGGTGTGGTGTTTCGTTTGCCGCACAGGTCAAATGGTGAAATCTTCTTTACGGCGCAAAGTTAACACACTACCCGCAACGGCGCAATCCCGTGTTGCCGCGTCGTACACCCGCTAAGCTCCGGCAGGCGGACCGGCCGGGAAAAGCGCACTGTAAACGAGAACCAATGTCAGCACGATCATGGCGATGGCCGTGACCCAGGCGACGACGTTGAAGGCGGTGTTATTCACGTATTCGCCCATCAAGTCCCGCCGGTTCACGAGGAGAAGGATAAAGATGAGGACGATCGGCAGCCACATCCCGTTGCCCACTTGCGAAAAGATGAGAATCTTCCAAAGAGGGACACCGGGTATCAGGATGATTCCCGCGCCGACCACGATCAAAATCGTGTACAGCCAATAGAATATGGGCGCGTCCTTAAATTTGTGGTCGACCCCTGCTTCGAAGCCCAGTCCCTCGCAAATCACATGGGCCGTGGAGAGGGGAAGAATCGTGGCCGCAAACAACGACGCGTTTAGCAGACCGAAGGCAAAGGTCAGACCCGCCCATTTGCCAGCCAGTGGGATAAGCGCCTTCGCCGCGTCCGCCGCCTCGGTGATGTTGCGCTCGCCATGAGCATGCAGAGTCGCGGCGGTGCAAACGATGATGAAGAACACGATCACCATGCAACTGATGCTGCCTAGCAATACGTCGGCGCGCGCTTGCGGATATTGGCGAGGCCCGACCTTCTTCTCCACGAAACTGGCCTGCATATAAAAAAATTGCCACGGCGCGATCGTCGTCCCCACAAGCGCGGTCAACATGAGCAAGTACCCGGAATCTAGGTGCAAGCTCGGAATCACCGTATAGCGCGCAGCAATCAGCCACTCCGGTTTGGCGCGAATCGCGCAAACCAGATACGTCAGATAGAAGAGGCAAGCCGCCAAGAACACGATCTCGACCTGCCGGTAGGTTCCTCGGAGGACCAGAACCCAAACCAGAATGGCCGCCAGAGGAACCGCAATGTATTTGCTGACGTGAAAGATCTCCATCGCCGCAGCCACGCCGGCAAACTCCGCGACCACGTTGGCCAAATCCACGAAGAAGCCCGTCAACATGACGAAGAAGGTGGGACGGAAACCGAACTCTTCGCGGATCAAATCGGAGAGGCCCTTACCCGTGATGACGCCCATGCGCGCGCACATCTCCTCGGTCACATAGAGCGCGATCGTCATGGGTATGAGCGACCAGAGCAGTGTGTAGCCAAATTGAGCGCCGGACTGCGTGTAGACGGAGATTCCGCCGGCGTCGTTGTCCACGTTCGAGGTGATGATTCCCGGCCCGACAAC
>Ga0209761_1002801_pt1 | contig 11456 bp, 8 predicted proteins | sample GraSoi013_1_40cm_4_FD_185818 | JGI IMG/M metagenome (GOLD analysis project Ga0209761, IMG submission 185818) | Grasslands soil microbial communities from the Angelo Coastal Reserve, California, USA - Sample 09_25_2013_1_40cm (SPAdes) (version 2) | ecosystem: Environmental > Terrestrial > Soil >... | reverse complement strand
CCCCACACCACCAATCCCGCCTCCTCCGCCACCGCCAGCGCCAGTGCCGCGGCCACCTGCACCGCCACCGCCGTTGCCACCGCCTCCGCCTCCTCCGCCTCCGCCTCCCACACTGCGGCTCAGCGAGCCGACGTTGATGCCACCGCTCGATCCCGGCGTGTTGCTCGCCAACAGAGAGCGTGCCGAGGGCCGGCCTACGTCATCGGCGGCAATGTGACGCGCATCGGTTCCGAGAGGCACCACGACGGTGTCCTGTGCCAGGCTCGCGAACTTCTCCTTGAATGCCAGGATGCCGACCTTTCCCACCTTTGGCTCTGGCTTTGGCTCCACTGGAAAGCCCACCTCCGGACCTGGTGGCAGTTCCGCTGTGCCAGGCCTGTCTGGACCTGCCGGGGCGTTCGGTTTCGGTTTCAGGGCGGGTGCAGGCGCCCCCGGTGGGGACCCGGCCGCAGCAGTCGTCCCGCGCGGAGTCGGAAGCAAGACGGCTCTCGGCTTGACCGCGATCTCCGGTGGACGATAGAAGACGATGTCGAGTTCTTTGTTGGGGGGCTCGCTGCGAAGCAGCACTTGCGCCGGTATGAGCATCAGCCCGCCCAGCACGAAGACATGGAGCGCGAAGCTCGTCGCCATGCTGCGGGCCGCCGGAGCCCCGGATGTTTTGAAAATGCTCTTCACTTCCATTGTTGTCACCGAGCAAACACCTCAATTGGTCGCGATAAATTCGATCTTCAAATCCTCAACGCCCGACTTCGCGAGATCAATGATGCGTACAACCCCCTCGTAATTCAGGCGGTCGTCGACGGCCAGGAACAGCGCGCGCTGTCCCGCGGGCCGGCCGCCCAGGATCTCCGCCACTCGTGCGGGCAATTCGGCTGCAGGGATCTTTTGATCCGCCAGGGTCACCTGACAGTCCTTCGGGATCCCCTCCCCTGCCGGCGGCCCGAGGATGGGGCACGCCGCGGACCCGATACTCAGGATCAACTGCGATTCGGCGAGCTGCTCCGACGTATCGGCGGAGGCTCGAGGGATATCGACGTCGTAGCCTTCCAGCAGGAGTGGCACGACGACCATAAATATGATCAGCAGCACCAGCACCACGTCGACGAGCGGCGTGATATTGATTTCGGACTGCAGACTGGAGCCGGAGTCGTTGCTGTTGAACTGCATGATGTCACTTTCCTTCTGCGCCGGCGCGCCTGGAGATCAGCCCCACCCCGCGGAAGCCGGCCTGCTCGATCGCGAGCATGGCCTCCCGGACCTGGAAGAACTTGAGCTTTGCGTCGCCTCGGATTACGACCCTGGGGTCCGGCTCGGCGCCCACCGCAGCTTGGAGGGCTTCGCCGAAATGCTCGGCTGCGACGAGCTGATCGTTGATCCACAGCCCGCCAGCCTCGTCGATGGAGACCAGGATTCGGCCTCTCTCGTCGCCCTGCGAGTTCGGTTTCGTCGTGTTCGGCAGGTTGACGTCCGGTCCCTTCCGCATCTGCGGCGCCATCACCATGAAGATGATCAGCAGCACCAGCACCACGTCGACGAGCGGCGTGATATTGATGGACGCCTGCAGCTTGGCCCCCTCACCGAGTCGCATAGGCCGCCCCTCCCTTCTTGACCATTGGCGCCTTGACTTCCGCCATCTCGACGTCAACCACCTTGAGCTCCGGTATTTTGAACAAGCAGTTCACGAGCTGGGTCGAAGCCCGGTTCATCTCGACGTGAAAAGTCTCTATCTTGCCCGTGAAGTGGTTGAAGGCGACGACGGCCGGGATCGCGACGAAGATACCCAGCGCCGTCGAGACCAGGGCCTCAGCGATGCCGCCCGAAACCACAGACATCCCGCCGGACCCCGTGGCCGCGATGCTTCGGAAAGCGTTAATGATTCCGACCACCGTACCGAAAAGACCAATGAACGGGGCCGTGGAGCCGATCGTGGCCAGGAACCCGAGACCCCGCTTCAGCTCGATCAGCGTCTCGGACATGGAGTCCCTGAGTGCGCTCGTGACGAGCTCGAGCGAGGCGACCGGATCGCGTCCGCTCTGGCGCACGCCGTCGTACTCGATGATGCCCGCCGAGACCACCTGCGCCACGTGGGAATTCTGGTGCAGTCGCCCGGCCTGGATCAGATCCTGGAGATCTCCCCCGTGAAGGAATTTCTTGAACTCGGGCTTGAACTTTTCCGACTGGCGCGAAGCCGAGCGGAAGCGGCGGTGCTTGTCTACAATCATCCCCACCGAAAAAACGGAAAGCAGGGCGAGGCAAACCATCACCGCGCCTCCGAATAAACCGACGTGTCCTAACAGTTCAGTCAAACTCATGGTTTCCTCCTTTGCGCCGCATTGGGGGGCGCTGCAAAATTCCCGTTGGTCGTCGCACCGCTGGGGCGCACCGTTTCCGACCTGATTTGGTAGTAACTGAGCATTCGCATGAATACCTCTTTGTCTATGGGTAGCCTCGAGTCGTCGAGCAACGTCGAGACGTTGGGGCCATTGCCGAGTTCCGAGCTCTTCCAAGGAACGATGACCAGCGCTTTAGGCGCTTCCTGATTGCCCAGAATGGACATGCCGAGCGCCTTTCCTCCGGGGACGGAGGTCAACTTCGAGTCTTCTTCCGTCTTTGGCTGCGCTTCTTCAGTCTGTTTCTGTGCCTCTTCCTTCTGTGCCTCTTCCGTCTTTACCTGCGGTTTTTCGGTCTGTCCCTGTGCTGCTTCCGTCTTCGGCTGCGCTGCTTGCTGCGCGAGAACAGCCGCGGGCGCCAAGACAAGGGCCGCAAGCAAAATCCAATGAACGCTGGTTTTCCTCATCGCTCCTCCGGTTTTTTTCCGCGGTTGCGAAGGTCGGCAATCCACTTGACGACCTCGGCGTCGTCCGGAACGATCCGGCTGTACGCCTCGTAGTGCTCCATCGCGCACGTGTAATCCCCGAGATACAGGTCGCACACAATCGCAAGGTTCCTGTGCGCATATTGGAAGTCGGCGGACTGTGCCAGGGCCGCCTCATAACTCGTGCGCGCCTTCGCAAACTGCCCCTTGCGCCGCTGTACCATACCGAGTTCGTTGTAGGCGGCGGGCTGTTTTGGATCCAATTCCAGCGCCTTGTTCAGGCTGGCCTCGGCGTGGTCCAGGTCGCCGGTGCGCGCGTATGCAATGCCGAGATCGATGTGCGCTGCCGTCAATGCGGTCGCCTGTTCGGTCAGCTTGACCAGCAAGGCGATGGCGGGCTCGTACTGCTCGTCGTTCAGCACACGCACTGCCGACTCGTAGTCGGCGCGCATTTCATCCGTGACCGCCGCGCCCTGCGTGACCGCGTTGTCCGGTGTTGAGTCGTCGGAGACCTGCGGCACGGGCGATCCGTCCACCGGACTGTCGATCGCGGCGACGAAGCCGCTGCTCGTTTCGAGTTTCGCGTATCGGCCCGGCATCAGTTCGGTGAGCCTGCTGAGACTCTTCTCGGTCCACGAGTTGAAGACGCCGGCGTGCAACAATTCCATGTTCTTCTCGTGAACGTTGATGGCTTTTTCCTCGAACGGAAACGCTGCCTCATCAAGGTTGTTCTTGAACTCCTCCAGATCCTCCGGCTTCAGGTCGGCCGGCCGCTCCGACTCGAGCAGTGAGCGACTGAAATTGGAGTAGGTCTCTGCCATGTAATACGTCGCTGCCGCCGTAACCTCGGCGATTTCGTAATTCACCAGCCGGCCCAGGGCCGCGATCGTGGCATCCATGCGCTGCTTCTTATCCTGCAGGCTGGTCTCAAATGGTTGCCGCAGCTTCACGACCACGAAATCCCCGTAGAGCTTCTCCGCTAGGACCAGTGCCGAACGCGCCGCAATCGTCCGGGTCCGGCCGGTCCTTTCCGGTCCGGCGCCCGCGTCGGCTCGTACGATTTCGTCCAGTTGCTGGTGATAGAGCGACTCGTCGTGCGCGGCCTTGTACATCTCGGCGATCTTGAACCGGGTTTCGATGGCCGTCTCCACCGGCTTGGGAAATTCTTTGACGTACCGGATGTACGCATCCAAGGCGCGATCTCGGGAATTGGATTGCGAGTAGAGGTCTCCCGCGTCGAGCAGCGCCTCGCTGCGTAACGCCGGATCGTCGGACTGGGATGCGATGCGGTCGTATTCGCCGGCGGCGTGCGACAACTGGCCGCTCTGCCGGTAGGCGTAGGCGATCTGTTTGGTGGCTTCGAGCTGCAGTTTGTGCTCCGGGAACGTGCTGCGGAACGCTTCGAGCACCTCCACCGCTGCCTTCCAGTCCTCCAGCCGGATCAGCGCGGCGCCTGCGTCATACTCGGCCGTCGCACGGACAGATGACGTAGGCGCTGCCGAGCGGATCCTTAGGAAGTTGTCGGCGGCCGCGCGATAGTCCTGCGCCTCGTTTGCGATTTCACCCTGCTTGTAGATCGAGGCGGCGAGGTTGTCGACGAACGAGGCTCGCGACTCGTCGCCTTGCGGCGTGACCTTCAGGACCTCGGCATAGGCGTGTTCTGCCTGGGAATACTCAGCGAGCTCGAACGAGCCGTGCGCAACGACAATCCAGGCGGAACGTCGGATCGCGGCCTCCGCGTTGGGATAGTTATCAATGACGCGTTGGTCGGCTTCGATGGCGGCCTTGTAGTTCTTCAGCTCGTACAGGTCATCGGCGGCCGCTCCGAGGACCGCCGCGGCGTGTTCGTCCTGCGGGAATGCGTCGGCAAATTTGAGCGAGCTTGCGACCGTATCGCGCTTGACGGCGTCCTGCTGCTCCTTACCGGCGACCTTCAGCTGCTCGCGGTATGCGTAGATGGCGGCGTAGCCCGCGGCTGCCGACTGCGGATGCGGCGCGTATTCGTAAGCCGTGCGTTCATACTGTCTGGCCGCCTCGCCGAAATCCTTGTTCTCCAGGAAAAGGTCCGCAAGCTGGTAGTTGACGGGCGGCGAATCGGCCTCCTTCGGGAAGGACTCGAGGTAGGCGCCGTACCATTGGCTTGCCTCGCGATAATTCGCGCGCTTCTCGTCCGCTTCGTTCGCGTTCTGATACTGGGCGTGATAATGCGTCGCGAGGTCCTTCAGGTTCGTCTTCAGGTAGGCCAGCACTTCCGGCGACTCTTCCGGTTTGAAATGTCGCCAGTATTCGGACTTCAGGCCGTACTTGGATGCGAACTCCCGCTTCGATTCCAGCACGAGCTTGGGGAACCCGCCCTGGGTGAAAGTCTCCACGACACGCATGCCGAAACGCGGCGCACTGCGGTGGAACGGATAGAGCGCTACGAAAGCCTTGTACGTCTTGGCGGCGTCGTCGTAGCGCAGTTTGCTGAGGTAGTGCTCGCCAAGATTGCTGTAAACGCGGTCCTCATAGGAGCGATTCCCGAACTTGGAGAAGTACTCCTGCATGGTCTCCGGCCCGCCGAGGTTGCTGAAGCTCAGACTGATGACTCGGAAGGTATCAGCGACGCGGCGATCGTCGTCCTCATCGTGCGTCTGATCGAAGTCGTAACCGATCTTTACCTTGTAGTCGAGCAGGGCGATGTACTTTTGCAGGGCCTCCTCGTAGAACTCCTGCTTGTAGAACGTCCAACCGAGCTTGTAGAGAGCGAGCTCGTAGTACGAGGACTTGGCGCCGAGAGTGACGATCGCTGAATAGGCGTTCTCGGCGTCGCGAAATTTTCTGCGCGTGAAGAAGTACTCACCCCGACGGAAGTGCACCTCGTCGAAGTGCCCGGAATTCGGATTCGCGCGTATCAGGCGCTCCATGGTTTCCATGGCCTCATCGGTGCGGCCGAGCTCGTCGTACGCGCGCGCCATCTGATAGAGGACCTGGTCGCTGTTTTTGTAACTGGGGTACTCGGTGAGCAGCCGATTATAGAGAGCGATCGCCTCGAGTGGACCGCTGGGATCTGTGCCGGCGCGGACCGCGTCCGCCGCGTCCGTCGTCGACGCGCCGGCGTTAGTGCTCGCCAGGTTCCCGCCCTCGGCGGTCGTGCGCCGCTCGAAATCCTGATCGGATTCACGCAAGCGGGCGCCGGCGTCCGCCGCGTCCGGATTGGCTTTGCCGGCCTGCGCGTCCGCGAGTGCCTGGGCAGCCTGCGGAGCGGCCATTTGCCGCGGCTTCGCGTCGCCCGTGCGTATCCCGAACTGCTTCTCGAGTTGCAGGTCCGCGAGGCGCCGCATCGCCTCGGGAGTCATCGTGGTCTCCGGTGTCTCCTCGAGGAAGCGCCGGTAGTTCTGCATGGCCTGCTCGAGGCCCTGCTCGACCTTCACCTCCTGCACGTCCGGGCGCACGTTACGCAGCTCCGCCAGCGTTCCCGCCGTCCCCACCGTCTTGTTGGTACGCGCGGCGCAGCCGGCCATGAAAGCCAGCCAGAGCACAATCGGAATGCTGAGGCGACGCATCAGCGTCCCTCCGCGCCGGACTGGGCGCGCGCGGCTCGATCGTAGCTATCTGCGACGCCGAAGCGCGCCTCGGTCTGCTGTGCTGCCAGGCGTTCCCGGCGGGCTTCGAGCAGCTTGATGGCGACGGTCTCGATCATGTTTCCCTGCCGGGCCATCAACATGTCGACACGCGGCAGTGCGTCGCCGACGCGCTCGCGGAGCCGTGAAATCTGGACGTCGTATCCGACATAGCTGTGCGTTGCCGCCTGCCTCATCCTGACGAAACCGTCGTACTGCCGGGTAAGAGCGTCGACAGGTGCATTCAGTTCGTTCAGGTGCACATGTGCCGCGGTCAGCCGCTCGTGGTACTCGGTCTCCAGCCGCCATGTGAGCGCGCCGCGCAGACGGGCCGCGCGTTGCCGGAGCCCGACCGATTCGGGACTGTCGGAGTTACCGAGCTGCTTTTCGATGAGTGCAATGCGCTCGCCGGCGATCCGCTCGTCCGCGGTCGCCAGATAATCCGGCCGCGGCGCTGTGAGGATCGCCTTCAGGCGCTCGCCCAGGTGATTGCGCTGCTCGAGGCGCAGGCGGATCCGCGAAGCCAGCTCCCGGAACTGCGCATCGACTTCCGGCAGCAGCGGTTCGTAGTTCTGTTGGCGTAGCCGGATGATGTCGTCGAAAGCATCGAGGCTGGTCTTCCAGGCCATGAGTCTCGACTGCAGGTCCTCGAGGTCGAGGTAGTTGTGCAGCGCGGTCTGGAAGTCGTGAGAGGCCATCAGCTCCATCAGGTAGTAAGTTTCGGGCGCGTCGGGCAGGCTGCGCAGGCGGATGACCCAGGTTTCGTCCTGCCGGCTCTCCTCGCGGATCAGGGCCTTGAGAAAGCGCCCTTCCCGGATGCTGTCGATGGAGGCATCCACTCTTTCGATTTGCTTGCTGAACAGCTCGAGCGCACGCCCGTATATGACCGCGGCGCGGCCGTGCAGGTTCAGGCTGGCATACGCGTGCGGCACGGCGAGCATCGCTTCCTGGACCGCAGCATCCGTCGGCTCCCGCTCCACCAGAATGTTCCACGGGACGAGCGCGCGGTCATAGTGCTGGGCCGTGGCCTCGGCCGAGCCTGCCCTCAGCAGAGCCTGGTTCGAGAACGGTCCATCGAGATGGACACGGTCCAGTGACTGTCTTGCCGCCTCGAAATTGCCCGATTCGAACAGGATGGTGCCCAGCACCAGGTTGGACTTGTCGCGGATCGCGAGACCGGCGGGATCACCGGCCGGCAGCTGCCCGGCCTTGTCCAGTTGCTCTATCGCTTGCTGTGCTCGACCGTCCTGCAACAGTGCGATGCCGAGGTTGTAGGCGACAAACCCGGCCAGGCTCTCATGGCTCCGCGGCTGCTCGAGCACCTTGACGGCCTCACTCGGCCGGCCTGTCGCCATATAGACGTTCGCCCGCAGGAACTCGACGTCGTCCCTGATCTCCGCGGGCACCGTACCTTTGATCCGCGCTAACGCGTTCAGCGCATCGTCGAGCTGACCCTTCTGGAAGTGGATGCGGGCGAGCCTGAACGCGGCCTCGTTTCGTACGGCTTCATCGACGGCGCCTTCGAGCACCGCCTTGATGGCGCGCCCTGCGCGGTGGTGCATGCGGTAGTCGAGTTCGAAGTCACCGACCGAAAATTCGGCGTCGTTGATGTGATAGTGCAGCGTATCGAGTTCGGGCTGGTCGAGACCGCGGTACATTGCAACCTCGGTGTCGAGTCGCTGGAGTGCATCGAAATACTGTCCCTGCCAGGCGTGATAGAGTGCCTCGCCGAAATAGAGGTCCCTCAAGTCGCCGCCCATGGCTGGATACACGGCAAGTCCCAGAGCCAGGCTGAGTCCGATGAGGGGTCGTGGCGTTCGCATCGATTACCATTCCCCAAGCGCAATCGGAGTGTTGCCGGAACTCGGTCCGGCCAATGTCAGTTCCACCATCTTTGGCTTCACTTCCTTGCGGAAGGTAAAGCGTTCTGTGCGGCTGAAGTCCGCGCCGCCCTCAAGCTTGCCGTCGACAAGCACCTCGAGCTTGTGATCCCCGGTCGCCACGTTGCCGACGTAGATCCGTTGCACACCGCCCTTGCGCAGGGCCTCGAGCTCTTTGAAGCTGTAGATGTGGTGCGCGACGAACTGGCCGTCGATCTGGAGCCGCACGGCGTCGAGGCGCATTTGGTCGCCCTTGGCCAGCGTGACGAAGATCGCGACCTGTGTCCCTGACGGGTAGAGCAGTTTCTCCTCGAGCCGGTTCAGCTCCTGCGCAATGCTGAGGACGTCTGACTTGATCTCCTGAACCTGGTCGTCGAGGCCCCTCAACTGTTGTTGGTCGTTTTGCTGCGCCCAGCCGTGGAGACTGCCCAGACAGAGCAGCAGGGCAAAGACGAAGGCGCGCGCTGCCAGAATTGGCGCGCAACGCACGGGCGCCCGACTATTGAGCTCAACACGGTAACGTATCTTCATCGATCCTCCGAGAGTGTCAAGAGAACGGCATCCAATCGATCCTTCCACGCCGTTCCACCTAGCAACTAACACAACATTCACACCACTCTAGTGTTTTGTTTAGGTTGCGGGCGACGACCGCACTGAATCCATCCAAGCTGTTTGCACATCTCAAGAACATTGGTGGACAAATACCGAAATATTGGTGAACAAATACCCACATTTCATTTTTTTGACTCCGTCGATGAAGTCCATTTGAGGCGACAGTTCCAGGAAACCACGCGTTAGGTTCAGACCTGTTCGGCAGTAGCTTCAGACCCGATTGATCGAAGAACTCCACATAGCAACAAATCCCAGAAGGTATGCATACCATTCCCTCTCAATTTGGACGGGGACCCCTTATGATGGTTCGTTATGCCTAACGATGGAATTCGTAACATAGCGATCATCGCTCACGTCGATCATGGAAAGACGACTTTGGTAGATGCCATGCTGCGGCAGAGCGGCGTTTTCAGGGCCAATGAAGAGGTTATGGAACGTGTCCTCGACTCGAATGCTCTCGAGCGCGAGCGCGGAATCACGATTCTCGCCAAGACGACCGGTATTCGTTATCAGGGAGTGAAGATCAACATTGTCGACACCCCCGGTCACAGCGACTTCGGCGGCGAAGTCGAGCGAGCGTTGAAGATGGTGGATGGCGTTCTTCTGCTGGTTGACGCAAGCGAGGGCCCCCTGCCGCAAACTCGCTACGTTCTGGTGAAAGCGCTCGAAGCGAAGTTGCCAACGATTGCGGTTATCAACAAAATCGACCGGCCCGACGCGCGCGTTCAGGAAGTCGTGAACGAGCTCTACGATCTCTTCATAGATCTTGATGCGACCGAAGAGCAGCTGGAATTTCCGATCATCTACACGAATGCGCGGGCGGGTATCGCCAAAACCTCGCTCGCTGATTCATCGAACGATTTACGTCCCTTGTTCGAGGCCATCATCCGGCACATTCCGCAGCCTCCCGGCGATCCTTCGGGAACACTGCAGATCCTGGTCGCGAATCTCGACTACAGCGATTACCTCGGACGGCTGGCGATTGCACGCGTCTTCAACGGGACGCTCAACATCGGCGACGAAGTCGGAATCGCGAAACTCGACGGCACGCTGCAGAAAACAAAAATCACGAAGTTGTACTCATTCGAAGGCCTGAAGCGCGTCGATGAAACCGTCGGCAAGCCCGGCGACATTCTCGCGATTGCCGGGGTTGAGGGAATAAACATCGGCGAGACGGTCACGAATCCGGAAACGCCGGAGCCGCTGCCTCACATTCAGATCGATGAACCGACGATCGCGATGATTTTCACGATCAACACGTCGCCGTTCGCCGGCCGCGAAGGCACGTACGTCACATCGCGCAATCTGCACGAGCGTTTGGAAAAAGAGCTGCTGACGAATGTCTCCCTTCGAGTTGAGGAAGCGGGCGGTCCCGAAGCCTGTCGCGTCATGGGACGCGGCGAGCTGCAGTTGGCGATTCTGATCGAGACCATGCGGCGCGAAGGCTACGAACTGATGGTCGGCAAGCCCGAGATCCTGACGAAGGAAATCAACGGCCGGTTGCATGAACCGCTCGAGCTGCTGGTGATCGATTGTCCTGAGTCCTTTCTCGGCGTCGTGATCGAGAAGCTCGGCGGTCGCAAAGGCAAGATGAACAAGATGGTGAACCACGGCTCGGGACGCGTTCGCCTGGAGTTTCACGTCCCGACGCGAGGTCTGATCGGGCTGAGAAGCGAAATTCTTACGGATACCCGCGGCACCGCCATCATGAACTCGCTGTTCCATGAATACATCGATTGGCAGGGCGATATTCCGCTGCGGACCACCGGTGCGCTTGTGGCCGACCGGCCAGGGAAAGCGACGGCCTACGCAATCTGGAACCTTCAGGAACGCGGAGAAATTTTCATTACGCCGGGAACGGAGGTCTACGCGGGCATGATCGTCGGCGAGAACGCGCGCGCGGCGGACCTGGATGTGAACATCGTGAAAGAGAAGAAGCTGACGAACATGCGCGCATCCACAGCGGACGAGGCCATCCGGCTTGTTTCGCCGCGCATTCTCAATCTCGAACAGGCCATCGAATTCATACGCGACGACGAGTTTGTGGAAGCGACGCCGCAGTCGATTCGGCTGCGGAAGAAAATCCTTCAGGCCAACAAACGGTAATAACCGTCGTCGATTGATAGTCGATTAATAAAGGTAGAGAGGTACTCGGATTCCGCCGATAAGCCACCGAAAATGCCTTCTTGTCAGTGTTACTCCTACGTGTGCTACGGTAGAAGGGATGGGATGGGTGTGATTTAGGGGGCTTCACAAACCGTGCCTCACAATGGCCAAGTGAACGAGAAATTTGGAGTGTATAAAAGCCTCTGCTGCGGCGCAGAGATTGTCATCACCAAAGGCGCAATCTTCCCTAAATGCCCGGACCATCCCCAGTACACCACCATCTGGAAGCTACTTCCAGAGGAGGACATGACCGACGTGTCGAATAAGAAAAAACCGGACTCAAAGCCAGCCGCCTAGCCCCGACTATGGAAGCCGAAGCAACAAAGAACGCATAGACAAATGTTCTATTAATCTGCGCTTAATTGTTCCCATCGTCCAATA
>Ga0209761_1002800_pt1 | contig 11456 bp, 9 predicted proteins | sample GraSoi013_1_40cm_4_FD_185818 | JGI IMG/M metagenome (GOLD analysis project Ga0209761, IMG submission 185818) | Grasslands soil microbial communities from the Angelo Coastal Reserve, California, USA - Sample 09_25_2013_1_40cm (SPAdes) (version 2) | ecosystem: Environmental > Terrestrial > Soil >... | reverse complement strand
CGCCGCCGACGTTCTCTCTCTGAAGACCAAGCATCCATTCGTCATCGCCCGGGGCGGCGATGACGACACGCGGGTGGTGTGGGTGCGCCTCACGGACGGCGATGGGGTGGAGGGGTGGGGCGAAGCGGACCCCTCGCGCTATTACGGCGAGACGGCGGACACGGTGCTGGCGATGCTCCAGCGGCTCGAGCCCCATCTCCCCACGGACCCGTTCGATCTCGATGCGGCGGAAGCGAAGTTCGCGCACGTCGTCCCCAAGAACGGCGCGGCGCGGGCGGCACTGTCGGCGGCGCTGCACGATCTCGTGGGCAAGCAGCTGGGCCAGCCGGTGTGGCGCCTGTGGGGACTCGATCCGGCCCGCGCGCCCCGCTCGTCATTCACGATCGGCCTCGACACGCCGGAAACGATGCGCCAGAGGGTGCTCGAGGCGTCGTCCTATCCGATCCTCAAGATCAAGCTCGGCACCGATCGGGACGAAGCAATCCTGAAGACCGTGCGCGACGCCACCGACAAGCCGCTCCGGGTGGATGCGAACGCGGGCTGGACGCGGGAGCGCGCGCTCCAGATGCTCCCCGTGCTCAAGGAATATGGCGTGGAGTTCGTGGAGCAGCCCCTGCCGCCCGACGACCTCGAGGGGATCGCCGCGCTCCGGCGCCGCGGGATCCTCCCCGTGGTCGTGGACGAGAGCTGCATCGTGGCGGCCGACATTCCGCGGCTCTCAGGGATAGTGGACGGGATCAACATCAAGCTTGCGAAGTGCGGCTCGCTGCGCGAAGCGCTGCGCATGATTGCCACCGCGCGGGCGCACGGCATGCTGGTCATGGTGGGGTGCATGATCGAAACGTCGCTGGGGATCACGGCCGCCGCGCACTTCACTCCCCTCGTCGACGCCGCCGATCTGGACGGTGCCGCGCTGACCGCAAACGACCCCTTCGTGGGCGCCACGATCGACGGCGGGCGGATTCGCCTGCCCACCGGACCGGGGCTGGGCGTCCGGCGGCGGTCCGAACGTGCTGCGTGAGCCGCGTTGAGCGCGAGTGAACTCGCGGCTCGGCGTCTGCCGCTGAAAGCGGCTTCAGCCGGAGGCGCCGAGCCGCGGCTTCAGCCGCGCTATGCCGAAGTGGTCCTCCCGGTACCGGTTCCCCGCACGTACACGTATTTGATTCCCGTTGAGCTCGAGTCACGCGTCGTGCCTGGCGCTCGCGTGGTCGTGCCCGTGCAGCGGCGCGAGGTCGTGGCCGTGGTGTCGGCGGTCGAGGCGGCTGCTCCGGCCGTCGCCGCGAAGTCGATTCTGGCTGCGCCCGACGCGGAGCCGGCAATCACGCCGCCGCTGCTTGCGCTGGGCGTCTGGATCAGCCGCTATTACGGCACCCCGCTCGGGCTCGCGCTGCGGGCGCTCCTCCCCGGGGCGCTGTGGAGCGTGCGCCGGCCGGCGGGGCCTGCCGAGCAGATAGAGCGCGTGCTCGCGTTGACCGGGGCGCTGCCGTCGCTGCTCGAGCGCGAGCGGGCGTTCAAGCGCTCCCCCAAGCGTCGCGTGGCGTACGAGGCGCTAGAGGCGATCGGCGGCTCGGCGCCGGTCCGGCATCTGATCGCGCGGCTCGGCTTGTCTCCCGCCGCGCTGGATGGGCTCGTGACCCAGGGGCTGGCCCGCTACACGGACGTACCGCGCGCCCGGGATCCTTTCGCCGGCCTGTCGTCTCCACCGCCCCCCGACCTCACGGCGGACCAGCGTCGCGTCGTCGCTGGAATTTTGGCGACGCCGGCTGAGACGCCCGCGCTGATCCAAGGGGTCACGGGGTCGGGGAAGACCCTCGTCTACTTGGACGTCCTGCGGAGCGTGGTCGCCTCGGGTCGGGGCGCCATTCTGCTCGTTCCGGAGATCGCGCTCACGCCCCAAACGGTCGCGCGGGTGCGCGGCGTGTTCGGCGACCAGGTGGCGGTGCTGCACTCGGGGTTGTCGGACGGCGAGCGCGCCGACGCGTGGCGGGCGCTGCGGCGCGGCGAGCGGCGCGTGGCCGTCGGACCCCGCTCAGCGGTGTTCGCTCCGGTCGAGCGGCTCGGGGCGATCGTGGTGGACGAGGAGCACGAGTCGAGCTACAAGCAAGGGACGGCGCCGCGCTACCATGCCCGTGACGTAGCGCTCGAGCGCGCGCGGCTCGAGGGGGCGCGCGTGATTCTGGGCAGCGCCACGCCCTCCCTCGAAACGCTGCACCTCGCGGCCGCGGGGAAGGTCGTGCGCTTCGAACTGCCCGACCGGATCGGCGCGCGACCCCTGCCACCGGTCGAGGTCATCGACCTGCGCAGTGCCGAGCGGGTACCCGACGCCCGCGGGGTACCGTGGACCGTGGCGCTCGACGAAGCCGTGCGCGGCGCCCTCGGGCGGGGCGAGCAGGTAATCCTGCTCTTGAATCGGCGCGGCTTCGCGACGTACCTGCAATGTCCCGCCTGCGGCGACGTGCGCACCTGCCCCCGCTGCGCCATCGCCCTCACCGTGCATCAGACGCCGGCCGCCCTGCGGTGCCACTACTGCGGCCACGAGGAGCCGGTTCCCACCGTCTGCCAGGTGTGCGGCAAGGAGACCCAGCGGATGCGGGGCCTGGGGACCCAACAGCTCGAGCATTTCGTCGGGCTCCGGTTCCCCGAGGCCCGGATCGCCCGCATGGATCTGGACACGACGAGCACCAAGTGGGCGCACCACCGCGTGCTCGACCGCATGGCGCAGGGGAAGATCGACATCCTGCTCGGGACGCAGATGATCGCGAAGGGACTGGACTTCCCGAACGTGACCGTCGTGGGCGTCGTGGACGCGGATACCGGTCTCCATCTCCCCGACTTCCGCGCGGCCGAGCGGACGTTCCAGCTCGTGGCCCAGGTGGCGGGTCGCGCCGGGCGCGGGCCAAAGGGAGGTCGCGTGTACGTCCAGACCCGGGCGCCCGACCATCACGCCATCCGCGCGGCGGCGGTCCACTCGGTGGCGCAGTTCGTGGCGGCGGAGCTGCCGCTGCGGGCCCCGCCCAATCCGGCGTACCCGCCGCACGTCGGGCTGGCGCGGTTCGTGGCCTCGCATGAGGACGCCGGCCGGGTCCAGCGGGCGGCCGAGCGTGTGGCCGCATGGCTCGTCCGGGCCAATACCGAGCGGCTCTCCGGCGCGCTCAGCGTGCTCGGACCGGCGCCGTGCCCGATCGAGCGGCTCAAGGGACGCTGGCGCTGGCACGTGCTCGTGAAAGCCGCGGAGCCACGCGCGATCGGTCGCGTCGTGCGGGCCCTGGGCGCGCGGGCGCGGGGTGCGGTGATCGTGGATCGCGACCCGGTCTCACTTCTGTAACGGCCGTTGCGTGACGGGATTCGGCGCGCGTATTATCAGCGTTCCTGTGACGACCCGCCCCCGGTTCCAGTACCGGCCACCTAACTTCGAGGCACCTCCGCTCGGGGGAGCGCCCGATGCGCGGTTCGAGCCAGCGCCCGCCGACGGGGTCCTGCCCGACGGCTTCTTTTCGACCACCAACCTGCCGACGTACGTCAAAGCCGCCGGGGTGTGGTCCCGGCCGCGTCTGCCGCGCATGGATTGCGTGATCGTGCGCCACGGCGGGGGCGACCTGGTCGCGACGGAGCCGCGCAAGGTGCGCAAGGGGCAGGCCGTGGCGGTCGGGACGGAGGAGGATGGCAGTGAGGGCATCTTCGTGCACGCCGAAGGCTTCCTCGGCGGGAGTCACAGCGCCAATGAGTTCGGCTTCATGCAGACGGAAGTGTCGCGGGAGCGGCCGGTGGACTACGCGGTCCTGGCGCAGCTCCTGGGCGAGGAAAAGCAGCGCAGTGGCAAGATCGTCTGGGTGGTGGGTCCCGCGCTCGTGCACGCGCGGGCGCGCGAAGACATGATCTGGTTCGTGAAGAACGGCTACGTGCAGGCGTTCCTCGGCGGGAACGCCGTCGCGGTGCACGACCTCGAGGCCGCGATCTTCGGGACGACGCTCGGTATGACGAGCTCGGGGCAGGGCGTCGAGGGCGGCCATGCGCTTCACATGCGTGCCATCAACCGGATCCGGCGCGCCGGCGGGATCGCCGCCGCCGTGCGGCAGGGACTCGTGAGCTCGGGGATCATGCACGCCCTCGTGACGCACGGGGTGCCGTTCGTGCTCGCGGGCTCGATCCGCGACGACGGGCCGCTCCCGGAGGTGCTCTCCGATACGCTCGCCGCTCAAGACGCGATGCGGGAATTCACGGCGCAGGCGACCTTCGCCGTCTTCGTTGCCACCGCCCTGCATGCGATCGCGGTCGGCAACATGCTCCCGGCCTTCGTGGATGCCGCGCGTCCCGAGGACCTGCGCCCCCTCACGACGATCTGCGTCGACCAGACGGAGTTCGTGGTGAACAAGCTGCGGGACCGGGGCACCCACCAGGCGTACGGCGTGGTGACGAATGCCCAGGACTTCATGCACGTACTGCGGTTCTACGTGGAGCGATGGGAGCAGGCGCAGGCCCCGGCGACCGTCCTCCGCTAGATCCGGGGCGGGGGCCGGGGTGGGCGAAGGTCGCCGAGGCCGTCGCCCTCCGGGTGCCGCCCTCCGAGATCGAGACCATCTACCTGTTCCGGCCCTGGAAGCGTGAGGGTCGGGAGTGGGGCACGGCGGTGGTCGCCTGCCGGGCGACGGAGGGGGACGACCGGTTGCGCGTGTACACAGCACGCTACATGCTGATCGTGCGAGGGAAGGAGCGGGGTCAGTCCCGCATCGAGGTGGAGGAGACGGCGCTGTCGCCCGCGGACGTGATTGCTCGCGTCATGCAGGCGGCCGCCGAGCGGACCGGGGACCCCGAGCCGCCCGTGGCAGTGGGGCCGGCGGTGTGGTATGAAGGTTGACGGAACCAAGCTCCTCGAGGAGTTCCGCCGCTACCTGGTCGAGCACAGCCTGCCGGCGACGCAGCAGCGCCTGGCGGTGGCCGAGGCGGTGTTCTTCGCCGGCGAGCATCTGTCGGCCGAGGAGGTGCGCCGGCGCGTGGCGAAGCGAGTCGCGGTCGGCACGGCCACGATCTATCGGACGCTCGACCTCCTGGTCCGCGCCGGGCTGGCCAAGGAGCACGACTTCGGCGAGGGGTTCAAGCGATACGAGCCGCTCGCGGCCGGCCAGGCGCACGAGCATTGCATCTGCTCGTCCTGCGGCCAGGTGACGGAGTTCGCGAACGATCGGCTCGAGCGGATGATCGCGCTGCTCGCGGAGGAGGTGGAGTTCCGGCCCCACCACCACCGGCTGGAGATCTATGGACTGTGTCGCAGCTGTCAGCAGGCGAACCCTTTAGCGCGCACGAGGTGACGGGTTGATCGATTCACGAATGTTCGTGCCCACCAAGGCCTTTCTCACCAAGGGCGTCGGTCGGCACAAGGAAAAACTCACCAGCTTCGAGATGGCGCTGCGGGACGCGCATCTCGCCAACTTCAACCTCGTGCGGGTGAGCTCGATTTTCCCGCCCCACTGCGAGCTGGTGGATCGCGAGGAAGGCCTTTCGCTCATGAAGCCCGGGCAGGTCGTCTTCGCGGTGATCGCCGAGTCGTCCACCAACGAGCCGAGCCGCCTGGTGGCGGCGTCGATCGGGGTCGCGATGCCCGCCGACCCAACCCATCACGGCTACATCTCCGAGCACCACAGCTACGGCCAGAACGAAATGACGTCGGGGGAGTACGCCGAAGACCTCGCGGCGTCGATGCTCGCGACCGTGCTGGGCGTCCCGTTCGATTCGGACAAGGCGTGGGACGAGCGGCGCGAGCAGTGGCTCCTGTCGGGAGAGATCGTCCGCACGATGAACATCACCTCGACCGCCGAGTGCGGAGACGACGGCCGCTGGACGACCGTGGTCTCGGCGGTCTGCTTCTGCGGGTGACGCCTTCGTTCACTCTCGCCTTTCTCGCCGGGCTCCTGAGCTTTCTCTCCCCCTGCGTCCTGCCGCTCGTCCCGAGCTACGTCGGGTTCCTGACCGGTCTCACGCTCGAGGAGCTCGAGATCCGGCGCGGCACCGCCCTGGTGCACGCGCTGTGGTTCGTCGCGGGGTTCTCGCTCGTCTTCGTGGCTCTCGGCGCCACGGCGTCCGCATTGGGCGTCTGGCTGGTGCAGTCGCAAGTCTGGATCGGGCGCATCGGCGGCGTCCTCGTGATCGTGTTCGGCCTGTACCTGCTCGGCCTGTTGCGGCCGGCCTTCCTGATGCGCGAGCGCAAGGTCCAGCTCGCCCGCAAGCCGGTGGGCTACGTCGGGTCGGCAGTCGTGGGGGTGACGTTCGGGGCGGCGTGGACCCCCTGTATCGGACCGATCCTCGGAGCCATTCTCACCCTGGCCGCCGCCCAGACGAGCGTGGGGCACGGTGCGGCGCTGCTCACCGCGTATTCCCTCGGACTCGCCGTTCCCTTCCTCCTCACCGCGCTGGCGCTCGACCGGTTTCTCGTCTGGTTCCAGCGGTTCCGCCCGTATCTCGTCTGGGTCGAGCGGATCGCGGGCATCCTGCTGATCCTTCTCGGCCTGCTCCTCGTGACCGACCGCTTCACCCTGATCGCGAGCTGGCTGCAGGGGCTGACGCCCGAGTTCCTGAAGAGCCGGCTGTAGCGACAAGAATTCGCACTCGCCGCCATGATTTTCCCACCCTGAAGGGCGGGCCCAGCACTGCACGGTTCTAAAGGACACGGCGAGTGTGCTTTAGCACTGTGCCTGACCGGGCGCAGGCTTCAGCCTGGGAACTTGAGGGGCCACTTTCCTATATTACGTGCCTGCGAATATTAGATGCTTGCGAAACTCAATGAGAGGGACGACATGACAAGGCTAGCGAAGCACGGATCGCTCTTCGCCGCGCTGGCGGGCGCAGCGCTCCTCGCCTGCGCGAAGGCCGACGAGACCAGCCAATCGGCCGACTCCACGGCGCGCAACCTCACGCTCGCGCCGACCGAATCGACCGCGGCCCTGAAGGACGTGCCCGCACCGGCGACCGAGGCAGCGAAGCCGGCGCCGGAGAAGAAGACGCCGGTGAAGAAGCCCGCCGCGCCGAAACCCGCTCCGCTGATGCTGGCGGCGGGGACCCGCGTTCCGGCCACGGCCGCAGACTCGATCAGCACGCGCTCGGCGAAGGTCGGTGATCCGTTCACCGCGACGGTGAGCCAGGATGTGAAGGACGCAACCGGGCGGGTCGTGATCCCGGCGGGCGCGACCGTGTCCGGGACGATCACGGCGGCCGAGCCGGCGCCGAACCCGAACTCCAGCGGCAAGATCGAGCTGTCGGTCACGAGCGTGACGGTGCGCGGCGTCAGCTACTCGGTGGACGGGTCGGTGGTGGAGAAGGACACCGTCATGAAGGGCCGGGGGGTGACCGGGGCGGACGCCGCCAAAGTTGCGGGGGGAGCCGTGGCCGGCGCGATCGTCGGCAGGCTCCTCGGGAAGAACAAGAAGGGTGCCGTGATCGGTGGCGCGGCTGGTGCCGCCGCAGGCGCGGCCGCCGCGCGCCAGTCGCGCGATATCGATATTGTGATCCCGAAGGGCGCGGCGATCACCATCAAGCTGAACGCGCCGCTGACGGTGAAGGCGGCGTAGCCCGCCGCCTTCAGTACCCCGCCGCGCCGCCGCCCCGCCGGGGATCGGCCACGCCGACCCAGCCGGCGGCGGTGCGGGCGATAGCGTTGACCTCGGTCTTGTAGTTCCACAGTCCCACGGGGTGACCCATCGCCTCCAGTGAGTCGATCGCGGGTTGGACGAAGCCGTCGGGCTCCAGGTGCAGCGTGTCTGGGACCGCTTGATGGTGCAGCCGGGGCGCCGCCACGGCGGTCGGCAGCGGCATGTCCTGGTCGATCGCGTTGCTGAGCACCTGATAGACGGCCGTGGTGATGCGCGAGCCGCCCGGTGACCCGAGCACCAGAAACAGCCGGCGGGCTGGATCGAGCACGATCGCCGGCGTCATTCCCGACAGCATCCGCTTCCCCGGCGCGATCGCGTTCGCCTCCCCCTGGACCAGGCCGAACAGATTCGGCTTGCCGGGCGCCGTCATGAAGTCGTCCATCTCGTCGTTCAAAAGGAACCCCGCCCCCGCTACCGTCACCGCGCTGCCGAAATCGTTGTTCAGCGTCGTCGTGCAGGACACCGCGTTCCCGTCGGCATCCACGATGGAGTAGTGCGTCGTCTCGGTCCCCTCCGAACGCCCGCCCTTGGCCGGCGGCGAGGGCGTCGCGCGCTGCGGGTCGATGTCCGCTCGCAGCGTGGCCGCGTACGATTTGGAGAGCAGCCGCGAGAGCGGGATCTCCACGAAGTCCGGGTCGCCGAGAAAGGCGTTGCGGTCCGCGTACGCGCGGCGCATCGCCTCGGTCTGGAGGTGCATCAGCCGGGCGCTTCCAAAAGGCGGGAGGGGCGCATACCCCTCCATCACGTTGAGGATCTCGGCCAGCGTGACACCGCCCCCCGAGGGCGGCGGCATCGTGTAGACGGTGTAGCCCCGGTAGCCGATCTCGATCGGGTCGCGCCACTTGGCCCGATAACGGGCGAGGTCGTCGAGCGTGATCAGCCCGCCGCCGCGCGTCATCTCTTGGACGATCAGCTCCGCGATGCTGCCGCGGTAGAACACCCGGGGGCCGCTGTCGGCGATCAGCTGCAGGGTGCGGGCGAGGTCTGCTTGGACGAGCCGCGTGCCTGCTGGGGGCGCTTCCCCGTTGACGAGGAACTGGGCGCTCGAGGCGGGAAACCGGGAGAGTCGCTCCGCCTCCCGGGTAATCTGGCGGCTGCGCACGCCGTCGAGCGCGTGTCCGTCGCGCGCCAGGCGTACGGCGGGCGCGACTAATTCCTTCCATGGCAGGTGCCCGAACCGGCGGTGCGCTTCGAACAGCCCCGCCACGGTCCCGGGCACCCCGACCGACAGATGACCGGTCAGGGACGACGCCAACACGTTGCCCCCCGAATCGACGTACATGGAGCGCGTGGCGCCGGACGGCGCGGCCTCCCGAAAGTCGAGGGCGCGCACCGTGTCGTCGTGCGTCCGGACGACCATGAACCCGCCACCACCGAGATTGCCGGCGACGGGGTGCACCACCGCGAGCGCGAACGCGACCGCCACCGCGGCGTCGACGGCGTTGCCGCCGCGGCGCAGAATATCCACGCCGACGTCGCTCGCAAGCGGATGCGACGTGACCACCATGGTATGCTCGCCGGCGACGGCCTTGACGCGCTGGCCGAGCGGCCAGTCGGCCGCGATCAGCGCGCCATGGGCCGCCACCGCTCCCGCCGCCGGCCTCGCGGGCGTGTCGACAGCCGGGGGCGCGATGGCCGGGGAGGTGGGGGCGGGGATGTCGGGCGGGATGGGGATCGTCTCCGGCGCCTTGATACCGCCGCCGCACGCGGTCAGGACCAGGAGCCCGAGCCCGAGGGATCTGCGCATGCCGAATTGTGCACGTTGACCCGAGTTCGGGTCAACGTCTAACTTGGGGGCCACCCGGCATCCTTCATGACCGCTCCCGATTACCGCGACCCGCGGCTGACCGAGCAGCGCAACCCCCGCACCGAGCGCATCGACGTCGCGGCCACGCTCGAAATCGTCGACCTCCTGAACGGGGAGGACGCGACCGTGGCAGCGGCGGTGCATGCGGTGCGCGGCGAGCTGGCCCGCGCCATCGACCTCGTGGTGGGCGCGTTCGGCCGGGGTGGGCGGCTCATCTACGTCGGCGCCGGAACCTCCGGGCGGCTCGGCGTGCTCGACGCGAGTGAATGCCCGCCGACCTTCGGCACGCCGCCGGAAATGGTCGTGGGGGTGATCGCCGGCGGCTACCAGGCATTGGTAAAGAGCAGCGAAGGCGCCGAGGACGACGTGAACGCGGGGATGGCGGCGATCGACCAGGCGCATGTGGCGCCCGCGGACTTCGTCCTCGGCATCGCGGCGAGCGGTACGACACCGTTCGTCCGCGCGGCGCTGTCCCGCGCCCAGACCATCGGAGCGACGACCGGGCTCGTCTCGTGCTCCGATCCCCCGCGGGTGCTCGTCGAGACGTGCGACGTCCTCATTCTCCCGAAAGTCGGGCCCGAGGCGCTGACGGGGTCGACGCGCATGAAGGCCGGTACCGCCACGAAGCTCGTCCTCAACACACTCTCGACCGGCGCGATGATCCGGCTGGGGCGCGCCTACGGCAACCTCATGGTGGACCTGAGGGCACTGAGCGACAAGCTGCGGGACCGCGGGGAGCGCATCGTGATGGAGTGCGCGGGCGTGGATCGTGGCGCGGCGCGCCGGGCGATCGAGGCGGCGGGCGGGAGCGTCAAGTTGGCGATCGTGATGGCCAAGCGAGGTGTGGGCAAGGCCGAGGCCGAGCGCCTCCTGGCGGAGGCGGGCGGATTCGTGCGCCGCGCCGTGGGCGACCCGCCTCCGGTACGGCCGGCGTGACGACGGTCCTGGCCGTCGGCGTGATGTCAGGCACGTCGCTCGACGGGGTTTCGACGGCGCTCGTGCGGCTCGACGCTCAGCCCCTCGACGCGCAGCTTGTCGCGTTCCGCCAGGACCCCTATACGGCGCCGGAGCGCGGGCAGATCATCGAGGCGATCGCGCGCGGCGGCTCCAAAGATCTGGCCCTGCTGCACGTCGCCTTGGGAGAGCGCTTCGCGGGGGCGGTGCTGCAGCTGCTGGCCCAGGCGAAAGTCGCGCCTCGGGACTTGTCCTTCATCGCGTCGCACGGGCAGACGATCTGGCACGAGCCAGGCCGCGCTACACTGCAGCTCGGTGATCCGGCGGTGATCGCCGAGCGCGTGGGCGCGCGGGTGGTGAGCGACTTCCGCTCGCGCGACGTGGCGGCGGGCGGGCAGGGGGCGCCCCTCGTGCCCCTGGCCGACGTGGTCCTGTTCGGTCACGCGGAGCAGGGGCGGCTGCTGCTCAACGTTGGCGGCATCGCGAACGTCACCTTCGCGCCCCGCCGCGGGGTCTCGGGCGGGGCCATCGCGTTCGACACCGGTCCCGGCGTTGGGGTGGTGGACGCGGTGACCCGTCGGATCGACCCCGCCGCGCGATTCGACGCCGGCGGCGAGCGGGCGCGGCGCGGCAAGCCGTCCCGCAAGGTGCTCGACGCGTTGCTTGCGGATCCCTACTTCGCCGCGCCGCCACCCAAGAGCACCGGGCGCGAGCGTTTCAGCCCCGACTACGCGGCGCGGCTGGTCGACGACGTGAAGCAAGCAGGGGGCTCCGACAACGATGCGGTGGCCACGGCGACGGCGTTGACCGTGGAGACCATCGCCCGCGCGATCGAGCGCTGGACGCCCGCTCGGGCCTCCGACGAGCTGGTGATCTCGGGCGGCGGCGCGCGCAATCCGCGGCTGGTCGAGCTCCTCACCGCCCGGGTGGCTCCGCGACCCGTGGTGCCGTTCGATCGCCTGTTCTTCGACGGGGAAGCCAAGGAGGCCCTGGTGTTCGCGTTCCTCGGCTTCCTGACCGTCCTCGGGGAACCGGGCAACCTCCCGGCGGCGACC
>Ga0209761_1002799_pt1 | contig 11461 bp, 14 predicted proteins | sample GraSoi013_1_40cm_4_FD_185818 | JGI IMG/M metagenome (GOLD analysis project Ga0209761, IMG submission 185818) | Grasslands soil microbial communities from the Angelo Coastal Reserve, California, USA - Sample 09_25_2013_1_40cm (SPAdes) (version 2) | ecosystem: Environmental > Terrestrial > Soil >... | reverse complement strand
CCACGAGCGCCACGGGTACGGCGTGGGAGCGCACGCCGTGGCGAGCGGTGCATCGTGCGGCGTGGGAGGCGTTGAAGAGGACTTGATTCCCATCTGATCGCGCTGCGTTCCCTGTCCCGGGTGGTCATCGGCAAACCAACCAGGCGCACTCTCTCCTAGACTCGCCTCACATGAACTCCGATCTGTCGGCGAGGAAGTTCGTTGAAGTTAGGAATTGCTTCCGGAATCCAGCCCTGCCGTGAGAGGTTGGAGCTAGGAGGGCACCATAATGAAAGGACTGAGGATCAGATTCGGCAAGGCCGGTGCTTGGAAGCATGTATCACGGTGGAAGAAGCGGATGGACCAAACGATCCGCCGCGCCGTCAAGGCGAGTCGCAGGGCGATTCACACCGTGAATAATTCGGGGTCGCCCCACAAGGCAGAGCGTCTGGCTCTGAGGGCGAAGAGACAAGTGATGAAAGCGGCAAAGGGGTTGTAGTGCGTCCCTCAAAACAGGAGGACGGCCATGAAGACGGTCAGTCGGCACATCCTGTGGCCAGTCATGCTCATCGTCTTGTCGAGCGTCCCTGCGCAGGCGGTCAACGGGTTTTATTACCCGACGCCGTCGTGGGACCAAAAACTGCCAGGGTCTGCACGGTTCGTCGTTCTCTCGGACTGGAACAACGAGGCGGTTTTGGATCGGGAGACGGGCCTCGTCTGGCAAAAGGCGCCGGATGCCTTCAAGACGAGTTGGACGCTCAACGATCAATTCTGCAACATCAACAATCCGAGCCGGGGGAATCGTTTTGGCTGGCGGCTTCCCACCTCGTCGGAATTGACAAGTCTCATTGAGTGGCAGAACGGCGTCGTTGGCAGCTTTATCATCCTCCCCCCCGGTCATCCATTCGTTCTGCCGTCGGTTCAAGGGGATCGATACTGGACGTCCGACCAATTTCCTTCGAATCGGGTTCTGATCGTAACGGACGAGGGCAATGGCCACTTTTCGATCGGCGTCACCCCGGACGTGTTGGTGCCCGGACTCGGCTGGTGCGTTCGTGGTGGCCGTTAGCGGACCACGGGCCGGTCATTGGGTGCTTGATCGCCGACAACAGCCAGCCGCTCGCCCGTGCCGGTGAAGTAGCTCAGGAAGTCTTACACTGGCGGGCAGAGTGTGATGGAGCGTGCTACTTAACTGGTTGTAGTAATTGGTGGGCGGAAGAGGGATCGAACCTCTGACCTCGGCCTTGTAAGGGCCTCCGCGCCCCCTTTATTGTCCGTTAGTTACGCGCGTGTTGCCACCGCGCGTTGCCACATCGGTGCCCATTCCACCTCCCGACCTTGACAAACCTAGGGGGCGTCATGAAAGGTGTAGGGCCTGTCGTCCAAGGGGGGCATCCCGATGAGTCAGCCGCGCGGCGAGCCCGAAGCACCTCACCCCCACCTGTCTGCGATGTTGATCTGCGACCGCGCGATCCGCGAGGTCGGCACGAATATGGTGACCCTTGTGAGGATCTTCGACGGCATCGCCTTTCCGACTTTCCCTGCGACCTACGCCGCGCCCCTCTCCGTTTACGCGAGACTCACGGACGCCGCCGGCAAATATCGTATGCGCCTCGAGCTCGTCCGGCTAGATGACGAGCAGGCAATCGGACGTGCAGAGGTGGAGGCGGAGAGCCTCGACAGGCTGCGTCCCCACGAACTGACCTACAATATTCAGGGGATCAGATTCGAGCGGCCCGGTGCCTATGAGTTCCGCCTCTTTGCGAACGATCGCTACTTGGGCGGAATGATCCTGAACGTGGTACATGTAGAGCAGGCTCACGAAGGGGGGCCCAGATGAGCGTTGACATCAAACTGACATCTTCAGGACCGAGCGGTATCTCGGTTCAGAATCCCGGCAATGTCACGGCGCCAGTGGTGAAGATCGTAGGCTCACCGACGTTCATGCTCCCGAAGCCAGTACCAGCAACACCAAAAAATTAATCTCAGCGCCGAGGGTCGCGGCAAATCAGTCGTCGCCTCGGCCCCTTTTCCCTTGCCGAGTCACAATCCTGCCAGCGCTTTGTTCTGAGCCACTCGTGGCCCTCTGCGGCGCGCGCGTAGGACACTGATCCGTCACCGCCGCGCCCTCACGCGGTGGGAGGCCATTTGACCCCATAGAACTCACCGACGAAAAAGTCCACCACGCGCTGGGTATCATCGGCAAACAAACGGATTCCCTCAACCGAGAAGATGTCTTTACCCTTGTAAACAGGAGGCGATTTGCGGAGGTTTTCCGGAAAGAATGCGTGCGCTAAGCCGTTCCGCAGAGCGTTGATACGCTCCACGTCGGCCGCAATGCCCTTTTGCACCCTCCTAATCGCCTTCACGAAGCGAAGCTTCTGGAGCAGGAATAGGTCTTCAAGGATGTAGTGGTTGAAACGCCTGAACTTCTCCGTCCGCCACAGCTTGATGAATTTCCCCGATCCGAATATATAGCGACACACCTCGCTGCCGAGTAACTCGTCGATCAGGGTGTACTGCACGATCTGCACGATCACAAATCCTCTGACGAGTTGATTCCTCATTACCTTCAGGTAGGTCGTCCGCGCATCACGGTCGTACCCCATGATGTTGCGATAGTCGACGCCGACGATCTCGACGATCTCATCGAGTTCGCGCAAGAGACGCCGTTGACTATGGGTCAGGCGGTCTGGGGACGGCATCCAGCTCTGACAGGCTGTTCGCATGGCTGCATCTCGGCCCCGCTGACCGCTTCCGCCGCCGCCCTCAGCGTTTGGTCGGTGACCGCCGCATACCGCCGCATCATCCGCTCAGTCTTCCAGCCGCCGAGCGCCATCACGATCGGCGCTGTGAAGCCCTTGTTGAGCGCCATCGTCGCACCGTGGTGCCGGAGGTCGTGGAAGTGAAAGTCGCGGAGCCCGGCGGCCCGGGCCGCCTTCCGGAAAGCGCGCCCGATGTAGGAGCGGTCGTAGGGACGTCCGTCCGGGTTCGGGAATACCCACTCGCTCCGTTGCGCCTCGAGCTGGCCGCGGAGGATCTTCTGCGCGGCGTCGCTCAGGATCACCGGGCGCGCGCCGGCCTTCGCCTGGGGGAGCAGGATTACCCCTTGCTCCAGGTGGACGCTCTCGCGGCGGAGGAGGCGGATCTCGCTGAGCCGCATGAGCGTGAGCGCGGCGAGCTGAGCGATCTCGCGAATCGGCGAGCGCATTGGCTCAAGGACGAGCAGCTCCTCCTCGGGCCGGAGCCAGCGCACGCGCGTCTCGTCCTCCTGGAAGAACGCGCCGCCGGGGAAGCGGTACTCGGGCCGGGCCTTCTTGAGCGCCGCGCGGAGCGTCCTGAGGTCGCGGTTCACCGTGGCGGGCTTGCTCGGCTCGCCGAGGCGGGAGGCGCGAAAGGCGTAGACCTCGGCGTCGCCGATCCGGCTGACGGGGCGATCGAGCAGCTCCGGCAGGAGCCGCTCGAGGGCGGTCGCCGTCTGGCCAGCCCGGACGATCGTGTCCTGGCTCTTGCCGCGGGCCTCGAGGTCTTGCACGTAAAACGTGAGGAGCTGGCGGAGCGTCGCCGGCCGCTGCGCATCCTGCTCGGCCTCGGCAACGGTGGCCTTCACCTCCTGAAGGAGCGCCGCCTCGGCATCGCGCGCTTCCTCCTTGCTCGGCCGGATCGTGCTCTTGCGCATCCCTCGGTACGCCACGCGCGCCTGCCACACCTTGCGGCCGTTGACGGTGATCCGGCGAAGGCTCATCAGCGTCTCCTTTCCCTTACCGTTTCAACCTCGGGTCGTCGGAGGCGACGCACCGGGCGTTTTGGAAGGCAACAAAACTCCGCACGAGGTGCTTACTGAGATCGTCGTCAGGGCGACCGAGTAGATGATCCATCACCATCTTCAGGCGCTCGCTCTTGCCGTCCTCACATTTACGCGCGGTGTCGTACGCTTCAACTTGTTCCCACATCAAGAGCGGTGCAGATTGCACTTGTGGCTTGCCCTCGTGCTCCGCGACCGGAGGAGTGAGCAAGTACCAGCCCAGCGCCCCCACCACGCAAGCACGGCGCGTCTTCACGGTCACAGTGAGCAACGCCGCTGGCGCCACGCCCAGCGCCTTCGCGAGCCGCCGCAGCACCGCGAGCGACGGCGTCCGCACCCGGTGCTCCAACTGCGAGACGTAGGGCTTCGTGATCCCGGCCCGGCGCGCGAGCGCCTCCTGCGTCAGCCCCCTCCGGGTGCGGAGCGTCTTCAAGTCCATGCCGTGACGTTAGCGTACTGCTAACGCGATGTCCAGCGGACAATCGCCCTCCGCGGGGGGATACCGACATACCGCCCCCCCCCGCAATCGCGGGGCGTGGGGGCGCCACGGCCCTCGCGTCATCGGCTGGGAGCCGAGAAATCGGGGCCGAGCCGAGAGCGGAGCGCCTCCTCGACCACCTCGCGAGCGCGCACGAGGTCGTGAGGACCGAAGAACGGCAGGGCGGCCGCCAGGTCGTCCAGGGCGTCCTCGATCGCGTCCTCGCGGTCCTCCGGCGGCTCGGCCGCACGCTGCTGCTGCGCGATCGCGTAGCACACCCACGCCGGCACCCCTCCGCCCGAGACCCGCCGAGCCTTCCGCTCGCCAGCCCAATAAGCCGGCCTGCGGTGGGCGCCCACTCGTAGACATGAGCGGCCTCGATCGGCTTCACGTCGTCCATCACGCTCCTCCTTCTGCGCCTCGGCGGCGCTCACGGTCCGCGCGCTCTCGCTCCCGGCGCCGCCGGCGCTGCTCGGTGAGGAGCACCCGCGGGCGGCCCGGTCGAAACGCCCGGCCGGTTGCGAACCGGCGGAAAATCGTAGTGCAACTGCCCGAGAAGTTAGGCGCGGGCGATGGCGATTTCGGGGGAGCCTGTAGGGGGATAGCGGCCCCCTCCCACGAGCAGCGGAAACAGGTGTCGCGCCAGCGCCCGTGGGCGCACAGGACGGACTGGGGTACAATCGCGGTCGTCACGCTTCGGTCCTTTCACCCAGCGCCCCGGGGTTCACGGCCTCGGGGCGCCGTCATTTGGTTCACCGCACGTCGTTCACCTCGTCGTCTACGTTCCTCCTCCGGCGCGCCCGCCTCGCGTGGGTCTTTGCGGCCCCGCGCAGCGCGTGCGCGCGCCGCCTTTCGTCCCGGGGCGCCCGCGATGCCGAGGCCCGGAGGCGCGCGAGGTGCTCTCGGTGCCGTTCGTCTTCCCGCGCAGCGATGGCGAGGACGCGCGCGCGAGCCCCTTGCCGCGCGTCATGTCACGTTCACGGTGGAACATCGCGCCCGGCCACCGCGTAGGCTCGATGGACCACACGCAGCACTTCGGCCCAATGCCGACGCCCTGAGGGGGGCGCCGGGCGCGAAGTCATCTTTCTCGCGTCCTGGGAATCATGCGCACCTGGGGCGACGTTCATCACTCCGCCGGGGCGAGGGTGCGCGAGACGCCCTGCCGGACCGAGTGCTCTTCCCGGGCCGGCTTCATCTCGATTCATGCCCTGGAGGCCGCCGCCAGCCCGGCGTCGAAGAGATCGCGCACGGGATCGATGCCCGGTCGTACCTCGACCCCGTAGCGCTCGCAGAGGCCGGCGGCGACTTGCGGATTCTCCCGAAGCCACGCGAGCGTCTCGTTGACGAGCTCGGCCGCATCGTCGGTCTGCGCCTTGTCCTGCGTCACGTCCATTGCGCCGAAGAGCTTGGGCGCGCGCTGGCTGACGCGCCGATAGGCGAGAGCGAGGACGAGCCAGACGTTCCAGTTGTGCTCGGCCAGCTCCGCCTTGAGACCGGCCCTGTCGGGGTTCCCGCCAACCCAGTCGGCCGTCACTGCGGCGAGCAGTGCGTCTTCCGTCGCGGGCGGAGCGACGCGCCAACTCGAGGACTCGATCGCCTTCTCGGCGACGTGCAGGGCGTTGCGGACGAGACTCAGGCGGTGCGGCTGACTCTGGAGCTGCTTCTCCATGGCGTCAAGATCCTGGAGCTTGAAGCCGCCGAAGCCCAGCGCTCGGGCGACATGCGCGCTCGCGGAGATCCGCGTGAGCCGCGCCGCATCAGTATTGGTCCGCCGCGCGGCGACAGCATCGCGCAGCAACCCATCGGCCGTGTCGAGGAGATCCCTCCATAAGTCCGTGAGCGCCGCCTTCGCTGCGGCGAGGTTCGAGGTGCGTTCGTTCAGGGTTGCGATGGCCATGAGGATTTCTCCTTTCTCGACGATTCGGGATCGGCTCAGCCCAACGGCGCGCCGGAGTTCGGCGTCGTTCTTGAGCAATTGTTCCCAGTCGGTCAGCGGGCTCCGGCCGGCCCGGATCGCCTCGGACTCGATCACGAGGAACAGCTCGTTTTGGAGGTCGAACAAGGTCGACGCGGACACGATGCCGCTCCGATCGCCGGGGCCCTTGGAATACCTCGTCCGCAGCAGTTCGAGGAGGTCTGCGCCCTCCGGCGGCTCGTACACGTTGCGCGGGCCTTCGACGATCTGGCCGACGTTGTACAGTTCCGCCAAGTCCGGGTGCCGCTCGCGGGCGAGGTGCAGGCCGTCGGAGTAGTCCTTCGCGACGCCTTCGCGCACCAGCGCCCTCGCGATCGCATCCAGGTGCTCGCCGATCGAGCGCTCCTGCGGGATCTCGATTTCTTCGTCGTTGATGGTCACGTTCATGGAGTTCTCCTTCGCGTCATTGGTCAGAGTTTCCAGCGCCCTCTTCCGCGCACAGTCAACGCACACCGCGACGCCGCCGTAGTACAGCGTGGTGCCCCGGAGGCAGTCGGTGCACGCGGTCGGCTTTCCCGCTCGCCGCCAGCCGAGGCCGGCGAGGGCTCGAGGCCAGCCGCGCGGCGGCTCTAGCAAGCGATCCTTCGGGAACTTTGCTAGGTCTTCTGGGAACCGGACGGGGCGAGCGAGGGGTAGGCTCATGGCCGCGCCTCCATCGAGGCCGCCTGACCCTCGCGTGCGGATTTCGTGTCGTGACAGGGCTTGCACACGCCACGCAGATTCGACTCGCGGTCGTCGCCGCCCTTCGATTTCGGAACCAGGTGATCGACCATCGTGCTCGGCGCTCGGCTGCACACTCGGCAGATCGGATCACGCAGGAGGATTTGTTTGCGCTTCGCGCGCCACGCGGCGCCGTAGCCGCGCTCGCTCGGGCTCGGGCGATCGTGCTCCCACGACCGCTTGCCGTGTCTGGGGCATGGAGTCTGCGCGTCGATCAGATTCGGACAGCCCGGCGCGGAGCACGGCCGTCTCGGAGCCCAGGGGGTCATTTCAGGGGCCTCGGCCACATATCACGACATTGGCGAATCCGAGATCGTTGAGCCTGACGCCACCGTGGGCCGTAGGCGCGGAATGGGGGGGCCTGAGAAAGTGGGCCGCGGTCAAAAGCCAGGCTCCGCCGGTACAGTCCACCGAGCGCGTTATAACATCCGCGCGCCCGAGTCGACGCCGCGCGCTCGTCGCTGAGCTTCAGGCCCGTGGCGTCAGCGCGCTCGTCGCTGAGCTTCAGGCCCGTGGCGTCAGCCTGCGGCCCAGCGGAGACGGCGGTCGCCGCCGGCAGGGGGCAAATGCCCCGTCGCCCGGGCAGAGAGAGGCGCCCGATCGCGCGCGGACTTACGGGCGCATCGCCTCGCCGCCGCGACCTTTCTGGAGAGGGATTTTTCGGGACGGCGGCGACGAGAGGGGTATGCGTTTGCCCCGCTATTGACGCGGTTTTTTGAGAGCCCGAACGCCGCCGGGCGCGTGGGCATAGGGCGGCGGCGTTTTCGGACTTCAAAAACGGCGTTTGGCGTAGGGTTTCGCCGCTCGTCGTCGTCGCCGCCGCGTTCACTTTTTAGTGCCTTCCGGGAGCGTAACGAGGACGTTTTTCCCCGCCGGGCGGAGTTCCCACAGGCGGCCGGTGCCCTCGGCGATCACGGTCCTGGCATCCTTCCGCGTCAGGCCATGGACCTGGAGGAGGGCCTCGGCCCCACTCTTGTTGATCGCGGGCTCGTCGCCCTGTGCCAAACGCTGCACCTCGGCCCGGAGCGCCAGAGTTGCCCGCTCGAGGATTTTCGCCCGCTCGGCCGCGGCGAGCTCGAGCGCGAGTTGGCCGTCGCGCACCACGTCGGCGGTCACTTCGCGCAGCGTCCACGGAGCGGTCGTGTGGTCCACCTCGAAGATGAACGGGTCGGGCTCCTCGCCGAGCCGAAACTTGGTGGGCACGAAGGCGAGGCGATAGGTGTCGCGCCGTCGCCGCCGGGAGGCGCGCGAGGCCCAGTCCCCCACGCCGCCCAGGGGCAGCTCGTGCCACCAGTCCTTGGTCCCGGTCGCCTTCAGGTCGCTCGCGTCCCGCACCTCGTACACGAGGTCCGCGCGGTCCTCGAGCACGCCGCATCCGCGGCTGTGTGCGCCGCTCTTGACGACGTTGCCCAGGACGAGGATCGCCGGACCATCCTGTCGCCGGGCGAGGTCGAGGACCGACGCGAGGGCGGCGGATGGCTTGGCGGAGTCGCCCTCGCCGACACCCTCGGTCGCGGCGTCGATCGAGTCGATGAGCACCAGGTCGTAGGTGTCCAACGGGAACGCCCGCCACGCGGCCGCGTCGGTCAGCGCGGGCGCCTTGTCGCGGCCGATGACCTTGAAGGTTCGCGCATCGGCCCCGCCCCAGCGACGAAGTCGACGGCGCACCTCGTGCCGGGGATTGTCGCGATCGACGAGCAGCACACGCAGCCCGTCGCGGGCGAGACGGATGGCGATCGCGTGAGCGACCTGCGTCTTCCCGAGCCCGCGCGGGGCGAAGACCTCGGTGATCGCGCCGCGAATGAGGAGCCGCGGCTCGAGGAAGGCGAGGTGCTCGTCCGTTTGGGCCAGAAAGTCGGGCACCGCGATGGCCGCGTCCCACACCGTGGCGGGGCCGGGACTTGACGCGCCCAGGCCGTTGGCCTGTGCTGCTGGCGCGGCCGATCCTTGACGAACGCGCAACGCGCCGAGCGCGACGCCGATCGCTTCCCAATGCGTTCGCCCGAGGGGCGAATCACCCGACGCGAATGCACACCCCCACGAGCCGTCACGCTGAAAGAAGCGCGCGTTGTCGCGGTGGGCGTCGTGGTCCTCCGCCGCGCAGCAGGGGCATTGGAACTTGACGTCCCCGCCGGCCCGCTCGCGCGCTCCCGGTTGCTGGAGCGCCGCGTACCGAAGGCGCTCAATCGTGGCCGTGTCAGCGGTAGACATGGGACCGCAGATAGCAGAGCCACTCGTTGGTGAGGCGCGGCAGGGGGTCGGCCACAGGGTCGATCGGCTCGCACAGGAAACCGAAGCGCTCCATGATCCAGCGATACCTTGTGCCATTCGGATGGACCGAGCCCGGCAGGACCACCTGTTGCAGTCCGGGGCCACGCTGGATCTCGCCGACGATCTCGCGGGACCAGATCAGCTTCGCCGGGAGGTCCGGTTCCCACCGCACGTAGTAGTGGAGCTTCCCGGAGCCCGTGATGACCCACGGGAGGCAGGGCTGCCCGAGGTTGTCGATCATGTCCGCCCACGCGAGCAGGTCGTCGGGGTCGAGGACGGCGACGCCAGTCTGCTCGTGGCACACAAGACCGACGTTCGCGTCGGCGTCAAACCACTGGGCGACCTCGGCCGCGTCCTTCGTGCGCTGCCAGCGTGGGCCGTCCGGCTTCTTCGTGCGCGGCGCGAGGCGGACGACCTCCCAGCCCTTCGCGCGCACGGCGGCGACGGTCAGCCCGGCGTCGGTCACACGGTGCCCCGTGTGTAGAGCGCGACGGGGCCATCGAGCACGCCGCACTTCGTGCAGTACGTCGTCTCCGGCGTCGGACGATGGACGCGGCCGAGACACGGCAGCCCGCCGTCGCGGAGCCGCGCGCAGAGCTCGACCTGAGCCGGGGCCGTGGCGGTGGTCACGGCGACGCCCACCGATTGGCCGACAGCCCGCGCTTGGCCAACTGTTGGACCGGACGGAGACGGCCCTCGCGCTTCAACTTCCGGATCGTCTTGGCGCTCACCTGGAGGCGCTCAGCGAGTTGGCGCGTGGTGAGGAGCGGCTCACTCGGGGCGAGGGCGTGCGATGCGGCGATCACGCCGGCAAGCGTGCGGACGGAGTCGACGTAGAGACGGAGCGCGGTCTCGTCGCCCTCGCGCACGCGCGTTTCGAGCTTCTCGACCTTCTCGGTAAGAAGCCCGATCGCGTTCGAGAGCGCGACGCCCGCGCGGCTCAGCACGTTACTTCCCGCGCTCCGCGCGCTGGCGCTTGAACGCCTGAACATCCTTCGGATCGAACAACCTGGTCCCCCGCTGCGTCGTTGCCACCGCGTGGAGCTGCCCGACCCGCACGAAGTAGCGCACGAGCGCATCGGAGCAGTCGAGCATGCGGGCGACGTCGACCGTCGTGAAATAGCTGTTCACCGGCGTAGCATTACGCATACGGGGAACCGTAAACTAACGGCGTGGGAACGCTACCTACCCGGAAATCCCGCCGCGGCCGGTCTCCCTGGGCAGACGGGTTCGAGAAGGACCTGGCCTACGGGTTCAGCGAGCGGGGGTGGACACATCGTGAAATTTTCGACTGGCTGAACGAGATGCGACAAGTGCTCGGCAAACCGCCGCTCGAGGATGTGATCGGGGCATCGTCGCCCTACTACCGAGCGGTCCGCGATCGCATCGACGCCGGCCGCGCGCGCTCCGAGGCTGCGTCAGCGCGCTACAAGAAGCTGCTCAAGAAAGACCTCGCCGTCGCCAAGCGCTTGGCTGCTCTTATTACCCGGAATGCCTTTCTCACCCGGAGCGGTCAATCGGGCGAGGTCAGCCGAATCCTCCGCACTCGGAGGGGCGGGAAGGGGCCGGCACGCACGCAGAAACGACGGACCCACTGATCGAAACCCGTTGCCATTTCGTTGCCATTTCAAGGGTCAAAAGCGGGTAAAAAGCGGGCTGAAAGCGGGCAGGCGCATGACCGGCCCAACGCGAGTAAATCTGGTTGATCTCGTCGAGAATCCGCGCGGTTCGATTGGTGGGCGGAAGAGGGATCGAACCTCTGACCTCGGCCTTGTAAGGGCCGCGCTCTCCCAGCTGAGCTATCCGCCCGTGCCTGGATTCTCGCGGACTTGCGGCCGCGGGTCAACTACGGAAACATCCGACGTGCCCGAAAACGTGCCCGTGAGCTTGCGGGCGACGTCCTGGAGGTCACCGGGGCTCACGATGTGGTAGCGATCGAACACGGCGCGCGTCTTGTGACCGGTCACCTTCATCGCGACGCGCTCCGGGACGCCGGCGTTGACCATATTTCGGACCGCGGTGCGCCGGAAGTCGTGCCGATGCATCCCCGGAACGCCGGCCGCCTTACAGGCTATCGTCCATGCCTTCCTGAAGTCCCGCCGGCGCCGGCCGAGACGTAGCGGACCACTCAGGTGCGGGAACAGGAACGGGATGATGCGTCCGGTCTTGCGCTCGACGGCGCGGATCCGATCCACCTGTGCCCCGAGCAGCGCCTTCAGCTCGGGTGTCAAGT
>Ga0209761_1002797_pt1 | contig 11462 bp, 10 predicted proteins | sample GraSoi013_1_40cm_4_FD_185818 | JGI IMG/M metagenome (GOLD analysis project Ga0209761, IMG submission 185818) | Grasslands soil microbial communities from the Angelo Coastal Reserve, California, USA - Sample 09_25_2013_1_40cm (SPAdes) (version 2) | ecosystem: Environmental > Terrestrial > Soil >... | reverse complement strand
GGGTACAGCAGATCGACCTCGAGCTGGACGGCGAGCTGAGTCTCCCGGAGCGCGCCTCGCTGGCGCGCCACCTCGCCGGGTGCCGGCACTGCGCCGAGGCGCGCGTGAGCCATCTCGAGCTGCGGGTGGCGTTCGCCCGCTCCGCAGGCGAGCCGCACGCGCGCACGGTGCCCCGTCCGCAGATCCGCGGGCGCACGCTCGCCTTTTGGATGACCGCGAGCCTCGTTGCCGGCGCGGCGGCGGGCTGGCTTGGGTACAGCCGTTGGGGCGGGCCGGGGTCGGAAGCGATCGAGGCCACACGTGCGACATTCGTCACGCGCTAACCTGATTGTGGCGGCGCTGGGGATGAGCGCGTGGGTCGGGGTCAGCGCCGCCCCGCAGGCCCCGAACTACCGCGTGACGTACCACCTGCGGGTGGTCGAGCGTACGGCCGGGGAGACGCGCTTGCTCGCCAGCGCGGCCGTGAGCGGCCCGCCGGAGACGGACATGCGGCTCGCGCTGCGAGCCGGCGCGACCGAGCTCCAAGGATTGCTCGGCACGCTCCCTGAGCCCGACACCGTGAACCTGGCAGGGTTGTTCTTCAGCCGGCGCCAGGTCGGACGCTCGCGTCGCGGCCTGCCGTTGTGGGAGGAGGACAGCTATCGTCGCTGGTCTCGGGTCCCGTGGGGCGGAACGACCGTGCTGTACCCCTTCGGGCCGCCGGGCGTCGGCCAGCGACGCGTGGTCTGGGTGGAAATCACCGTCAGCCGCGCATTCGCCGCGGGAGAGACCCGAGCGAGCGAAGAGGCGACCATCATCGACAGTGCCGTCGCCTTCAGTGCCCAGGCGGTGATTCCGCCCCGCCGCGTGACCGTTCGCATGTGGCTGGTGCGGGGCGATACCGCGTCCAGCCGGCAGGTCGTGGATCTCGTTCCGGAGACGACCGGTCGGCGCGTCAGCTTCAGGCTGGGCAGTGAGAAGTTGGACTTCGATGTCGCGCTGGAGCGGCCCGAGCCGCCCCGGACCGGCCGCGACAGCGCGCTCGCCGTCGCCGTGGACGTCGTCTGCCTGCGCGTGGTTCCGCCCGAGTCGGCCGAGGCGGCTCGCGTCCGCTGCGGCCGACTCGACGACATCGCGCGCCGCGTGGCGCTGGTCAGCGGCGACACGTTGATGGCGACGTTCGGCTGGCCACCGGCGCGCTGAGCGACGTATTATCCACGAATGGTCCGCAGGCCACGGCTCGACCCCGAGATCTTCCACCTCCCCGTCGAGAAGATGCGGGAGGGTTACTACTCCGACAAATACTTCGTCCGCACCCGCGAGCTGCTGCTCAAGGACGACCACCGCCCATGCGTGACGATGCAGGTGTTCGGCAAGGCCCACGCCTTCCTCGGCGGCATCGATGAGGCGATCGCGATCCTCAAGCTCTGCAGCATGGAATGGCCGGAGCTCGAAGTGTACGCGCTGTACGACGGTGACGAGATCGCGCCGTGGGAGACGGTGCTCCTCATCGAGGGCCCGTACGACGCGTTCGCCCACCTCGAGACCCTGTACCTCGGTGTGCTCGCCCGCCGCACGAAGGTCGGGACCAACACCCGGCTGGTCGTGGAAGCGGCCAGGCCGAAGCAGGTGATGTTCTTCCCGGCCCGGCACGACCACTGGCTGGTCCAGACCGGGGACGGGTACGCGGCGCACATCGCGGGCGCGATCGGCGTGTCCACCGACGCGCAGGCATCGTGGTGGGGCTCCGAGGGTGTCGGCACGGTGCCCCACGCACTCATCGCCGCCTACGGCGGCGACACCGTGCTCGCGTCGAAGAAGTTCGCCGAGCTCATGGACGGGAACATGCGCCTCATCACCCTCGTCGACTTCGAGAACGACTGTGTCGGGACGGCGCTCAAGGTGGCGCGCGCGCTGGGCGAGCGGCTCTACGGCGTGCGGATCGACACGTCGGAGACGCTCGTCGACAAGTCGGTGATTCCGCAGATGGGCACCTTCAAGCCGACGGGCGTCAATCCGCAGCTCGTCTGGAACGTGCGCCGGGCGCTCGACGGGGAAGGGTTCCAACACGTGAAGATCGTCGTCTCGGGCGGCTTCACTGTCGAAAAGATCCGGCAGTTCGAAGAGCAGGAGGTGCCGGTGGACATGTACGGCGTGGGGTCGAGCCTGTTCCAGGGCCGCTTCGACTTCACCGCGGACGTCGTCCGGGTCGAGGGGAAACCGCTGGCGAAGGTGGGTCGGAGCTACCGGCCTAACCCGCGCCTCGAACGGGTCGAATGATGCAGGGGCGCCGCATGCTGCGCCCCTATGGCTTCAAGTACTTGTCGTACCACGCCAGATATCGCTCCAGCCGGTCACGCCGGTAGCTCGGCTTGTTAATGCCGTGGTGCTGGCCCGGGTAGATCACCAGCTGGGTTTCCACGCCGAGGCTTCTGAGCGCTTGATACATCTGCTCCGAGTTGAGGAGCGGGACGTTGAAGTCCTTGTCGCCGCACAGGAACAGGGTCGGTGTACTGATCCGGTCCGCGTGCAGGAACGGCACTGACAGCTTGACCCAGGTGTCGGCGGCTTTCCACGGCACACCCAGCTCGGCCTCGTATTCCCGCACATACTGATCGGTACCGTACCCGGCGAGAATGTTGGAGATGCTCGCCCCGCTGACCGCCGCCTTGAAGCGGCGGTCCTGCGCGATCACGTAGTTCGTGAGGATCCCGCCGTAGCTCCACCCGCCGACGCCCAGCCGCGCAGGATCGGCGAGCCCCTGGGCCACCGCGTAGTCGACCGCGGCGAGCACGTCCTGGGCGTCCTTGTTCCCCCAGTCCGCGAAGATCGCCGCGGCAAACTGCTCGCCCCGGCCGGAGCTGCCGCGCGGGTTCGCGACGACCACGAGATAGCCGTGGCCGGCGAGGGTCTGGAGCTGGAAGTCGAACTCGTTTTGGTACTGCGACACGGGCCCGCCGTGAATGCGCAGGATCGTCGGGTAACGCTTTCCGGCCACGAAGTCGGGCGGCTTCACGACGAAGCCGTTGATCGCCGTGCCGTCGCGGCTCTTGAAGCTGATCGGCTCCACGGGGCCGAGCCTGACCCGCGAGAGCCACGCGTCGTTCTGGCGCGACAGCGGCCGCAGCGTCGTGCCGTCTAGCGCGAACACCTCGGCGGGCTCGAGCGGTGTGGACGCGAGCACGGCGAGCTTACCGTTCGCTCCCGCCGCGAACGCGCTCACGACCCGAGGGCCCGATACGAGGCGCTCGATCGCTCCCCCCGCCGCCGGCACGCGCGCGAGCCCGACCGTGCGGTCGTCTTCGAGCTGGAAGTAGATGGACGACCCGTCGCTCGACCACACGGGGTTCGCGACGTTGCGATCGAGCGCCGCCGTGAGGATCCGGGGCGCGCCCCCGGCGGTGGGCATGACCGCGAGTTTCTGAACGGCGTAGTAGATGAGCTTGAGCGGGCCGCCCTGCAGGTACGCGATCGACCGGCCGTCGGGGCTCCACGCCGGTCGGCTCTCTGTGTCGGGGTCGTTGTCCGGGCCCTCGAACATCGTGAGCTGGCGTGGCGCGGCGCTTCCCCCGGGCGCGGCGTCCATCACGTACAGGTCCCAATTGCTGTCGCGATCGGCGTCGGTACGCCGCTTGCTCACGAAGACGAGCGACTTGCCGTCGGGCGACCAGGCGGGCAAGAGCTCGTCGTAATCCCCCGACGTCAGCATGGTCGTCTTCCCCGACTCCACGTCCAGGACGTAGAGGTGCCGCCGCTGCTTGCCGAGGTATCCGCCCTCGTCCTGCTTGAACTGGAACCGGTCGATCACGATCGGAGGTGGGGTCTTGGGCTTGGCGGTGTCGGCGTCCTCCACGACCAGTGCGATCCGCTTCCCGTCGGGTGTCCACACGTAGTCACCCACATCGCTCTGCAGGGTGGTGGCCTTGCGCCCCTCGCCGCCCTGGCGGTCGAGCAGCCAGAGCTGGGTGTGCTCGTCGTCGCGGCTCGAGAGGAACGCGAGCCATCGCCCGTCGGGGCTCCAACGCGGCGTGTTCTCACCCGCCTTCGAGGTGGTCAGGCGGACGTTGCGCGTGCCGTCCCAGTTCGCCATCCAGACCGCGCTCTTGTTCCGATCCTCGGCCGTGTCCGGGGTCGAAACCGTGTACGCCACCCAGGCGCCGTCCGGTGAAATCTCGGGATCGCGCACGTCCCGTACGTGCAGCACGTCGTCCAGCGAGAACGGCCGGGGCGGGGCGGAGCGGGAGACGGCCGTGGGAGCCTGCGCGCCGAGTGCCGGCACCAGCGCCAGCCCGGCGAGGGTCGGAATGAGTTTCGCGATCATGCGGGAGGCTAACCCAGGTCTTGCACTTCGTGCCAGAGTGAATATTTTTCCGTAACGATGAATATTAATGCAAGGGTGCCGGTGGGCGTGCTCGGGGCGTCCGGCTACGTGGGACAGGAGCTGTTGCGACTCCTCGCCGGTCATCCGGGTGCGACGGTCGCGTTCGCGACGGCCGAGTCGGCCGCGGGCGAGCGGCGTGACGGCATCGCCCTCGTCCGGATCGAGGACGCGCCCCTCGCGCGGGCCGAAATCGTGCTGTCGGCCCTGCCGCACGGCGTGTCGGCGCGCCACGTGCAGGAGGCTCGGGGCCTGGGCAAGCGCGCGGTGGATCTGTCCGCCGACTTCCGCCTGTCCCCCGATGCGGTGTACGGCCTGACCGAGGTCACCCGTCCCCAGGTCGCGGCGGCGGACCTCGTGGCGAACCCCGGCTGCTACCCGACCGCGGCGCTGCTCGCCCTGCTCCCGCTCGCTCGGGAAGGGCTGATCGACCAATCCCGGGAGGTGGTGATCGACGCCGCGTCGGGCGTCACGGGCGCGGGCCGGGCGCTCCAGCGGGACCTCCTGTTCGGTGAGGTGGCCGAGGACTTCCGCGCCTACGCGGCCGGAAACGAGCACCGTCACCTCCCGGAGCTGAGGGCCACCCTCGCGCGGGAGAGCGGATTCACGGGTGACCTCGTCTTCACGCCCCATTTGCTCCCCGTCAAGCGGGGTATCCTCGAGACGATTCACGTCCCGCTCACCCGCGCCATCGATCGGACGACGGCGGAGGGGATCTACGACACGGTGTACGCCGACGAGCCCTGCGTGGCGGTGCTGCACGGCGCGCTGCCGTCGCTCAAGGACGTCGTGTACCGCAATCGCGTGGCCATCGGCGTCGCGGCCGTGGCGAACGTCCGCCGGCCGCGCCTGACGGTGATCGCCGCGATCGACAACCTGGTGAAGGGCGCCGCGGGGCAGGCGATTCAGAACATGAACGTCATGCTTGGTCTGCCCGAGACGGCGGGCCTCACATGCTGAGCACTCGGGTCGTCAAGCTCGGCGGCAACGAGCTCCATCGCCCCGCGTGGCTCGCCGCGTGCGCGCGGGCCCTCGTGCGACTCGACCCCGTCGTCGTGGTGCACGGCGGCGGGCGGGCCGTGAGTGCGCTGTCGCGCCGGCTGGGGCTGCCGGTCGAGAAGCGGGACGGTCGGCGGGTCACGACCCCGGAGGTGGCGGAAGTGGTCGAGCTGGTCATGGGTGGACCCGTGAACCGACAGGTGGTGGCGGCGCTACGCGCCGCGGGACTCGACGCGGTGGGGCTGTCGGGCGTGGACGGCGGGTTGCTCACCGCCCAGCCAGCCTCCGGCGGGCTGGGGCACGTCGGCGATATCGCCGAGGTGCGCGTGGCGTTGCTCGAGAGCTTTTTGCTCGCGGGGCTCACGCCCGTGATCGCCCCCATGGCTCCGGAGGCGTCCGGGGCGGAGGGACCCCCGCTCAACGTGAACGCGGACGACGCGGCGGCGGCGATCGCCGGTGCGCTCCGGGCTGCCGAGCTGCTGCTGGTCTCGGACGTATCGGGCGTGGAGGTGGACGGGGCGGTGCGGCCCACGCTCGAGGTGGGCGACGTCGAGACGCTCATCGAGCTGGGCGTGGCGGCCGATGGCATGGCGGCCAAGCTCCGCGCGGCGACCGCCGCGCTGCATGCCGGAGCGCGCGCGGTCCGCATCGGCGACGTGCATCTCCTCGACGACGCCCGAGCCGGCACCCGCATTCTCGCCCCCGCCGTCCAACCGGCGTGACCACCCTTCCCCCAGGCGGGTCGGCCGTGCCGACCGCGCCGGCAACGCAGGCCGCGCAGGCCCTGCTCGACGTATACGCCCGCGTCGGCCCCTTGTTCGTGGCGGGGGAAGGCGCCGAGCTCATCGCGGAAGACGGGACACGGTATCTCGACTTCGTGGCCGGGATCGGCGTGAACGCGCTCGGCTACAATCATCCCGTCATCCGGGTGGCTCTCGAGCGCGCCCTCGCCTCGGGGCTCATCCACGTTTCCAACCTCTACCGCAGCGAGGCCGGCGAGCGGCTCGCCGAGGAGCTGGTCGCGCGTTCCTTCGCCGACCGCGCCTTCTTCTGTAACTCGGGGGCCGAGGCGAACGAGGCCGCATTCAAGTTCGCCCGCAAGTGGTCGGGCAAGAGCGAGATCGTCGCGTTTTCGGGCTCGTTTCACGGACGCCTGTTCGCGACCCTCGCGGCCACCGACCGTCCCGACTATCGCAAGCCGTTTGAGCCGCTCGTGCCGGGCATCCGCATTGTCGCGCGCGAGGACTGGGCGGCCGTGGATCACGCCGTGTCGGCGTCCCGCACGGCGGCGGTCATCGTCGAGCCGGTGCAGGGGGAGGGCGGGGTGCGCCCGGTGGACGCCGAGTGGCTGGGATTCCTGCGCGAGCTGTGCGACTCCCGAGGTGTGGCGGTCATTTTCGACGAGGTGCAATGCGGCCTCGGTCGCACGGGGACGCTGTTCGCGTACGAGCAGGCCGGCGTGGTGCCCGACATCCTCACTCTCGCGAAGCCGCTCGCCGGCGGGCTACCCATGGGGGCAGTCCTCGTGACGAGCGCCGTCGCCGCGGCGCTCAAACCGGGCGACCACGCCACCACGTTCGGTGGTGGGCCGCTCGTCGCGGGCGTGGCCCTGGAGGTCGTGCGGACGATCGCCGATCCCGCGTTTCTCGCCGACGTTCGCCGCAAGGCCGAGTGGCTGGGCGCGCACCTCGCCCGGCTCGCCGCCGGGGCGCCGCGGGTCCGCGAGGTGCGGGGGCGGGGGCTCATGTGGGGGCTCGAGCTGGCCGAGCTGGCCGCTCCGATCGTCGCCGCGGCGCGGGAGCGGGGGCTGTTGGTGGTCACGGCGGGGCCGCAGGTGATTCGCCTGCTTCCGCCGCTCGTGATCACGGTGCCGGAGCTGGAGCGCGGAGTCGCGATTCTCGAGGAGATCCTGGCGTGAGCGCCTTACCCATCTTCGGGGAGCAGGGAGCAGGGAGTCCGGCTCTCTATAGTGTGGCGCTGCGGGAAGCGGTGCTGGCGGACGTGACGCAGCTCGAAGCCCTCATGGCTCCGTACGTTCAGACCGGCGACCTGCTGCCGCGCAGCAACTACGACCTCTGCCGCCACATCAAGGAATACGTCGTCGCGGAGGCCTCGGCGGGCGAGGTCATCGGTTGCGGATCGCTCAAGGTTTACTCTCGAGAGCTCGCGGAGCTCGCCGCCCTCGCCGTCCGGGCGGATTGGCAAGGGACGGGCGTCGGCGGCGCGCTGCTCGCGGCCCTGATCGCCGAGGCGCGCGCGCACGGACTGGCCGAAGTCCTCGCGCTGACCCGCAAGCCGGCCTTCTTTCTGAAGGCGGGCTTCGTGCCCGCCGAGCGCGAGCACTTCCCGCTCAAGGTGTGGGCGGACTGTGTGAGGTGCCCTCGCAACGACTGTTGTGATGAGGTCGCCGTAATCCTCAAACTCTAGGACGGGCAAAGATTTCGTCCGTCCTCCCTGCTGTTGACACGCTCCGGTATCCTCGGAGAGATTCCCCGCCATGGCTCGCGTCATCTTCTGGGATGTCGACACCCAATACGACTTCATGCACGCCGACGGCAAGCTGTACGTGCCCGAGGCGGAGCGGATCATCACGAACCTGCAGCGCCTGACGAACTACGCGCACGGCCACGGCATCCGCATCGTGGCGAGCGCGGACGATCACGTCATGGGGCATCCCGAGATCTCGGACAGTCCCGATTGGCAGAGCACCTTCCCCGCACACTGTATGCGAGGCACCGCCGGCCAGAAGAAGATTCCCGAGACGGCACTCAGGGATCCGCTCGTCATCGAGCCGGCGAGGACCGATGCGAAGGCCCTGGCCGATCGGATACGGGCGCACCAGGGGGATGTCCTGTTCCACAAGCATCGCTTCGACGTGTTCACCAACGAGAACGTGCCGACCGTGCTCGACGTGCTCGCGCCGGACGACATCGTGCTGTACGGCGTCGCGACCGATGTGTGCGACAAGGCGGCGGTCGAAGGCCTGCTCGAGCGTCGCCCTCATACCCGGCTCTTCGTGGTCACCGACGCCGTGAAGGGGATCGACAAGGACGTCTCGGAGCAGCTGCTCAAAGATTGGGGGGACGAAGGGGTGCGCCTCGTGAAGACCAAGGAAGTCGTGGAGGAGGGGCTCGTCGAAGATCTCGCCCGCGCCAGCGCATGACCGCACCCGTCCCGCCGCCGCCCGCGTTCGGGCGGTTTTTTCTGCCCGGTCCCACCGACGTCCATCCCGAGGTCCTCGCGGCCATGCAGCGGCCGATGATCGGACACCGCTCGGGAGCGATGGAGCAGCTGCTCGCGGGCATCGAAGCGCCGCTCGCCCGGCTGTTCCGGACTGCCCGGCCGGTGCTCGTCGGTACCACCTCGGCGACCGGTTTCATGGAGATGGCGGTGCGAAACGGCGTGCGGCACCGCGCGCTGTCGCTCGTCAACGGCTCGTTCAGCGAGCGGTTCGCCAAGCTGGTGAGCGCGTGCGGCAAGGAGTGCGTCCGGCTCGACGTGCCGCTCGGCTGCGCCGTGGAGCCCGACATGCTGCGCGACACGCTGCGCCGCACGCCGGTCGACGCGGTGACCCTGGTCCACTCGGAGACGTCGACGGGCGTGCTCCAGGACGTCGAGGCGCTCGCCGGCGTCGTGCGCGAGTTCGACGACGTGCTGCTGCTCGTGGATGCCGTCACCTCGATCGCGGGCTCTCCCGTCGAGACCGATCGGTGGGGAGGAGGCCTCGACTTCGTCCTCACCGGCTCGCAGAAGGCGCTCGCGCTACCGCCCGGCCTGGCGCTCGGCGCCGCGTCCGATCGTATGCTCGAGCGGGCCCGGACGCTCCCCGCGCGGGGGCTGTACTTCGACCTGGTCAGCTTCCTGGAAGCCACGACCAAGCATCAGCCGACCAACACGCCCGCGATCTCCCTGCTGTATGCGCTCGAGGCGCAGCTCGCCCGGATCGAGCGCGAGGGCGGAGCTGAGGGGCGCTGGCGTCGGCACGATGCGATGCGCCGCCGCGTGGAGGAATGGAGCGAGCAGCACGGCATCGCGTATCTGCCGCGGGAGGGACGCCGCAGCTGGACCGTGTCGTGTCTCAAAGTGCCCGAAGGGAAGAGCGCGAAGCAGATCGTCGGCGCGCTGAAACAAGCGGGCTGGACCATCGGCTCGGGGTACGGTTCCCTGAAGGAGTCCACCATCCGCATCGGGCACATGGGAGACCACACCGTGGCCGCGCTGGATCAGCTCCTGGACCTGCTCGCCGTGCTCGTGGCGTGACCTACCGCGTGGCGGTGGCCGACAAGGTGGCGGAGGCAGGACTCAAGCTGCTCGCGCAGACACCGGAGATCGAGGTCACCAACTGCGCCGGCAAGCCGCGCGAGGAGCTCGAGCGGGCGCTCGCGGGCGCGCACGCGCTCATCGTGCGGAGCGAGACCCGCGTGACGGCGGATCTGCTCACCCGTGGCCCGAATCTGCGCGTGATCGCGCGCGCCGGGACCGGCGTCGACAACATCGACGTGCATGCCGCCACCCGGCGCGGCATCGCCGTGATGAACGCGCCTGGCGCGAATACGGTCAGTGCCGCGGAGCACGCCATGGGCCTCCTGCTCGCGCAGGCCCGTCACATTCCGTGGGCGGCGGAGGCGATGCGCCGCGGCGAATGGGATCGGAAGCGGTTCGAAGGGACCGAGCTCCGCGGTAAGACCATCGGAATCGTCGGATTGGGCCGCATCGGTGGCCATGTGGCTCAGCTGGCCCGCGCGTTCGGGATGCACGTGGTGGGGCACGATCCGTACCTCTCGCCGGAGCGCGCCGCCGAGCTGCAACTCAAGCTGCTCCCGCTCGATCAGCTGCTCGGCCAGGCGGACGTGGTCACACTCCATGTGGCTCACACCGAGCAGACCCATCACCTGATCAACGCCGAGCGGCTGAAGCTCATGAAGCCCACGGCCGTCCTCGTGAACACCGCGCGGGGCGAGCTGGTGGACGAAGCGGCGCTGGCCGAGGCGGTTCGTGAAAAACGCATCGGCGGCGCGGCGATCGACGTGTTCGCGGTCGAGCCGCTGCCCGCGGACGCGCCGCTCCGCAAGCTCGAGCGCGTGATCCTCACACCACACCTCGCGGCCTCCACGGCCGAAGCGCAGGAGCGCGTGAGCGTGGAGATCTGCGGCGCCGTGCGGGACGCGCTGCTGGTCGGCGATCTCTCGTTCGCGATCAACGTCCCCGGTATCTCGGGCGATCTGTTGCGGCGGCTCGGGCCCTTGCTCGACCTGACGCGCCGGCTCGGCCGCCTGGCGATGGCGCTCGTGGATGGGCCGGTCAAGGCCGTCGAGGTGGATTACGGCGGCAAGGACGACGCGGCGCCCCGGCCGGTGTTGATGGCCGCGGTGGAGGGGCTCCTCTCGGGGATGAGCGTCGAGCCGGTGAGCCTGGTGAACGCGCTGCTCATCGCCGAGGAACGCGGCATCCGCCACGCGCGTCGCACCGGAGCCCCGGAGCCGGGCTTCGAGACCACCGTGGGCGTCACGCTCGAGGCGGCGCGCGGCCGGGCCCGGGTGGCCGGCACGGTGATGGGGAACGAGCACGGCCGCGTAATTCGGATCGACGACTACCAGGTCGACGTCGCGCCCGAGGGGTGGATGCTGGTGATCCGGAATCGCGATGTCCCGGGGGTGATCGGCCGGGTGGGCACGCTGCTGGGGGGGGCCGGGATCAACATCGGCAGCTACCACCAGGCCCGCGTCGCCTTCCCGGGGCACGACGCGCTCGCGGCCATCACAGTGGATCAGCCGCTCACGAACGGCGTGCTCGACGAGCTGGCGCGGGTGCCGGATATCCAGCTCGTCCGGCTGGTGAATTTCGGGGACTAGTCCGCCGCCTGCTGCTGGGGAGGCGGCTCTTCGTCGGCCAGCAGGCGGAACGACTTCACCGCGCCCGTCAGCTTGTCGGCCGCCTCGGCGAGCTGGTTCGCGGACGATGCGATCTCCTCCGTGGAAGCGCTCTGCTCCTCGCTCGAGGCGGCGATCTCCTGCGCCGACGCGAGCAGGGTCTCGGTCCCCTGGGCGACCGATCCGAGCCGTGCGCTGATCTCTTCCACCAGGGCGCGCATCTCGCCCGCCATCTT
>Ga0209761_1002794_pt1 | contig 11465 bp, 11 predicted proteins | sample GraSoi013_1_40cm_4_FD_185818 | JGI IMG/M metagenome (GOLD analysis project Ga0209761, IMG submission 185818) | Grasslands soil microbial communities from the Angelo Coastal Reserve, California, USA - Sample 09_25_2013_1_40cm (SPAdes) (version 2) | ecosystem: Environmental > Terrestrial > Soil >... | reverse complement strand
CTCGGCCCGCAACATGTGCTCGGCGTCGCGATGCCCGACGGGAGGGGCGGGAAGGACCTCAAGGACGCGAAGAAGTTCGCCAAGGCGCTCGGGATTGATCTTCGGATCATCGGGATTGCGCCGATCGTGACGTCCCTGGAAAAACGGCTGCTGGGATTCCAAGCGGACCAGGTCGCCCGTGGGAACCTCCGGGCCCGCGCGCGGATGATTGTCCTGTACTTCATCGCGAACACGGAAGGGCGCATCGTCATGGGCACGGGGAACAAGAGCGAGCTTCTCTGTGGATACATGACCAAATTCGGGGACGGCGCCTCGGACTTTCTCCCGATCGGGGATCTGTACAAGACGCAAGTGAGGGAGATGGCCCGTTATCTCGCCTTGCCGCCGGAGATCGTCGAGAAGGTGCCGACCGCCGGCCTGTGGCCCGGTCAGACGGACGAAGGAGAGCTCGGGATCCCGTACGACGAGCTGGATCGCATCCTCCTCGGGATCGAGCTGCAACTGGAACCGGAGGCGATCTCGCAGAAAGCGGGCGTGCCTCTCGACCACGTTGCCTACGTGCAAAAGCTCGTGACTGCGAGCGTCCACAAGCGGAAGATGCCGCTAATCCCCAAGGTCGGCGCGCGCACGATTGGGTTGGACTGGCGGGAGTAGACGCCGTCGTTCCTCGAACGCCGCGAGGAAGCCGGCCCGGTCCGTGACGTCGAACACGATCTCGGAGGCGGACAGGCCGAACGCCTGCCAGAACCGGCGCGGGCTCCGGAGACGGACTCGCATCAGGTTCGTGCGGCCTCCGGTCACGAACAGGACGGGTTGGCCGAACGGACGGCTGATTCCGAGCGGCGTGCGGAACGCGCCCGCGTCGTCCGCCGCCACCAGGAGGTCGATGCTGGAGAACGGGATCATGGCCCGGAAGTACCAGCCCTGACGCAGGATGACGCGGGAACGAGTGATCCAGTGCTGGGTGAGGAGCGGGGAGACCGCGAACAGCACGAGGTACGCGACGAGGAGGGCCGTCAGGCCGAGGATCGCCGAAATCGGGCTGGACGTGAAGACAATCAAGATCGTGGCGAGGATCGCGAGGGTCACGAACACGATGATACGGCTGGTGACCAGGGTTCGCCCGTACGCGAACGTGAGCCGTTTCTCCACGGTCCCCGGACTCGTATGACCTCGGATAAGGGTAATGCTCATCGCCGCGTGGCATGCTTCATGGTTCGCGATGCGCTCATGTCTCGCCCGATCGCCTTCGAATCCCGTGTTGCTCGGAGCGTGAAGTTTCAACCCGGTCTCGACGGGTCCTATCATAAACGGATGAGAATAAAAATCGGGCCATCGGCATGTATCGATTGTCGCATCGAAAACTCGCAAACCTTTTTGTGGGGTCCCCCTGATACCGGCCCTCTCGCGCGCGATTTTCTCCAGAAGGAGACACGCGAGGCGAACCTTCTCGCTTTCAGGGGGAGCGGGGGATTACATGGAAGAAAGCATCTTCCAACCGTACCTTGGCACTCGGACGATCTTCAAGATGGACCGGGAAATCCTGCGTCCGTCGTACCTGCCGGACCGCCTTCCGCATCGAGAGAGCCACATCGGACAGCTCGCGCAGATCCTCGTGACCGCGCTGAAGGGCGAGCGCCCGAGCAACGTGCTCATCTTCGGGAAGACGGGCACCGGGAAGACGGCCGTCGTCAAGTACATCGAGAACGAGTTCCGCAAGGCGGACGGCGCGCGGATGGTCCAGTACCTCTACCTGAACTGCGAGATCGTCGACACCCCGTACGGTGTGCTGCAGTCGATCGGCAACAAGTTCATCGAGAACTTCCATCAGCGGATTCCGTTCACCGGACTGTCGACGGACCGCGTGTACAGTCTGCTCCTGGAAAAGCTCGACGAGGAGAAGCGCGTCGTGATCGTGGCCCTCGACGAGATCGACAAGCTCGTGCAGAAGAACGGCGACGACATCCTGTACCAGCTCCTGAAGATCAACGACGACCTGTCCAAGGCCCGCGTCTCCCTGATCGGCATCTCGAACGAGCTGACCTTCACGGAATACCTCGATCCGCGCGTCCGCTCGCGCCTGGCGGACGAGAAGATGGTCTTCCCGCCGTACAACGCGGACGAACTGTACGACATCCTCGCGGAGCGGTCGCGCCTCGCGTTCGAGAACGGCACCGCGGCGGACGGCGTGCTCCATCTGATCGCCGCGCTCGCGGCGCAAGAACATGGCGATGCGCGCCGCGCCCTCGATCTCCTCCGGGTCAGCGCGGAGCTCGCGGAACGGCAGGGCGAAGAGCACATCACGGAAGAGCATGTGCAGCGGGCGAAGAACAAGATCGAGCTCGACACGGTCATCGAGGCGGTGAAGAGCCTTCCGACCCAGTCGAAGCTCATCCTCCTGGGCATCCTGCTGAACGAGGAGATCGGGAACACGAAGCTCACGACGGGCGAGGTCTACACGACGTACCGCGATCTCTCGCGGAAGACCGGGGTCACGCCGCTGACGCAGCGGCGGGTCACGGACCTCATCTCGGAGCTCGACATGCTCGGCCTCGTCCACGCGCGCGTGCGATCATTCGGCCGCGGCGGGCGGACGAAGGAGATCCAGGCCTCCGTGCCGCTGCTCGATGTGAAGAAGGTCCTCGAGAAGGACGAGATCCTCGCGGAGGCCCGCGGCTACCGGCTCAAAGTCCAGACGACGCTGCTCTAGGCGGCCGCGCCGATCATTCGTCCGGTTCCCGGTCTGACGAGTCCGCATCGTCCGGGGGATCCCCGTTCGGCGCGGGGGCTTTGCTCCGTCTCTGCCAGGGCCACCGAATCTCCGGAAGCCGCGGCGAGACGTATTTCGTCCATCCGCGCATCGCGTACTCCAGGATGAAGGGCAGCGCGAGGAGGAAAATCAGGCTGACGAGCAGGCTGTCCCAACTGTTCTTCGGCGCCCCTTGCGGGCCGGTGCTCCCCCAGCCGCCCGGGCAGCACGAGTCCGTCGGCTGGAGGGTGAGCTTCAGGAGGCCGAACCACGGGATCTCGCCGCGGGCCCGGCCGATGACGTCCGCTTGCCGCGGGAGCCAGGCGAAGTCGTACGGGGTGGAGGGGCACGGATCCGGGCTGCTCGCGCACGATTCCTGCGCATTGTGGTCTCCCATCGTGACATACCCGGAGCGCGCCGGGAACGCTTGTGCGAGCGAGGCGAGGTTGAACGTGATCCCAAAGGTGTGGGTGAACCCCATCCGGTGGATCGTCACGCTTCGGAGGGCGTAGGGATACGTCGTCGGTCCCGCGATGTTCGTCGCCTGCCACTCCGAGGTCGGCAGGCCGGCGAGGTCCGGGATGTCGGCGGTGTTGTTCGTGTTGACTGTCACGTACATGATGGCCCGGTGGATCACCGGGGTCGCGGACGACGGGCGTCGAAAGATGATGACATCCCCGTAATCGCCGTACGTCGAGTATCCGCTGGCCCGGCCCTCGAGGTAAGTGACGACATCGGCGCGGGTCGGCGCGGCCTGCTGGAACACCATGTCCCCCGTGTCGATGACCCCGAGGAACGACTCTTGGCTCGAGTGCTGCATCGACGCGCTCTCGACGACGACGAGCGGCGGCCACACGCGGGCGTACGCGTAAATCGCGGCGAGGAACACGATCACGATGATCGCCGCGACGAGGAGATCCCGCCCGAGGCCCTTCCAGAAATTCTCGTCTTCTTCGTCGTCTTCTTCCTCTCGCGACCGGTCGCGGGGCATGGACCTGGTAGCCAAGGATGGGAGTCCGTATAAACCCCACGCGGGCCGACCCTAGAGATCGAACGTCGAGACGGCGTGGCGCACGGGATAGGCGACGTTGTGCACCGGGATCGGCGCGGCGTCGCCCCCGAAGTCGTCCAGCCGGTCGAACCTCGGGCGGAGCTCACCCGCCGGGATCCCTTTGTGGATGTGCCCGTGAATCACGAGGCTCGGTCGTCGCTTCAGCAAGACCGATTCGAGCGCCTTCGATCCCAACTCCGGCCGCCACTCCTCCTTCTCGCCGCCCATCGTCACGTACGTCGGAGGATAGTGGGTCAGGAGGATCTGCGGGCCGTTTCCGGCGAGGAGCCCGTCGAGGACCTTGACTCGACGCTCGTACTCTTCCGCGGCTCGCGGTAGGTTCTTCCGCTGCCACCAAGTCGGCCGGTCGAGACTCCCGACGCTCCCGATGATTCGAACCGCTCCCGAGGGCGACTCGAAGACGGCGGCCTCGTCTTGGAGGAATCGGACGCCAAACGCGTCGGCGAATCGCGCGACGTACGCGGGATGGTCCCCGGCGTACTCGTTGTTCCCGAAGACCGCCCAGACCGGGGCGGACACCCGCGCCCGGATCGTCCGCACGACGGTGCCGAACGCCTCGATGTCGTTCCGGTCCGTCGTGTCGCCCGCGAGCAGGAACAGATCGACCGGTCCGAGACGGTCGAGATCGGAGGCCACCGCCGGCAGGTGCTCGTGACCGTGGACGTCCCCGACCGCCGCGATCCGCATCGGAGGCGCGGAACGTCGGCCGCGTCGATGAACTTTCCCGCGCCTAGAACTCCCGCACGATCGCCTGGCCCGACGCCAGGTCGACGATCGGGAGGCGCGCGGGCATCGGCTGGATGTTCCGCATCTTCTGGTACGGCGTCTGCGCCTGCCACGTCGACGAATTCACGAGGACGACCCCGCGATACTGGTCCACGCCCGCGGCATGGACGTGGCCGGTCGCGAAGATGTCCGGGATCTCGTCGATGATCAGGTGGTCTTCCGCCTCCGGCGCGATCGGCGTCTTGCCGCCGTAGATCGGGGCGAGGTGTCGCATCCGGAGCATCGCCTTCATCGCCTCCAGCGGACGCGCGTAGCTCATGCCGGGAATCGCGGAGACGAGGTCGTCCATGCTCCGACCGTGGTAGGCGAGGATGCGGACCCCCTCGACGCTCAGGAGGGAGGGGTTCCCCGCGAAGATCACGTTCGAGTCGAAGAGGTTCTGGATCGAGGTCGGGAACGCGGGCTGCGGCTCGGCCGGCCGCACGGCGTCGTGGTTCCCCGGGAGCATGATGACGCAGACGCGGTCCGGGAGGTCCGCGACCATTCGAGCGAGGGCCTCGTATTGACCGTAGATGTCATCGATCGCGAGTTCCTCGTCTTGACGCGGATAGACGCCGATCCCGTCCACGACATCCCCGCTCACGACCAGGTAGCGGATCGACCCGGCGATCTCGTCGGCGCCCCCGAGCCATGCGGACACCTTCGACCACTTGTCTTCGAGGAAGGTGCGGCTCCCGACGTGGATGTCGGACATGAACGCGGCGCGGACGTGGTGCCGGGTTCCGTGGAACGCCTTGACGGTCGGCAAGTCCGGGCGGATGATCGACTGGGCGATCACCAGCCCTCGGTCGTTGACCGTCCCGACGATGCCGACGACCTCGTCCAGGACGGCGAACTCGGACGCGACGGCCGACTCCGACGGCAGCAGCACCGCGATGCGGTCGGCCTCGTCCTCGATCTCCAGGATCCGGTGGCCGTTCTTCGTCGTGCGAACGTCCGCGACGATGCCGATGATCCGCACCTCGCGCGTCGACCGGCGAGCCTTCGCGATCTCCTGGGCCCCCGCGAGGTCGTGGCGGGACCGCAGCATGTTCCGCAGGACCTGGAAGCGATGCCGGAAGTACCGGGTGAAGTCCGCGAGGGTCCCCTCGCACGTCGAATGGCCCGTGATGTCTCGGAGGATCCGCACGTCCGGGTCGTGGTCCGCGGCCTTCTCCCCGAGGCGCCTGAACGACGCGGGGATGAACGCGTCCGCCAGGTTCGTCGGGGGCGCCGTCCGGGTCGATATTTGGGCGGCGTTCCGGGCGGTGTGGCCCGCGCGCATCACGTCATCGAGGGTGACGACGAACGGCGTCTCCAGGCAGGATCCGAGGAACGCCTCGAGGCGCTCGACGGGATCGCGTTGGGTCAGGAGGAACTCGATCGCGTCCGGCTCGAGCAACGTTCCGCGATTGCTCACGAACGCCAAAAGTTCCTCGCGCATCCGGGGGCCATTGCGGTGAGCCGGTCAAAAAACCTTCGTCGCATCGGCGGGACATCCCGAGAAAATTAAAGGCGAAGGGGCGAATCGGGGGCGGTGCATCACGTTCGGGTCGAGACGCCGCTTCATCCGACGGAAAATCCGGACAGGGTAATGACCGCGCTCCGAAACCTGTTCCCGGAGGTGCGCATCGAATCGACGGAGGGCCGAATCGTCGGGACGACGGAGAACCTCGACCGGCTTCGGGAGTTGATTCGCAACCAACGGATTCGGGACACCGCGAGGCGTCAACTGCTCGCCGGTCGTCAAGGGAATCGCACCCGCGTGAGCCTGAGCAAGCAGGCGGCGTTCGTCGGCGTCGTGAACTTCGCGGCCTCGTCGCCCCTCGGGGACATCTCGGTCGAGATCGAGTCCGACGACTTGGAGGCGGCGATCGACTACGTCGCCGAGAGCACGGTCGCTTCGAAGACCTAGGCGGTGCGGCCGCACCGCGTGCACGTGAAACGGCCCGCGTCGTACTTGGCTTCGACCCACGCGCAGTACGGGCATTGGAATCGGACCGGCGGATACCCGTACGGAGGGGGGACGTACGAAGGCGTATACTCCCTGGGGATGCGACTTGCGTTGCGGACCGCGACGGCGGGCGGCCCGACGGACGGCGTCGCGGACCACGCCTGGCCGGAAGGCGGCGGCGGTCCGGGATCCGGCGGGGTCGCGACGGGCTGCGGGGCCGCGGAAAAGTACGGCGCCGGCGATCCCGGCATGGCCACGGCGCGGGTCGGCGGTCGGAACCGCTCGATGAGGCCGCGGAAGTGTCTCCACGCCACGATCAGGTACCAGGCGAAGAATCCCGCTCCGGCGATTGCGAGCCCGAGGAACAACAGGTTCAGGAACAGGAGGAACGCCTCGCCCCCGAAGCCTGAATAGCTCAGCGCGGCCGCATAGTCGTTCACGAAATGCGCCAAGATCGCGGCCGCGATTCCGTGCCGGAGGAACAAATAGCCGAATCCGAGGCCGGCGACCATCGCCGGGATGACCTTCCACAATCCCCAGCCCGGCGCATGCGCGAGTCCGAAGATCACTGAGCTCGCGATCAGGAAGACCCATGCCGTCACGAGCGTTTCCTTCGACGAATCGCGGTGGACGGCCCCGCCGATCAGGTACCGCCAGGCGCCGGCGATGTGCCGCCCGGCGGCCCCCGTTCCGCTCCCGGTCCCACCCCGGTTCACGTCGATGATCCGAAGCACGACGGATCCGAGGGCCATCGGGAGGCCGATCAACAAGATGCGGAACGCGAACTCCTCGTAGACCCCCGCGTTCAGGAGTTCGTACAGCCAGAACCACGCGGTCGCCGGCGTCGGGTTCACCGGGGACGACGGGTTGATGCCTGCGGCGATCACGAGATAGTAGAAGACGACCTGGAAGAACGTGACGGCCATCCAGACCTGGCCCAGGGCGATCCAGGCGCTCCGGCTCTTGAGACGAGTCCCGATCGCCTCAAGCGGCGCTCGGAAGGCGTTCCATGTCTCCCGGCGCTCCCGGAAGAGGTGGTAGCCCGCGGCGAGGAAGATCACCGCGGCGAGGAAGGCGAAATAGGAGATGAACAGCGTCTTGTCCTGCGTGAAGAAGACGACCAACGGAGCAGGGGCCGGGAGGTACACGACGACGGCCGCGTCCGTCGTCCACGCGAGCCGCACGTTGTCGAAACCCACGCTGACGGGGGTTGTCGCCGAATCGGCAAAGAACGCGATCTTGAGATAGTAGATTCCGGGGTCCGTCAGCCGGTCATCCGCAAGGAAACGGGGCATCGCGGTCCACGATGTCGGCTCGGTGAAATTGACGAGGCCGATCGCGATCCTCGGATCCGGAGGCGAGTTCGCGCTGTCCACCGCGACGATGAGTCGGCCGGAGGTCAGGCCCCCCGAGATTTGGAGGTCGAGGTGGACGGCTCCCGTGAAGGGGACCGAGCCGTCGACGCGGAACGCCTGCCACCAATATCCGCGGGCCCCCGAGCTGGGTAAGGACATGTCCAGGAAGCCGTCGGGATGGCCGGCGGCGCTACGGTAGATCCCAGCCGATCCGGTCCCCAACGGGTCGAAGGTCCAGTTGCCGGCGTCGAAGTCGAAGCCGCTGTTCACCGTCTGCCCGGAGCCGATCGTCTGGATGCCCGGGACGACGTACGCGGGAGCTGCCACGAGGGCCGCGAAGTCCGTGATCACGAAGATGATGAAGCCGACCAGGGCGAGCGTCCACAGGATCGAGAGGACGGTTCGTCCTCCGGACGGAGTCGTAGGCGGCCGGTAGGCCCACGCCGCCGTCGGGAGGCCGCAGCGCGGACAGAAATTTCCTCGAAACAGGGTGCCGCAGCGCGGGCACGGCCATCCCATTGGCTCGCCCTGCGCGGCGGGCGCGGCCATCGCCGGTGCGCCGCAACGAGGACAGAAACGACCTTCGAAAATCGCGCCGCAACGGACGCACTGCATCCGTTCGCACACGAGGGCCCCGCGCTATTTAACGGTGCGGTGCTCGACTTCGCGAGGTCGGTCGGGCGCGCGATTCGCCCGCGAAGATTCATGTCGATTCGGTCGGTTCCGCGGCTCTCCGTCCGCGCGGCGGAGGCGTCCGACGAACACGGAGGAGTGAAGGCATGGAATACGAGGAGCGAAGCCGGAGGAACGCCGACGGGCAGTTCGAGACGATTCGATCGGAGAAAGTGAACTTCGGGCGGAACAATTTCCTCGAAATCGCGCGGGAGCGAGCGACCATCTCCGAGGGGACGAAGGAATTCATCTCCGTGTCCCGAGGGTACTATCTTCCGGACAAGACGGAGCGATTCAAGCGTTCTCTCACAATTCCGGACGAGCGGGAGGTCCGGGCGTTCGTCGCGGACAGGATTCGCTCGCTCTAGGCTCGACGGCGGACCGCTCCCCGCTCCGCGAAATTAGACCGCGGCCTTTAAGTCGAATCGGGCCCATCCGAGTCAGCCCTTCTGCACGCGCATTAGGGGGGAGTATCATGGGCCCATCGTTGAAGCGGGGCCTTGGCTATCTCGCCTTGGACCCGGAGGATACCGCGGTATCGTTCGTGCGGGTCCTCGCGGAAGCCCGCACCCCGTTCCTCTGGATCACGGCCCGGCGCTTGTCGGCCCCTCCGGACGGCGGAGATGTGCTTCGCGTGACGACCCTCTCCGGCGCGATGGGCACCGCGGACCCGAGGCGGCTCCAGGACCTCCGCACCGCGGCGACGACGTTCTTCGACGAGCGCGGTCCCGGCGCCTTGGTCGTCGATTGCCTCGATCCGCTCGTCGTCCACTCCGGCGTCGAGCGGGTGCTGCGGTTCGTGGACGACCTCCACGAGGAGACGGCGACCCGGAACGCGCTCCTCGTCGTCTTCGCGAATCCGCGCGGGACGAATCCGCGGATGATCGCTTGGCTCGAGCGGGAACTGGACCCGTTCCCGCGGACCGCGAGCGTGCCGCATCCCGAGCAGCCCGTGGTCGCGTAGGCCTTCACGGACCGAAAATCAAGCCCATCCCGGACGCGGCCTCTTCGTCTTGGGCGCGAAACCGGCGGTAGACGCGCTCCGCCTCCGCGCCCCCCAGGGCGTGGGCGAGGTCTTTGAGCAGCTCCGTCGCACGTGCGATCCCGACGTCGCTCCCTTCGACCAGGACGTACCGGTCGTCCCCGGGCAAGCCGAGGCTCTTCGCGTCCCGCGAGGTGATGCTCTGGCGGCTCACGAGGTCGTCCTTCCACGCGACATCGGCGCGAGAGCCTTGGGCCGCCGGCACGCGGAAGACCCGGTACACGCGGGGCCGCACCGCGGCGTCCCTATTAAAAGTTCAGTCGTCTCCGAGGGATCGCATGAACGGGAGGAACAGGAGGAACGCGCCAATCACCAGGACCGCGAGCCCGGTGAACTTGTCCACGGTCCACGCGACCACGACGCCCGCGACCGCGAAGGCCAAGCCGAGGACCGCAAGGAACGCGCGGGCGGCGTCCACGGCGGACGAAACCGGGGCCGCCGTTAAAGGGGTTTCGAGGCCGACTCCAAGCTGATAACGAGCGGCAAACTTTCTTATCGCGTTCGCCCGCATGGGCAGACGTTGCCGACTCGTGACGAGGTCGACGAAGAGCAGATTCTCGCGGCGCTCCTCGGCGTCGCCGAGATGGCGGGCGACCTGACGGACCCCGAGGAGCTCCTGGCGGCCATCGTCCGCATCACCCCGGGTCTCGTCGGCGTCGACCGGTGCGCCGTGCTCGGGTACGACAAGCAGGCCCGCGAGTTCCGGACGCTCGCCGCGTTCGGCCCGGGCGGCACCCCGACGCCGTTCGAAGGCCTCCGGATCCAGGTCGCCGAGATCCCTCGGCTCGCCCACCGGATCGTGTCGTTGCGGCTTCCGGCGCTGCTCAAGGAACCGTCGCCCGAGGCGGTGCTCCCCGCGTTCATCCAGAAACGGCTCGGGGTCAGCACGGCCCTCGTCGTGCCGCTCGCCTGCCGCGGCCGGTTCCTCGGAGGCCTCTGGCTCGACGACACCCGGTCGCCGCACATGTTCACCTCGACGGAGATCAACGTCGTCCAAGGCATCGCCACGGAGCTCGCGATCGCCTTGAACACGTCGGAACTCGTGGGAAAACTCGACCTGGAGCGCCGTCGGTTCGAGGCGCTCGTCACCGCCCTGATGGACGGCCTGCTCATCGTCGATCGGGACCGTCGGATGGTCCACCTCGACTCCGGAGCGGAGGCGCTCCTCGGCTGGCAGAACTCCGAGATCCGGGGTCGGCGGGTGTACGAGGTCTTCGAAATCTCCGAGGCGGAAGCCGACGTCGCCTGGAAGAAGGAGCGAGGCGGGGCCGTTCCGGCGGCGAAGGTGCTGAGCCTTCGGGCCCGCGATGGCGTGCGCGTGTCGTGCTCCGTCCTACCGATCCTCGTCCGGGACCCGGAGCGGGACGTCCTGCAGGTCCTGTACGCGCTTCGGAAGGCGCCCGGCACGAAGAACTACGCGGACCGGCTCATGGAGTCGCTCTCCGAAGTGCCGCGGATTCAGCGCGCCACGCCGCCGGAGTAGATCAAGAGGCGGATTTCCGCCTTCGTGAAACGGCTGTGGGCGCGCAGCGTCTCCTCGTCTCCTTCCCGGATGGCTCGCAGGTAGAGCGGGCATCCTTTCGTGAGGAGGTACACCCTCCGCAAGGCCTCGGCGTCGATCGCCGGGTGGCCCAGCATGGCCCGGCATCCTTCCAGGTCGAGGCCGCGCAGGTGCCGTTCCGCGACGAGTCCCGCGTCGACGTCCGCCTTCGAGTAAAACCGGCAATAGACGGGCGTCGATTCCTGCGCGAGGACGAGGAGCTTGCCGCGACCGCGAGGACCCCGAAGGAAACCGGAGAGCGCATCGACGATTGGTTCGTCGACATCCGCGTAGCCGTCCAGGACGAGGAGCTTTC
>Ga0209761_1002788_pt1 | contig 11477 bp, 8 predicted proteins | sample GraSoi013_1_40cm_4_FD_185818 | JGI IMG/M metagenome (GOLD analysis project Ga0209761, IMG submission 185818) | Grasslands soil microbial communities from the Angelo Coastal Reserve, California, USA - Sample 09_25_2013_1_40cm (SPAdes) (version 2) | ecosystem: Environmental > Terrestrial > Soil >... | reverse complement strand
CCACCTGCATCGTAGGAGCGTTCGCCGTCACTGTGGTGACCTGCGAATCGAGCGGGATCATCACGATGTTGGGCAAACGGGCATAGTCCTGCCACGGGGCCTGCACTTGCCGCTGCGCAGAGAGGTTGCCAGCCTTGTCATACTTCACGGTGAGCAGGCCGCCGCCGTTGACCGCCATGTCAAACATCCCGTCCGGACGCGTCAAGGTCTGGCCGAACTCCGGATGCCCCAACACGGTGATCGTCACCCCGGGGATCGGGAAGCCGTCCCTGCCGCTCACCAGCCCGCGCAGGACCGTGACACGCGTCGCGATGATCGTGCCGGGCGCTACGCCGGTCTGGATCGGATTGCTGCCGGTGTAGAGGAAGGCGGTGGCCTGGCCGAGCGTCGTCGCGACCGTGCGGTCTAATGGCGGGGCGACCAGCGTCGGATCAGGCGGAAGCGGCCCACCGGACGCCGCGATGACCCGCACCGACGCGGACCCACTCAGGGTCCCCAGCGAACCGGTGATCGTCGCGGTGCCCTGGGCGGCGCCCTGGGCGAGCCCTCCGCTGGTAACGGAGGCCACGTTGGAATTCGAGCTCACCCACGTCGTGAAGGTCGCCACGTCCAGCGTCGTCTGATCGGCGAAGGTGGCGATCGCCCGGACTCGTTGGGTCGCGCCGATGGGCAGCGTGGCGAGGGCCGGCGTGACTGAAAAGGCGGTGATAGAAATGACGCCGAAGGAGGTCGCACTCTGCGCGGTACCGCCTGCGGTCGTCACCGTGATGAAGCCGGTCGTGGCCGTGGGCGGAATAGTCACGATGAGCGTCGTGCCCGTTGCCGACGTGACACCGGCCGGCACCCCGTTGAACCGAACCTGATTGTTGGCCGCAACGGGATCAAAGTTCTGCCCAGTGATGGTGACGTTCGTGCCCGCTTTGCCTGATGTCGGCGTGAAGCTGCTGATCGTGGGCGGCGGTTGCGTGATCACCGTGAAGTTGGTCGCGCTGGTGGCGGTTCCACCTCTCGTGGTCACGGTGATCGGGCCGGTGGTGGCGCCTCCGGGGACTAGCACCGTCAGGCTCGTCGCTGACGTGGCCGTCACCGTGGCGAGGACGCCGTTGAATTTCACTTCGTTCTTGCTCGCAACAGGATCAAAGTTCGTCCCCGTAATCGTGACAGCGGTGCCGACCGTCCCGCTGTCAGGCGTAATACTCGTGATGGATGGCGCCGCCACGATGGTGAATTGACTGGTGAACGGCGTCAGCGGATTGCCGGACGTATCTTTGATGTCTGTGGTCAGCGACAGCGTATAGGTCGTGCCGGCTGTGAGCGGCGAACTGGGAACCAGAAAGACCATCAGCCCCTGCTCGCCGGGGCTGAGCGTCACGCTCACTGGGCCACCGCCGGTGAGCATGACGTTGGTGGTGTTCAGCGTCCGCACATCCACCGGTTCCGAGAACCGCACGGCTATGATCTCGGTCAGATCCACACCGGTCGTCCCACTGGGCGGGCTGACCTGATTGACCAATGGCGCCATGGTGTCCGCTGGAGTCGGCATGTACAGTTCAGTATCGGAAAGAATGCCGCTGCTGTTGTGTCCACCGGTGATCAGCACGAGCCCGGTCGGGAGCAAGATCGCGGTGTGGTTCCCCCGCGGCGTGGTGAGCCCCGGCATGACCGCCGTAAAGCTGGTCGTGGAGAGGGTGAAGACTTCGGCGGTGGCCAGTGTACTGCCGGCGCCTTCGCCGCCGAGAATCAGTACCTGCCCATCGGGGAGCAACGTCGCGGTGTGGCCCGCCCGTGGCGTGGTCATGGCGGACGCCAGAGCCGTAAAGGCCTCGGTCGCTGGATCGAAGAGCTCGGCCGAGGCCAGGACGCCTGAGTCGTTGCGGCCGCCGGTGATCAAGATCTGTCCGCTAGGCAGGAGGGTCGCGGTGTGATCCCACCGTGGCATCACAAGCCCTTTCGGCAGCACGGTGAAGGTGCCGGCTTCCGGATCATAGGAGGGCTTGAAGACGACGACGGTCTGGGGGTTGAAGGCCTCGGCCCACCCCAAGGCTCCTGAACTCTGGCCGCCCGTGATCACCACCCGCCCATCCAGAAGCAACGTCGCCGTGTGGCCCGACCGGAGCACCTGGATGTTGGGCGAGAGCGCGCGGAAGGTCTGACTGCTCGGGTTGAACATCTCGGTGCTGAAGAGTGGCCCGAACCTGTCCTGCCCGGCGATCAGCAGGGTCTCGGTCTGCGGCAGGAGTGTGGCCGTGTGCTCTGTGCGGGCTGTGGAGAGCGAGCCGTTCAGCCCCGTGGCGCTCAGCGTGACAGGATCAAACAGCTCGGCACTGTTCAGTACCAGGCCGTCCGAGCCAGTCCCTCCGGCCAAGAGCACCTTCCCAGTGGGGAGCAATGTCATCGTGTGGCTAACGCGCGCCTCGGTGAGATTGCCCAGGATTGGCGTCCCGAAGACGCTGACTGTCAGATAGCTCCCCAGCGAACTCGCGACCTTAACGGTCAGCATATTGGTCAGCTGGAGGGTGACGGTTCCATCGAGCACCGCGACGTTTGACCCGAGCTCGCTGGGCCCCGCGACCTGGACACCGTTCAGCATGACCCACGCGGACGAGATCCGATGGCTCCCGTTCGCGTCGCCGTTGACGATGTGCAGGAGAAACGGCGGGCCGATCGAAGGAGGGACCGAAAAGGAATCGGCCACCTGGACCGGTGCCCCGGTCGTCCTCATATATTGCTTCGGCCCGAAGAGCAGTTGCTCAGGCGTGCCCTGGGCGTGGGATGCTCGGAGGTCGCCGAGTCCGATGGAGAGGCAAAGCGCCGCGAAAACAACGGTCAGGGGCTGGAGCCGGTGGGAACCCAGGAGCACCTGGGCCTCCGATCGCTGGAGAACGGTGTGCGCCGGCTCCAGCCAAAAAAGCCTAGAACCGCTAGGTTACCGCTGTGAAGTTATTCAAAAAGAAATAGGCTTGCAATACCTACAGAAGTAGGTGTGCCTACATTTGCAGGGTATTAGACACAGAAAAGGGGGACACAGAAAGGGGACAGGCTACTTTTCCTCGTCTGCCTGTCCCCTTCTTCCGCGCTACATCTGGTCGAATTGGAAGAACTGCGAGGGCGAGGATTTCATTTCGGCGTGCTTCGTCGGCTCGGTCCCCTTGAGAAACACCTCGACGGTGCCTTGATCCGACCCCTCCGGCGCCAGCAGGCCGGTGGCGGGGTCGATCCTGACCTCCACGATCCCGTCCGGCATGGTGAAGGGCATCACCGGTAAAGACTCCAGCGCGGCCTTCATGTACCTCATCCAGATCGGGAGCGCCGCTCGGGCGCCCGATTCCCTGTCGCCCAGCGTCCGGATCTCGTCGAACCCCACCCAGACCCCCGTCACCAGATTCGGCGCGCCGCCCACGAACCAGGCGTCGGTGAAATCGTTCGTGGTACCCGTCTTGCCGGCCAGGGGGCGTCCCATGCCTTTGGCTGCCTGCCCCGTTCCCCGCTGGATCACGTCCTCCATCATGTTGGCGATCAGGTAGGCGGATTCCTTCGACATCACGGAGCGCGGTTCCGGCACATGCATCTCCATTACCTGGCCGTTCGAGTCCAGCACGGACTCGACCGTATAGGGCTCCAGCCGAATGCCCTGGTTGAAGAACGTCCCGTAGGCGGCCGTCAACTCCTGGAGCGTCACGCCGGAAGATCCCAACGCCAGCGTGAGGTCGCTGGCGAGCGGCGAGGTAACTCCGAGGTTCTGGGCAAGATCCAGCACCGGATTGATACCGATCTTCTCAAGCAGGCGCACGGTCGCGGCGTTGCGCGATTGCGCCAGCGAATCCCGCAAGGTGATCAACCCTTCGAACTTCTGGTCGTAGTTCTCGGGCCGCCAGACCAGATCGGGGTCGTTCTCGTTGTATACGACCCCGGAATCTACGATCGGGGTTCCCGGGGAGAGGCCCTGGTTGATCGCCGCAGCGTAGATCATCGGCTTGAACGCCGAACCAGGCTGCCGCCTGGCGGACGTCGCGCGGTTGTATTCGCTCCGTAGGAAATCGTAGCCGCCGATCATCGTCCGGACGGCTCCCGTGCGGGGATCGAGCGACAGCAGAGCGCCCTCGACGAGGGGGGTCTGCTCCAGAGTCATCTGGGCAACGTCGCCCACCATCTTCTTGACGCTCACCTCGATCACGTCCCCGACCTTGAACAGTTCGCCCGGCGTCTTGGCGCCGGTGTCCTTCACGTGCTTGATCGGATCGGGACCCTTCAGTCTCCGGCGAGCCCACATGGGGTCGTCGGCGGCGATCCGCCCCGTCAGTCCGCGAGTCAGCACCGTGAGGCCGTCCTTCCCCACTTTCGACACGACGGCCTCGATGATCTCGCCGGGGCGAAGCGGCGGGTCGGCCGAGGCCCCGCTGGTGACCAGTTTCGCGGAAAACTCGTCAGGCGACACACCCCGGCGGAGCGGCCCGCGGTAGCCCTGCCGCTTGTCCAACTGGCGGAGACCCTCTAGGAGGACGGTCGTCGCCACCTGCTGCTCCGGCAAGGACAGCGTCGTGTACACCTGGAGCCCGCCCTTGTACACCATGGCTTCGCCGTAGGTGGCCATCAATCGTTGACGGACATGCTCGACGAAATAGGGCGCCGGTTCGTCCCGTGTCTGACGCCTGAACGCTACGTCTTCCGCCATGGCCGTTTCCGCTTCCGCCGTGGTGATGAACCGCTCCTCCACCATCCGTCTCAGTACCGTGGCCTGGCGCTTCTTGGAAGCTTCGGGATGGTAGTACGGGGAGTAGTCCGCCGGCCCCTTGGGCAGGCCCGCCAAGTACGCCGCCTCCGCCACGGTGAGCTGCCCCACCTCCTTGCCAAAGTAGGTCTGGGCGGCGGACTGCACTCCGTACGCTCCGTGTCCGAAGTAGATCTGGTTGAGGTACAATTCTAGTATTTGCTCCTTGCCCAGAACCTGCTCCATCTTCAGGGCCAGGAGCGCCTCCTTCGCCTTGCGCTCATAGTCCCGCTTGGGAGAGAGGAAGAGCGAGCGCGCCAACTGCTGCGTGATGGTGCTCGCGCCCTGACGGATCTTCCCGGACACGAGGTTCGTGATTGCGGCCCGCGCGATGCCGACAAAGTCCAGGCCCCGATGCTCAAAGAACCGGGAGTCCTCGATCGCCACCACCGCATTCACCAAATACCGGGGGATCTTCTCCAGTGGGACCAGGATCCTCCGTTCCACAAAGAACTGGCCGATCACCTGCTTGTCAGCCGAGTAGACACGGGTCACGAGGCTGGGCTGGTACTCATGCAGGCCGGTTATGGGGGGCAGGTCTTGAAGCAGGTACCCCACCGTGGCCAGACCCGCCACAAAGCCGATCAGGACCACCGTGAGGACACCCCACAGCAGGGCTTGCCTGACGGACTGGGGACGCCGGAAGGACGAGAAGAGCTCAGCGAGTGTCATGCCTTACCTTGCGCACGGGTCACCCATGATACCGTGCTCTCACCGAAAGCACAAGGACAACAGGCGAAGCTTTGACTCCTCCGGCACGGTTGCGTTAGAGTGAGGTGTCTTCTGACCATGCGCCGAACAGACATCCGCAACATCGCCATCATCGCTCACGTGGATCACGGGAAAACGACCCTTGTGGACGCGATCCTGAAGCAGACCCATGTGCACCGCAACATCGAGAGCATGGGCGAGCGCATTCTCGACTCGATGGACCAGGAGCGCGAGCGCGGCATCACCATCAAAGCCAAAAACGCCAGCGTGGTCTATAAAGGGGTCAAGATCAACATCGTGGATACGCCCGGACATGCCGACTTCGGCGGCGAGGTGGAACGCACCCTCCGCATGGTGGACGGCGTCCTGCTGCTGGTGGATGCCAAGGAAGGTCCCATGCCGCAGACCGCCTTCGTCCTCCGCAAGGCCCTGGGCCTGGGACACAAAGCCATCGTCGTCATCAATAAGATTGACCGGCCCGATGCCCAGATCGACGACATGGTCAATCGCACGTTCGACCTGTTCGCGCACCTGGGCGCCAGCGATGACCAACTGGACTTTCCCATCGTGTACACCTCCGCGCTGCAGGGCACGGCCTCGCTGGATCCGGAGAAGCCGGGCGTAGATGTTGCGCCGTTGCTGGACACGATTCTCGGGAAAATCCCTCCGCCGGCGATCGGGCAGGACCGCCCGCTCCAGTTGCTGGTGCTCGCCCTGGCCCACGATCCCTACAAGGGCAAGATGGGCATTGGCAAGCTGCTCTCCGGCACCCTGACCAAGCGCCAGGCGTTGGTGCGGATCAAGACCGACGGGACCCAGATCCCCGGCAAGGCCACTGACCTCCTCGTCTTCGAGGGATTGGAACGCAAGGAGGTGGCCCAAGTCGAGGCGGGCGAGATCGTGGCCGTCGCCGGCTTCCCGGAGATCGGGATCGGCGAGACCCTGGCCGATCCCGAGCAGCCGGTCCCCGTGCCGCCCGTGGCGATCGACGAGCCGACCGTCCAGATGACCTTTTCGGTCAATACGAGCCCCTTCGCCGGGCGGGAAGGCAAGTACGTCACGTCCCGCCACCTGCGCGAACGGCTGTACAAGGAACTGGAGACCAACGTGGCCCTGCGCGCGGAAGAAACCGATTCCACCGACCAGTTCCTGGTCGCCGGCCGGGGCGAACTGCACCTTGCGGTCCTCATCGAGGCAATGCGCCGGGAAGGCTACGAGCTCCAGGTCTCCCAGCCGAAAGTGATCTTGCGCGAAGCGGACGGGGTGACGCTGGAGCCTTACGAAGAACTGACCATCGAGGTGCCGGTGGAGTTCCAGGGCCCGGTCATCGAAGAAGTCGGCTTGCGCCGCGGCGAGCTTCGCCACATGAGGTTGACAATCCACGGCGACCTGCAGCTCGAGTACCACATCCCGACCCGCGGGGTGATCGGCTTGAAGAACGCGTTGCTGACCAAGACCAAGGGCACCGTCATCCTGCACCACATCTTCGCCCGCTACGAGCAGGTCGATCCGCGCGCCCTCCAAGTGCAGCCCCACGGCTCGCTCGTCGCGTACGAGACCGGGACCAGCAGCGCCTACGGGCTCAACATCGCGCAGGAGCGGGGCGCCCTGTTCATCGGCCCCGGCGTGGAGGTCTATCAAGGGATGGTGGTCGGAGAGAACGCGCGGGATGAAGACCTGGACGTGAACGTCTGCAAGGCCAAGCACCTGACGAACATGCGCGCCTCCGGCTCCGACGAGGCGATCGTCCTGACCCCGCCCCGCGAGATGACGCTCGAGTTCGCCCTTGAGTACATCGGCCCGGATGAATTGGTGGAAGTGACGCCGGCCTCCATCCGGATCCGTAAGCGCCTGCTGGAGCCGGAGGAGCGGAGAAAAGCCAAGAAGACCCGAAACTAGACCGTGCCGCCGGTGCCGATCGGGAAGTCGGCGGAGTGAAGCTGGGTGTTGTGGGGTGTGACTTTCACGATATTGCCGTCTTTCACCACCGTCGATTCCGCCGCGATGCGGACCCCGACCGTGAACATGCACTCCGCCGCTTTCCAGAGCCTGATCACGTCTGGAATTTCCTCCTGATGCGCGAGGAGCAACTGCTCCAAGGATGTCGGTTCCTTGAGCTCCCACTCCAGGAGGCGCTCGCCGTTCGCCGCTGTTAGGTTTCCCAATAAACGAAACGTGACCATCGTTCTCTTTAACGTCCAAATAGCCACGAAACTATAACACAGACGGCGCCCTCATTGCCGCATTCCCCGCCAACCCTGTCATTGCGAGCGAAGCGAAGCAATCCCCCGTCGGTCCTCAGAGATTGCGGAGCCTGCCCCGAGCCCACGAGATTGCTTCGGCTGACTGTGTCAGCCTCGCAATGACGGCGAGGGGTCGCTGTGCTCCTCGCAATGACACAGGCGAGGTAGTGTTCCCCGTAGTGAAGTATGCTACCATACATAGCGCTAGCCCTCGGGCGCTGGCGTAGCTCAACGGCAGAGCAGCGGTTTTGTAAACCGCAGGTTGGAGGTTCGATTCCTCTCGCCAGCTCCACAACGAGCTTGCTGGACCCGACATTTCGATCAAACATGTCGGGGTACGCAATACCTCCAGTGAGCTTTGTGTCGGCACGGCACGCCTAAGGAGGTCAGTAAGCGCACGTGGCGAGCGAACGGAGCCCATCGTCTCCCAACCCCGGGTACTTCGGGGACCGCCGCCGAGCGCCTCGACGGCAGCAGGACCGCCGACTGCTCCAACGCGAGCGCGAGCTCGAGGCCGCCCGCCTCATCTGCCAGGCCCTCTCGCAGCACATCAACGTCGACGAACTGGTCGAGAACGCCCTCCGCATCGCTCTGGAAGTCGTTGATGCGGACGCCGGCTCTGTGCTGCTGGCCGACGACAAAACTCAGCAACTGGTCTTCCGCTATGTCATCGGAGAGAAAGCCGAGCAGTTGCGCGGCACGGCCATCCCCTGGGACCTGGGCGTGGCCGGCGCGGTCTTCAAATCCGGAGAGCCAGCCATCATCGGCAACGTCGCGCGGGATACCCGCCATTTCTCCGGCATCGACGACACCACCGGTTACAAGACCATGGATATGATCGCGATCCCGTTGAAGCGCTGGGAAGGCCAGCCCATCGGCGTGCTCGAGGTCCTCAACAAGCGAAACGGGCAGCTCAACAAGGACGACATCGACATCCTCACGATCGTGTCCGCCTTAGCCGCGCAGGCCATCGAACAGGCGCGCTTGTTCGAAGCCGCCAAGCTGGCCGAAGTGGCGCGCCTCCTCGGTGACATCGGGCATGACATCAAAAACCTGCTCACCCCGGTCATCACCGGCGCGGAATTCCTGCAAGTCGAGCTCAACAAGCTCTTCGGCAGCCTGACCGCCATGGGGATCAGCGGCACGCAGACCAGCCAGATGCTCTGCAACCGGGTGATCGGCTTGCTCCAGGACGCCGCCCGGCGCATCCAGGACCGCGTGCGCGAAATCGGGGACTGCATCAAAGGCCTCAGCACCCCGCCCCATTTCGCTCCGTGCCGCGTCGCCACCGTGGTCGACGACGTGATGAAAACCCTGCACATGCTCGCCGACGAGAAGAAAATCTCCCTCCGTGCCGAAGGGCTCGATGCGATCCCGCTGATCTCGGCCGATGAACGCCGGCTCTTCAACGCGCTCTACAATTTGATCCATAACGCCATCGCGGCGATACCGGGCGGCGGCTCCATCACCGTCCGGGGGAACATCGATCTGGCCGATGAGGCTGTTCACCTCTTCGTCATCGACACCGGGCGCGGCATGCCACCAGAAGTCCGCGACAGCCTTTTCACCGGCCGCGCCATCAGCCGCAAGGCAGGCGGCACCGGGTTGGGCACCAAGATCGTGAAAGACGTGGTGGACGCGCACAATGGGCAAATTTCTCTGGAGACTCAGGAAGGCAAGGGGACGACGGTCCATATTCGCCTGCCTCTGATGCAGTCCGTTGCTTCGCCACGCTAACCCTTGACGGCTGGGCGATCAGCCCTTTAGAGGCATCGCCTACCCCATTCCCGGCATCCCGTCCTCCTACCCTCCCGCCTCTACACCACCGCAATCGTGTATGGTATTGATAATCAAGAAAATGTTCCGATGGCACAGCCTATGCTGTATTCCCCAGTAGGACTATATCTCTAAATAGGAAGGGGGTGACTCCTGATGAAAGCAATCCTAGCAGCGGTATTCGCCGTGCTGATCGGTGTGGCCTTCAGCACCACGACCTTCGCCCAAGCCCCGGCGGCACCTCCGGCCGGTGGTGAGATGAAGAAGGATGAGGGCAAGAAGGGCGAGAAGAAAGAGATGAAGAAAGAAAAGAAGGCGAAAAAGGCGAAGAAAGACGAGAAGAAAGAAGAGAAGAAGTAATCACTCCAGACGCAGGCCGGCAGGGACGGAACTATGTGCCTGCCGGCCTTTTCTCACAACCTCCACGCACAACCCTCTTCAGAGCACCACCTGCCGATCAAGACTCCGGTACAGCCACGCGCCTTTTGTGAGATTTTTTCCCCTTCAGGCGCCTGCGGCACGCAACCAGTTCATCGCCAACTTCTTGCGACTTGCCGCACAGTCGCGCAAGTAAAGATTGATGAGCGTCTGGTATGGAATGCCCGTTTCTGCAGCCAATCCGTTGAAGTACCGGATCGTTTCCTCGTCAAGCCGGATCGTGACCTGACGCTTCAGTTGGCGCGCATAGGGATTCCGCCGAGCTTTCGAAAAATCGTATTCCTTCCTCATGAAGCTTTAGCCTTGTCGCTTAATCAGCCGTTTGTACTCATCATGTGGTCCGATCCAGACCCAGATGAAATCCACCCCGTCTTCCACGGCAAGCGCGCGATAATGAAGCCCTGCCCTGGCGGACCACAACTTGCCAACCTTCTTGAAATGCAACGATGGGTGGCCGGGATTGGCCTTTAGGAGTTCAAAGTTTTCTCGCGCCACTTTTTGCGCCGGCTCCTGGAGGCGTGTAAAGCAAGCCCAGAAGCGGGCTGTGGTGCGATGCATTTACAGATCCTTGAGCCGACCCTTGGCCTTCTCCTCGCGCGCTTCTTGGATCAAGAAATCGAGCCTTCCGGTCTGGGAATCAGTCGCAATCTGTTGGTCCCATCTCTCCCAGTCCTTCTCCGAGAGCCACCGTAAAAGCTCAGTGAACTCCTCACTGGGAAGGCGCTCGATTTCAGCCTTGAGATCATCGATCCTACTCATCGTATCCCCTTTCAGAAAAGCCCTTCTCACCACTCAGCCATTGGGCTAACGGTACGGTAAATCCTATAAGTTTGTTCGGTAATTCGCAAGCAATTTTCAACTGGCCTGCCCATTCCAAACTCACACCACTTGCCGATCAAGACTCCGGTACTGAATGGCTTCCGCCACGTGCTCGGCCGCGATCGAGTCTCGTTGCTCCAGGTCCGCGATCGTGCGCGAAACCTTGAGAATCCGCATGTAGGCTCGCGCCGAGAGCCCGAGCCGCGCCACCGCCTGTTCGATCAGCGTCCGCCCCGGTCCGTCGATCCGGCAGTGCTTCCTGATCTGGTTCGTTCGCAGCTGGGCATTGTTGTGCGCCCGCGACCCGTGATAGCGCTCGACCTGCCGCGCGCGGGCCCTCATGACGCGCTCGCGGACCGACGCGGACTCCTCACCTCGCTCGTCCGCAGCCAGGTCTCGAAACGGCACTGCCGGCACCTCGACATGCAGATCGATCCGGTCCAGTAGCGGACCGGACACCCGCGTGCGGTAGCGCTGGATCTGCGCAGGACTGCAGACACAAGGCCGGATCCGATCACCCAAGAACCCGCAGGGGCAGGGATTCATGGCGGCGACCAGCATGACGCGTGCCGGATAGGTCAACGCCGCCGACACCCGGGTGATGGAAATGGCGCCCTCCTCCAACGGCTGGCGCAGGCTCTCCAGGACATTGCGGCGGTATTCGGGCAGTTCGTCGAGGAACAGGACCCCGTTATGCGCGAGCGAGACCTCGCCCGGTCTCG
>Ga0209761_1002784_pt1 | contig 11483 bp, 9 predicted proteins | sample GraSoi013_1_40cm_4_FD_185818 | JGI IMG/M metagenome (GOLD analysis project Ga0209761, IMG submission 185818) | Grasslands soil microbial communities from the Angelo Coastal Reserve, California, USA - Sample 09_25_2013_1_40cm (SPAdes) (version 2) | ecosystem: Environmental > Terrestrial > Soil >... | reverse complement strand
CCGGCGAGGGCTTGGACGCGCGGGCAATCGTTATTTCGGGAAAATGCCCGAACGCATCCTTGAACTGCGTGTGATCCCTGAGTTCCAGGTATGTTCGAGTTGCTTGCATCTTGAAATCTAGGTGCCGGGTGTCAGGTGCCTGGTGCCAGTATGCGCTGCCTGGCACCTGACACCCGACACCTGACACCGTAGTTTTGAGTCGTGACCTTCAACCGTATGGGCACCCTGCCCCTGCCGCTCGCACTCCACCTCGCAACGTACACCGTGATCGGTTTGTTCTGCGCCTTCGCCGGCGGTCTGAACCTGATCGATCCCACCAAGATCTTCCCCAACGCCGTGATCTTCCTCGGACTCGCAGGATTCAGCTGGGGATACGTTTTCGGCATTCTCATGGCGCGCAAGGAAGTGCTGGGCCTGGGACTCGTGGCCAGCATCGGCTACATCGGGGCGGGCATCTGGCAGCTGGGGCCGCACTGGGCGCTGGGGGCGTTGCTCCTGGCGATCGGGGTGTACGGCCTCGCCGCGCTCGCGCTGTATCGTCGGCAAATTCTCGAAGCCTAGCCGATCAGGTTATCCCGGACCGGGGCGGCCGGCAGCTCCACCACAAACTTGGCCCCGCCGAGGGCCTCGGAGTCTTCCAGCCAGATCCTGCCGCCGACCTCCGCAACCACACGCTGACAAATCGACAATCCCAGTCCCGACCCCTCGTCGGGACTCTTGGTCGTGAAGAACGGATCGAAGATGCGGCTGCGCACTTCAGCCGGCACGCCGGGTCCTGAATCCTCGACGGTCAGGCGGACCCAATCGTTGCGGGCTTCGGTCGCGAGCTCGATCACGGCGTTGGGGCGGCCGCGCACAGCGTGCTCGGCGTTGGTCATGAGATTGATGACGACCTGCTGGAGCTCCTGGCCGAGACCCAACACCGCCTCCGCTGCCTGGTCCATGCGCGAGCGCACTTCGATGTTGTCGGCCCGCAGTACGCGCTGGCGGATCTCGGCGACGTCTCGCACCAGCTCATTCAACTGGACGCGCACGGGCGTGATGTCGGCACGGCGCGCCAACCGCAGCAGGCTTCTCACAATGCGAGCCGCGCGATCGACTTCGCGCACGATCGTGGCGGCAGCGGTGCTGGCGTCTTCGTCCTTGGTCGAGCGCCCGAGGAGCTCCGCCTCCATGCGGATCGCGGTGAGCGGATTGTTGACCTCATGCGCGACGCCGCTCGCGATTTCGCCGACCGTGGCAAGCTTCTCGCGCGCGATCAGCTCGCGCTGGGCGCGCAGCTCGTCCGTGCGGTCATACAGCGCGACGAGCAAGTCCTGCGATCCCAGTCCACGCAGGTCGGTCACCGTACAATCGCAGATCCTCCGTTCGCCTTCCCCTGAGCCTCGTGTGACGAGCACTCGCCCGTGCCAGGGCTGTCCTTCGATGCGGCCCGCCAGCATGAGCCGCACCGTGATCCCACTCGGCGAGAGGCCCAGCTTCTCGAGATGCTTGCCGACGGCCGCCTCCTTCGTTTCCAATCCGAAGACCTGGATGGCCGCCTCATTCAACTGGCGGACCGCACCCGCGGTGTCTACGAGCGCCATCGGCAGCGGGCTCGCGTCCACCATTGCGCGCGCGCGATCGGCGGCAGCGCGCGTGGCCGCGACCGCTTCGGACAGCTCGATCCCGCCGGCGATGTGAGCGGCGACGGCTGAGACGTAGTGGAGGTCGTGCAAACTGAATGGCGGCGTGGCCGGAGCACCGGCACGTTGAAACCGCACCAGTCCTACAGCGCCCACCGTCCCGTGAGAAACCCGCAGCGGCGCGATCAGCGCCGCCCGCACTCCCTCCGCGAGCGCCGTGGCGATGGGGCTGGCGTCGGCTTCGGTGCGCAGATCAGCCGTCATCAACGCTTCGCCGGTCCGCACGACCCGGCCGGTCGCACTGGACTCGAGGCCCAGCACCAGGCCGTCCATCGGCGAAGCATCACCGAGCGCGGGGGAGATCCGGAGGTGTTCGCCGTCGGGCTGCTTGAGCGCTACGAACGCGCCTTGCGCTTCGACCAGCTCCATCAGGCTTTGGAGTGTGTAGCGCAGCAGCAGCTGCGTCTCCGGTGCCGCCAGCAGCCAGCGGGCCAGCTCGACGACGAAGCTGCCGAGCCGCCGCTCGCGCTCGAGCGCCGCGCGCCGTCCCACCATCACCGCCAGCCGCGACGAGAACTCGATCGCCGCCTCGAGCTCCGAGATGGGGAGCGACGCCGGCGCGCCGGCGAGATTGGCTTCCACGTGCCGTCCTTCCGGATCGCGCCACTCCGCGCTCAGGCTGCGTCCTGACCGGTCGTCGGTACCCGCGGCTACCGCGCCGTTTTCGTTTAAGCCGCGGTAGCGAATCGACACTCGCGCCCCGCCCGCCCAGTCGCTGAGGATGGCGGCGGCAGCGCGCCAAAAGTCCACCGAGCGTTTCGCATCGCTCGCTTTCCGGAGCAGCGCCTGCAGAGCGTCTCGCATGCGGGCTCGAATATATGGGTTCGGGAACCGCATGGCGTTCTCACGTCATGAGCGTGACTCTCAGTTTGGTGGACGGGGAGCCCACCAGCCCGCAGCCGTCGCCGCTCCCCTCGACATCTCCCGACGATGCCGAGTTGCTGGACGCCTACTCCCGCGCCGTCAGCGGTGTGGTGGAGCGCGCCGCCCCCGCGGTCGTCAGTGTCGAAGTCCAACATCGCCGCCGTAGCGGCGCGGGCCGGAGCGAGCAAGGTCATGGATCGGGTTTCGTCTTCACCCCCGACGGATTCATCCTCACCAACAGCCATGTCGCCCACGGCGCGAGCAAGACGGACGTCGCGTTTGCCGACGGCCGCCGCCTCGGCGCCGAGCTGGTCGGCGACGATCCCGACACCGACCTCGCGGTGCTGCGCGTCGATGCCTCGTCGCTCCTCGCGGTGCCGCTCGGCGACTCCGCGGCATTGCGCGTCGGGCAGGTGGTCATCGCGATCGGCAATCCGCTCGGCTTTCAGAGCACGGTTACGGCCGGCGTCGTCAGTGCGTTGGGGCGGTCGTTCCGCTCGGTATCGGGACGGCTGATCGACAACGTGATCCAGACCGACGCCGCGCTGAATCCCGGCAACTCGGGTGGCCCACTGCTCGATTCGCGCGGCACCGTAATCGGTGTCAACACCGCGGTGATCCTCCCGGCCCAGGGCATCTGCTTCGCCGTCGCGGTGAACACCGTGAAGCTCGTCGTCGGGCAACTCATCGCGCACGGCCACGTGCGCCGCGCGCGCATCGGCGTGGGCGGACAGAATGTGTCGCTGCCGCGACTCGCGGTGCGTGCGCATCGTCTGATTCAGCCCAGCGGCGTGTTGATCACGACGGTCGAAAGCGGCAGCCCGGCGGAACGCGCCGGCTTGCTGCCGGGCGACATCATCGTCGCGTTCGACGGCCAGCCGGTGCACAGTATCGACGACTTGCATCGTCTGCTGACAGGTGAGCGGATTGGCGCCGCTACGAGCGTCGCAGCGGTGCGCAAAGCGGAACGATTGGAGCTGCCGATCACTGCTGCCGAAACGGCGCAAATCAAGCTGTGACGGGCTTGTGACAGCTCCAGAGTTGACCGCGCAGGTCTCGCATTTGTACCTTGTGGCCATGACGATCTGCGCCTGCAATCTCAAGATGCTCCACACCGGGAACCTTCTCGGGGAGGCGGGCGCTGGCTGAGGCGATGCACGAAGTCGCAGACGCACAGAACGGCCCGCCCCACGATGGAGCGGGCCTTTTTCGTGCGAAGCCGTCAACGAAGGGAGATGGGATGAAGAAGCATTACCTGCTGGCAAGTGACTTTGATCAAACGCTGAGCTTCAACGACTCCGGCCTCGTCCTGAGCGAGATGCTGGGTATCAATGGCTTTCCCGAGCGCGTCGCCGCGCTCTCGCAGCTCAATCTGGTGCAACAGGGCGCCGAGCTGGCGTACCTGCTTGCCCACGATCCCGATTTTCGCCGCGTAACCCGCAATGATCTGCTGGAAGTGGGCCGGCGCGTGCGGCTCAAGCGGAATGTCGAGCTGCTCAGCCGGATGCTCGCGCAGGGGATCGACGGGCACCGCTTCGACTTCTACGTGATTTCGGCAGCTCCCGAGGAGGTCGTGCTGTCCGCTCTCGAGGGCATCGTCCCGGCGGATCACGTCGTGGGTACGCGCTTTCAGTACCAGGAAAACGGGGGCGGCGGCCAAATCGGCTCGCTCTTGCGGGTAGCCGCCGGCTACGGCAAGGTCGCCGCGGTCGAAGAGATCCGCGCGCGTCACATCGTACCGCGCGATCAGGTGATATATGTCGGCGACGGGCAGTCGGACATTCCAGTGATGCTGCACGTCAATCGCGGCGAAGGCTTCACGATCGCCGCCTCGGAGGCGCGGGAAATCGCTCAGATCGCCAAGCGCACGATCATCAGCGATGACGCGCTGTCGGTGCTCGTGCCGATTCTCGAGGAGATCGCCGGGTTCGGTCCAAGCCAGATCCGCGCGCTGTTCGAGGATCAGGGGCTCGTGATTCAGGAGTGGGACCGGGTACGGACCGATTGGCTGACGATCCGCGACGGCGCGGGCGACGGCATCATCCGGCTGGACGCCGCCGCAAGCGCGTAACTAACCGCGAATCGCTCCGACGAATCGCTCCGGACTCGGTGCGTAGCCCGGGAAGACGGCACCAAGATCGGTAGCGCCGAGGTGACGCGAGAGGATCTCGCCGAAGAGATCACGAAAATCGGTCGTAACGGCGACGTCGCGTCCCTCGAAGCGCTGCTCGATGCCGAGCCCCGGCCACCGCCCCAGCACTCGACCACCCTTCACCGGCCCACCGAGCGCGAGCATCGCGGTCGCGTGGCCGTGATCGGTGCCGCTGTTGCCGTTCTCGCGGATCGTCCTGCCGAACTCCGACATCGTGAGGACGACGACGTTGTGCATGTGGTCGCCGAGATCCTTGTCGAATGCGAGCAGCGCCAGGCCTAGCTCGCGCAGCCGCGCGGCCAGCTGTCCTTCGCTCGATCCCTGGTTCACGTGCGTGTCCCAGCCGCTGCAATCGGCGAAGGCGATCTCCAACCCGACGTCGGCTTTGATTAGCTGCGCGATTTGCAGCAGGGTCTTCCCGAGCCGGCCGGGCGGATAATCGGCACCGTTTTCGGGCCGGTACTGCGTCGGATCGGCGCGCTTCAACATTTGAACCGCCTCGAACCCCTCGCGCGACGAAGACGCCAGCAAGCCCGTGCCCGCGCCGTCGTAGAGCTCCTCGAAGGCGCGCGTCAAGCGATCGCGCGCCGCTTCCTGCGGAACTCGTAGTCCGAACGCCTGGAGGTCGTCGATCGCGAGCGACGGCGCGCTGCCGGCGAGTGCGCGCGGCAGCTGTGGACCGAACGCAACCGCGCGGAACGGCGTATCGGCGTGCTCGCGATCGTGCTGGCAGTAGCGATTCGCCCAGCCGTCCGCGGTGCTCTTCACCCCCGGCGTGCCCGTTTCCATGTAATCCTGCGCGTCAAAGTGACTGCGCGTCGAATCGGGCGAGCCGATCGCGTGAATCGCGGCGAGGCTCTTGCTGTCCCACAGCCCTTTGAGCGGCGCCAGACTCGGATGCAGCCCGAAATGACCGTCGAGATCGACGACGTCCGTCGCCGGAATGGCGATGCGCGGGCGCTCCTGGTAATACGCCGGCTCGCCGTGCGGAACGATCATGTTAAGGCCGTCCACCGCGCCGCGCTGGAAGAGGCAGACCAGAATCGGACGGTCGGACGGTCTGACGGCCGGACGGTCTAATGCAAATGCGGCGCGTGCGAGAAAGAGCGGGTCGAGGCCGAGACTGACAAAGGCGAGGCCGCCGGATTTCACGAATACTCGTCGCGAGATAGTCATTGTCTTTGGAAGTCAGGTCCACCCAAGGCCAGGCCGACAGCCATGACCCGAGCCTGCTCAGGATCGGTGATGTCGGTCAGCTGCTCGAGAATGACGCTCCGCGTATGCGCGGACATGGTGCCGCCCAGCAGCTTTGCATCGATGGTGTCGACCAGCTGGGACTGGTCGTCCAGCATCGGCACGCTGGAGCACTCCTTCGCGATCATCATGGCCGCATTCATGCGCGCGAGCAGGGCACCGCTGTTCACCCAGTGCGCCTCCGTTTCTGCATACCCCGTGGGCGCCGGCTGCTGATACAGCGGCTCGCCCAGCCTGGCGACGAGCTGTGCCAGGCGCGGCGTGTCGTCGGGCTCGATGCCGGCTGCACGCACCGCGCTCACGACGAACTCGAACGGTGTCTTGACCTTCGCGCGGACGGCCTGCGGCGCCCAGAAGTCGGGCGACGTGAAGATGGCGCGCAGCACCGCGCGAATGTCGCCGCGCGTCTTTTGCCACGCCGCCACCGCCGCGTCGATACAGCCATCGGGCGGCTCATCGGCCACGAATCGGGCACACAGCTTTGCGCTCACGTGGTGCATCGTCGCATGCTGGCTCGCGAGGAAGCGCAGCAGCCGCACGCCTTCATCCTCTCCCGCGCTCTTGAACGTCTGGCCCAACACCTGCTTGTCACTGGGATCGTGCGCCCAATCGCGGTACACGAATCCCGCTCCCCGCTCGGGGCGCTCGATGCTCCAGCCGGTGAAGATACGGGCGACATTGATGACGTCCTGCTGCGAGTAGCCGCCGTCCACGCCGAGGGTGTGCAGCTCCAGCAGCTCGCGGGCGTAGTTCTCATTGATGCCACGGGGGGGGGGCATCCGCTCGGGATTGAACCCGCGCATCCGCGGTGGCTCCGAGCCGGGCGCGACGCTTTGAGCATTGTCGAGATAGAACAGCATCGCGGGACTGCGGGCCGTTGCGATGAGGAGATCCTCGAAACGCCCGAGCGCCCGCGGCCGGATCGTTTCCTCTATATAGGAAGGCAAGAGAAACCGATCGGCACCCTTGCCCACAAAGACGTTGAAGTGATTCGTCCAGAAGTCGACCATCACCTCGCGCAGTTGCCGCTCCGACACTGTCGCCCGGACGATCGCGAGCTGTTGGAGCTCGCCGCCGAGCTCGCGGAACTCTCGCATCGGACCCGCAGCACGCATCGGCATCGTGTCCCCGGAGGCTGCCAGCTCGCGTTGCATGCGCTGGCGCTCGCGCACCGCGTTGCGGTAGCGCCCCGCAAGATCGGCGCGACCCAAGTCGAGGATCCTGAACTGCCGTTCGCGCTCCGCGAGGTGGGAATCGGGAATGTGATCGGCATCGAGCTGTCGCTCGATCCAGCGCATCACGCCGACCTTGGCGACGCTGTCCGCTTCGCCGGGACGGGCACCGTACGCCAGCCGATTCAGCGCATGAAATGCCGAATCGCGCGCGGTGAGGCCCGGACCGGGAGCCTGCGCGGTCAGCAAACAGACAGCGGCAACTATGGATAGCATGTGTCTGGTCTGACGTCCTTCCCGAAGCCAAGTTAATGCCCATGGGCAAACGGCGGCTGTATCGCGCGGCACGCGCCGCTCAGGGCGCCAGCCCCGACGCGCCGCCCACCTGGGGCGAGCGGCTCGCCGCGTTGAAGCACGTCCCCCCGCTCGTGCGGCTCGTGTTTCAAACGCACCGCGGCTACACGATCTCCATCCTGGTGCTCCGGGCGCTGCGGTCGCTCATCCCCGTCGCGGTCCTCTGGATCGGCAAGCTCATCATCGATGCGGTCATCGCGGGAGTCGCCACCGTCCGGGCCGGTGGGCTCCCCGATTGGTGGCATCTCGCCGTTCTCATCGGGCTCGAGCTCGGCATCGCGGTCGTGGGCGAAGGACTCGCCCGCCTCTCGTCGTTGCTCGAGAGCCTGCTTGGCGACCTGTTCGCGAACCGGCTGAGCGTCCGTTTGATGCGCCACGCCGCCACGCTCGACCTCGCACAGTTCGAGGACGCCGAGATCTACGATCATCTCGAGCGCGCGCGCCGCCAAACCGTCGGCCGCATCGGCCTGTTCACGCTGCTGCTGGGGACGGCACAAGACCTCATCACGCTGATCTCACTGGCGAGCGTACTGCTCGTGCAGCTCCCGTGGCTGCTGTTGCTGCTGACGGTCGCGGTGCTGCCGGCCTTCCTCGGCGAGGCGCACTTCGCCTCGCTCGGCTACTCGCTGTTGTTCCGGTGGACTCCCGAGCGCCGGCTGCTCGACTATCTGCGCTTCATGGGCGCGTCCGATGAATCCGCCAAAGAAGTGAAGTTGTTCGGCCTGTCGGATTTTCTCGTGGGACGGTACGCCACGCTGTCGGAGAAGTTCTATCAGGAGAACAAGCAGCTCGCGATACAGCGCAACGTCGTCTCTACGCTGCTCGTGACCCTGGGTACCCTCGGCTATTACGGTGCCTACGGCGTGATCATCTATCGCACGGTGATGGGCGATTTCACGATCGGCACGCTGACGTTCCTGGCCGGCTCGTTCCGCGCGAGTAGAAGCCTGATCCAGAGCGTGCTCCTCGCGCTCTCATCGATTTACGAACAGAGCCTCTATTTAAGCGACTTGTTCACGTTCTTCGATGTACGACCCAGTGTCGTCTCGAAACCCGGCGCCAGGGCGGTGCCGCGACCGCTGCAGACCGGCTTCCGCTTCGAGAACGTTGGGTTCCGCTATCCGGGCTCACAACGCTGGGCGGTGCACGGGCTCTCCTTCGGGTTCGAGCCCCATGAGCGGATCGCTCTCGTTGGCGAAAACGGGGCGGGGAAGACGACGCTGGTGAAGCTGCTGGCTCGTTTGTATGACCCCGACGAAGGCCGCATCCTGCTCGATGGCGTGGACCTGCGCGACTATGACCTCGACAGCCTGCGCAAAAACATCGGGATCATTTTTCAGGATTTCGTGCGCTACGACTTCATCCTGCGCGAGAACATCGGCGTCAGTCAGGTCGAGGCCATGAATGATGAAGGCCGAATTCGGGAGGCTGCCAAGCGCAGCCTGGCTAATTCGGTGGCGGAACGCGTGCCGAAGGGGTTCGACCAGATGCTGGGGAAGCGGTTCGATAACGGCGTCGAGCTGTCAGGCGGCGAGTGGCAGAAGGTGGCGTTGGCTCGCGCCTACATGCGCGAGGCACAGGTCCTGATTCTCGACGAGCCGACCGCCGCGCTCGATGCCCGTGCCGAGTACGAGGTGTTCCTGAGGTTCGCAGAGCTGACCAAGGGTCGGATGGCGGTATTGATCTCTCACCGCTTTTCGACGGTGCGCATGGCCGACCGGATTCTGGTGCTCAAAGGGGGGGAGCTGGTGGACGACGGCACGCACGACGAGCTGGTCGCCCGCGGCGGGCTCTACGCCGAGTTGTTCAGCCTGCAGGCGGCGGGCTACCGCTAGTCGCTGGAGCAGGACGGACACTCCTCCGTCGGCCACAAACTGCCAGCTGCCGCGCCATAGCTCCCCCCTCCCACAACTCCTAATGGAATAGCAGCCGGTCGGCGATCCGCTCCGCGATCGCCGCGGGTTCACCACTGGAGCGATTCGTCAGGACGATGATGGTGAGCCGGCGGTGCGGGAACCGCTGGATCGCGTTGCGGAAGCCGCTCGTTTCGCCGGTGTGACGCCAGCGCTGCTCGCCGCGGTAACTATCCACGAACCAGCCGAAGCCGTACTGGGTCTCCGCACCGCCGGGCAGCCGGGGTGGTGTGGTCGCCAGGTCCAGCGTGGCGGAATCGACGAGCATCGTGCCGTACAGTGCCTGGTCCCACCGCGCCATGTCGTCGACGTTCGTGTAGATGCCGCCATCGCCCAGCGTCGCGCTGGTGACACTTTGATCGGTCTGCACGAATGCGCCGCCGCGCGGCGAGTACCCATATGCGCGGTGCGGGATCGTGTCGGCTCCTTCCACGTGCATCACCGTGGCGCGCATGCCGAGTGGCTCGAAGATCCGCGCGCGCAGGAACGAGGGAAGCGACATGCCCGAAACGCGCGCGACGATCAGACCGAGCAGCACGTAGCCGGAGTTGCTGTAGCGGTACTGCGTCCCCGCGGGGAAGTAGACCGAGTCCTTCGCCACGAGGAGCGCGAGGACGTCGGTGTCGTCGAGCTGCGTCGTGCGGGTCCCAGGAATCAGGTCCTCGTAGTCGTACAGGCCCGACGTGTGATTGAGCAGGTGGCGCACGGTAACGTCGCGAGCGCTCGCAGGGAGCTCGGACAGGATACCCCGAACGGGTTGGTCGTAACGCAGCTTGCGGTCCTTGACGAGCAACATCACGGCCATCGCCGTGAACTGCTTGGAGAGCGACGCGAGGCGATAGTCGGTCTCGGGCGTCGCCGGGATCCGATGCTCGAGGTCGGCCATTCCGTACGCGCGCCGCACGATCACTGCATGGTCCTGGATCACGACGACGCTCGCGCCCGGCACGGCCGATCCACTATATGCCGTCAACAGGTCATCCACGGTCACGCGAGCACCCCTTCCGCTGCCGGTGGCACAGGCGGCGCCGAGGACCAGAATCAGGACTTCGCGGCGTCGTACCAAGCGTTCCAAGTCTCGGGCGCGGCGCCGATCGTGAGCTGCTGCTGGTTGCGCACGAGCGGCATCCGCAGCAGCAGCGGCTCGAGGCTCAGCTTTTCGAGCCAGCGCTCTTCGGTGAGAATCGCCGAGCGCAGGCCCAGCTCCGCGAAGCGACGCGATTCGCGGTCGAGGAGTCCGGCGACGCCGAACTTCTGGGCGAACCGGCGCAGCTCGCCCACCGACGCGGCGCGCTCGTTCAAATCAACAAAATGGACTTTGACGCGACGCTCGGCAAAAAACCGCAGCGCGGCGCGCGTGTCGGCGCTCTTGCGGATGCCAAATATCTGCACTTCCACGGCGCCTAATATATTCCTCGCCACCATGAGCCCCAGGTCCAAGATCATCGCGGCGGCCGTCCTGTTCTCGAGCGGCGGCGCGGCCATCAAGTGGTGCGGATTCGGAGCGTGGCAGCTCGCCGCCTTCCGGGCGACGTTCGCGATGCTCACGATCTTGGTCTTGCTTCCTGAAGCACGGCGCGGCTGGACCTGGCGAACCGTCGTCGTCGGCTTCGCCTACGCGGCGACCACGCTGCTGTACGTGCAGGCGAACAAGCACACGACCGCGGCGAGCGCGATTTTCCTGCAGTCCACGAGCCCCCTGTTCATCCTGCTGTTCGCGCCGTTGCTCCTGGGCGAGCACGCAAGGCGGCGCGACGTCGCGCAGATGGCGGTCATGGGCGCCGGGATGGGTCTGTTTCTCCTCGGCATCGATCGGCCATCGGCAACGGCGCCGAATCCGGCACTTGGCAACGTCCTCGCCGCGATCTGTGCGGTGACTTGGGCGTTCACGGTGATGGGCTATCGCTGGCTGGCGGCGCGCGGGTCATCAGTTGCTGCGGCGGCGGTCTCCGGAAACCTGACGGCGGCCATGATCGCGCTGGTGATGGCGCAGCCGTTGGTCGCCGGTCGGCCGGCGGATTGGGCGGTGGTGGTGTTTCTCGGTGTGTGCCAGCTCGGCATTCCCTATCTGTTTCTGGCTCGCGCGGTG
>Ga0209761_1002783_pt1 | contig 11485 bp, 10 predicted proteins | sample GraSoi013_1_40cm_4_FD_185818 | JGI IMG/M metagenome (GOLD analysis project Ga0209761, IMG submission 185818) | Grasslands soil microbial communities from the Angelo Coastal Reserve, California, USA - Sample 09_25_2013_1_40cm (SPAdes) (version 2) | ecosystem: Environmental > Terrestrial > Soil >... | reverse complement strand
AGGACTCTCCAGCGCCTTGAAGGATCCCGGGATGCTGCGCTGGCAGATGCGCGATGAAGTCCTTTCCGACGAGCCCGCCTATCGCGAGATCATCGTGTCACAGCTCCGGGCCTGCCACAGCGGCCTCACCGAAGAAGCCTACCAGCGCATGTACGAGGCCGCCGTGTTTCGGGACGAAGGCATGGCCAAGACGATCTCCGACTATCTCAACCGACGCGCACCCGGTATTGGACCGGTGGTCAGTTACACTGGCGGCGGCCATATCCAGTACCGGCTGCCGGTTCCTAACCGCGTCCTCCGAAGGCAGAACGGCTCTCTTCGGCAACGCACCCTGTACCTCATGTCGTATGAACCCAAGCGACTGGACGAAATCCGCACGCTCCTGGCCCAATCGATCGCGGATTACGTCTGGCTGACCCCAGTCAGCGCGCAGGGCGCCCCGCGACGCTGCCTCTAGCCGCCCTAGAACACGATCGTGTACTGGAGGCGGAACCGGTTCTCGATCAACGTCACAGCCCCGCTGAGAGTATCCACCGCGCTGAGATGTGTGGTGACCACCCCGTAGTCAAACTGCAGCTTGTGCTCATGCCCGTTGAGGTACCAGTTCACGCCGCCAACGCCGGATGTCATGAGGTCCTGCGCTGCCCGGGTGTCCGGGTCCATTGCGCTCCACCGCCCGACAACCTCCAGCGTCCCCGGCAGAATGAAATAGCCGGCCTGGACGTAGTACCCCGTCGCGTTCCCGATCTGTTTGGACGGGTCGTGGGTGTTGACATTCCGGACGAAACCTTCCCCTTGAAGGGAGAAGCCCCTGTACTTGAAAACGAAGTCCACGCCTGTCGTTCCGATATCCACGATTCCCTGATCGAGCAGCCGCCCGTTACCCAAGGAGGCAATTGCCGTGGAAATCTGCGTGCTGCCGCCGGGTCCCGTGGCGGTGGTCTGAAGTCCGGCGTTGTAGCCGTAGCTTGCGCCGATCGCTACTTGCGGCGTCTGCGAATAGGCAAGGTCTCCTTCCGGATATCCAGGCTTCCCCAGTAAGTCCGCCGTAATTCTGCCCACGTACATCAGCTCATTAGCATTCGCTGGAGTGGTAAGACCCAGACGTGTCAGGTTGATGCCCACCCCGTTGAACACCCCGAAGGCATAATTGATGGGATATTTCTTCTCATCGCTGTGAATGGTAATCCCTTGATCGCGGCGATCAATGGTATTCGGCACAAAGGCCTCGGCGACGAAGCCCCGGTCCACAAACTGAAGGAGCGCCGAGGAGACGAACTCCTGGCGCCCGAAGTGCGTGCGATACTGGCCGACTTTCAGGTTGGCCAAGGGAATTTGCTTGAGGTCGATGTAGGCGTCATAAAGTTGTGTGGTGGAACGGGTCGTGGTTGGCTGCGTGGTCGTGCCGTTGGTGTCGTTGCGAAATTGGACAAAGTAGGTGGTTTCAGGATTGAACGCGAACCCTTCGAAGACCAGCCGGGCTCGTTTCACGTCGAACTCGCTTACGTCCTCTTTAAACTGCCTGGGTGTACTGGGAGTTATGGGATAGTTTTTTTTATCTCCGATCGTACCGTAGGCATTGTTAAAAGCGCTGTCGGTGAACCGGAATTGAAGGCGAATGCGGATCTTCAATTGGAACTTGTCCCTGAACTGGGTGTAGAGCCCCCGGTCATAGCCGAACTTGATCCCCTTGCCAAGGTCCACCGTGTTGTCGCCTTCGGCATCCTTGGCTGGAGGAGTTGCCTTCGGCGCTTCCTCCGCCTGACCGGATTCCTTGAGCGCCTGGTCATACTCCTCCTGCGTAATCACGCCCTTCTTCAGCAACAGGTTGAGTGCCGGATCCGCCGCGCCTGCAGGGATCGCCCCCCCAAGGAGCCAGGCAGTCACAACGAGTACAGAAATCGTTGAGCGTCGCATGTTATTGTCTCCTTTATTGCCTAACTTAGTAAACTTATGTCCACAAAAAAATACTTCTCTCAAGGATCCGGCACCGGCATCGTGCCACGCTTGCCGCCCGCAGGCGTCGCGAGTGTCTCCCCGCCCCCGTTATCGTCGCTCGGCAGGGCAGCCGGTCTTCGCGTCGTGAAAAAGATGTATAACAGATAACTGTCTATCACGATCGCTAGAACCATCACGCTGTAGGCCCACGGGCTTGCCATCAACTTCACATCGATCAACACCCGCGAGAGACCAAACCCGACGACCCAGGCATCAAAGCTCATGCAGATGCGGCGAAACGTCTCGGCGTCGAGTCGTCGAATGAGGTAGGCGCCAAGCGGAATGCCAACGAGGACGCCCGGAATAATCATCACGAAGATGCTCTGGCTTTCCGCCGAAAACAGGCCGAGGTGGTAATACACGATGGCAGTCAGGCTCGACTCGGCCACGCGAATCAATCCGAGACCAGCCCGGAACTCTCGTTTGACCAGGCCTTGGTTGTTGAACAAAATCGCCAGGGGCGGGCCGGATACGGTGGTGACGGAATACAGGAAGCCGAGCCCCGTTCCGAAGGGGAGGCCGATAATCCGTTCCGACTGAATCGGCCTCCGTACACCGGCTGCCTGAACAAGGATGAGAGGAAGAAGAACAGAATAGGTGACAAACTTGATCCAGCCTGGATGCAGCGAGGTGAGAAGGTAGCTGCCGAGCGCAATACCGGGCAGCAGGCCGATGAGAATGGGATAGACCCGCTTCCATACGGCCGGAACGCTGGCCCTATTGATGAAGAGCACATATAGGTTGATGAAGACTTCGATCAGAACCAGGGCGGGGTTCAGAATGCGATTGGTATAGAAAACCAGCGCGACCGGCACCGTGAGCGACGAAAATCCGTACCCAAGAGCCCCGTTCACGAAGGCTGCAAAGAACGTAATCCCCAAGAGCACGATCACGCTAAAGTCAAATGAGGGCATGGTTTATCTCCAACGTTGACGAGAACTTCGAGCGACTGAAATGAAATCCTCCAGGCTGTAGTTGTCGAGAATACCGGCGATGGCGTTCCGCACCTCGCCCATCGCATCCTGCAGCGGACAGTAGGTCTTCTTCGCGTACGGGCAGTCGCGGCATTTCTTGTAGGCCGTCTTGCTGACACAGCCGATCGGGGCCAACGGGCCGTCCAAGATGCGGATGACCTGTCCCAGCGTGACCTTCGCCGGCGGCTTGATCAGGACATACCCCCCCTGCGCCCCACGGGCGCTAGCCAACAGCCCGGCGTGCTTGAGCGCCAGCAGGATCTGCTCGAGGAACACGATCGGGATGTTCTGCCGCTCGGCGATCTGATGCCGCCGGACCGGGGTCCCGCCATATGCCTTGGTGAGCTCGATCAGGGCGCGCAGGGCGTACTCACTTTTCTTCGAAAAGCGCATGGATTTCTTTTAAAGTTTATAAAGTGAGTCGACATACTACACATATAAGCGGTGCCTGTCAAGCGATTTTTCGGGGGCGGGCTCGGCACGTGACATCACCTTCCGGCTTCGCTATAATGCCGCCCCCGTAGCTGAAGACACGGGCCTCATTCGAACATTGCTCGGCCTGGCGTCAGGCGGACAAAAGGACATCCATGGAACTGGTTTTCCTCAGGCACGGACTGGCCGCGGACAGAGAAGAGTGGAAGGGCACCGATGAAGACCGCCCGCTGACGGCGGAGGGCGTGGACCGGACCAAAGAAGTGGTGCGGGGCCTCCGGGCCCTCAAGGTCCGCCCCGACGCCATCCTTTCGAGTCCCCTGCTGCGGGCCCGGGAAACGGCCGAGATCGCCAAGAAGGGGCTCATCACCGACGCGAAAGTCGAATTGGCGGACGAGCTGACCTCCTCAGCGGCACCGGATCAGCTCATCGCCCGACTCGCCGACCTGGCGGAAAAACCCGTGGTCCTCTGTGTCGGCCATGAGCCTCACATCAGCACGACCATCTCCGCGATGGTTTCGGGCAGGACAGCCGCCGCTTTCGACGTGAAGAAGGCCGGGGTCTGCTGCATCCGGTTCACCGGCATCCCGAAAGCCGGAGCCGGCACCATGTTGTGGCTCCTCCCGCCCAAGTTCCTGCGCCTCATTGCAACGCGATAAGGGAAGATTGCGGCGGCCCTAACTTGCGGACGGCTGCCCGCGCTCGTTGACGGTATCGCCGGTACTCCTTCTTCACCTCGCTCCGGCATGCCAGGTCCAACTTCTTGGCCAGCCGGCGGAACTGGTCCCGGTCGCAGTAATCGCCCAGGGTGCGCTGGAGCCGTTTGAGCGCGGCCACCATTCTGGGATCCCCCCGGCCCGCCTCGAGAGCGATCTCCTCCTGATAACGGAGCGACTTTATCAGCAAACGCAGACGATGGAGCTCCTTGCGCGTGGCCTCCGGTGACAAGCCGCGCAAGGCTGTATCCAGGCGCACGGCGCGATCCCGGCTGAGTGTGGCGAAGCGCTCAGCCAGAAAAGCGGAGGGTCGGCGCATCCGGGTGACCGACAAGCCGGCCAATCGCGTCCGGAGTATTTCCGGATAGCCGGCGCGCGCCACGGCCCACTCTTCATCCCGCACTGCCACGTCCGTGCGCGATCGATCAGGGACAGACGCCCCCCGACGCCGGAGGAACTGTTGAAAGACATACAGCGTTCGCAGATCGCTCAGCCACGAGACACAGCCTGCCAGCCGAGCCGCGATCCGAGGCCGTTGAAGGAACTCTGCATAGGCCTGCAGTCGTCGCAGATGGGTCCGGAGGCGATGCACCGTTTCGGGATGGAAGGGTGGCTTCCGGAGCGCCCGTGCGAACGCGAGTGCGCGGGTACGCACCTTCGTCACGTGCTTTTCGACGGCGTCCAGCCTCGCAACAGGAACGGAGACGGCGCCGACGGCTCGCCGCAACGGCATCGCACGTGCACGTCCTACGGCTTGCATGGCTCTCTGCCTGATAGAAGACTCCCCTCGTACGAGAGTATACCGCCCTTGACCAGCCAAAAGTGCTTCGATACGCTGGATGCTGATGCGGAAGCCTCGCAAGATCAAACCGGCCGTTTGCCTCACGGCCAAACCTGCCCGTCCGCACGGAGGCAAACACGGAGCCAAAGGGTACAACCGCAAGAAGGCGAAGCTGCGCTGGCTGCGGGAAGAGCAAGAATAAAAGGACCAGGGATCCGGACGAACAGCCGTCAGCGGAACGCCTGGAAAATTAGCGTTGTCCCATAGGCCACCAGCCCCGCCCCGGGCAACGTGAACAGCCACGCGTAGACGATCCGCATCGTCACCCCCCAGCGCACCGCCGAGAGCCGCTTGACTGCACCCACTCCCATAATGGAGGACGTGATGGTATGCGTGGTGCTGACAGGCATGCCGAAATGTGCCGTCCCCAGCAGGATCAACGCCGCACTGGTCTCCGCCGCAAAACCATGGACCGGCTCCATCTTGATGATACGCATCCCCAACGTTTTGATGATGCGCCACCCCCCAGCCGCCGTCCCGAGCCCCATCGCGATGGCGCACGAGAGGAGGACCCAGGTCGGCACCGCGACATGGTCGAGGCGACCGGCCGACACCAGCGCGAGGGTGATGATCCCCATCGCTTTCTGCGCGTCGTTTGCGCCGTGACTGAACGCCATCAAGCTAGATGAGATGAGCTGCAGCCGTCGAAATGCTCGATTGGCCGCTCCACGCGGAACCCGAAAGACTACCCAGTAGGTTGTGAGGATGACCAGATACCCCAGCACGAACCCCACAAGCGGCGAAAACAGCATCGCTTCCAGTACCTTCTGCAGACCTGACAATTTGACGGCTGACATGCCGCTCTGCGCGAGCGCGCCGCCGATGATCCCGCCAATGAGGGCGTGAGAAGAACTCGTCGGGAGCCCCAGCGCCAACGTGAATAGATTCCAGGCGATGGCACCGACCAAAGCAGCCGCGACGGTTGACTGCTGGATCAGCGACGGTTCGACGATCCCCCCGCCAATCATCTTGGCCACAGCGGTGGACATGAAGGCGCCCGCAATATTCAAGACGGCGGCGAGCAGCACCGCGCGTCCAGGGGTAAGAACATGGGTTGAGACGACTGTGGCGATCGCATTGGCACTGTCGTGCCAGCCGTTCGAGAAATCGAACGCCAGGGCAAGGATCACGACGAGAACCAAAAGAAGGGTGGGATCAATCATGGTCGGGCGGGAAGTCTAATTGAACAGTGGCGGGAATGGTGTGGGGCCGATCGCGTCAGACATGCTTCAACAAAATGCGTTCGAGGATGTTGGCCACATCCTCACAGCGATCGGTGCCCTCCTCAAGACTCTCGTAAATCTCTTTCCACTTCACGACAACCATAGGATCCTTTTCACCCTCGAACAACCGGGCGATAGCGTCACGGGTGATGCGATCCGCATCGTTCTCCAGGCTGTTGACCGTGACGAAGCAGGCGTTCAAATCGGTCGCCTTTCCCAATTGGGCGATGCCACGCCCGAGCTCCTCGCACGCACGGTAAATAATATCGGCTAGCTGGATCGCTTCATGCGTCGGTTTCTCGATTTTGTAAATGGCCATCCGGTCGGTGACCGCTTCGACACAATCCAGCACATCGTCGATCGCACTGGCCAGCCCGTAAATGTCCTCCTGATCGATCGGCGTGATGAAGGTCTGGTTCAATTTCCTGATGATCGTATGGGTGATGGCGTCCCCGGCCGACTCGATCCGCTTGATCTCCCGGGCTTTGCGCTCGACATCCTCGTAGGACTCCATCATATCTTTCAAGCGGCGGCTGCCGAGGACCATGTTCTGCGCCGCCTCATTGAACATCTCGAAAAAGGCGGGCTCGTGAGGGAAGAGGTTAAACATACAGGATGGCTCCGTTGACGGGTTGTGCCTTGCCGATTTCAGACGACCGCCAGCATAGCGTTTTCTCCGAAACAAATCAACGCTGCGTTCCCCTCATTCTTAAAGGGATTCTTTTAACGCCTCACGCCAGGCCTGCACCATGGCAGGATCCACATCCACCAGCACCACCGACTGCAATGCCTGTGGGACAAACGCCCGAATCTCCTTGATCATCATCGCGGCTGCATCCGCATGCGCCACGCCACCCACGCCGGTACCCATCCCCGGGATGGCCACCGAGGCAAAGCCGCGCGCATCCGCCAGCGCAAGCGCCGCCCGCGTGGCGAGCGCCACGTTCTGAGGATCGATCCGCATGGCCGGCTCGGGCATCGTAGGCGCATGGATGATAGCCTGGTACTTGGTGCGCCCTCCTGAGGTCCCCACCGCACTGCCGACCGGAATCGGCGCCTGCCGCCGGGCTTCCTCATCCACCTCAGGCCCGGCAGCGCGCTTGATGACACCCGCCACCCATGATGCCACGGCTGTTGGCCGCGTTCACGATCGCCTGTACATCCATTTCCAGGATACTGCCCTGGACCACGCGAACCTGCATTCGTTGACCGTCCACCGTCAGAGCGAACCCCCTAGAGTCCCCCGATCGCGTACCGCAAGCGCGCCTCGGAAATCTTCGCGTCGTATTGCGTCTCCGCCAGCCGGGTTTCCGCCGCAGTGACCGCCACTTCGCTTTGCGTCACCTCCACGACCGAACTCAACCCCAACTTGTAGCGTTGTCTGGCGAGGGAGAGAGCCTCTCGCGCGATTATTACTTGTTGTTCCGCCACCTTGATCTGCTGGATCAGCGTGACCACATCGAGAAAGCTGTCTTGGATCTGCAATCGTATGTTCTGTGCCACGGTGAGATAGATCGACTGGGCCTCCCGGTGCTGCGCCGTGGCTTCCGCTACCTGGTTCTGGATCAGAAAGCCTGTGAAGAGCGGCACCGAGACAACACCACCCACGCCCCACCAACCGCCTTCCTGAAGGTTCGGTCGGTTGGAAATATGTTCCGTATCCCCCGCACCTCCGACCACTTGGAAGGTGGGAAAGTTTGTAGTGTGTGCGGCCCTGATGCGATGTTCGGCAGTCCGTATCCGCTCTTTCAGCGCCTGCAGCTCGGGCCGCCGGTCCATCGCTTCGGCTAGGAGATCAGCCAGCGCCTGAGGAGACTCTACGGTAACCGGGATCTCTTCCAACGAGTACGCGGCAGATCCCTCAATACCCATCGCATTGTTCAGATCCGCAAAGGCCGCTGCTAAGTCGTTGCGGTCCCGGATCACGAGAAACTCGGCGTCGGACAATTGGACCTGCACCAAGCCAAGATCCAGCTTGGATTTAAGCTGGTTCCGGTACAAAGTCTCTACCTGCTGTTTGATCGCCTCCCGCTCCCGCACTGTCTGCTCGGCAATCTCGACCAGGCGCTTACGCTTCAGCACGTTGAAGTAGGCCCGTTCAACGCCGAGGATCACTTCCGCCCGGCGCGTCATGGCCTCCTTCTCGAACCTGGCTCTGTCGGATCGTTGCGCATCAACCCGCGACGCGGTCTGACCGAAGTCGTACACCGTCTGGCTTGCCACGACACCTACGGAGAGGTCACTCCGATTGGGTTCGATCAGAGAACCCGACGGACGGAAGAGCGCGTTGGCACGGAGTGACCCATTTGTTTGAACTGCCGTGCCCCCGACCTGAGGGTAGTAGGGCGACTCGGCCTGCTTGGCCCGCGCCTCAGCGCCTAGGACAGCAAATGTGGCGGATTGGAGAGCTGGATGCTTATCCAAGGCGGTCTGGGTGGCTTGTTGAAGCGTCAGGCGCGGCGGTTCACTGGGTGGCGCAGCCGGCTGCCCCCATACAGTTTCCACTAAAGCCAGCACGACAACCATTCCTATCGCTCCGATCCCCTTGTGCCGCATCCTTATTCCTCCTTGTAAGACAGGAAAGACTGCGTGATAGGCACGATGACGAGCTTAGTACTTCTGGCTGCCCGGCTTCCCTGCGGGAAGGTTGTAGGGAGACGCCTTGACAGGCTTTCCGTCAACCAGTTGGCTCTTGCCGACGACGACGACATCCTCGGCACCTGTGAGACCGGACGTCACTTCGACCCAGACCCCGTCGTCGATATCCGTCGTGACACTGACCTTGTGAGCCACACCCTGGTCGACCACGAAGACCGCTTTGGACGAATTGTCCGCGACCAGCGCCGCCGGCGGGATCACCAAGGCGTCCCGATGCTGCCGGAGTGACAGCACCACTTCCACAAACATCCCGGACACCAAGGCCTCCCCGGGATTGGGTATGTCGATCTCCACCAGCATGGTGCGGGTGCTGGGATCAAGCGACATCGTGGAGCGGGTGACGGTCGTCTCGATCTTCTTTTCCACCGGTTCCTTGAGAACGATTGTGGCCGGCGTGCCCTTCTTCACGAAGGGCGCATCCTCCTGAGGAACATTGACATAGACTCGCAGCGTGGACACATCCATGATCGTGAAGAGGGGCACCGCCTGTGTCGCGGAAGACGTGGCAACTTGAATGAGCGCGCCGGGGTCGGCAAATCGGGCGGTCAACACCCCGTCGTACGGCGCGCGCACCTTCGTGTAATCCAACCACGTCTGTCTTTGCTCCAAGAGATGCTTTGTGGCCTTCGCCGACGCCTCAGCCACATCAACATCCTGCTGCGCGATGACGTCGGGTGCCTCCTTCCGGACCTGCGCGAGCCGCTCGTAGGTCACCTCCTTAATGGTATAGTCCGCCAGCGCCTGCTCGTACTGCTGCGCGATCTCCGGCGCGTCGATCACCGCCAGGACTTGCCCCTGCTTCACCCGGTCTCCTTTGTCGTAATAGACAGTCTTCAGATAGCCGGAGACCTTGGCATAAATCGTCGTCTGGTGAAGGGGCGAGACGGTAGCCGGCAGGCGGAGCGTGGCAGCCACGTCGCGCCGTGCCGGTTTGACAACCTGCACCTCCGGAACGCTCCCGGACTCCTTGGCGGCCCCAAGAGTCTTGGCGGCGGATGGAGACGCTCCCTGATCGACGGGTTGTGTGCCCGATTCCAACACCCAGAAACCAGCTCCGAGCAAGAGCGCAACGCCGACACCGACCACCAGTAACATCATCCGTGGTCTTTTCGGCGCGAGAGGTCCCTCAGGCGACATGGGACGCCCTTCCATTCGGCGCGCGGGCGGCCATGCTGTGCAGGATCGGGACCACCAGCAATGTCATCACGCACGAAACCGCGACCCCGCCGATCACAGCGCGGGCCAGTGGCACATTGGCTTCCGCGCCCTCGCCGAATCCGACAGCCATGGGGAGCAGTCCCAAGCACGTCGCCAACGCCGTCATCAGAACCGGCCGGAGCCGCAGGCGACCGGCCATGACGACGGCCTCCTGAACCGGAACGCCGTTCTGCATGAGGGCGTTGGCGAAGTCCACCACCAGGATGCTGTTCGACACGACGATCCCGATCATCATCAAGGTTCCGATCAGCGATTCCAGATTAACCGAGGTGTCCGTGAGCAGCAGCATCCAGACGACCCCGATGAGCCCTAGCGGCACGGCCACGAGAATCACGAGCGGGTCGCGATACGAGCGGAACAGCCCCACCATGACCAGGTACACCAGCACCGCCGCAAGCGGCAGCGTCACGGTAAAACCTCGGATGGTCGCTCGCATGCTGTCGAGTTCCCCTTTCATCACCGTCGTCACGTCCTTGGGCAGCGTCACGCCGGCCAGCGCGCGCTCGACCCGCCGGGCCACGGCCCCCAGGTCATTGCCAGCCACGCCGAACATCACATCCACAGCGCGCTGCAAGTCATAGTGATCTATCGTCTCTGGGCCGGTTTTCCGCTCCATCGTCACCACATCCTTGAGCAGGACCGGCAGCTTATTCCCATCGCCGGCATACAGGCCACCGGAAGGCAAGGTCGGCATGCCCGCGAACGGCGTGTTTTGGAGCGAGAAGGTCGAGCCGCCAAGCCGGCCTGAGCCCACCACCGTGACCGGCAGATCGGTGATGCGCGCCCCGACCAGAGGAGTCAACAGGAAGTCTTCAAACCGCTTCAGGTTCTGCTCGGGATATTGCGCCACCACGAAATAGGCGTTGTTGGTCTTGGGGTCGATCCAATACCCTGGGTCGCCGCTGATGTTCGAACTCAACGCTGTGACCACATCCGACAACACCTGTTGCTCGGTCAAGCCCAGCAACCCCGCCTTCACATGGTCCACGTTCAGGTGGATCTCCGGATAATCCATCCCCTGCCGGACCCGCACATCGAGCGTCCCGGGGACGGACGCCACAACATCGCGGATCTTCGTCGCCACATCGTTCAGGTCAGCCAGCTTCGGTCCGCTGATTTTGATGTCCACAGGGGCTGGAAGCCCGGCGTTGATCACGTCGCTGACCACTCCGCCGGTCTGGAACGAGAACTTGAGTCCCGACACGTCACGGCGGAGATCGGCACGAATCCGGTCTATGTACTCGTCGGTGCGTCCCGCGTGCCCTTTGACGAGGCTGACTAGGACGAACGCCTGGTGCGGGCCGGCGACCGGCGTGTACAAGACCATCCACCCTTGCGGCAATCCCACGTTCGACACGATCTGATCCAATTCGCCTTGGGGGATGTCCTTGCGGATGATCTCTTCGATGCTCCCCACGATGGCCT
>Ga0209761_1002782_pt1 | contig 11485 bp, 6 predicted proteins | sample GraSoi013_1_40cm_4_FD_185818 | JGI IMG/M metagenome (GOLD analysis project Ga0209761, IMG submission 185818) | Grasslands soil microbial communities from the Angelo Coastal Reserve, California, USA - Sample 09_25_2013_1_40cm (SPAdes) (version 2) | ecosystem: Environmental > Terrestrial > Soil >... | reverse complement strand
TGGCCGGGAGCCTCGCCGATCGCTTCGGACGGAAGGCGATCTTCCAGATGACCCTGTTGATCTTCAGCGTCTCCACCGGCCTGTGTGCCTTGGCGCAAGGGCTCGTGTCTCTGGTGCTGATCCGTTTTCTGGTTGGGTTGGGGCTGGGCGGAGAGCTGCCGGTCGCGGCCTCCCTGGTGAGCGAGTTCGCCCCCGCGAGGCATCGCGGCCGCCTCGTCGTGCTGCTGGAGTCGTTCTGGGCGCTCGGCTGGGCCGCGGCGGCGATCATCGCCGAGTTCCTCGCCCGCCGGGCTGAGTCGACCGGGTCCGCCTTCCCATGGCGAACTTCGTTCCTGGTCGGGGCGCTCCCGGCGCTCTACGTTCTTGTGCTGCGCCGGGCCCTCCCGGAGTCGCCGCGTTACCTCGCGTCTCGCGGCCGGCTGGACCAGGCGGAGGCCGTTCTCAGGTCGATCGAGAAGGATAGTGGCCTCGCGCCGGGAGAGGCTCTGACCCCCGACTCGCATGAGGCCACCTCCCGCCGGGCGCGGCTGCGCGACCTCTTCGGCGCGGGTCTGGCCCGCCGAACGCTGATGCTGTGGCTCCTCTGGTTCGCCATGGCCTACTCCTACTACGGCATCTTCACATGGCTTCCAACTCTTCTGGCCGGCCGGGGATTTCCCCTCGCGACGTCGTTCAAGTTCACGCTCATCATCACCCTCGCGCAGATCCCCGGCTACTTCGCCGCCGCCTACCTCGTCGAAACGATCGGCCGCAAGAGGACGCTCACGTCGTTCATGCTCCTGTGCGCCCTCGGGTCGTATTTCTTCGGCAGCGCCGGGACGGAACACGACCTCCTCCTCTGGGGATGCCTGCTGTCGTTCTTCAACCTGGGGGCCTGGGGCGTGACCTACGGCTACACACCGGAGCTCTATCCCACCTGGCTGCGCGGCACCGGGACCGGTTTCGCCGCCGCCTTCGGCCGAATCGGCGGTATCCTTGCCCCGCTCGCCGTCGGCAAGCTGATGGGCAACTGGGGAGGCGGCTTCACGGCCGTCTTCATCATGTTCTCCGTCATTCTGGCTGCTGGCGCAGCGTCAGTCGCCGTCCTCGGCGAGGAGACCCGCGGCCGGACACTCGAAGAGATTTCGGGCTGAAGGATTGTCCGCGGCCCCTCGATCCACGCGGGGTTTCATGACCTACGAGGAAGCGCTCGCCTACCTCGCTTCGCTCGAGGCCCTCGGCATCCGCCCCGGCCTCGACAGGATTCGGGCGCTCCTCGCGCGCCTCGGCGACCCGCAGACGGCCTTTCCCTCCGTCCTGATTGCCGGCACGAACGGCAAGGGGTCGGTCGCCGCCTATGCCGCTTCGATCCTCCGGCAGGCCGGCTACGCGCCCGGGGTCTACACCTCCCCCCACCTCGTACGCTTCGAAGAAAGGATCGTCGTTGGCGAGGAGCCGATCCCCGGGACCGAAGTCGCCGCTCTCACCTCCGAGCTGCGCAGCGTCATCGCCGGCGACCGCCTGCTGAGAAACGACCCGCCGACCTATTTCGAGGCGACGACCGCGCTCGCCTTCCTGCACTTCAGGAGACGCAAGGTGCCGATAGCCGTTCTGGAGGTCGGAATGGGAGGGCGGTTCGACGCCACGAATGTCGTCATGCCCCTCGCCGGCGCCATCACCCAGATCGCCATGGACCACACCCGCTGGCTCGGCCGGACCCTCGCCGAGATCGCCTACCAGAAGGCCGGCATCCTCAGACCCGGCGTGACGGTCGCCGTCTCGAAGCAGGAACCCACAGCCCTGGAAGCGATCCGTGCGGAGGCCGGACGCATCGGCGCGCCCGTCATACTGACGACGGACTGCGACGTCCGCCCCGGCAGCGACGCCGCCCACGGCGCGCCTGCCCGCCCCCGACACTTTCTCGATCCACCTGTCTTCTCGCTGGCAACTCCGGGCGGCGGGCACTACCGCGAGATTGCCCTGTCGCTGCGCGGCGTCCACCAGGTGGAGAACGCCGTCACCGCCGTCCTTTTGACCGAGCGCCTGGCGGCCGCCGGAGTCCAAGGCATCGAGGCGCGTAGCATCAATTCCGGCCTCCGCACCACCGTCTGGCCCGGCCGGCTCGAGCTCATCCGAGGTGAGCCCGATCTGCTCCTCGACGGCGCCCACAATCCCGCCGGCTGCGCCACTCTCGCGGCCTATCTCAAGGAGTATCAGGAGGACCACCCCAAGGTCCTCGTCTTCGCCGCCATGAAGGACAAGCCCGCCGCCACGATGCTCGACATCCTCTGCCCCCTGGTCCGCAGAGTGATCGTCACTCGTCTCCCTGTCGTCCGCGGCGAGGAACCCGAATATCTTCAGCGTCTCGCGGCCGCGCGCCACCCCGACGTGTCGCGCGCGACCTCCGTCGAAGAAGCCCTCCATGTCGCGTGCGAGACGGCCGGTCCCGGCGCGCTCGTCGTCGTCAGCGGGTCGCTTTACCTGGTGGGAGAGATCAAGAAGCTTCTGTCACCCTGATCGGGCGGGCTCCTAGGTCCGAAGGGTCGGCGACGCCGGTCCCGCCCGGAACCCCTCGCGCTCCATCCGGCCCCAGGCGCGACGGCGCCGCAGAAAGTCCCAGAAGGCTTTCACCTTGAAGATGGCCAGGATCTGGCGGTAGCCGAAGTTTTCGAGGACACCGTAGAAGACGAGCCTGGCGAGGTGTTCCCAGCCGGGATAGCGGCGGAAGGAGACCTCCTCCAGGAGCACGGCGGCGACGGACAGGAAGACCCCGAAGAAGACGGCGAAGATTAGGAAGAGAACGAAGAAGTCGATGTTCAGGACGCCGAGCCAATACGAGAGCGCGACCGTGATGTAGCCGAGAATTTCAATGAAGGGGCCGAGGGACTCGAAGACAAGAAAGTAGGGCAGCCCGAGCATGCCGATGGCGCCGTACTCGGGGTTGAAGATCATGTGCTTGTGGCGCCACAGGCTCTGGAGCAGGCCGCGGTGCCAGCGGTTGCGCTGGCGAGCCAGGACACGAAAGGTCGACGGGACCTCGGTCCAGCACACGGGGTCGGGGACGAAGACGATGCGGTACTTGCGGCCGGTCCTGCGCATGTGCTCGTGGAGCTTCAGGACGAGCTCGAGGTCCTCGGTTTCCGACCAGCTGTCGTAGCCTCCGGCGGCGATCACCACCGACTTGCGGTACAGACCGAACGCGCCAGAGATGATGAGCAGCGACCGCAGGCTGCTCCATCCGATGCGCCCTCCCAGGAACGCTCTCAGATATTCGACGACCTGGAAGACAGGCAAGGGCTTCTTCGGCAGGCCGATGCGCACGACCCGGCCTTCGCGCACCTCGCAGCCATTGACGATGCGAACGATACCGCCGGCGGCGACCATCTCCTGGGGGTGCTCCATGAACGGCTTCACCACTCGCAGGAGCGCATTGTCCTCCATGATCGAATCGGCATCGACCGAGCAGAACAGGGGGTAGCGCGACACATTGATCCCGCAGTTGAGCGCCTCGGCCTTGCCGCCCCACTCCTTGTCCACGACGCTGAGATTCGGATGTTCGAGCGAGGCGTAGATGCCGCGCACGGGACCGGTCGGCAGCGTGCGGCGGTAGATGCGGTCGGTGCGCTTCAGCTCGAAGGTCGAAATGAGGCGCTCGAGCGTGCCGTCGTTGGACCCATCGTTCACCACGACGACCTCGAACTGACCATAGTTCACCGCGAGAAGCGACCGCACGGTCTCGACGATGTTGCGCGCTTCGTTGTAGGCGGGGACGATCATTGAGATGGGCCAGGTCATCTCCGACTTCAAGATTTGCTCGTAGTCGGAGAAGAACGTCCGCTTGACGAAGCGCAGGACCTCCACGAACGACACCAGGAACAGCAAGAGATAGACGCCGTTCAGGAGGCCGAAGTAGAAGATCACCCAGCGGTTGAAGGCGAGGACGATTGTGATCAGGACGGACATCCAGGTCATGGTGGCCCACCGGCGGCTCGGCGACCGGTCACGAACGTCCTCCGTCCCCCTTGCCGGGTGAGGACGCAGGTGCCGGCGACGGCGTTTTCAGGATGTTGGACAGCGCGTGGCGCACGCCTTCCTGGGCGCTTCTGGCCGCCTGCCGGGTCGTATCGTCGATGCGGGCGGCGGCGGTTACTTTGTCGACGAAGCGGATCGCCGCGGCGCGCTTGCCGGCGTCGTTCGAGGTCAGGTCCGCGACGAACTGGTCGATGACCCGGCCTTCTTCGAGCTGCGCCACCGCCATGTGGCGGGCGTACGGATCGTCGGAGCTCAACATGTCGATCAGCGCCTCCAGACCTTCGGGGCCGAGGGCCCGGAGCGCCTCGCCGGAGTTGTAACGCACCCACCACTGCCGGTCCCTCATCGACTCGCGCAGCGGTCCTATGGCCGCAGGGTCTCGGAGGCGGCCGAGCGATTTGGCCGCCATCGCGCGCGGCGGCCACTCCGTGTCCCGGAGGGCGCGAATCAGGTCGGGGGCGGTGCCAGGATCGCCGATGAGGCCGAGCCCGTGCGCCGCGCGAGCCCGGATGTCCGGGTGTGCGTCCGAAAGACACTGTTTCATCAGCCCGACAGCCCTGAGACTCCGGATGCGCCCCAGAACGTCGAGGGCGGAGACTCGGGCGTTAAGCGGCAACGTCTCATAGGCCACGAGGAGCTCGTCCACCGCCTCGACGCCGACGTTGATCAGAATCTCGGCGACGCGGATCGCCGACCAGCGGCTCGGGTCCGCGAGGGCCGATACGAGCGGTCTGATCGACGTGCTTCCGCGGATGAGACCCAGGGCGCGGGCCGCGCGGATGCGCACCTCCGCCTCCGGATCGCTCATCAGGGCCACGAGCGGCTCGACGGCCGTGCGGCTTCGCATCAGCCCGAGCCTCTCGGCTGCCTCGGCGCGCTTCCACCAGCGGCGGCTGTGCAGAGCGCGGATCGTCTCGCGCACCGAGCCGAGCGCCTCGAAGGCGGCGGTCACCCGGTCGCGCGTTTCCCCCTTCACGACGCGCGCCGCCTCGAGAAGGATCTCCTCCACCAGGCGCCGGTCGCGGCGCGACGACGATCGCGGGAGGGCGTCGCGCTGCGGCCTGGAGGACGCGGCGCCGAGGTACTCGAAGACGGCCGGCTCGATGAGCGTGCGCCGGTGTCTGTCGAGGGCCTCGCCCACCTCGCGGAGCGCCTTGTTGATGACGATCGCAAAGGTGAGAAGGGCGAGGAAGACCCCGACTCCCTCGACCACCTCGACCATCAGAAGGCGCACCGGATCCACGGCGTCACCGGCTCCTTTCGAGAATCTTGCGGATGCGCGCCTGGAGCTCGCGAGGGCTGAACGGCTTGATGACGTAGTCCTCGGCGCCGAGGTCGAGCGCCTTCACCACATCCTCCTCGCGATCCTTCACCGACAGCACCAGAATCGGCAGGCGGGAGGTCGCCGGGTTCGACTTGAGCGAGTTGATGACCTCGAAACCGTCCTTCCCCGGCAGCACGATGTCCAGGACCAGCAGTCGCGGCTCGAGCGACACCGCCTTTTGAAGCGCCGACTCGCCGTCCGCGGCCTCATGCACCTCGTATCCTCCGTGGACGAGAAGCGCGGCCACGAAGCGTCGCACGGGCGCGTCGCCATCCGCGATCAGGATTCGGGCCTGCTCCCCCACGGCCGTCACCCCTCGCTGCGCGGCGCGAGCAAAGAACCGCGCCTCAGAACCGGAACCGCAGGGAAAACCCTGTCCGGCTGTACGTGAATCCCTGCGCGACATTGAGCGCGTAGTCGCTGCGGGCGTACGAGGCCTCGAAAGCTGCCCTGCCCTGCGCGAAGTTGACGCCCGCGAGGACGGACCCGCCGCTCACCGCGTCGTCGCGTTCCACCGCGCCGACGGTGAAGGCTTGCCGTCCATACGAGCCCTCGAGCCTCCAGTAGAGCAGGCCGTCACGGTAGTCGTCCCGGACCGCCAGGGTCAGGAGCTCCGAGTCGTAGCGCCGCGGGTCGAAGTAGCCGTTGTCCTCGTCGGCGTTGAACGACCGGTATCGGACGTCGACCGTGCCCGCGATCCACGGGTGCGTCGTCGGCAGACGCCATTCGATCGCAGCCCCGGCCGTACGGCGCGCGTTGCCGTCGGAAAACGACGCCGCCCCGGCGCTGCCCGAGAGCAGCCAGGCCGGGTCGAAACGGAACTCCACGCGGGCATTGGCGTCCGTGATGCGGATGCCGCGGTCGATGAGGGGGGCGGTGTCGAGGAACACGTCCCGGCCGCCGTTCGTGCCGAGGGCGAACCTCGGGCCGACCTGCCAGCGGAGGTAGCCGCCGAGGACCCCGACGACGCGCGTGTCCCCGCCGAAGGTCCCCTCCCGCACCGCGCCCAGACGGGCGTTGAAGGTCAGCGGGGAGATCACGCGCGACGTCAAAGCACCGGTCAGGACCTGCGCGCGCGTGTCGATCTCATCTCCGACGGCGAGGCCCGGCTCATCGCAGAACTGCGCGTCCTCGCAGCGGAACGTCGCGTCGTAGGTCGAGTAGGCGATCCTGATCGAGGTCTGCGGCTCGGCCATGAAGGTGTACGACGCCGTGCCGCCATCCACCCGGTTGGAGTCGGTGTCGCTGTAGCGGAACGCGTCCGCGTCCGCATGCGGCCGCAGTCCCTTCCGCACCGCCTCCTTCAACTCCCGCGCCTCCTTGCTCTCCGGGTGGTCGATGACGATGTTGTCGGCCTGCTCGCGCGCCGTGCGATCGAGTCCCTGCCAGTGGTGCACGTACGCCAGACCGATGCGTGCCTCGAGGTTGCCGGGATCCGCGCGCAGCACGTCGCGCCAGAAGTGCGCCGCCTCGTCGAGCTTCCCCTGCCAGCCGCGCAGGCGCGCCCGGCCGGCGTGCGCCTGGATCGGCTCGATCTTGCGGGCCTCCATGTCATTGAAGACCTCGTCGGCCTCGGCGTAGCGGCCCGCCCACGACAGTGTGTTTCCGAGACCGAGGAGGACGCGCGCGTCGTCCGGGTGTTTCTCGCGCAGCTTCCTGTAGAGAACGCACGCCTCCCCGAACTCGTGCGTCCACGACAGCACCCGGGCGAGACCGAGCTCTATGTCGAAGTCGTCCGGCGCCAAAGCCAGGGCGCGGCGGTAGTTGTCGGCCGACGCCCGGAGTTCTCCGTCCCACGACTGCAAGAGGGCGAGGCGATGCAGGGCGCGGACGTGGCCGGGCTCGATGCGAGCCGCCTCCTCGTAGAGGACCTTCGCCTGCTTGAAGTCCTCCCGCGCGAAGGCGGCGTCCGCCTCCTTCACGATGTCGGCCACCGGCCGCCCGACCGGAGCGCCCGAAGCGGGCGTCTGCGTTGTGTCGCGCTCCCGGGCGGCCGGGGGCGCCGCCCCCGCCGGAAGGACCGCAGCGGCGAACACGGCGAGGCCGACGGCAACGATCGCGACCAGACGCCGGCTGCGGCTCACGGTGCCTCCCGGTGTGCCGGCAGCGCCTCGAAGGCCCGCTTCAAGATATTCCAGCCCTCCTTCTTCTCGATGTGGTACGTCGGCTCGTCCCAGCCGCGCCAGGCGTACATCGGCAGGTCGGACGGTTGCGCGAGGTCGCCCGGCGGCAGCCGATCGGCGAGCCGGGCCTCGATCGGCGTCCGGCCTCCGGCGGCGCCTTCGGGCTTGATCGCCGCGGCGTAGAAGCGGAAGCCGGCGGTTCTTGTGCAGCCGACGTTCTTCAGATTGTCCGGATCGTCGCTCAGGACAGAGCGGGAGGACGGGTCGGTGACGTTCAGGAGCCCCCAGCCGAGGCGGATCTCGATGGTGTTCGAGTCGGTCCGGGCGGCCCAGTCGGTCAGCGTCGAACTGTCCCGGTCGCGCCGGTCCATCGAGCCGTGGATGAGCTGTGAGCGGCTCGACTGCTGGGCAGGGTAGACGGTGCCGTCGCGTCCGACGCGCCTGCGGTTCGTCTCGACCTTGATCTCCATGAAGCGGCCGTCGGCGTTCTCGACCGAACCGTAGGGACGGTGATGGCGCTTTGTCTGGAGATCGTAAGGGGTATCGACGAGGAGTCTCGACGTGGCGGCGCCATCCAGAACGAGGCAGAACTCCAGGCCCGCGGGAGAGACGGCCTTGTCGGTGATGGGCAACCTGTGATCCCCCCGCCGTGCATCGTAGGTGTCGATGCCGATGAGGTAGGCCACCTTTCCCCAGTCGGGGGCGCCGTCGCCGTCGGCGTCGAGCCGGTCCACATCGAGGCGGATATAGAGGTAGGCTTCGTCCGACGTCACCGCCAGTCCTCGCAGCGTGCGGGCCCGGTCGTAGCCGTCCTTGAACGGCCGTTCCGGCCCGCCCTCGGGCCGTGTCACCAACGGCGCCACACCGTTCCAGTCCTCCGCCCGTCCGTCGACTTTCACCTTCCAACTCGTGGCACCCGGCCGCGCAGCCAGAAGACCGTAGTTCTCTTCGGGGTCGAGGACATTGAGCCAGAGGGGCTTGCGCTCGCCCGGCACTTCGAAATCGAACACCATCCAGTTCCTCTTGAACCACTCGTCGAGGAGGGCGAATAACACCCCGCCCGCCAGGCCCGCCTCGTCGATATCCATCATCAGCCGGGCGTCGATCTCCCCCTGCGCGCGCTCGGTGTGGCCGCCGTGGTTCCACCCCTGAGGCTGGAGATGCGCAATGCCGCGGCTGCTCGGAACCCCGGTCTCGCCGATGAGCACCGGCTGGGCGCCGTGGTGGGTCTTGAGATCTCGCAGGTACCCGATGAAGTTGCTCGGACCCTTCGAGTCGCGCGCCCTGCTGTAGCCGGGGTCGAGATTCATGAAGTCGGGGTAATAAGGATAAGCGTGGTAGGTCGCGAAGATACCGCCCCGCGCGTCGGGCGTCGGGACGATGCGCGCTGCGTCCACCCCGACACAATCCTCGCACTCACTGTACTCCTCGATCATCTCGGCCGTCTCCTCCTCGCCCATCGCGCGCAGGAAGGCTCCCTCCTCAGGGGCCGTCGATTCGGTCGGATGACGCAGCGGGTCGAGCGTGGGCCAGTTGACGAACGAGATCGGGCGCTGCTGGCGGTAGTTCCCGGTCTCGTATTCGACGGCGAAGTCCATGGTCCGGGCCAGCCACTGCTCGAACGGCGTGGCGCCATCCTCGAGGCGCGCCGTGAAATACGCACCCGCGAACGATTCTCTGTGCCCTTTGGCGAACCAGCCGTCATAGGTTCGAACCGACAGCGGCTCCCACTCCCGGCCCAGAATGTAACCGAGGACATGCGGCGAAATATCGGCCCGGTACATGCCCGAAGCATGACCCGGCCGCGCCTCGAGGTCGAGATTGCCGTGCACCGCGTCGATGACCCGCCGGATCTCGCCTCGGAATTCCCGGACGAACACGTCGCCGTCGTAGTCATCGCCTGCCGGCGGCTCGGTCCATATCCCCTGCAGGAGCCAGAGCGGTGCCGACCGGGCCGCGTCGTTGTGCCGGCGCAGCGCTGCGTAGAACGAAGGGGGCAGAAGGGTATAGAGGCGAACCGCGTTGGCGCCCATCCCGGCGATGGCCGAGAGGAAGGAGCGGTACGTCGCCTCGTCCGGTGGGAATTCCGCGGGGAAGCGGCCCGGCAGCGCCACCCCCATGTTGACTCCCTTCACGAACAGCGGCCGGAAGCGCCCGCCTTCCCGGACGAAGAACCTGCCGTCCCTGGCCTGGGCGACGACCCTTATCGCCGTGCCGGTCGCCGGGCCGCGCGGCCGCTCCTCCCGGCCGCCGTCTCCCGCGGCCAGCGCCTGTTGCAGCAATCCCTCGGCCTCGGCATCGCCCGGCTTGAGGCGAAGCGCGTCGCGAAACGCCTGCGTCGCGTCAGAGTACTTCTTCTGGTCACGCAGCGCGAGACCGAGCCCCTTCTGCGCGTCGAGATTCGAGGCCTCGCGGCGCAGGGCGAAACGAAACTGGTCTTCCGCCTCCGTCGACGAACCGCGGCGCAGCAGCACGTATCCCAGCCCCACGTGTGGATCGACGGCGCCCGCGTCCAGCTTCAGCGCCGCGCGGAACTCGGCTTCTGCCGCAGCCGGAGCGCCGGCCCTCAGATGACACCAGCCGGCGAGCGCGCGCAGCGCGGCGCTCCATCCATCCGCAGCGGACGCGCGGTTGATCGCCTCGAGCGCCTCCTGGAAGTGACCGACGACATAGAGTCGGACGGCCTCATCGTAATCCGCTCCGGCAGGCGAAGGCGGTGAACTCCTCGGTCGATCCTGTGAGCGCTCCAGTCCCAGGACGGTCGCGATCCCGAGCAGCGCGGCGCAGAGCACGAAGGCCCCGGCATGGTGCGACGATCGCGCGGACGGCAGGACGGACGAGGTCACACCCCCTGTGACTTGACCGAATCGGATGGCACGGGATGAGAGGCGCGCCGGCGCGCAACCACCGTGTTTGCCGCGCTTTCCCGCCGCTTACGAGGCGGCGGCCACTTATATCGCAAGTTGGCTCGCCTTGACAAGCACGCCCCGCCGCTGGTACTGTCCGTGTCTCCCCGCGTCGGTCGCGAGGTCGGGTGTCCCGCTCGGCCTTACTCTGGGCCGCAGTGAACATGCACTTCGCCGCAAGCCCCGGCAGACGGCAGCGGCTCAACAGCGGGTTTCTGCGCGGTAGCGGCACCCGTGACTGGTCCTCTCTCCTGGAACCATTGACCTCCGAGCTGCATCCAGGGTGGGAGGAGGCGGCGCTCGACGAGCTGGATCGCGCCCGCCGGCAAGGCGCCACGGTCCTGACCCTGGATGACGAGCGCTATCCACGACTGCTGCGCGCCTCGTCGGATCCGCCGTGGGTCCTTTACGTCTGGGGCGAGTTGCGGCCCGAGGATGTCCTGGCGATCGCCGTCGTCGGTTCTCGGCGTGCGACGCGTCACGGCCTCGAGGTGGCGAGCGGTATCGGGCGGGGGCTGGCGGCGTCCGGTTTCACGATCGTGAGCGGGCTGGCGCGCGGCATCGATGCGGCCGGGCACAAGGGCGCTCTCGAGGGCGGTGGGCGCACGATCGCGGTTCTCGGTTCGGGGCTCGATCGGGTCTATCCCGTGGAGCACCGCAGGCTCGCAGAATCGATCGCCGGGAGCGGCGCGGTCGTGACCGAGTTTCCCTGCGGGACGGCTCCGCTTAAGCGCCACTTCCCGGAGCGGAACCGGCTGATCGCGACGCTGTCATGGGCCACGGTGGTCGTCGAGGCGGCGCGCGACAGCGGATCGCTCATCACCGCCGATCTGGCGGCCGACGAAGGGCGCACGGTCTACGCCGTGCCGGGGCCCGTCGACGAGCCGAACGCCGAGGGGACGAATGGCCTCTTGCGTTCAGGCGCTCTGGTTTGCCGCGGCGCGGCGGACGTCGTCGAGGATCTGGCGCCACAGATCGTCGATGCCGCGCGCTCGCTCGCCGGGACGCGCGCGGCGGGGCCGCGCGACACCGGTGTTGCGTCCTCCGCGGCGCCGCTTTTGTCCGGCCCAGGGGCGGTGCCCTGCGACGTTCAGGCGCTGACGCCGGAGGAGCGGCGGGTG
>Ga0209761_1002781_pt1 | contig 11485 bp, 10 predicted proteins | sample GraSoi013_1_40cm_4_FD_185818 | JGI IMG/M metagenome (GOLD analysis project Ga0209761, IMG submission 185818) | Grasslands soil microbial communities from the Angelo Coastal Reserve, California, USA - Sample 09_25_2013_1_40cm (SPAdes) (version 2) | ecosystem: Environmental > Terrestrial > Soil >... | reverse complement strand
GAGCGCCAGGTTACGCGCTGCATGCCCGCCGTCTGCGAGGCCCCGCACGAGCACGTCAGGCGCCCCAAGCGGGACGAGGCTGCCTGCCCGCATCGCGTAGCGGTAGACAGTGGTCGTCGAGCTGAAGTACAGCACGCCCTTGCCGAGGGCGATCCCGGTGCCGCCTTCGGAGCCGAAGCGCTCGGTGACGTCCGCTTTACCGTCGCCGGTGGTGTCCCGCAGGGCGAGCACACCGCCTGGGCGACTCTGCAGCGCGACGAACAGATCGCCGTTCGGCCCCACCGCGAGGTGCCGCGGCGCGCCCACCTGGTCCGCGACGACGACCGCGCAGAAGCCCGCGGGGAGCGTGATCCCACCGTTGTCGGCATCGCAGGCGGGTGAGACGGCGGACGGGCGGGCGGACAAGATCAGCCCCGCCGCGCCCACGACCACGAGTTTGGTCCGGTTCATCCCTTCTTCTCCGCTGATGGGCCAGCCAACATCTCCCGAATGCCGCCGAGCGAGGAGAGCATGGCCGTGGCCTCGTACGGCAAGTAGACCACCTTATTGTTCTGGGGGCTCGTGACCATCTCCTTCAAAGCCTCGATGTAGCGGATGGCGATCAAGTACCGCGCCGGATCCCCGCCGGTTCCCTTGATGGCGGTCGTGATCCGCTCGATCGCCTGAGCTTCCGCCTCCGCGACCTTGAGGCGGGCGTTGGCCTCCGCCTCGGCCGCGAGGATCCTCGCCTGCTTTTGGCCCTCGGCCTGATTGATCTCCGACTGCCGGATGCCTTCCGACTGGAGGGTGCGCGACTGCTTCTCGGCCTCGGCGGTGAGGATCGCGGCGCGCCGGTCGCGCTCGGCGCGCATTTGCTTCTCCATCGCGTCCCGGATGTCGCGCGGCGGGTTGATGTCCTTGAGCTCCACCCGACTCACCTTGGCGCCCCACTTGTGGGTCGCCTCGTCCAGGATCTCGCGCAGCTTGGCGTTGATGGTATCGCGCGAGGAGAGCACGTGGTCCAGCTCCATCTCGCCGATGACGTTCCGCAGCGTGGTCTGCGTCAGCTTTTCGATTGCATCCGGCAGGTTGGCGATCTCGTAGGTCGCGCGGACCGGGTCGGTGATCTGGGAGTAGATCAGCGCGTCGATCTCGACCACCACGTTGTCCTTGGTGATCACGTTCTGACGCGGGAACACGTACACCGTCTCGCGCAGGTCGATCTTCTCCGTGCGGAAATGCCGCGCGAACGAGTCACCCGCCGGCGTGACGATCACCTGGTGCCAGTCGATCGCGCGCGGTTTGTCGATGATCGGGATGATCAGGTTCACGCCCGAGGCCAGCGTGCGGTGGTACTTCCCGAGCCGCTCGATGATCATCGTCTGCGCCTGCTGCACCACGCGGACGCCCTTGGCGACGATCGAAATCGCGACCAGCGCGATCACCGCGGGGACGATCAGCGCGCCGATGTTGTCCATGCCTAGGTCTCCTTGTCCACGTACAGAGTCGCCCCCTCCACCCGGACCACCATCACCCGGGTACCGGGCTCGAGCGCCGCGTCCATCAGCGAGGCCGCGCGCCAATCCTCACCCTCGACCAGGACCCGTCCCTTGCCGGTCGCGGGGTCGATGCGCTCCGACACGATCCCCAGTCGGCCGGCGAGCGCGTCCACGTTAGTCCGGATCTCGGTGCCGCGCGGGTGCAGGTACCGGAGCAGGAACGGGCGGATGCCCACCAAGGACAAGAGGGTCCCAGCAGCGAAACTGAGCGCCGGCACGACGGCTCCCGGGACGACCAGGGAAACGACCCCCGCGACCAGGCAGCCCACCGCCACCGACAGCAGCCAAAAACCCGGCGCGAGCATCTCGGCCACGAACAAGAGCAGGGAGGCGACGAGCCAGACTTGCCATTCGTGCATGGGGAGAAGTTAGCGTGCTGAGGGGAACCCGGTAATTGCGGGAACCGCGGCCCCGAGGCCTTCGCCTTCGGGGTTGCCGGTTCCCGCAACCTTTCCGCAGCTCCCCCAATCCAACCGGCAGCACGGTCGTGAAACACGCCCGCCCGGCGCCCGTAGCGCCGTCAGCGCTCCCCCTTGGAGGAGGTCCCACATGCCCGCTCTCCGGATCGCCACGTTGTTGCTGTTCCCCGTCACGCTCGCCGCCCAGCAGCAGCCCGAGCGGCGCACGGTCGCTGGTGACCACGTCGCCATCTACAACCTCGCTGGCGTGATGCGCCTGGAGCGGGGAACGGGCGGCGACGTCGTGGTGGAGCTGACGCGCGGCGGCCCGGACGCAGGCAAGCTCGAGATCGCGACTGGACCGCTGCGCGGGCGCGAAGCGCTGCGCGTCATCTATCCGGACGACGAGATCGTATACCGGGGGCTGGGTCGCGGCTCCAACACCACCCTGCACGTGCGGGACGACGGCACGTTCAACGACCGCGATGACCAGGGGAGGCACCGGGGCGACGAAGGCCGGCGTGTCCGGATCATGAGCTCTGGCAGCGGGCTCGAGGCCCATGCCGACCTGCGGATCGCGATTCCCGCGGGGAAGCGCGTCGAGGTCTACCTGGCGGTAGGGCAGGCGTTCGCTTCCAACGTGGACGGCGACCTGCGCGTGGACGTGGCGGCCGCGAACGTGACCGCCGACCATGTGAAGGGATCGCTGCTGGTCGATACCGGCTCGGGGGACGTGCGCCTCAGCGACGCCCAGGGCGACGTGAGCCTCGATACGGGGTCCGGCAACGTGACGGTGAGCGGGGTGAGCGGGCCCGAGCTCAAGCTCGACACCGGCTCCGGCGACGTCACCGCATCATCCGTGCGGGTCGGCAACGTCAAGATCGACACGGGCAGCGGGAACGTCCGCCTCGATCTGCTCGCCGACCTCGAGGCGCTCGATGTGGACACGGGGTCCGGAGACGTCACGATCAACGTGCCGCCGGACCTGGGTGCCGAGCTCGATATCGAAACGGGCAGCGGCGACATCGATCTGCAGAACGTCACCATCCGCACGACCCGCCTCGAGCGGGACCACCTCACCGGGGCAATCGGCGACGGCAAGGGGCGGATCAGAATCGAGACTGGCTCGGGAGGCGTTCACCTCGTCCGTGCCAAGTAGCGCTCAATCCGCGGGCGCCGCCTCGGGTGTGAGATGCCCGCTCGCGGCCCGCCCCAGCGACGTCCGGCCCAGGCGCTGCTGCAGCGCGTCGAGGTACGTGTAGATCACGGGTGTCACGTACAGGGTGATGAACTGCGAGAACGCCAGGCCGCCGACCACCGCGATGCCGAGCGGGCGGCGCGATTCCGAGCCGACGCCCACGCCGAGGGCGATCGGGAGGGTCCCCATTAGCGCCGCCATGGTGGTCATCATGATGGGCCGGAACCGGATGGAGCACGCCTGCAGGATGGCGTCGTGCGCCGATTTGCCCTCGGTGCGCTGCGCCTCCAGGGCGAAGTCGATCATCATGATCCCGTTCTTCTTCACCAGACCCACCAGCATGATCACCCCCACGAAGGCGTACACGCTCAGCTCCATCCGGAACAGCAGTAAGGTGAGGAGCGCCCCGAAGCCCGCGAACGGCAGAGCCGAGAGGATCGTGAGGGGGTGGATGAAGCTCTCGTACAGAATGCCGAGCACCATGTAGATCACGAGCACCGCGAGGATCAGCAGGAACAAGAGGCCCGCCTGGCTCGACTGGAACGCCTGTGCCGTGCCGGCGAAGCTCGTCGTGATGCTGGCGGGCAGGAGCTGCCGCGCGACGCGCTGCACTTGGGCTACGGCGGTACCGATGGCGACGCCATCGCGCAGATCGAAGGAGATGGTCACCGACGGCAGCTGCCCCGCATGGTTTACGGTCAGGGGGCCCGCGCTCGAGCCCAGAGTGGCGAGCGACGCGAGCGGGACGAGGGGACCGTTCCGAGAGCGGATGTACAGGAGGCTGAGCGCCGACAGATCTCGCTGATACTCGGGCAACAGCTCCATCACGACCCAGTACTGATTGGTGGACGTGTAGATCGTGGAGACCTGACGCGACCCGTACGCGTTGTACAGGGCCTCCTCGATCTGCTCGGCGGTGACGCCCAGCGCCGCGGCCCGGTCCCGGTTGATGGTCACGGTGGCCTGGGGGTTCGAGATCTGGAGATCGCTCGTGACGTTGACCAGGATCGGCAGCTTCTGGAGCTCCGTCAGGAGCCGTGTCGAATAGTCGTACAACGCGGGGTCCGGGCTCTGCAGCGTGAATTGATACAGGCTCTTGGTGCGCCGGCCGCCGATCTGGATCGGCGGCGGGTTCTGGAGGAAGACCTGAATACCCGGGATGGCGGCGAGCTTGCGGTTGAAATAGCGGATCAGCTCGTCCACACTCATGGCGCGCTGGGACCTGGGCTTGAGCTGCATGAACACGCGCCCCTGATTGATCTGGCCGCCGCCCAGGAACGACATCACCGCGTCCACGTTGGGGTCCTGCTGCAGGATGGCCATCACCTGTTGCTGATGACCAATGAGGTCGTCGAACGAGGTGCCCTGCACCGTCTCGGTGGTCCCGAAGATTTGTGAGTTGTCTTCGCTCGGCAGGAAGCCCTTCGGAACCACGATGAAGAGCACGACCGTCCCCGCGAGGATGAGCCCCGAGAAGACGAGAGCCGCCCGCCGCCGCTCCATTACCCACGCAAGGCTGTTCTCATACCAGTGCAGCACGCGCTCGTATACGCGCTCCGACGCGACGTAGAATTTCCCATGCTGAGCCTCGCGCGGCGGCTTGAGGAATCGGCTGCACAGCATGGGGGTCAGCGTCAGCGACACCACGCCGGAGACCAGAATGGAGGCCCCGATGGTCACCGCGAATTCGTGGAACAGCCGCCCGATGATCCCGCCCATGAACAGCACCGGGATGAACACCGCGGCGAGTGACAACGTCATGGAGAGGATCGTGAACCCCACCTCGCGCGCCCCGGTGAACGCCGCTTCGAGCGGGGGAGTCCCCTTCTCCATGTGACGCACGATGTTCTCGAGCATCACGATGGCATCGTCCACTACGAACCCCACCGACAGCGTGAGCGCCATCATCGAGAGGTTGTCCAGGCTGTAGTCGAGCGCGTACATGACCGCGAACGTGCCCACCAGCGAGAACGGCAGCGCCAAGCTCGGGATGATCGTGGCCGAGAGGTTGCGGAGGAACAGGAAAATGACGAGGACCACGAGCGCCAAGGTCAAGAACAGCGTGAACTTCACGTCGGTGAGCGAGGCGCGAATCGACTCCGAGCGGTCGGAGCGGAGCTGGAGATCCACGGAGGCTGGAAGCAACAGCTTCAGACGATCCATGACCGCCCGCACCCGACCCGCGACCTCCACGGTGTTCGCGCCTGGCTGCCGCTGAATGGCGAGCACGATGGCCCGGCTGCCGTTGTACCAGGCGGCGCTTTTGTTGTCCTGCACGTCGTCCAGCACGCGCCCCAGGTCCTGCAGGCGCACCGGCGCGCCATTGCGGTAAGTCACGATGAGCGGCCCGAACTCCGCCGCGCTGCGGAGCTGGCCGTTCGCCTGCACGGTGTAGGCCCGGTGTGGACCCCACAAGATGCCCGTCGGCAGGTTCACGTTGCCGGCGGCCACGCCGTCCGCGACCTCGTCGATCCCGATGGTCCGCGTCGCCAGCGCCTTGGGGTCGAGCTGGATCCGCACGGCGTACTTAGCGGCGCCGTACACGTTCACCTGCGCGACGCCCGAGACCGTGGACAGGCGCTGCGCGATGAAGGTCTCGGCGTACTCGTCCAGCTCCGGGAGCGAGAGCGTGTTCGAGCTCATCGCGTAGTAGATGATCGGCTGGTCGGCCGGGTTCACCTTCTGGTACGAGGGTGGCACGATCCCGGTGGGAAGCTGACGCAGCGTCTTGGAGATCGCCGCCTGGACATCCTGCGCGGCGGCGTCGATGTTGCGGTCCAAGGTGAACTGGAGCGTGATGTTGGTGCTGCCGAGGTTGGACGAGGAGGTCATCTGGTCCACCCCGGCGATCGTGGAGAACTGCTTTTCGAGCGGCGTCGCCACGGCGGACGCCATGGTCTCCGGGCTCGCGCCCGGAAGGCTCGCGTTCACCTGGATGGTGGGGAAGTCGACGTTCGGAAGATTGCTCACCGGCAGCAGCCGGTACGCCATCAGCCCGAAGGACAGGATCCCCAGCATGACGAGCGTCGTCATGACGGGCCGCCTGATGAACAACCCGGAGATGTTCATTTGTCCCCCTCCATAGCACGCGCGGGGTCGGCCGAGCCCTTCACCTCGACGGGCGCGCCGTCCACCAGCCGGACCTGGCCGTCGGTCACGACCTCTTCTCCCGGCCGCACGCCCTGGGCGATCACGGCATACGCTCCGGCCGGGCGCTCGACTGTAACGGCTTGCGAGCGCGCCGTACCATCCTGGTTCAGCACGAACACATACGTCCCCTGCTGACCGGTCATCACCGCTTGCGCCGGCACGACCAGCGCCTTGGGGTCGATGTACAGCTGCAGCCGTACGTTCAAGAACTCGCCCGGCCACAGCGCGTTGTCGCGGTTGAGGAATTCCCCTTTCAGCAGCACCGTCCCGGTGCTCGTGTCCACGCTGTTGTCCACGAACGTCAGCAGGCCTTCCGTGAACGCGGTGTCGGTCTGGGATGGGCTCACGAACACCGGCAGCCGGTTCTGTCGATAGCGCTGGATGTCGCCGAGGTGTTTCTGCGGCACGGCGAAGCGCACGAGGATCGGCCGGATCTGGTTGATCACGACCAGCGGATCGGCCGCGTTGGCCCGCACCAGGTTCCCTTCCCGCACCAGCAGCCGCCCCGTCCGCCCCGCGATCGGCGCGCGGATCGCCGCCCACTCGAGGTTGAGCTGCGCGTTCGCGACCGCCGCCGAGTCGGCGCGGACCCCTGCCTGGAGCGCTTCGGCGGCGGCCTTTTTTGCGTCGTAATCGGCCTTCGTCACGTAGTCCTGCTTCACCAGCTCGGCGTACCGGCCCGCATCGGCCGCGGCATTCAGCGCTTGCGCCTGGTCGCGGGCGAGCATCGCCTGGGCTTGCTCGAGCATGGCCTGGAACGGACGGGGGTCGATCTGGAACAACAGCTGTCCGGCTGCGACGTCGTCGCCTTCGTGGAACGCCACGCGTAACAAGATCCCCGTGACTTGCGCCTGGACCGACGCGGTCTGGCGCGGCTCGACCGTGCCCGTCGCCGACAGCTCATAGGGCACCGGCCGCTGCTCGGCGCGGGCGACCGTGACGGGTACGCGGAATGAGCTGCCTGCGCCCTTTTTCGAGCAGCCGGGCATGAGGATCAGCGCGAGCGCCGCGACGGCGGTGGTGAGCTTCATTACTTGGGCGCTCCAGTCGTATCGGCCTGCAGTTGAAGCGGGCTCGATCCGTCGAGCCCGAGGATCCCCACGTCGTGCGCGAGCTGAGCGAGCGCGGTATTCCAGGAGAGCCGCGCCTGGATCGCCTGGGCCCGGGCCGCGGCGAGGGCCGCCTGCGCGGTGAGCAGGTCGAGCAGACTCCCGGCCCCCGCCTTGTAGCGCCCCAGCGCCACCTGCCCGGACTCCGTGGCGCTGGCGAGCAGGTCCCGGCTGGTCCGAACCTGTTGCGTGGCGGTGCGGAGCCCGTAATAGGCGTTGAACACCTGATAGACCACCTGTTGCTCGAATCCTACCGCGCGCCGGGCGGCCGCGTCGGCGGCGGCGGATGCGGCCTTTACGTTGTACATCTGTGTCCCCCCCGAGAACAGCGGGAACGAGAGCGTCAGGGTCGCGTTGTAGCTGTTGCCCGATGTGGCGCTGCCCGCCGGCGGGTTGATGAAGTAGGTCTCGCCCGCGGTGCCGCCGAGGGCGAGCGTCGGGAGCGCCTGGGAGCGGGCGACGCTCACCCGGGCGCGGGCTTGCTCGACCTGCGCGCGCTGGGCCGCGAGGTCGGGTCGTTGGCGCAGCGCCTGCGCAATCAGTGTGTCCACGCCCTCGATGACGCCGAGCGGCAGCGTGGTGTCGGGTACGACCTCGAGGTCATAGGGGATGTTAGCCGGCAGTCCCATGGACAGCGCCAGCGCGCCCCGCGTGGTCTGCAGGGCGCCCTGCGTTGCCTCGAGCGCCAGCCGGGCCTGCGACAGCGCGGTCCTCGCCTGCAGGACGTCGGCGATGGTGGCGAGGCCCACGCGATGCCGCTGCTCCGCGGCCTCGAGATTCGTCTGCGCCTCCCTGAGCGTTGTCTGCTGGGCGTCGAGCAGTGCTTTGGCGCCCAGGTACAGGAAGTAGGCCTGCTGCACCTCCAGCACCACACTTTGCAGTGTCGCGTTGTGCGTCCAATCCGCGGCGAGGAGCGCCGCGCGCGCCTGCCCGACCGCGCCCGAGCGGCCGCCGAAGTCGAACAGCAACCACGAGAGCGTGACCGCCGGTCCGTAGAACTGCTGCTTCACCGCCTGCTGCCCCGCTGCCGCCACGGTTCGCCGGATCGCGGTCGCGGTGCCGTTGACCGCGATCGTGGGATAGTATTGCCCTTTGGCCGCGCCATACGTGGCGGCCGCCGCCCGCGCGTCCGCCCAGGCGGCGCTCGTCGCCGTGTTGTTCCGCAGCGCGATGTCGATGACGTCCGTGAGCTTGAGTTGCGCGATCCGCCCTGCGAGATCCGGCGGCAGCTCCGGCAACGCCACGGCCGGTCCGGCGGCCGGCTCCCGGGAGGAGGGAGGCGTCCAGAGCACGTTCGGGGCTGGGGCCGTGCCCGCGACCCCGCGCACCCCCGGCGTCCCGCAACCGAGCAGCGCGGCACAGGCGGTGACGCCAAAGGTTACAGGACGCAACGTCTGGGGGGGCGCGACCCTGCGGACCGTGACGTCTGGCGGACGAGTCGCGAACCGAGCGAGCATTGTACTCTGCACGAAAAAGGGTTTGGGCGGGGCCGCGGTTCCCATTATACGCATACCCGGCGCCGCCCGTGGACCATACCCTGCCGGGAGGGGAGGCGCCATGTCGGACGGGTCCCGCGTGCGGCTCGATCGGTGGCTGTGGGCCGCGCGCTTTTTCAAGACCCGCGCGCTCGCGGCGGCGGCCATCGGTGGCGGCAAGGTCGAAGTGGGCGGCGCGCGGGCCAAGCGCGCCAAGCTGCTCGCCGTGGGCGACTGGCTGCGGATTCGCCGTGGCCCGTTCGAGTACAGGGTGGTGGTGCGCGGCCTGTCGGAGCACCGCGGCCCTCCGGCGGCGGCGGCAGCCCTTTATGAGGAGGACGCCGAAGGGCGGCGGCTGCGCGAGCGGCTTGCCGAGCAACTCCGTGTGGCTCCGTCGCTGCGGTACGAGGGGAAGGGCCGGCCGACCAAGCGAGAGCGGCGGGAAATCGAGAAGCTCAGGGGCGAGTGACTAACGGCGGCTGAGCGCCTTCAACAGCTGTATTTGCCCCGCGTGATACAAGTCGTGCGAGGCGATGCCGTACACATGTTGTGCGTTGGTCCAAGTGGACCGCCATCCCCTGGCGTACAGCCGTGCCGCCGGGAAGCGGGCGATGACGGCACGTAGCAGGTGGTGCTGCTCCTTCAGCAGCGCGACGTCGCGCCGCCAGGCGGCCGCATCGGGCTTTGCCGGGAACGGCGGCCAGTTGCTCCCGCTCCGCGGAAACACGATTCCGAGATCGCGCGTCAGTCGGCGGCGCACGATGTACTTCCAGTAGGCCGTGTGTAGCACGATCTCCCAGATGTTGTGGCGGCGGCGGCCCGGGCGCCACAGCGCCTCGCGGGGGGTGAGGCCGCGGACCGAGCCCCATAGCGCGGTACCGTGCCACGCCCGCCGATCGAACGCCTGGTCGAACACGTCGAGCAGCAGCGCGATGCGCCGGTCGGTGCTCACCGTGGCTTCCGCGCCAGCCAGCGCGGCACCGTCGCCCGGTAGCGGTCGTACGACTCGCCGAACTTGCGCCGCAGCGCCGGCTCCTCGTACAGCACCACGAACAGGTGCGTCACGAGGAAGAATGCCACCGCGTAGCGCAGCAGCACGGGCGCCTCGAGCAGAATCGACTCACCGACGAGCAGCAGCAGCGCGCTCAGATACATCGGATTGCGAACCCAGCGGTACAGGCCGGTGGCGACCAACTCCTGCGGCGGGTCGAACGGGGCAGGCGTGCCACGCCCCAGTACGGCGAAGTCACGCAGGCAGCGCGCCAGCCCAGCGACCCCGGCGCCGAGCGGCAGCAGCCCGAGATAGCGCCACGGCCCGAGCGTCCAGTGCGCGGTCTGTGGGCCGGAGGCCAGGAAATACGGCACGTACACGAGGACCGTACCCATGAACAGGACCGCGAACAGCACAGTCCGCACAATCGCGTCAGTCACGTGAGCCTCCGGGAGGGCTCCAGCGTGTCGATGATCATGATCTTCTGCCAGATCTTGCGCGACAGCCCGGTGGTCAGCGTCTCCACGTCGTTCACGGCATCGAGCAGCACTGGGTCCTGGGAATCCTGCACGTACAGCGCGGCCACCTTGCTCGTCAGGGACAAGAGCTCCGAGCAGTAGTCGAGATAGCGCGACAGCGCGAAGCGCGTCATGGTGCCCTGGGGTGACGTCGCCGTGGTGGCGCCCTCCCCGAGCAATTGATCCGGGTCCTTCGTCAGCTGGTGCATGTCTACGATGTGGGCGATGCTCCGCAGCTCGTGGAGCGCGGCCAGTGCCCGGCGACGCTTCATGCGCGTCTCGACGTTCGCGAGGAACAAGACGGCGAGGCCGAGGAACACGACATTCTGAATGGCCTGGGAGGACTGCAGGAAGGTCGCGAACTCCTCCCAGCGTGGCGCGAGTCGCAGGTGGAGCAGCGCCTCCACTCCCACGAAGACGACGATCGCGATCAGGGCCCAGGTGGCGACGCGCAGCGGAACGTTGGGCCGGCGCAGGCCCGCCACCCGCGCCATCGATTCGCTCGCGGCGTCGAGCAGGTCGCCCGACACGCGCTCGAGCCCCGAGCCGGGGAACCGCTCCCCGATGCGCTGTCGCAGGCGCTCCAGCGTCTCCACGATGCGGGTGCCATCGAGGCGCCGGTACATGGACCTATGGGAGGAATTCAGCCGGGATCGGGTGCGCCGGGTCCTCGTCGAACCAAATGGCCGACGCCACCCACCACCGCTTTCCGTCCCAGAAGAGCTGCAGGGCGTTGATGCCGCGCCCTTCGACCGGCCCGTCCGCCGTGCGCCGCTCCTCGTACGTGCTGAACACCTGGACGATGTCTCCGTAGGACCGGGTGACGCGGTGGACCTCCCGCTCGAAGAACCCATCGTGCACCATGGTGGAATCGGAGCGGTCGACGAACGCCTGGTGATCCATCACGCGGGCGTAGGGCCCCTGGTTTCCGACCCCCGTCGCCACGAACCGGAGGTCGGGGATGTAGAGCGAGCGGTCGCGCGACCACTGCCGCGGCTGGCCGGCGGGGCCGGTGATGACGTCGTAGTAGGCCGTTACGACACCGTCCACCGTGGCTACGTCGGCGGCGCGGGGCGCGACCGCCGGCACGTCCACGTGCCGGCGCGCC
>Ga0209761_1002780_pt1 | contig 11488 bp, 8 predicted proteins | sample GraSoi013_1_40cm_4_FD_185818 | JGI IMG/M metagenome (GOLD analysis project Ga0209761, IMG submission 185818) | Grasslands soil microbial communities from the Angelo Coastal Reserve, California, USA - Sample 09_25_2013_1_40cm (SPAdes) (version 2) | ecosystem: Environmental > Terrestrial > Soil >... | reverse complement strand
GGAAGCCAACGCGCGCCTGTTGGAGTCCGCCGGCGCGGCGGTGGTGGTGCTCGATCGCGAGGCGAATGGTGTCCGCCTAGCGCAGGCGGTAGACGCCCTGCGGGCGGATCCGTCGCGGCTGCGTGCGATGGCGATGGCCAGCGCTCGCCTGGGCCGGCCGCAGGCGGCGCGGGAAGTGGCAGCGCTGGTGGTCGCCGCCGCGGAGAGACGATTCTCGTGATCGATCGCAACGCGCGCGTCCACTTCATCGGCATCGGCGGGGCGGGGATGAGCGCCATCGCGCACATCCTGCTGTCCCGCGGGTATCGTGTCAGCGGTTCTGACCTTCGCGCCTCGGACGCCACCCGGCGCCTCGTGGCCCTGGGTGCGGCAGTCCATATCGGTCATGATCCCGGCCACCTGGCGGACGCGGACGTGGTGGTGGCCTCGCGCGCCGTCCCGGAGCTCAATGTCGAGATGGTCGCCGCGCGCTACCGCGGCCTGCCCGTGCATCATCGCGCCCAGGTGCTGGGGCAGATCCTCGCCGAAGGCTTCAGCATTGCCATCGTCGGGACGCACGGCAAGACGACGACGGCGGCGATGACCGCACATGTGCTGGCGGCCGGCGGGCTCGATCCCACCGCCCTCATCGGCGCGGATGTGGAAGGGCTGGACGGCAACGTCCGCGTCGGCGGCAGTCGGTACCTGGTGGCGGAGGTAGACGAGTCCGACGGATCATTGCTGTACGTGCGGCCATCGGCCGCGGTGGTGACCAGCCTGGATACCACCGATCACCGGGACTACTATCGCACGGTGGAACACCTGACCCAGACGTTTGCCGAGTTCCTTGCCGCGTTGCCGGCCGACGGGTTCGCGGTGCTGTGCACCGATCACCGGCACGTCCGGGATCTGTTATCCCGCGTTTCTGCCCGCGCCATCACGTATGGACTGGTGGGGCCCGCCCGCTACACGGCCACGCTGCAGGGCCTCGCCGGCCGGCAGACGCGATGCACCTTCCGGCGCGATGGCGTAAGTTTGGGACCACTGGTGCTGAACGTCCCTGGCCGCTATAACGTGCTCAACGCCCTGGCTGCGACGGCGGTGGCGTTGGAGCTGGGCATAAATTTCCCCCAGGCGGCACAGGCGCTGGAGAGCTTCCGCGGGGTGAGCCGGCGTTTTGCCGTCCGGGGGGAGGTGGGCGGTGTCATGGTGGTGGATGACTACGCCCACAATCCGATCAAGATCGCCGCGGTCCTGCGTGCGGCCAAAGAGTCCTGGCCGGACCGGCGCATCATCGCCGTGTTCCAACCACACCGCTACACCCGGACCCAGACGACCTACCGGCGCTTCGCCACGGCGTTTTCTGATTGTGACCATCTGATTGTGACCGACATCTATCCCGCCGATGAGGAGCCGATTCCCGGTGTCAGCGCGGCGCTGATCGTTGAGGCGGTGCGTCCGCACCGGCCGGTGACGTTCATTGCCGAAGGAGAGCGCGTCGTGGGCCATTTGCTGCCCATGCTGCGTCCCGGGGATCTCGTCCTCACCCTCGGGGCCGGCGACATCTGGAGGACCGCCGACGAACTGGTGGCGGCGCTTGGGACCCGCGCACAGACGGGAACGCGGGAACACGGGAACGCGGGAACACGACCGTGAGGGCGCATCCTCGAATCCGCGGAGTGCACGAGTTGAGCGTTTCTTGTCTTGGTTCCGTCGCCGCGGGGCACACCTCAGAATGGCTCCGCGCGGTGGAGGCGGCGCCAGGAGGTTCCTATCACGCGAGGCACCGGTCATGCCGCGCCAGCCGATGACGATCAAACCCGCCGGGCACGCCGATGCCCTCCGCATGTTGGGACGGGTGTGCCGCGAGGTGCGCGAGGGGGAACCGCTGCGAAAGCATGTGTCCTTCCGCGTCGGCGGGCCGGCAGACCTGCTGGTCGTGCCGCGGTCGCGGGAGGAGTTGCGCGCCGTCGTCACCTGGCTATTCACGGAGCGCGTCCCGTTTGTGGTGCTGGGCCAGGGCAGTAACGTCGTGATCTCCGATCTGGGGATCCGCGGGATTGTCCTGAAGATCGGGAAGGGGCTGGATCGCATCACGCTTGACGGCGACCGCGTGACGGCGCAGGCCGGCGCGGGACTGCCACATCTGGCGCGCGCGGCGGCCCTGCAGGGACTGTCGGGACTGGAATTCGCCGCCGGCATCCCGGCGTCGCTCGGGGGGGCGGTGGTGATGAACGCCGGCGCGCATGGACACGCCATGATGGAGGTCGTGGCATCGGCGCGGGTGCTGATGCCGGACGGGGAGCACATCCTGACGCCGGCGACGCTGGGGTATGCCTACCGGACCAGCGTGCTCCAGCAGCGTCCCGCTGTGGTGGCCGAAGCCACACTGCAGCTGCAGCGCAGCACGTCCGAGATCGTCCGGCGGCGCACGGAGGAGTGGCTCGCGCATCGCGCCGCCACCCAGCCGATCGGTCCGCCCAGCTCCGGGTGCATCTTTCGCAATCCCGCGGGTGACCATGCCGGCCGGCTGATCGACCTTGCAGGCGGCAAAGGGCTGCAGGTCGGGGGCGCCCAGGTTTCGGAGGTCCATGCCAATTACATCGTGAACACCGGGGCGGCCTCGGCCACCGATGTGGTAGCCTTGATGCACAAGGTAAACGCGCTCGTGGCGGAGAAGTTCGGGGTCGAGTTGGAACCCGAGATCAAATTGTTGGGGGAGTTTGAACCAGCGTAAACACTGAAGCGTGCACATCGGCTCAAACCTTCGACGTTCCTTTCGTCGCACCTTATGACGCACACACACAACGCAGCGTATCCCCTGACTCCACGGCTCCGCGACCGCACCCCGGCCGCCGACCCTGCGCCGCCCGCCATTGCTCTTCTGCTGCGTTTTGTCGTGGCGATGGCCGTGCTTCTCACCGCCGCGGCATTTCCGCTGTCCTCGTTTTTCACCGTCTCGGAGATCATCGTCGTCGGCGCGAGGAACGTGTCCGCCGGCGATATCCTCGCACGCAGCGGACTGCGGGTCGGACAGCGGCTCGCCACGGTGGACGCCGATGACGTGGCGGACCGGCTCACGCATTACCCGTGGATTGCCGCGTCGCGCCTCAATGTGTCGCCGGCCGGCCGTGTGACCATCAGCGTCCAGGAACGCGTGCCACATGCCGCGCTCCCCTACCGCGACGCATATCTTTTGCTGGACCCTACCGGCGTCGCGCTGGCGGTGGTCCGCTCCACGCCCTCGGTGCCGGTGATCAGGGTAGACGGCGTCGCGCTGCCCTGGATCCGGATTGGCGACCGCGTCCCATCGGCCCCCACGTTGGACGCGCTGCGCGTGTTGGGGGCTGTGCCGGAGGAGGAGATCGCGCGCGGCCTGCGGCTCCGCGTGGATCGGGCAGGATCCGTCACGCTCACAACGGCGGACGGGATCACCGTGCTACTCGGGCAGCCGCGCGGCCTACTCGCCCGTATCGCGTCGCTCCCCCAGGTCTTATCGGCCATTCGACACCAGCGGTTGGGTGTGCAGTACGTCGACCTGCGGTTTACCGGTAGTGTCATCCTCAAACTCGGCGCTGCGCCCGCGGGGGGAGGAGTCCGACATTGAGCGTGGAATCCCGCTACAAGATATGGGGGAAAAGTTACGCAGGCACTACTAGATGTAGCAGAGTACAGGAGCGGTGATATTGCGCAAGCAGCACGTCGTGGGATTGGACATTGGGACTACGAAGGTGTGTGCGGTCGTCGGCGACGCTGACGAGGATGGCGAGGTGCACATCGCCGGCGTGGGCAGCACGCCGTCCTCCGGCATGCGCAAGGGGGTGGTCATCGACATTGAGGCCACGACCCGCGCGATTGAAGACGCTGTGGAACGCGCCGAACGCATGGCCGGCATGACGATCTCCGCACTGTACGTTGGCGTGTCGGGCGAACACATTACCTCCACCAACTCCCGCGGGGTCATCGCGGTGAGCCGCGGAGACCACGAGATCTCCGCGGCCGACGTGGACCGGGTGGTTGAGGCGGCACGCATGGCTGCGCTGCCGGCGTCCGACCGCGAGATCGTGCATATGCTCCCCCGCGGCTTTGTGGTGGATGGACACGACGGCGTGCGCAATCCCATCGGCATGTACGGCTCCCGTCTCGAAGTGGAAGCGCACATCGTCACCGGCACCTCCACCGTTCTGGCGAACCTGCTCAAATGCGTGCAGCGCGCCGGGCTGGAACTGGAAGACTTGGTGTTGGAACCACTGGCATCGGCCGAGGCGGTGCTGACGCAGGCGGAGCGGGAACTGGGCGTGGTGCTGGCGGACATCGGCGGGGGAACCACCAGCGTGGGGGTCTTCGCGGGCGGCGGCCTGTGTCACACTGCGATCCTGCCCGTGGGTGGGCATCATCTCACCAGCGACGTCGCGGTCGGACTGCGCACGCCGGTCGCGGAGGCGGAAAAGCTGAAGATCCGCCACGGAGCGGCATCGGTGGCCGACGTCCATGAGGGCGAGCTGATCGAAGTATTCAACGTCGGCGATCGTGAGCCCAGAATCCTGCCGCGCAAAGTGCTCTGCGAGATCATCGAGCCGCGGTTGCAGGAGATCTGCAGCCTGCTCCGGCTGCAAATCAAGCGCAGCGGCTACGGCCACCTGGTCCCCGCCGGGATCGTGCTCACCGGAGGGAGCGCGTTGTTGCGCGGGAGCGCCAAGTACGTCAGCGAGAAATTGGAGTTGCCGGCGCGCGTCGGAGTTCCAGAGCAGGTCGGGGGGCTCATCGATGCCGTGGCCAGTCCCATCTATGCCACGGCCGTGGGTCTCGTGCAGTACGGCGTCCGCCACGGCGGGCCAAAGCCGGTCCACGCCACCAACGGCGCCGGGATTCTGGGCAGGATGCGCGGCTGGCTGCGGGAGATGGTGCAAGGCGCGTAGGACGCGGTCGGGCCGTCGAGCTGTCGGGCAGTCGCGGGATGGACGGCGCGACCGCTCGACTGCGCGACTGCGAATCGGAGCACATGCAGCAGACTACGGAGTGCGAGCACCCGTAAAAGGGGGCAACCGCTATGGGGCACATCGATCGCGATCTGCGCCGATACGCCGCGATTAAGGTGGTCGGGGTCGGCGGCGGCGGCAGCAACGCGGTGAACCGGATGATCACCGCGGGGCTGCGCGGGGTGGAGTTCATTGCCATCAACACCGACGCGCAGGCCCTGGCCATGAGCAACGCTGACAAGAAAATCCACGTGGGCAGCAAGCTGACCAAAGGGCTGGGCGCCGGGGGCGACCCGGAGATCGGACGGCAGGCCGCTGAAGAGAGCAAAGAGGATCTCTTTGAAATCCTGGACGGCGCCGATATGGTGTTCATCACGGCCGGCATGGGCGGCGGCACCGGCACCGGCGGATCGCCGATCGTTGCCGAGGTCGCCCGAGAACTGGGAGCGCTGACGATCGGGGTGGTGACCAAACCGTTCTCGTTTGAGGGACGCCGGCGGGCACAGGCCGCCGACGAAGGCGCGCGCACCATCAAGCAGAAGGTGAATACGTTGATCACCATCCCCAACGACCGGCTGCTGCAGATTATCGATCGCGCGGCCACCGTCGTGGAGGCGTTTCGCGTCGCCGACGACGTGCTGCGGCAGGGAGTGCAGGGCATCGCCGATCTGATCACGGTGCCCGGGCTCATCAACCTGGACTTCGCCGACGTGCGGACGATCATGCGCGAGGCCGGATCGGCGTTGATCGGCATCGGCGTCGCCGGCGGCGAGGACCGCGCCATCCGCGCGGCCCAGGCGGCGATCAGCAGTCCGCTGCTCGAAACATCGATGCAGGGCGCCCGGGGTGTGCTGATCAACGTGACCGGCGGGCTGGACATGGGGCTGCTGGAAGTCTCGGAGGCCGCCCAGATCATCAAGGAGGCGGCCGACCCGGATGCCAACATCATCTTCGGCGCCGTCGTTGACGACAAGGTGGACGGCGAGCTGCGTATCACCGTCATCGCCACCGGGTTCGACGCCGGCCGCAAGCCCGCCGACAAACTCAGTGAGACGCCGGACGCAATCGAAGACGGGGTCAAGGCGCTGATCAACGACCTCGACATCCCGGCGTTCCTGCGGAGACGCTGAGCGGGCGACTGCGCGACCGCGACTACCACGAAGGGGGGACAGCGCCGCGCGCGATCCCCCCTTCACCTTTCTCGTTCGGGGGCGTACCCTAGGGAGTACCGTGTTCCACCTTGACGGGGAGCTCGAAAATCTCCACCGCATCGTGTCGGAGTACTTTCCGGTGACGGGGGTGCTGGACGACGCCGGCCGCCCGGCATTCACGGTGCAGGTGCCGGCGGACAGCAAGGCGCGCTTTCTCGCGCTGCAGCGCCGGGTGGAACCGACGGGCCTGCTGCCGCTGCTCCGCCGCCGGGACGACCGCGTGATCCTGGCGTTCGTTCCCCAGCCGCCGCCCGCGCGGTGGCGGTGGCAGGCGAATGCGGCCCTGTTCCTGGCCACGCTGTTGACCACCTTCGCCGCGGGATACATCAATGCGCAGGGACTGGTCGGAGACGGGTACCTGCGGTCGGCGGTGGGCGGCGGGCTGGCCTTCTCGCTGTCCTTGATGGCGATCCTGGTGACGCATGAGATGGGTCACAAGGTGCTCTCGGTGCTTCGCGGGGTGGACAGCAGTCTGCCGTACTTCATTCCGATGGTGCCGCCGTTGGGAACGATGGGAGCGATCATCATCACCCGCGTCCCACCACCGAATCGGGACGCGCTGATTGACGTCGGCGGGGCCGGCCCCATCGCCGGGTTCCTGGTCGCCATCCCGGTGCTCATACTCGGTGTCTTGAACTCATTCGTCATCCGCTCCACCGACTTCCAAGGGGTGAATCTCCCCGAGCCGCTGCTGTTGCGCTGGATCATCGCCTGGTTCCTCCACCCGCCCCAGGACGCGGTCGTCCTCGGTCACCCCATGTTGTTTGCGGGATGGATCGGGCTGCTCGTCACCAGCATCAACCTCCTCCCGGCCAGCATGCTGGATGGCGGCCATGCGGTGCGGGCGCTCCTGGGTGCCCGTGTGCACCGGGCGCTGACGTGGGTGGGAATCGCCGTGGCCTTCGCGCTCGGCTACTATGTGATGGCGTTGCTGATCGCGGTGATGACACGCCGCAACTATCCCGGGCCGCTGGACGACGTGTCCCCGCCCAGCGTGTCGCGGGCGGTCATCGGCGTGATTCTCGCGGCCATCTTCATCGTCAGCGTGGTTCCGATGCGCTTCTCGCTGCGATGATCCCGGCCGCCCACCTGGTCTTCGCCGTCTTTCTCAAAGAGATGCTCGAGACGCTGCGGGACCGCCGTACGCTGGTCGTGGCCCTGGTGCTGCCGGTCATCTTGATGCCCGTGGTGACCCTCGGGGTCCCCTATCTCGCCGAACGGCAGCGGCATCAGCGAGAGACGGTGGCGTCGCGCGTGGCGATTGTAGGAGGGTCGTTTGCGCCGGATCTGATCCGGGAGGGCGAGGCCCAGGGGCTCATCCGGCGGGTCGACGCGGCCGATCCGATTCGCGCGCTGCTCGTAGGGAGACTCGATGCCGTGGTGGAAATCCCGCCGGATTTTGCCGCGCGTGCGCAGACCGGGAACGGACAGGTGACCATCGTCTTCGATGAAAGCGAGGCCGGATCGGTAGTGGCCCGGCAACGTCTCCAGGACGCCGTCGCCGGCTACGCGGCGCGGCTTGCCGAACTGCGCCTTCGCTCGCATGGGCTCACCCGCAACGATCTCACCCCCATCCACGCCGCGTCACGCAGTGTGGCCGATCAGCGCCGTCTGGGCGGAGCGTTGCTGGCCAGCCTGCTGCCCTTCTTCATTGCCATCTGGGCCGTCCTCGGGGGCCAGCATGCGGCCCTCGATGTCGGTGCCGGTGAGCGGGAGCGTCTGACCCTGGACACTTTGCTGGTGGCGCCGCCATCCCGCTGGGTCCTGACTCTGGGAAAGTTCCTGGCGGTGGCGGCGGCATCTCTTGGGGCCGTGGTCGTCGTGATCGCCGCGACCCTCGTCAGCCTGCGGCTAGGAGCCGCCTGGGGATTGGCCGAGCTTCGGAGGGCGTCGGTGGTCATCTCAGTAGGTCCGGCGCTGTGGATCCTGATCGTGTCGGGGCTGCTGGCGGGGTTCCTCGGTGCGGCGCAGCTCGCGGTCAGCCTGTTTGCCCGCAGCATCCGGGAGGCCCAGCAATATTTCACCCCCCTCTACCTGCTGATTACGCTGCCTGCTATGGCCGCTCCGTTTCTCGAAGGGTGGAACAGGTCGGGATGGACCTACTTGGTGCCGGGCCTGGGCCCGATGTTCGCCCTTAGGGGTCTGCTGCTGGGGGACCTGGCTGTCCAACACCTGGCAGTCACGCTGGGCGCAACGGCCCTCTTCGGGGGGCTCGCTCTGGTTCTGGCGGTCCGATCCCTGCGCCAGGAGCCGGAATCTCCCGCTGGAGCGAGACCCTAGCCCGCAGGGTGCCCGTGGGGCGGCCTTCCCAGCAGGGGGCATCCACACCCCCCTCGATTCGGGCCAAAAATCGCTTGAAATTCAGCATTGACACACAACATGTAGAGAAATAGAATCTGATTGCCCTAGATGTTGTAGGGCCTTCGAGATGCGCTGTCCCTTCTGTGCCCACGAAGAAAGCAAAGTCTTGGACTCCCGCCCGGTTGAAGACGGAGCCTCCATCCGCCGCCGCCGCGAGTGCATCCGCTGTTCCCGCCGTTTCACTACCTACGAGCGAATGGACCACGTGCCCATCATGGTGGTCAAGCGTGACGGCCGGCGGGAGCCGTTCGACCGCAACAAGATCCTCCGGGGGCTCGTCCAGGCCTGCGGGAAGCGCCCCGTCTCGATGGACGACCTGGAGCGCGTGGTGGCCGAAGTTGAACGGGAAGTCACCGAGCGAGGCGACCGCGAGGTCAGTACTCTGCAGATCGGCGCGCTGGTGATGGAGCGGTTGCGGCGCCTGGACGACGTCGCCTATGTCCGTTTCGCCTCCGAGCACCGGCGTTTCCGCGACCTGGACATGCTGGTCCAGGAGGCGGAAACCCTGAAGGAGCGCAAGAGGCGGGAGGAGGCCTTGCGCGCGCAGGTCCCCCTGCTGACGGTCGATTCCGGCCAGACCAAGACCTCGAAGTAACGCACGATCCTGACAATACCGGCCGCGCGATGCGTCCGGAGCCTGCATTACTATTACGGGAAGGGGTGAGCCCGGTGGACGCTGACGCTGCACCAGCAACGACCCGACCGACAACCGACCTGCCTCAGGAGACGCTGGACTACTTCGGCGGCGACGACCTCCGGGCGCATGTCTTTTTTGACAAGTACGCGCTGCGCGACCCCGAAGGCCGGATACTGGAGACCACACCACCGCAGATGTGGCGGCGCATCGCCCGGGAGATCGCCTCGGTGGAACCCACGGCGGCCAGGCAGGCGGATTGGGAGGAGAAGTTCTACTGGTTGCTCGACGACTTCCGCTTCATTCCCGGCGGCCGCATCATGCACGGCGCAGGCAACCCCAAACGGGTCACACTTCTGAATTGTTACGTTCTGCCAGTACACGATGACTCTATTGAATCCATCTTCGAGTGGATGAAGGAGGCCGCGCGTACCTACTCGCTGGGCGGGGGGGTGGGGACCGACATTAGCGTGCTGCGGCCGCGGGGTGCACCGGTGAACAACGCCGCCCGCAGCAGCACCGGATCGGTCTCCTTCATGGAGCTGTTCTCGCTGACCACGGGCACGATCGGGCAATCCGGCCGCCGTGGTGCCCTGATGATCACGATCTCGGATTCCCATCCAGATGTGCTGGACTTTGTGAGGGTCAAGCGCAACCTCACGAAGGTGCGCTACGCGAACATCAGCGTGCGCGTGTCGGACGCGTTTATGCAGGCGGTGGAGTCCGACGGCGAGTTTGCCCTGCAGTTCGCAAACGAGCGCGCCGGGCTGCGCCGGACCATCCGGGCCCGCGAGCTGTGGAACGAGTTGATCAAGGGGGCGCGCGACTATGCCGAGCCGGGTCTGATCTTCTGGGATCAGATCAAGTACTGGTCCACGTCTGAGTACAATGGCATGGGCGTGATCACGACCAACCCGTGCAGCGAGATTCCGTTGGAGCCGTACGGGAACTGCTGCCTTGGCAATGTGAACATGGCTTGCTTCGTCAGCGACCCCTTCGGCCCGCAGCCGCGGGTGGATTGGGAGCGCCTGGACCCCGCGCTGCGCACCGCGACGCGCTTTCTGGACAACGTGCTCGACTACAACGCCGACAAACATCCCCTGCCGGCGCAGAAAGCCGCCAGTCTCAAGTCCCGCCGCATCGGGGTGGGGTTTACGGGGTTGGGGGATATGCTCATCAAGCTGGGGCTGAAGTACGACACCGAAGAAGCCGTGGGGTTTGTGGACCAGCTGTTCGAGCGCATCAAGAATGTCGTCTACGATGAGAGCGTAAATCTGGCCTGCGAGAAGGGCGTGTTTCCGGCCTACGATGCGGACAAGCACCTGGCCGGACGGTTTGTGGCGACCCTGCAGCCGCTGGTCGGGGACCGCGTCCGCCGGCACGGGCTGCGCAATGTGGCGCTGCTGACAGTGCCGCCCGTGGGCAGCGGCGCCGCCCTGGCCGGGGTGACCAGCGGGATCGAACCGATCTTCGATCGCGCCTACGTCCGGCGCTCTGAATCGCTGTCGCAGGAGATCTTCAAGGTCTATCATCCGCTGGTGCGGGAGTACATGGCCCGGTTTGAGGTCGAGCGCGAGGAAGACCTGCCGCCCTTCTTCGTCACCGCCCACCAGATCAAACCGGAGATGCGGGTGAAGATGCAGGCGGCCATCCAGAAACACATCGACCACTCCATCAGCAGCACCGTCAATCTGCCCCGCGAGACCACGCCGGAAGAGGTGGAGCAGGTGTACTTCCTGGCCTGGAAGCTGGGATGCAAAGGCATCACCGTCTATCGGGCCGGTTCTCGTGAGAACATTCTGACCGCGATGAGCGAGATCAAGGAGGAAAAACAAAGCATCTACACCGCTCCCAGGGGGATCGTAAGCGGTTCAGAGGGCGGCGACCCCCTGGCCTCGCCGGCCACGCAAGATCAGGCGGCACGGGCAGCCCAGTCTGCCCATACCACCCCGCGACCGCGGCCGAAGGTCACCAGCGGCCGCACCGAGCGCGTGGAGACTCCGCGGGGGCGCATCTATGTCGTCGTGAACGAGGACGAGTGGGGGGTGTGCGAGGTTTTCGTCCACTCCCTGGACGTCGAGGCCGAGGGTGTCGGTCGGCTGGCCTCACTCGCGTTGCGAGGGAGGATTGACCCGCGGGAAGTCATCGAGCAACTCTGGCGGGTGCAGAGCAAGGAAGTGGCGTTCGACCGATCCAGCGGCGGCACGGTGGTCCGGGTCACCACGATTGCGCAGGCCGTGGCGCTGGCGCTGGGGCGCGCGCTGTATGGGGAGGACTTCCGGCCGGACAGAGAGTTCCCGCGGGCGGATGTGCTCCCCGAGCCG
>Ga0209761_1002779_pt1 | contig 11489 bp, 11 predicted proteins | sample GraSoi013_1_40cm_4_FD_185818 | JGI IMG/M metagenome (GOLD analysis project Ga0209761, IMG submission 185818) | Grasslands soil microbial communities from the Angelo Coastal Reserve, California, USA - Sample 09_25_2013_1_40cm (SPAdes) (version 2) | ecosystem: Environmental > Terrestrial > Soil >... | reverse complement strand
TCGACCGCATCATCGACGTGTTCCCGCCGCACCAGCAGCAACAGATCCGCGTGCAGCTGGCGTCGGTGCTGGAAGCCGTCATCTCGCAGCAATTGTTGCCGAACATGCAGTTCATGGCCGGTCGATCCGAGCGCCGGACCGTGGCGGCGGCGGTGGGCGTCTCCGCGGCGCGGAGCAGCAGCACCGGCGGGGATGGCAAGCGAACGCGCTGGCCAACGCTGGAGGAGGTCGGCCGCGTGCCCGCCGTGGAGATCATGATTGCCACGCCGGCTATCCGGAACCTGATTCGCGAAGCGAAAAGCCACCAGATTCATACGTCGATCCAGACCGGCGCGCAGTTTGGGATGCAGACCATGGACCAGTCGCTGTTCGCCTTATACACCCGGCGCCTGGTGACGCTGGAGAATGCCCTGGCCCGCGCCATCTTCCCCGACGAATTGCGGAAGATAATCGAGCGGGGAGGCCAGTAAGAACGGTCTACCAGGTTTCAAGTGTCTACCGGGTCTCCCGAGTCTCAAACCGCGGATTGATCTTGAGACATGGTAGACCTTGGTAGACCTGGTAGACCTGGAAGATTCGGAAAGAATCGGAAGACCTGGTAGACGCAGTACAGCGGGAAGGTGAGGATTAGGTATGGCGACCTTCAGATATAGTGCCCGCGATGCGTCCGGCCGTGTGGTGGCCGGTGCCATCGATGCCGAAACCGAGGTCCTGGTAATTGGCAAGCTCCAGGAGATGGGGTTCTTCGTCACCAGCCTGCAGAAACAAGCCGGCCGGGGAGAATTTCGCCTTGGGCTACGCGGGCTGCGTGGGCTGCGCAGGGTCGGCCTCCGTGAGCTCACGGTGTTCGCCCGCCAATTTGCCACGATGGTAAACGCGGGGCTCTCGATGGTACGCACGTTAACGATCTTGGAGCAGCAGACGGAGAGCCAGAAGCTCCGCCAGATCGTCGGCGAAGTGCGCAAGGACGTCGAAGAGGGCATGACGCTCTCCGACTCGTTCGGCAAGCACCCGGAGACGTTCAACACCCTGATGGTGAACATGGTACGCGCCGGTGAGGTCGGCGGCGTGCTGGACGACGTGCTCAACCGTGTGGCGACGTTCTTTGAGAAGGACCTGTCGCTGCGCCAGAAGGTCCGCGCCGCCATCACCTATCCCGCAGCAATCATGACCTTTGCTCTGGGTGTGATCTTCTTCCTGGTGTTCTTCATCCTGCCGCAGTTCATCGGGTTCTTCAAAGGGTTGGACCTAGTGTTGCCGCTGCCGACGCGTGTCCTGATCTTCAGTACGGAGCTGCTCACCGGCTACTGGTACGTCTTCCTGGGGTTCATCCTGCTCGGGCTCTACGGGTTCCGGATGTACATCAACACGCCGGCCGGCCGGTTCCGGTTTGACACCTTCAAGCTTCGTGTTCCGGTCTTCGGCCCTCTGGTCCGGAAAGTGACCATCTCCCGTTTCACGCGCACCCTCGGGACGCTGATCAGCAGCGGCGTCCCGATCATGCAGGCGCTGGAAGTGGTGGCCAAGGCTGTGGAGAACAAGGTCGTGTCGCAGGCTATCGAAAGCGTGCGCAGCAGCATCCGCGAGGGCGAGAGCATCGCCGTGCCCCTGCAGTCCAGCGGTCTGTTCCCTCCCATGGTGGTCCAGATGACCGCCGTCGGCGAGGAAACCGGCACGCTCGACAGCATGTTGCAGAAGGTCGCAGACTTCTATGACGCTGAAGTGGAGACGACCCTGGCCCAGCTGACTTCCATCCTGGAGCCTCTGCTGATCATGTTCCTCGGATTTGTGGTCGGGTTCATCGTCTTGTCGTTCTATATGCCGCTGTATCAATTGATTACCGGGATTAAGTAGGCAGTCGCGCGGTCGCGCTGTCGAGCAGTCGCGGGACCGGAAGAGCGAGGCGTGGAAAGACGTGCCGGGGTGGGCTGACAGCCGCCCCGGCTTGTTAATTCCCCAGTGCAGGGAATTAGCCAGTTTGGGCTATTGGAAACGCTCGGTGCCTGTTGTAAGTTCTTGGTGCAATGCAGCATTCCGGGTCGCGCCCACTCTTTGAGTCATTGGAAGCTTGGAAGCTGGCACACGAACTGGCACTACAAATCTACAGAGAGACGGAGACTTTTCCTCTTAGTGAGCGTTTCGGAGTGACGCAGCAGCTTCGCAGGGCAGCTATGTCCGTACCCGCCAATCTAGCTGAGGGCTGCGGTCGGGGCTCCACTCGAGAGTACGTTAGATTCTGCAGTATTGCGAGAGGGTCTGCTTTTGAGGTCCGCTATCATCTTCGGCTGGCTAGTGACCTCGGGTTCCTCTCTGCCGAGGCATACGTTCAGTGCGACGATGGTTACGATCGTGTGGGGAAAATGGTTCACTTCTTGATGCGTTCGTTAGAGCGACGAGCGTAACCGGGCACGGAGGACTCGATCTGATCCGCCGCGACAGCGCGACTGCCCGACTGCGAGACAGTTAGCGTGAGGCCGCCTGCTGTTCCTGCACGACCCGCGACGCCTCTGCGTACGTAATCCAAATTCCCGACGCGTGGAAAACTATCCAGCGCAGGTACCCGGGCAGTGAGAAGTAGTTCGTCTCTGCGCTGTACGGACGGAGGCCGGCCACGTTGGGAAACCCCGAGATGGCCTGCGGAGCCGGTCCTCCGGGGTACAACCCCGACACCTGCGACGCCGTGTTTGATTTGAACACGATGACCACGGCGACGCCCTGCCGGTCCAGGCCGAAGGCGACGCCCTGGTCGTCATAAATCATCCCGGGAAACCCTTCCACCGTGCCCTGGCGGAACCCGCGGCCGAATGTTTTAAGGACGTCTTCCACGCGGTAACCTACGCCAAGCTCATCACTGAGTTTCAACAGGCTGTTCGACGTGGAGGCGGCGCTGACCCGGCCACTCTGGATGTAGACGACGATCCCCCAGCGACTGAAGTTGTATACCGTGTCGATCGTCGTCTCGCGGAGGTCGGAGGGACGCCCAAATCTCGTCAAAATCAGATTTATCCCGGCGCCCATGTTGATGCCAGCGAGTGATGCTCCGGGAACGATCCGGCGAGAGCTGGGCGGCAACTGCGGGCCACCGGGTGCGGGTTGGAGCGGTAGCGGCTGCGGGGCTGGCTGCGGAGCCGGTTGGGGCGCCTGCTGCGGAGCTGGTTGATACTGGGCGAACGCAGGTGCGGCGATGAAGAGAAGGAGGCACGCTATGAGGGTGGAACGTCGCATCGGTCAGCTCCTTTGGCAAAGGGGTTTCCCCTTTCCGCAGCCGTTTCCTGCCCCCAGCGTTCTTACCCTCGAACAGGTGTGCAGCAGACCTCCAGTGCGTGAGGGCGCGGATGCGCCCAACTGCCTTTTCCTCTCCCGGTGGGAGAGGGATGAAGGGTGAGGGGCGAGGCGATAGCCTAAGCCGCTTTCTGCCGGGGCATAGGGCACGAAGGTGCATACACACGTGCGATACCGGCGGGGGCAGGCCGGGTTCACCCTCATCGAGCTTCTGATCGTAGTCGCGATTCTGGCGATCCTGGCCGCCATCCTCATCCCCAACTTCTTGCGGGCCCGTGGGTCCAGCCAGCTGGCCACATGCCAGCTCGATCTGCGCAACATCGCGGCCGCGCTTGAGCTGTACTATGGACAGAATCAGACATATCCCCTGGCTGCGAGCTGGCAGAACGATCTCGTCACCGGCGGGTACTCTCGCGCGTTGCCGAAGTCACCGATCGACCATGCGGATTATGGATACGCGACCGACACGGGCCGGAGCGCATTCGTCCTGTGGGATGGACCCGACAAGTACTCCCAGGCGGGCATCACCGGCTACGTCATCTATACAGCCGTTGGCGGCCTTCAGCTAGGTGTCGCCTCTGTTCCCACCCCCTAGGGCCGGTAGGAGGTCTAAAGGGCGGGGGGTGGTGGGTAGGAATGAAGTGCAGAGAAACCTGTTTCCCAGAACACGTGGGTAAGGGTTTCACCCGGTAGACCAAAGAAGGAGGACACACGACCATGTTTCAATTCTTTCTGCGCAAGCTTCGCAACGAGCGTGGTTTCACGCTGATTGAGCTGTTGATCGTCGTGGCGATCATCGCGATCCTGGCGGCGATCCTGATCCCGAACTTCCTGCGGGCGCGCGCGCAGTCGCAGGTGGCGGCTACCAAGGGCAACCTGAAGAACATTGCCACCGCGTTGGAGAGCTACTTCGTCGACAACGCGGCATATCCACAGCCTCCGCTGGGCAACACCAACCTGCTACCCAGCTACGCGCGAGCACTGCCCCCGGATCCATGCTCGGGGACCGTATTTGGGACCTCGCCGGGGTACACGTACGCGGTGCCTTCCAACCCCGCGACCGATTACACGCTAAGAACGAACTGGACAGTCGCGGGCGTAGGGGCTGCGTGCTTCGCAGCTGCCTCGCCTCCCAACGGCAACAACATCCAGTACACGCCGGGCGGCGGCCTGCAGACCACACCGTAGCATTAGATTAGGCTGCAAGTGTAAGGTGTAGGAAGAATGCGGCCAGGGTTGAGTCGACCTGGCCGCATTCTCATTTTTCGTCCGACTGCGACAGCGGCATTCCCTGCGGCACACATCTTGCTTTAGACTAGAACGGACGGAAACTCCATTGCAGGGTTTCATCTCCAACACAAGAAGGAGGACTCGCAATCATGCTTCAGTTCTTTCTACGCAGGGTTCGCAACGAGCGTGGTTTCACGCTCATTGAGCTGTTGATCGTGGTGGCGATCATCGCGATCCTAGCAGCGATCCTGATCCCGAACTTCCTGCGGGCGCGCGCGCAGTCACAGGTGGCGGCTACCAAGGGCAACCTGAAGAACATTGCCACCGCGCTGGAGAGCTACTTCGTCGACAACGCGTCATATCCACAGCCTCCGTTGGGCAACACCAACCTGCTACCCAACTACACGCGAGCGCTGCCCGTGGATCCATGCTCGGGGACCGCATTTGGGACCTCGCCGGGGTACACGTACGCGGTGCCTTCCAACCCCGCGACCGATTATACGCTGAGAACGAACTGGACGGTGGCGGGCACCGGAGCTCCGTGCTTCGCAGCTGCAGATCCCAACGGTAGCAACATCCAGTACACGCCGGGCGGCGGCCTGCAGAACACACCATAGCGGAGTTTCGCCATTTACAGCGCAAGCGGTGCGGCCGGAGTGAATGTCACCCCGGCCGCATCCTTCTTTGAAGCCGCCGGTCGCCAGTACGGGAGGGGGCGTCTGGAATCACCGGAGTGCGGGCACAGCAAGCAATCAGGTGGCTCTCGCCCCCACGTCGATATCAGATGTACACGATGAATCCTGTATTGTGGCGAACGCGGCGCCTTCTGCTGATCGCCTGTCTGCTCGCAGTCCCAGCCGTCGTGTGGCGGGGCGCAGATGTCACCGCGGCAGTGCTCCGTGACCGTGTCGCCACCGCTGCGTACCAGCGCGGGGTGGCCCTGCAGAGCGATCGACGTTATGACGAGGCTGCGGCAGCATTTCGGGAAGCCATCGCCACGTCCCCGAGCGCCATCACGGCCTATGCCGACCTTGGGGACGTTGAGCTGGCGCGAGGACACATCGACCAGGCGGTCCAGGCCTACCGGCACCTTCTCGCGATCTATCCTTTTACCTATTTTGCTGATCTGTACCGCCGTGTAGGGTTTATCGAACTGCGCGGTGGGCGGTTCGAGGATGCGGTGCAAGATCTTCGCCAGGCGAGTACGCTGGATCCTGGGGACTGGCATACATATCATCTGCTCGGACATGCCTACTATCGCCTTGGGGATCTCCAGTCCGCTCGCGTGGCCTGGGAGCGTACCCTGGCATTGAACCCGGGTTTCCAACCTGCCTATGAGCGGCTACGGGAGCTTGACGCGCAGCATCACTAACCAGCTGCGGCGCGTAGCGGACGGGGGCGAGACGTTCGCTCGCGTCTCCCGCGCCGCAGGGATCATCCTGGTGGTTGCGGTTCCGATCGTCGTCACCCCTTGGGGGCCTGACGGCTACAATCAGGTCAAAGCGTTGACGACAGAAATCCTGGCGAGTCTGGCGATGATCGGATGGATAGGGGCCCGGCTGGCCACGGGAAGGCCGTCCTGGAGGTTCACGGCGCCGGAACTGCCCCTGTGGGCATTTCTGCTCGCAGTCCTCCTTTCCTCAGTGACATCTGTCAATCCACGGCTGTCCTTCTTGGGCGGGGCCGGCAGGTACGAAGGGCTGTTTGCGCACTGTGGGTACGTCGCCCTCTTCCTGGTGGGTGTGCACTTCTTCGGTTCATATGCGGGTTTGCGGGCCCTGGTCCGCGCTGCCGGAGGTGCGGCGGTCATCACATCCGCCTACGGGGTCCTCCAACTATTCATCCCGCCTCTGTTTGCCGGTGAGACATTCATCAGGGAATGGTACAGCGCGCCCGGGATTGTTCGGGTCCCTTCGACGTTGAGCAGCCCGGTCATGTTCGGCGGATACCTCTCGCTCATGATTCCGTTGTTGTTGGCCACGGGCGTGTCCGCGCGCGGCACCGCTCGTCGGTTCTGGCTCGCTGCCGCCTGTCTGGCGCTGCTCGCGCTCGCGATGACCATTGCGCGGGCGGCGTGGGCGGCCACGTTCATCGGACTGGTCATCTTGGCCATCGCGGCTGGGCGATCCACGTGGCGCCACCGCATCATCGTCGCCGCTCTGGCGGTGATTGTCATGGCGTCGGTGGGATTGCTGGTCACCGGTGTTGGCAGGCCGGCGGCGATCTGGTCGCATGTCACTGCGTCGGCAGACATTAGATCTGGTTCGCCGGCACAGCGAGTGTATATTTGGAGCAGGACGCTTGGCCTGATAGGGATCCGACCGTGGCTGGGCTGGGGGTTGGAAACATTGGGCGTGGTCTTTCCGTACGATCGGGCATCGCTGGTACGGGTTTTTGGTCCTCGCCCGACCATCATTGATAGAGCCCACAACGATTTGCTCCAGGTAGCGGTGTCGATCGGCATTCCGGGCGCGCTGGCCTACGCGGCGGTGTGGGGATTGGTCGTCTGGAGCGCCGTACGCACGTGGCGCCGTGCGGCAGGTTCTGCTCGGATACTGGCCGCGGGATGGCTGGCGGCGATCACCGCCTACCTCGTGCAGGTCCAGTTCTCGTTTAGCGTCGTCGCGCTGGCCCCGATCGTCTGGTTGCTTGCGGGCGCGGCGGCTGGATGGGAGGCCGAATCGCGGGGACGCGGGAACGGGGGAACGCGGGAACGGGAAACGGCATGCCAATGAAAAGGGAACGCGTCGCCTATGCCGCGCCGCCGGTCCACTTCGTCGCTTGAAGGACCTGCGCGTAGGCAGCCCAGGGCCACTCCGATCGGTGCTCGACCTTTTGGACCCATAGGAGCGATGTGTGAGCGGTGCCCGGGAGCAGGGCTGCAAATACACGCGCCCACTTCGCGGGGAGAGGGTAGAAGCCTACGGCGGCAATCCGGCGGATCCGGAAGACCCCACCGGCGCTCAGGAACGCTTTCACCTGGCCGAGCGTGAAACCACGCACATGCGGACCGAACGTTCGAATGGATGTGGGCTGCAGGCCGAGTGCCAGCAACGCTCGGTTGTGCAGGCTGGCCAGGTTTGGAACCGAGAACAGCAGGTGGCCGCCGACGCGGAGCACGCGAGCAATCTCCGACATGGGCAGCCACACATTCTTGAGGTGTTCGAAGACCTGGTTACACACCACGAGGTCCATGGACTGATCCGGCCACGGGAATCGGTCACGTTCCAGATCCATCACCGCGACGGATACGCCGCGCTGGGCTGCCTGCGCCGCGGGCCCCTGGAACACCTCGATGCCGAAGGCATGACCTCCACCTGCAACGCCGGCATACTCGAGGGTGGTGCTCCCGTCCCAGCAGCCGACATCGAGCAGAGCCGACACCTGTCCCGCGGAGGCAATGTCCCGGAGCAGGCCCAGGATCGAACGATGGACCTCTTCGAGGACCAGTGAACACATCCGACTCATCTCACACCTCCGCGCTGCCGCCTTCAAGGTTACCACTCTCCCTGCCTGTCTTGCCGCCTTCGATTCCGATGCTAAGTGGCGCTCTCTACGGGCAAGATGATTGAGTGATGAGCGCGATGTCCACAGCCGTGAACCGCATCTCGCTGGCAGGTCGCCTGATCGGCGCGCGAGTCCAGCTCACGTCCTTCGTGCCGCCGCTGGTGCTTCTCGCTCTGCTCAAGCTCGCCATAAGCGACGGTGGCCGCCACCCATCCACGCTGACGCTGGCCCAGACCGGTGTCTATATCCTCGTGATGGCGCTGGCGGCGGCCGGCGCGCTGGAGCTGACGCGTCTTGGCGCCGTTCTGCTGATGGTGACCGCTGCCGCTGCGTTCAGCACGGTCTGGTCGGTACAACTCGACGCCAGCCTTCGTGAGTTGCTTCGGTGGCTGATGTATTTTGGCATTGCGGCCGCCACGGCATCCACACTGCGCGGCCCCGCGGCCGCGAGGCGGTTCGTGGACGGCGCAGTGGTCATTGCCGGATGGCTATGCCTGATCGGTCTGTTCGTCTTCTGGGGGGCGAACAATCCTGGTCTGCGCTGGTCATCCACCTTTTACTGGCCGAATCCCTTCGCGGCGTTCCTGCTGCTGGTGCTGCCGGTTGAGCTCAGCCGCTGTGTGTACGCCCCCGGAACACGAGAGGCTCTGGCGCATGGCGCACTCAGCGTGTTGCTGGCCGGATCCCTCGTCCTCACGTATTCACGAGGCGCGTGGGTCAGTTTGCTCGTCATCGTCCCTCTGGCAGCCCTCACGGTTCGCCCGGCCTCGTGGACGCGGACTGTCTCGCGCCTCGCCCTCGTCGGTCTGGCGACCGCCATCGCCGTCGCCGTTCTCATCCGCGGTCCCGGCTCCGGATCAGGACTCGTCGTCGAGGACTTGCTTGGGCGGGTGGCGTCGGTCTCCGATTCCCAGGATTACGCAGTGCAGGGCCGCCGAAACTTCTGGCGGGCGGGCCTGGCGATCTTCATGGATCATCCGGTGGTGGGGACGGGCCCGGGGACTTTTGGCGCGATGCACCCCGCGTATCAGCGCGACGTTCGCTACTACGCGCGAGATGCCCACAGCCTCTATGTGCAGGCTGCGTCAGAGGAAGGGGGTGTGGGGCTGGCAGCGCTGGCGGTGATGCTGAGTACACTTGTCGCGGCGTGGGTCAGCGCCCTTCGGGCGTGGAGAAAGACCGACGCGTATCCGCTGGTTGTCGGAATCGGGCTTGGGCTTGCCGCGTTCTTCGTCCACAGCGGCTTGGACATGGACTGGATGTTTCCGGCGAATCCCGCGATGGCGATGCTCATGGCGGGAGTGCTGGCATGGTTCGCGAAAGACGGCGTCGCCGGCCAGGCGCCGGTTCGTTCGGCGATGTTGCGCTGGCAGCGGCTCGCGGTCATCGGAGCGTTGCTTCTCGCCGTGGCGATCACGCTCATCTTCCACCTCGCCGACCGGCAGTTTGTGACCGGGCAGGCGCTGGCCCGAGCTGGTCGCTGGCGGGAAGCTGACGGACGGTATGCGCAGGCGGCGCGGTGGGACCCCTGGAGCCCCAGGTTCCTGACGGCGGAAGCCGGCGTGCTGGGCCAGCTCAATCCGCCGCGTCGTGATGCCGCGGAGGTGTTGCTGCGCCGGGCGATGGCGGTGGATCGTATGAACGCGTCGCACCCCATCCGGCTCGCGTCGCTGCTGATGGATCGGCCCGCAGCGGGGCCGGCTGCGCTTGCAGAGGCTGAGAGATTGCTTGACCAGGCGCTCCGCCTGGATCCCTGGAACCGGCCAGAGGCGTATCGGATGCTGGCCACGATTTACTTGCGGCAAGGGCGCAGCGCAGAGGCGGAGCGCCTGTACCGGCAGGTCGTGCCGCAGTATCTCGGAAAAGGATTAGGCCAGGCGACGGTGCTCTATCTCTTCTTGTGGCCCCAGGTCACGGGGCTCGTTCTCGACGCCGTCGATCTCGTGGCGCATCGCGGCGACGTCGCCGAATCGATGCTGTGGCTGCGCGAGGTTCTGGCGGAAGATCCCGGTGCAGGGGCGGTGGCGCAGCGCCTAAGCGAGCTCGAAGCGCTCCCTCGACCGCGATGATCGTCAGGCATTGTGAACCACCGAGGAACGCTGGGGCATGACACCCACGACGGGAACACGGAAGGAGTTGCGGTCATGAAGGTCCTGGTCACCGGCATCACCGGGTTCGCCGGGAGTCACCTGGCGGACTATATTCTCGCGCATCAACCCGGCGTCGAAGTCCATGGGACCCGTCGGTGGCGCAGCAAAGAAGATGCCGCCGACCACCTCATCGGCCGCGTGACGTTTCACGAGTGCGACATCACCGACGCGCACAACGTCTATCAGGTGGTCGAGAAGGTGAAACCCGACCGGATCTTCCATCTGGCCGCGCAGAGCTACATCCCCGCCTCGTGGGATTCGCCCGCAGAAACGTTCCACACCAACGTAGTGGGACAATGCAATCTCCTGGAATCGATCAAGCATCTTCGGCCAAGCGGGTATGACCCCGTCGTCCAGATTGCGGGGTCGTCGGAGGAGTACGGGAAGGTGGCGGAGGATCAGTTGCCGATCAACGAGTCGGCGCCGCTGTTTCCACTGTCTCCGTACGCCGTTTCGAAGGTCGCGCAGGATTATATGGGCTACCAGTACTGGCAGTCATACCACATCCGCGCCATCCGGATGCGGGCCTTCAACCACGAAGGCCCGCGGCGGGGCGAGGTCTTTGTGATCAGCAACTTCTGCAAGCAAATCGCGGAAATTGAGAAGGAGATCCGTAGGCCCATCATTCAGGTGGGAAACCTGGAGGCGATTCGCGACTTCACCGACGTCCGGGATACCGTCCGGGCCTACTGGCTGGCGACCGAAGCCGGTGAGCCCGGAGACGTCTACAACGTGGCCAGCGGGCAGGGGCGGCGGATCCGGGAGGTGCTCACCGAACTACTGGCGATTGCCAAGCGCACCGATATCCGGGTTGAGCAGGATCCCCAACGCATGCGGCCTTCCGACGTGCCGGTGCTGGTCGGCGACAGTACGAAGTTTCGCCGGCTCACCGGCTGGAAGCCGCTGATCCCGTTCGCCCAGACCATCCAAGATTGTTTGGAGTACTGGCGGTCGCGTGTGTGACCCGGAAGATCATGGGCCTTCGGGCCGCCGCGGCGGCGATGGATGCGCCCCACTCGAAGGCGAGGGCCGAGCGGAGGCGGTTGCCGTCCACCTCTTCGTGCGGGGGAAGAGATAAAAAGGGCGTGGGTCCAAGCGCTCCTCCAGCAGGCCAGCGTCCCGGTTCCCGCTGCCGAGGATAAGTTTGCGCTTTGCCAGCATGCGGCCCATGCCCCGCAGGCCGTCCATCTTGGCCTTCACGAGCAGTCGGAAGTGCCCTCGGATGGCATTTGACACCAGCGGCAGCAGCTGACCAGCAACCACCCAGGGCAAATTCCTCAATAGAGTTGAGGCCGGCACGCTCTTGGCAAGGTACCACAG
>Ga0209761_1002778_pt1 | contig 11489 bp, 16 predicted proteins | sample GraSoi013_1_40cm_4_FD_185818 | JGI IMG/M metagenome (GOLD analysis project Ga0209761, IMG submission 185818) | Grasslands soil microbial communities from the Angelo Coastal Reserve, California, USA - Sample 09_25_2013_1_40cm (SPAdes) (version 2) | ecosystem: Environmental > Terrestrial > Soil >... | reverse complement strand
GTGCGCTGGCTGTGCTCACAACAGTGATGATCACCATAATCGCTGGTCCGAAGAACGGGGGCATCACACCGCCGACCGCGCCCATCCCTCGTGCCGCATTTCAACCTCCCTGTGCCGCATTTTCGCCCTACCGTGCCTTCGCCCTGGTGTGCAGCTTTGCGGTTCGAACGAACATGACGAGTGTTCGCAATTTCCACAGCCAGAGGTGAGGCATGAACAAGCCGGACGACCTTGAGGCAGTTCGCCAGATCGCCACTACTTTAGAATCTTTTCAGGGTTCTGACCGAGACCGGATCCTTCGATGGGTGCGAGAGAAGCTCGGTATGGCCCCCCAAGACAATCCCCCACCCTCCGGCCCATCAGGAGCGACTTTGACTTCCGGGAGCAGTGCCACGCCGGACATCAAGGGGTTCATACAGAGCAAGAGCCCCAAGAACGACACACAACTGGCGGCAACTGTTGCGTACTTCTATCGCTTCGTCGCACCTGAAGCGGAACGAAAGGAGGCTATCACGGCCGATGACTTGTTGGAGGCCTGTCGCAAAGCCGACCGGAAGCGGCCAGCTCGGGCAGCTCAGACGATGGTCAATGCATTCGGTGCTGGCTTGTTCGACAAGGCTCGGAAGGGCGCTTACAGGCTCAATTCTGTAGGCGAGAATTTGGTTGCCATGGTCTTGCCCGGTGAAGGTGGTCCGCCTACGGGTACTCGAACCAAGAGCACCAAGGGGACGAAGAGGAAACACAAGGGATCGCGGCGGGTTTCGAAGTAGCCAGCATGCCCGGCGCTCCTGAGCTGGTCGACGAGAGTATCACCACTATTGAGCACCTGCTGAAGATGCTCGGCAAGAGCGATGCACGCCAAGTCCGAAACCAGCAAGAGAGGTCACTGGCGAAAGCCACTGCCTTAACCTGGTTTAAGCAGGCACGTGGCAAGTTGGTGATGTGGCAACTGGATCACGATCTCGCGGAGGTGGACGTAGGCTTCAAGGCACTGCTCGAAAGCTCTAATCGCGTTGTGTTGCGAGCGGTCTATGTCGCCCGTTTGCGGGCGCTCAAGCGTGAACTCGTAACTCTGCGAACTCGGGCGCTCACCGCGGCTGAAAAACCAAAAAGCGGGATCGAGGCCGCTCCTGACTTCACACCGCTGGTCCGAGATCCAAAGATGCAAGCAATCTTGTTTCGGCGATGGCACGAGACGGGCCTTTGCATGGGTAGTGGTGCCGACTTGGCCGCCACGGTGATGATGGGCGGGTTGCTCGAAGGGCTTCTCCTCGCCCGTCTCAATCTCATGCCGAATCAAGCTCCCGCGTTCAAGGCAGCGGCCGCTCCAAGAGACCGCAAAGGCAAGACCCTCCAGTTGCGAGATTGGGCCCTCAAGGACTACATCGCGGTCGGTCATGAGCTGGGGTGGATAGGGAACTCGGCTAGAGACGTCGGCGTGGTTCTGCGGGACTATCGCAACTACATCCATCCTGCGAAGGAGCTATCGCACGGCATAACGCTGACCCCGCGCGACACTTAGATGCTGTGGTCTGTCTTCGTCACCGTGTCTAAACAGGTTCTTGCCAGCGCAGCCACGACATAGGTCCCTTTCAGACACGACCGGCCACGATGTAGTTCGCCGACGGGCTCAGCCATGCGCAACGTCATCGGGCAACTTCCACGCGGAATATGACTGCCAGCCCGGACCGCTACGACGGGCGCACGCCGATCGGTGGCTCCGGCCGCACCGTAATCGGCGGCGTCGGCCGGGTTCCGCGTCCGGACGCGGAGGGGAGCCGCGAGGAGCTTGGCAAAAAGCTGGTCGAGCCGCATGGGGGCGGTCATACGGCCTCCCGCTGTGCCCTGTGACGGTGGTCGAACGTCTTGGCCCACGCCCGCCGGGCTAGAGGCTTGGAGATGCCGAACGCTCCGGCGATGCACGTTGCGGTGCTCTTGAGGCACGATGTTAGCTGCAAATCTTGCTAGAGTCGGTGCTAGAACCCTCGGTGGAACGGCCGGTGGAACCCTGCTGGTCACCACGTTGGTCATCGTGTTCGTCCAGGATTTACGGATGGTCCGGGCCGCCGTGCGGCGCGCGCACCTCGCTGAGCACAACGCCGTCACCCGAGAGAACCTCCAAGAGGTCCCGGGGCAGGGCTTGCCATTTTAGAGTGCATATGCTATCTAATACGCATGCCCCGACCCCGTGGCCCCGCCACCGAAATGGTCCGCCTCCCCGTGGACGTCGCTCGCGCACTGCGGCGTCGGGCCGTCACTGCGGACATCACGATTGCCCAGGCCGCTCGCCAGTTGATGCTCAGCAAGAAGGGCGCGACGCAAGATCTCGGTTTGCTCGAGCATGTCGAATGGCTTTGGAGCCGGCTGCGTCGGCGTCAGGATGACTTGCACGACGTCTTCGAGGGTGGAGGTGCCGACTCGCGAGTGATCGACCGAGCGATCAATACCCTGGCTCAGCTTCGTGACGAATGGCCAGACGAGGGCGGGGACTACGACTTCCCCGCGCATGGTGCGGGACAGCCCATGTAGAGACACTCAACACGCTTGATTCCGCCAGCCGCGCTTCCCGCGCGGCTTTCTGCTTCATGGGGCGCGTGAGTCCCTTGAAGGCTACGACACGCGAAGGAGGAGTACGAAAATGAAAACGAAGATCACCAGACCGGAGAGGCCCTTTAGGTACTTCTCCGACGACATCGAATACATCGTGCAGGCTTATGGCTCGCGGGCGCGAGTGGTGCAGCTGTGGCGTCTGGCGGACGGCACGTCCGACCGGTGGATCTATCTCGCGCGCATCACTCGGTATCAGTGCACGATCGAGTACATCGCGAACAGGTTCGGCGGCGGCGACTACCGCGCGAAGATCCTCGGCGAGTGGGACCCGCAACGCCGCCGCGAGCAGTACTTCGAGCGGGTGTCGTTCGCGATCGACGGATGCTTCCGGGTCACTGACGAGACACTCGCTCGCACGCGGAGCCAGCAACAGAAGTAGTTATGCCCGACGCGCGGCCGGTTGTCGATCTGCCGGACGGTTTCCCGCCCTGGCTTGCTGCCTTCGTTCTCGAAGCGCAGCACGAGACGGATACGCTTCGGGAGAACGGTGCCGAGCAGGCGGCCGTGGCTCGCTTGGCACTGCTTCGCAAGCTGGTTGTTACGGCGCAGACCTACCTCGACACCGAGCTCGACGCCGCCGAAGCCGCCCTTGAAACAGGCCGGTGCGAGGAGACTATCCGCCGCGCAGTCCGCGACGGAACCATCCCCGACCGCCGCGCCAACCCCAAAGGCCGCCACCGCGTGCGACGTGGCGACCTCCACAAGCTTGCCGTGCCCCCCACGCACCCGTATGATCCCGATGCCGATGCCCAGGACATCGCCAGACTCCGGAGGAAGGTATGAAGCACCGGAAATGCTGGTCGAAGTCTATCGGCGAACGCGGGACGAGGGTGCGGTTGTACGAGGACCGCCCAGGCGGCCGGCTCAATCGGTCGGTCTACGTGAAGGGAAGGGAGGTGCGGAAGTCGCTGGGGCACCGCGACAAAGAGCTGGCGATCCGGCAAGCCTACGAGCTGCTCCACTCGTTGCTCTCAAACGAGCAGGCGTTGGACCAGGAGACGCTCACCGTTGGCATGACGTCGCAGCTCTATTTGGAGAGCCCTCAGCACCTGAGTAAGAAGCCGCGCACGCAAGGCTGCGATCAGCGTAATCTGGAGCGAGTGGTAGCCTTTCTTGGCGCGAGTCGCGATGTGGCGACGCTGTCCGAGTCGGACGTGCGGCGCTACACAATGGCGAGACGCCAAGGCGACCCGAGTCTCAAGGGCGTGGCGCCGGGCAAACCAGTCCGGGACCGCGCGATCGAGCTGGATCTCGTGTTGCTGATGACGGCCTTGAACTGGGCCGTTCGCGAGCGAACCAGCACGGGGCGGCGGCTGTTGCGGGAGAACCCGCTCACGGGCGTTCGGCTCCCCAGGGAGAAGAACCCCGAGCGGCCGGTGATGTCGCACGACGTATATCTCAAGCTGCTCGAGGTGGCGCCGCGCGTACATTCGCTGCTCCCGCTGGCGCTCATCGTGGCCGAGGGAACCGGCCGGCGGATCTCGGCGTGGCGGAACCTGGTCTGGGACGATGTCGACTTCGAGGCCGGGACGATTCACTGGCGCGCCGAGCACGACAAGAAAGGTTACGAGCAAGTCGTGGTGATGAGCGATGAGGTTCGGGAGGCGCTGGGATCGCAGCAGAAGGCGCAGGCGGCGATTGGAAAGACAGCCGTATTCCCGTCGCCGAAGGACCCGACGATGCCGTGCAATCGTCATCTGTTCGATGACTGGCTCCGTCGGGCGTATCGGTTGGCCAAGATTGTGCCGCAGCGGCGCGGGATGTGGCACTCGATTCGGCGGAAGTGGGCGACGGAGCGGAAAGGTTATCCCGTGAAGGACGTCGCCGCGGCTGGCGGTTGGAGGACCGAGGAAGTGCTGACAACCTCGTACCAGCAGGCCGACGCCGAAACGATCAAGAACGTAGTGTTGCACCCGACGCACCGGATCGTGAGCCGCTGAGGCAGTGGTATATTGAAGCGGGAGGTGTTCCGATGAAGTACAAGATCGCGTTACAAAAGTCAGATGAGGGCTTCAGCGTCTCGGTCCCGGGGCTCCCCGGCTGCTGGTCTCAGGGGGCAACGGAGGAAGAGGCGCTGGCGAACATTCGGGACGCCATCGGCGAGTACCTCGCCGCCCGTGAAGATTTGCTGCGCGGCACGGTAGTGCGCGAAGTCGACGTCGCGGGCTGAGCGGTGCCGAAGGTCCCGGGCGTCAACCATCTGGACGCGGTGCGGGCACTTGAGAAAGCGGGATTCGGAGTCGTGCGACAGGGGAAGCACATCGTGATGACCGACGGCGTGCGCATCCTGACGATCCCGCGGCACAATCCGGTGAATGCGTTCACGATGGGCGGTATCGTCCGGGATGCAGGGCTGACAGTGGAGGAGTTTCGCAAGTTGCTGTGAGGGCCGTGCAGTACCCGCTTCAGCGGGAGATGCCGAGCCGCGGCTTGAGCCGCGCGACTCACAGCATTACTCACAGCATGGGGCAGGGCGAAGAAAAAGCCCCACAACGGAAGTCGTTGCCGGGCTGATTCTTTGAGCAGTCGGGACGGCGGGATTTGAACCCGCGACCCCCTGAACCCCATTCAGGTGCGCTACCGGACTGCGCTACGTCCCGAAATGCTAGACGCCAAGGCGCCCAGAGCCTAGACGCTGAGGAACGGCTTCCCCCACCCGGCCCAACCCCTTCACGAAAAGAACCGTACGCGTGCGAGATCTCGCCTCTCATTCCTCACATCCACTCGCCCGGAAATGTAGCGGAGCACCCGATACGACGCACCCCTCCCTGACCGCCGACGCGTTGACCGCGGGTTGACGCATGCATACTACACATACATATATATGCATATGCGTACGACGCTCATCCTGGACGACTCGCTCGTCGAACAGGCCCGCCGGCTCACCGGCATCGCCGAGAAAACCGCCCTCGTGCACGCGGCGCTCCAGGCCCTCATCGCGCGGGAAGCCGCGCGCCGGCTGGCGGCCCTCGCCGGCACCATGCCCGACCTCGAGACCGCGCCGCGCCGCCGGTCGGCGCGCCGGCGCCGGTGATCGTCCTCGCCGACACGTCCGTGTGGGTGGACCTCTGGCGGCACGGCAATCCCAGACTGGCGCGGTTGCTCGAGCAGAACCGCGTCGTCCTCCACCCCTTCGTGCTGGGCGAACTCGCCCTCGGCGTCGTCTCACCGCGCGCCGACGTCCTCCGAGACCTGCGCGCGCTCGACGGGCCTCGACTCGCCGAGCACGATGAGGTGCTGGCGCTGATCGAACGCGCGCCGCTGTGGGGACGGGGCATCGGGTGGGTAGACGCGCATCTCCTCGCCTCCGCCCTGCTCGACCGCCTTCGCCTGTGGACCCTCGATCGACCCCTCGCCACGGTGGCGGCGGAGCTGGGTGTGGCCCTGCCCGGTTGAGGCGTGGCGTGCCCGCTTGCTCCGATCGACCACTCAGGGTATCGTCGTCTCCCTTCCCATCACGGAGCAATCGGCCATGCGCCCTGTTCATCACCTCGCCTTCCTGCTCGTCGCCGCACTCGGCTGCCAAGCCGCACCACCACCCGACACCACGGCCGAGGCCAAACAAGCGATCGACGCCGCCAACGCGACCTGGGCCCGACTGACCGCCGCGGGCCACGCGGACTCGCTCGCCCAATACTACCATCCGAACGCGGTGATCCTGCCCCCGAACATGCCGCCCATGCACGGGCGCGACTCGATCCGCGCGTTCTTGGCAGTGCTGAACACCATGTCCAGCCCGCCGCCCGTGCTCACGGTCAGCGCCGACTCGGTGTGGGCGAGCGGTCCGATGGCTGTCGACATGGGACGCTGGCGCTTCGCCTGGCCCGCCGGTGCCAAACGGCCGCCCGGCGCGCCTGCCGTGGATTCGGGCAAGTACGTAGTGCGGTGGGTGAGCGAGAACGGGCACTGGTTGATGGCGCAGGATATCTGGAACTCGGACGTCGCGCTGCCGCAGCCCAAGCCTTGACGCGTAGACGCTCAATGCCCCCTCTCCGGAACGGAGAGGGGGACAGCGGGTGAGGACGCGGCGCGCCGCACCACCACCATCGCCGCCACGAGCAGCAGCGCCGCGAGGAGAAATGGGGCACCGGGCACGCCCGCCCCGCGGACCGGGCCGATCGCCGCCGCGAACACCTGGGTGAACAACACCGGCGCGATCACGCCCGCGATCCCCATCACGCTCGCGATCGCGCCCTGCAACCGGCCCTGTTCGTCCGCGCCCACGCGCCGAGTCATCAACCCCTGCAGCGCCGGATACGTAAGACCGAACAGGCCCCCGACGGGAATGCCGAGGAGAAAAACGCCCCCGCTCGGCGCCAGGCCGTACGGCGTGAACGCCGCCGCGCCGAATGCGAGGCCCGTGACGAGCGCCCGCGGCTCGCCCAGCCGCTTCACCGCGGCCCCGACCAGCCCGCCCTGCACGATCATCGACACGACGCCGACACCCGCCAGCGCGAACCCGACAGTGCGTGCCGTCCATCCGAAGCGATAGTCGCCGTACAAGACGAACAGGCTGGGCAGGGCATCGTGCGCGACGCGAAAGAGAAAGGCCACGACCGCGAGACCGAGCAGTGCCTCGCGCGCCCGCAACAGCCCGATCGACCCGACCGGGTTGGCGCGACGCCACTCGAACGCCGCCCGCCGCTCGACCGGCAAGGACTCGGGGAGCACGAACCAGCCGTACGCCGCGCCCACGAGGCTCAGCGCCCCCGCGGCCCAGAACGGCGCGCGCAAGCCGATCTCCCCCAACACCCCGCCCACCGCCGGTCCGAGAATGAATCCGAGCCCGAACGCCATGCCCAACAGACCGAACCGCCCCGCGCGCTCGTCCGGCTCCGTGACGTCCGCGATGTATGCGAACGACGTGGAGAAGCTCGACGCCGTGATCCCCGAAAGCACCCGGCCGACGAACAGCCAGCCCACCGTGGGCGCGAGCGCCATGACGGCGTAGCCCTCGAGCTGGATGACGAGCTTGGGAAATACCGGCGCGATGATGCCGAGCGCGAGCATGTCGAGCAGGACGGTGCCGAAAATGAACCAGAAGGTGGCGCGTCGCACGCTCGCCTGGGTTAGAAGCGTCCGACGAGCCTGGCGATCGCCGACCGGCAACCCTCCCGCAAGTCCGGATCGACGCCCGAGCACAACGCCTTCGCCTGCACATCGGAATGGTAGTAGTACACGAAGTCCAGGACCGCGCCGAGGACGCAATACGATCGCTGCTCCCGATCCCGGCCGAGCTTGCAGGTCGCCACGGTGGCGGGCACCTGATCCCGGCTGATCGTCGCCGCGTCCCGCCCCAGGCTCTGGTAGCAATTCTTGCGAAACGGCGCGGCGACGCCCGCGCACAGGGCGAACGCCTTGGCGAAATCGCCCTGCACGACGCCCAGCGCGTACGAGGTCTGGATCTCGAAGCACTCCGCCTTGTATTTCTCCCCTACGGCGGTGCAGGGATAGAGCGGCTCGCCCGGCTTCAGGTACTTGCTGTAGTGGCCGCCATGTGCGCCATCCACGATCAGGTTCTCCATGAAGACCCCGTTCACACAGGCATTCTGCTCCATGGAGCCCGTCAGTCCGTCGCAATCCTGCAGCGCGTCGAACAGCTCGTCCCCCCGGACGGCCATGATCGCATGTCCCAGCCCGTGAACGCAGTTGAAGTAGTCGAGAGACTTTCGCTCGTTTCCCGGAACACCGGCACAGATGGCGTCGAGATCCCTCAAGAGCTTCTCGCGGCCCAGGGTCAAGGCGAAGCCCTGCATCACGCCGTGATAGTATCCCGAGCCGCACGCGTTGTCGCCGTACGCAAATGCGTCGGCGACATTGGAGTACTTTCTCACCGCGGCCTGTCCGATCGCGTGCGTGATCGCGTGACACAGCCGCTGCACGTCGGGATCGGCGCCGTAACCCGCCTTCAAGTCAGCGAACGCTTCGGCCACGCCTTGCTCCGCGACAATCGAGCGGTAACGCTGCTCATAGCACGGCAATGCGACGTGAGGGTCTCGGGGGCAGCGGGCTCCCCCCACCGGTTCTCTCGTTGTCGTGAACACGTGAGAGCCCAGGACGCCTGCCGCGGCAACCACGACGAGCAAACCGATGGCCCAGAGCCCCGTCCGGCCGGGCAGCTTCATGCGTCGCACCATAACACGGGCGGTGGACCAGGGGGAAGCTCGCGCCGGGGTATCTTTCCACCATGACCTCTTTCACCGCGCGACGTTGGGCGGCCCGGCTGGCCATGCTGGCCGGCGTCGGCGCCGGTGGCTGCGCCGTGAACCCCGCCACCGGCTCGCGGCAGCTCATGCTCATCAGCGAGTCCCAGGAGATCGCGATGGGACGAGACTACGACAAGCAGGTCGCCGCCTCCATCGGGCTCGACCCCGACTCCGGGCTGCAGCGCTATATGCAGCAGTTCGGCGCGCGCCTCGCGGCCACCTCAGAGCGCCCCAATCTGCCCTGGTCGTTTCGCGTGGTCGACGATCCGGTGGTCAACGCCTTCGCGCTTCCCGGCGGCTACATCTATGTCACCCGCGGGATCCTGGCCCACCTGAACTCCGAGGCGGAGCTGGCCGGCGTCGTGGGCCACGAGATCGGCCACGTCACCGCGCGCCACTCCGTCAGCCAGCTGAGCAAGCAGCAGCTCGCGCAGATCGGACTCGCCGTCGGCACCATCGCGAACCCCGACTTCGAGCGCTTCGCAGGCCTCGCGAGCGCCGGACTCGGCGTCCTCTTCCTCAAGTACTCCCGCGACGCCGAGCGCCAGGCCGATGACCTCGGCCTGCGCTACATGCGTCGCGCGAACTACGATCCCCGGGAAATGCCCCACGTCTTCGAGATGCTCACCCACGTGAGCCAGGCGCAGGGCGGCGGTCGCGTTCCCGAGTGGCTCGCCACGCACCCGGATCCGGAGAATCGCCGCGGGCGGATCGAGCAGGAGGTTGCGGCCCTGCCGCAGAGCTTCTCAGGGGCCGCCGTGAACCGGGACCCGTACTTGCGGCAGCTCGATGGTCTCGTCTTCGGAACCAACCCGCGGGAAGGCTACTTCAAAGGCAGCCGGTTCTTCCATCCCGAGCTGCGCTTCCGGTTGACGTTCCCGGAGGGCTGGACCACCAACAACGCCAAGCAGGCCGTGATCGCCGTGAGCCCGGAGAAGGACGCCGCAGTCGAGCTGTCGTTCGCAAAGGAGCCGACCGCGGACGCGGCCGCCGAAGCGTTCCTGTCGCAGCGCGGCTTCACGAGCGGCTACGCGGTCCGCACCAGCGTCAGCGGGCTCCCCGCCGTGAGCGCCGCCTTCGCGGCCGCCGCCGAAAACGGCACGCTGCGGGGCACGGCGCTGTTCGTCGAGCACAGCGGCGCCGTGTACCGGCTCCTCGGCTATGCCACCGAGACGCGCTGGCCCGCCGTTCAGCCGGTCGCCGAGCGCGCGCTCCAGAGCTTCGCCCGGCTCGCCGATCCCGCCGCGCTCGCCGTCGAGCCACAGCGGGTGGACATCGTGAAGCTGGACCGGCGCACCACGATCGCGGAGATGGCGCGGACTCGGGCCTCACCGGTCTCCGCCGCTACGCTCGCCCTCGTCAATCAGGTCGAGCCGCAGACCCCCCTCGAGCCGGGCCGGCTCGTCAAGTGGATCGTCGGACCGGCGCTCCCGTAGGGTCACTCCTGCACGGGTAGCCCGCTCGGCACCCGGGCCGGAACGAGCGACCTCAAGTCCCGGGCCGAGGGATCTGTCAGCGACTGGAGAAACGCCACCAGCTCGCGGATCTCCACGTCGCTGAGGCCGAGCGGCCGCGAGAGGCGACCGTCCACGTTCGTGAGCACCGCGGCGATCGTTGCGTCGTCCCCGTGATACATCGGTTGGAGAGCGGGCGGCAGTTGGGACGCGTCGTACTCCCGCAGCGCGCGCGGCACGTCATTGTAGTGCTGCAGCACGGCTTCGAGCGTGGCGAACGCCCCGTCGTGCATGTAGGGTGCGGTGAGCTCGACGTTGCGCAGGGGGGTCGCGCGGAAAGCAAACTTGTAGAATTGCTGGTTGACGAGCTCCCCACGTCCGAAGTCGAGCGGCGCGCCGCTTCCTGTTCCGGGGCCGAGCTGCGGCACCCCGGCGTTGGCGAAGTCTCCACCACCCAGCAACGGCCCGCCGTGGCAGCTGGCGCAGCGGGCCCTGTCACCGAAGAAGAGCAGGGCACCCCGCTTCTGCTCGGCCGTCAATGCGGCGTCATCGTGCTGGAGATAGCGATCGAACGGTGAGCCGGTCTTGGTGAGCGCCTGGGTCTCGAAGGCGGCGATTGCCGTGGCGGCGTGCTGGAAGCCGAGCTGGCTGGTCGGCGTCTGCGGAAAAGCGGCGGTGAACTTCGACACATACTCCGGGATGGCGAGCAGTCGCCGCATGACTGCCTGCCAGACCGACACGAAGTCGCTGTCGCCGAACTCCGCCAGCTCGTTCGGGTTTCCGAAGCGATCGCGGTCGCCCGCCGCGCCGCGCATCTCCTCCCGGTTCATCACCGGGAACATCGCCTGCGCGGCGAGGAGGGTGGGCAGCCCGGACGGGAGGGCGACGCCCGCTGGCGTCTGGAATGGTCCGGACCGGAATCCCGACACCCGCCCGTCCAGGAATAGACAGAACGAGCCGAGCCCTGCGTTGAGCAGCGTGGGCGCGTTGCGGGGGACGAATTGGCGCCCCGGGCCCAGCGTCCGCGACGGCCCCAGCCCGGTCCCCCCCGTGCCGACCGACAGCGCGAGGCCGTCCGCGGCGTGGGTCACGGGGTTGTGACAGGTCGCGCAGGCGATGTCGCGGTTCCCGCTCAGGACCTTGTCGAACATGAGCGCCTGGCCGAGGTCCACCAGCGCCGGCGCCTGGGCGGGCGTCGGGCCGATCGGCACCACGCCCC